>ENA-OOXM01000355-OOXM01000355.1-human-gut-metagenome-genome-assembly--contig:-NODE-355-length-41971-cov-5.933772_pt1 | contig 41971 bp, 29 predicted proteins | sample MGYA00241589_ERZ501347 | MGnify/ENA primary metagenome ERZ501347 (study PRJEB25962, sample SAMEA2042832) | human gut metagenome | biome: human gut; feature: human-associated habitat; material: faeces...
TTCAAGCTCTTTACTGCAATTGAGATTGCCATTGAGATTGCTTGCGGATTTTAGGATATATTCTCTATCTTTGCCACTATAAATGTATTAAATATGAATAAAACAATCACATGTTTCATTCCATACGGAAGTGAAAATCAAATTAATAAAACAATAAGACACCTACAGGAATGTCCTACAGTAGACCGGATATTCTTACTGCCAACATCTCCTGTTCCCAATTTGAGCTTACCCGATAAATGCTATATATTGCCGTCCTCAGCTCCCGAATCTGTTGAAAAATACAAGCAAATTGCTCTTTATGCAAATACTCCTTTTACCCTTATCTGTACACAGGTACAAGATTTGGAATTTGGCTACATGGCATTAGAACGTATGTGCGACTACCTTTCAGCACCTCAATGCAGTATGGTATATGCAGACCATTACAAAACTATAAAAGGAGAACGGACACCTCATCCTGTTATCGACTACCAACTTGGAAGTGTGCGGGATGATTTTGACTTCGGCTCCTTACTCATGTTCCGTACCGATTATCTTAAAAGAGCAATCAACGAAATTGAGGCTGAAAAAGAGTACCAACATTCCGCATTATATGCTTTGCGATTAGCTCTTTCAAGATACGGAGAACTTACACACATACGAGAGTTTCTTTATACAGAAACCGAGATAGACTTACGAAAGTCAGGTGAAAAACAGTTTGATTATGTAGACCCGCGTAACCGTCAGGTACAAATCGAACGTGAAGAGGTTTTTACCCGGCATCTAAAAAAAATCGGAGCTTATCTTAAACCCGGCATGATGACAGTTGATTTAAAAGAAGGAGAATTCTCTCATGAAGCATCAATAATCATTCCGGTACGCAACCGTGCACGCACAATAAACGATGCCATACGTTCTGTCTTAGAACAGGAAACTAGTTTTCCTTTCAATCTGATTATCATAGACAATCATTCTACCGACGGAACCAGTGAAATCATAGAACAATATAAAAATGACAATAGAGTCATACACCTGATTCCCGAACGAACCGATTTAGGTATTGGTGGATGCTGGAATCTAGGTATTAACCACCCACAGTGCGGTCGTTTTGCTATACAGCTAGACAGCGATGATTTGTACAGCAGTCCGCATACCGTACAAACCATCGTTGACAAGTTCTACAAGGAACAATGTGCAATGGTTATCGGTTCATACCGCATGACCGACTTTACGCTGCAAACCTTGCCTCCCGGAGTAATCGACCATAAAGAATGGACAGATGAGAACGGACATAATAATGCGTTACGCATCAATGGATTAGGAGCTCCCCGAGCATTCTTCACCCCATTACTGAGGAAAATTCGTGTACCAAACACCAGTTACGGAGAAGACTACGCTCTAGGACTTGCATTTTCACGCCAATATCGCATTGGACGTATCTATGATGTTCTTTATCTATGCCGTCGTTGGGAAGGGAACTCTGATGCAGCCTTAAGCATCGAAAAAATAAATCAGAACAATAATTATAAAGACAGTCTCCGTACGCTGGAAATTAAGTTGCGTCAAGCAATGAATAAAAAAAGACAAGCAGGGGAACTCTTTATCGAAAACCAATTAGCAAAATGGCAGACAGCACGCACTAACCACGAAGCACTCAATCAAATAGAAACGCGTCGGTTCGAGTTAGCAGGGAATACGATAACTGTACAATTCAATCCAGCACGTGCTGTTTCTACATGCGCAAAAGTCGATAAATCATCTATAGAAGCACGAAAATGCTTTCTTTGTCCGGAAAACAAGCCCAACGAACAAGATGAAATAATCATTTCATTAGACGAACCGTTCAGCTTACGGATCAATCCATACCCGATACTTCCCGGACACCTTACCATTTCCAGTTTAAAACATCAGGATCAGGTATTGGCAGATAAAACGATACGTCAGCTTCCAGGAAAACTGATCAGCTGGCTGGAAGAATATTTTGCATCCGATTATGTCCTATTTTACAATGGGGCTAAATGTGGAGCCTCAGCTCCGGATCATTTCCATTTTCAGGCAGTAAAACAAAGCGATGTGCCGGTCATCCAGCAATGGGAAAGACTCATGGAAACAGCTGTCAGAGAAAAAGAAATAAAAACAGAAAACGGTAATACTTATTCTTCTTTCCAAATAACCAGTTACATCTGTCCGATCCAAGTATTTATCTGTAATCATTCAGCAGATATATTACCTGAAATGATTAACCAATACTTACAATCATTTCCTTTGCACGAGGGAGAAAGCGAACCCAGATACAATTTATTTGCATGGCAGGACAAACAAAGAGGGTTCACAATGGCTTATTTCCCACGAGAAAAACATCGTCCGGCCTGCTATACGGCAACAGGAGGAGAGCAACTGTTAGTCAGCCCTGGAGCACTCGATATGGCAGGTTTATTAGTAACTCCGCGTAAAGAGGATTTTTATAAAATAACCGAATCAGATATTACACAGATATACAAAGAAGTAGCATACCATAATTAAACACATAGAGCATAATGAAAGAACCAGAAATAAGTGTGGGTATCGTCAATGCCCAAGAGATACATTTTACCCTTAATTCTCATTTCCTGGCAAAAGGTGAAACTGTAACCGGTAACCAAGTCGTATCTTTTAGTGAAGGAGGAATCCTATGGAATGGCAATGTATATCGAGAACTTACATTCACTCCTGTAGAAGATGAAGCCTCTTTCTCCTTATACGATGTAACTATTGGCATCAATTTCCATTGGGAACGTCAGGAAACGCAGCATTTCAACGGAACTTTGAAGTTGGTTGTAGATGAAGGAAAAATCACAGCTATCAATATTTTACCGGCAGAAGATTACCTGATAAGTGTGATTTCTTCTGAGATGAATGCTACATCCTCTCCCGAGTTTTTAAAAGCTCATGCTGTAATTTCAAGAAGTTGGCTATTGGCGCAAATTGAAAAACGCAAAGCAATGAGCAAACACGATAACGGCTTTTTCTCCTTTATAAAGACTGACACTGAATACATCCGCTGGTACGACCGCGAAGATCATACTATTTTTGATGTCTGTGCAGACGATCATTGCCAGCGTTACCAAGGCATTACGAAGGCATCCAATAAGAATGTTGTAGAAGCGGTCAAAGCAACTCAAGGCCAAGTATTAATGTACAAAAACTGTATTTGTGATGCACGTTTCTCTAAATGCTGTGGAGGAGTCAGTGAGGTTTTCGATACCTGCTGGGAAGAGAAAAACTACCCTTATCTCAGTGCTATACGTGATACAAAAGAGGAAGGAAGTTTTCCTGATTTGACTCAAGAAAGTGAAGCTGAGAAATGGATTAAAAGTACCCCTGACAGTTTTTGCTACACTCATGATAAAAACATCATTTCACAGATACTTAACAACTACGATCAGGAAACAACCAATTTCTATCGCTGGAAAGTTCGCTATACCCAGGAAGAGCTTGCAGAACTGATTCGCAGCAATACAAAGAACGATTATGGAAAGATTGTCGATCTCATTCCCGTTGAACGAGGAAAATCAGGACGTATCTGCAAGCTGAAAATAGTAGGAACAGAAAAGACACTTATCATAGGCAAAGAACTGGAAATACGCCGTACACTCTCTCCTACCCACTTATTCAGTTCTGCATTCATCGTAGAAAAAGGAGAAACGGATGCCGAAGGAATACCTGCATGGTTCGAACTTACTGGTGCCGGATGGGGACATGGTGTAGGCCTTTGCCAAATCGGTGCTGCCGTCATGGGTGAGCAGGGCTATAATTACAACGAAATTTTGCTTCATTACTATAAAGGGGCAGATATAAGAAAACTGTATTAATATTTTCAATATGAAAAAACAATCTCCCTGGTCGTGGGTCCCAACGCTTTACTTTGCTGAGGGATTACCTTATATAGCAGTCATGACTCTGTCGCTTGTCATGTATAAGCGCATGGGAATTTCAAATACAGAAGTAGCTCTTTATACGAGTTGGCTGAACCTGCCATGGGTCATCAAGCCATTATGGAGCCCGTTTGTCGATTTACTCCGTACCAAACGCTGGTGGGTAACTCTCATGCAGCTATTTATCGGAGCAGGTCTTGCAGGTATTGCTTTTACTATACCTACCGAACATTTTTTCCAGGCTACACTTGCCATATTCTGGCTCATGGCTTTCAGTTCCGCAACTCATGATATTGCAGCAGACGGATTTTACATGCTCGGCTTAACGACTCATGAACAGGCTTTGTTTGTCGGAATCAGAAGCACTTTTTATCGTATAGCAACCATCGCCGGACAAGGCTTACTGGTCATGATAGCCGGATATCTGGAAAAAACAACCGGAAGCATTCCCTACTCATGGAGCATCACGTTCCTCATCATGGCAGGAATATTTCTTGCGCTATGGCTCTATCATGCCTTTATTTTGCCACGTCCTGCAAATGACAAGGCAGCAGTAGAAACATCAGCCTCTGGACTACTTAAAGAGTTTTTGCTGACATTCCGCTCGTTTTTCCGAAAAGAGCAGGCTGGTATTGCTATATTATTCATGCTTCTGTACCGGTTACCGGAAGCACAACTGACTAAGATGAGCATTCCTTTCCTGCTTGATCCGGTTTCTGAAGGCGGATTAGGCATGACGACCGAACAGATAGGATTTACACAAGGTACAGTCGGCATTATCGGACTGATGTTAGGAGGTATATTGGGAGGTATGGCAGTCGCACGGCACGGACTGAAACAATGGCTATGGTATATGGTATGGGCTATCTCACTGCCCGACATTGTATATGTATTTTTAAGCTACTTCCCCGAAACGAATCTCTTATGGATAAACATATGCATCTTTATTGAGCAGTTTGGCTATGGATTCGGTTTCACTGCTTACACGCTTTACCTCATTTATTTTTCCCGAGGGACTCACAGTACCGCACATTATGCCATTTGTACAGCTTTCATGGCACTGGGAATGATGCTTCCAGGCATGATAGCCGGATGGATGCAGGAGCTTCTGGGATACCAGTACTTCTTCCTCTGGATCATGGTATGCTGTGCCGCAACCTTTGGTGTAACAGCTCTACTGAAAATAGATCCTGAATTTGGAAAAAAACAGACCGAATAAACAACTTCAATACACACCGACAAATAAGAAAAAACGTCGGAAATTCGATAATTTCCAGTGACGTTTTTTCTTATTCATGGCGATAAATTATACCATGTACTTATAAAATCATCAATTCTTCTTTTCCAGCTCCCGCAGGTTTTCCATTTTCTTAGTCTCCAAGAATTCATAGATGCCACACAAGTGTTCTTTCACACGCTGATTACCGAACTCGTATACCTTGGTAACCAATCCGTCAAGGAAGTCACGGTCGTGCGAAACAACAATCAGTGTTCCATCAAAATCCATCAGAGCCTGTTTCAGAATATCTTTTGTCTTCATGTCAAGATGGTTAGTCGGCTCGTCCAGAATAAGCAGGTTAACCGGCTCCAGCAGCAATTTAATCATAGCCAGACGCGTACGTTCTCCTCCTGAAAGTACCTTTACTTTCTTCATTGACTCTTCCGGTCCGCCAAACATAAACGCTCCCAGCAAGTCGCGTATCTTGTTTCGGATTTCCCCTTTTGCCACATCATCGATAGTCTGGAAAACAGTCAGGTTTTCATCCAGCAACGAAGCCTGATTCTGAGCGAAGTAACCAATCTGCACATTGTGTCCCAATGTAAGTGTTCCCTCGTGCTCTATCTCTCCCATAATACATTTCACAAGCGTAGACTTACCTTCTCCATTCTTTCCCACAAAAGCAACTTTATCGCCACGTTCTATGGTAAGATTTGCATTACGGAACACCACATGATCACCATAAGTTTTGCCTACTCCTTCCATAATAACCGGATAACTTCCGCTTCGGGGTGAAGGAGGGAATTTGAGTCGGAGTGCCGAAGTATCTTCTTCATCAACTTCAATAAGTTCCAGTTTCTCCAGCATCTTTACGCGACTCTGTACCTGAAGTGTCTTACTGTATGTTCCTTTGAAACGTTCAATAAAGTCTTTCGTTTCCTGAATCATCTTCTGCTGTTCTTCGTATTGCTTCATCTGCTGTTCACGACGTTCCTTACGCAATACAAGATACTGCGAATAGTTTACCTTATAGTCGTAAATACGTCCCATCGTCACTTCAATGGTACGTGTAGTAATATTGTCGACAAACTTACGGTCGTGACTGATAACTACCACAGCCTTGGCACTGTTAATCAGAAATTCTTCCAACCAGCCGATAGATTCAATATCCAGGTGATTAGTCGGCTCGTCCAGCAATAATACATCCGGGTTCTGCAACAGCAGTTTAGCCAGTTCGATACGCATGCGCCATCCTCCACTGAAATCACTGGTAGGACGGTTAAAATCCTCACGCATGAAACCCAGTCCGAGCAAAGCCTTCTCTACGTCCTCTTCAAAGTGAGTCATATCAATGGCATAAAACTTCTCGCTCATTGCCGCAACCTTTTCTATCAACTCCATATACGAATCGCTTTCGTAATCGGTACGGGTAGCCAGCTCGTTGTTCATGCGTTCTATCTCTTCTTCCATTTCACGAAGATGAGCAAAAGCCTGCGATGCTTCCTCGAACACCGTACGTCCATCCTCCGTCATCAGATGCTGAGGCAGATAAGCAATTACACAGTCTTTAGGAGCCGTCACCTTTCCACGGGTAGGCTGACGTACCCCTGCCAATATTTTCAATAAGGTCGATTTCCCTGCTCCGTTCTTTCCCATCAGGGCGATACGGTCTTTTTCATTAATCTGAAAACTAATGTCACTAAATAAGGTGGTTCCGCCAAATTCGACGGTAAGTCCATCTACTGAAATCATAAAATATTACGTATTAGTATATAAAATTACATCATCTATCTCAAAAGCCGAACTGCTCGGCCGGATTTTTTAATTGTCCGACGACCAGTCCCTTTAAAGAAACCATTTTCACTGACAACAGGTTTTCCGCTACAATGCTTTCCGGCGCACAATTACCCCAAGCTGACCATTTCCTGTAAAATCCGGACTGCTGAATCCACATCAGTAATATCTTTCACAATCATGCTGCGGCGTCCGTTCTGTTCACGCAAGTTGCATACTCTCGGATACTTTGCCATATAGTCGATTATCTTTCCAAAAGCGGCACTCTGATAATACGGACTGTCCGGATTGCTTACAAAATAAAGAATCATCTTACCACCTTTCAGTACAGCTTTTTCCACTCCCAAACGTTTTGCCAGGCGACGAAGAGGCACAATGCGAATCAACTCTTCCCCTTCAGGCGGAATCTTTCCAAAGCGGTCGACCAGACGTTCCTTGAAAGCCTCTACATCACGGTCGAGTTCCAGTTTGTCCAGTTCACGATAAAGCAACATTCGTTCACTGCTGCTTGGAATATATTCGTTAGGGAACAATAATTCCAAATCACTTTCTACAGTACATTCGTCCACGAAATCTTCGCCACTGATTTTTTCTTCTCCTGCTTTTATCTCGTCGGCATAAAGTTCTGCAAACTCATCATTCTTCAATTCGGTTACAGCTTCCGACAGAATCTTCTGATAGGTTTCATATCCCAAGTCTGCTATAAAACCACTTTGTTCAGCTCCCAGCATATTACCAGCACCACGAATATCCAAATCCTGCATGGCAATGTGTATACCGCTTCCCAAATCGCTAAAGTTTTCGATGGCTTGAAGACGGCGTTTGGCTTCGGGGGTAAGCGATGACAACGGAGGAGCCAGCAAATAACAGAAAGCTTTTTTGTTGCCTCGTCCTACACGTCCGCGCATCTGGTGCAAGTCACTCAACCCAAAGTTCTGTGCCTGATTAATGATAATCGTATTGGCATTCGGAATATCAATTCCACTTTCGATGATAGTAGTTGCAAGCAACACATCATAATCATAGTTTACAAAACCGAAGATTATCTTTTCCAGTTCTTCGGGCTGCATCTGTCCATGTCCGATACATACACGGCAATCAGGAATATTGCGCACAATCATTGCTTTCAGTTCCATCAGGTTCTGAATGCGGTTGTTCACGAAAAATACCTGTCCGTTCCGGCTCATCTCGAAGTTTATCGCTTCCGTTATTATCTCTTCGTTAAACGTATGCACCTCCGTCTGTATCGGATAGCGGTTGGGCGGTGGTGTCTGTATAACCGAGAGGTCACGAGCCCCCATCAACGAAAACTGAAGTGTACGCGGAATAGGTGTTGCCGTCATGGTCAGTGTGTCTACATTGACCTTTATCTGACGCAATTTTTCTTTTACACTTACTCCAAACTTTTGTTCTTCATCGATAATCAGCAAACCCAGATCATGGAACTTTACACTTTTACCGATAATCTTATGCGTACCTATCAAAATATTGACAGTACCAGCTTCCAACTCCTTCAGAATACGAGATGTATCTTTAGCTGTACGGGCACGGCTCAGATATTCTACCTTACAAGGCATCCCTTCCAGACGTTTACAGAAAGTCTGGTAGTGCTGATAAGCCAATACAGTAGTAGGAACAAGCACAGCAACCTGCTTATTGTCGGCCACGGCCTTAAATGCGGCACGTATGGCAACTTCTGTTTTTCCGAAGCCCACATCACCACACACAAGGCGATCCATCGGACGATCGCTCTCCATATCGGCTTTTACTTCCTGAGTAGCTTTCAACTGGTCGGGAGTGTCCTCATAGATAAAGCTTGCCTCCAGTTCATGCTGCATAAAACTGTCCGGACTATATTTAAACCCTTTTTCCTGCTTACGCTGTGAATAAAGTTTAATCAAATCACGGGCAATATCCTTAATCTTAGTCTTAGTACGTTCCTTGATCTTTTCCCATGCTCCCGTACCCAATTTACTGATACGAGGCTGTTCTCCTTCTTTTCCCTTATATTTGGAAATCTTATGCAGAGAATGAATAGAAACAAACACCACATCATCGTTCTGATAAACCAGCTTAATAACTTCCTGCGTTGTATTCCCGTTCGGGATGCGCACAAGTCCGGCAAACTTTCCGATTCCATGATCAATATGCACCACATAATCACCCGGTTCGAACATGTTAAGCTCTTTCAAAGAAAGTGCGACCTTACCACTTCTTGCCTTATCACTGCGCAGATTATATTTATGAAAACGGTCGAATATCTGATGATCGGTAAAAATACAGCAATGCAACGTGTGATCGACAAATCCTTCGTGCAAGGTACGGTCTACAGCTGTAAAATCTATCTTATCACCACGCTCACGAAAGATATCTGCCAGTCGGTCCGTCTGTTTTACACTGTCAGAACATATATAAATGGAATATCCCCGCTGTAAATAATCTGTCAATGAACTTGCTACCAAATCGAAATTCTTATGGAAAATAGGCTGTACAGACGTATTGAACTTCAGTGTAGCCTGAGGTGTCCCCGTTGCCTTGTGTCCGAAATCAATCCGCCGGACCTCCAGTGATTCTACCGTAAACTCAGCACCGTCTATCAGCTTCCGCTCCAGGTTCATCAACTCAGTCTGCTCTCCCTCATATGCGGTCAGTGCCTGAGGCGAGAGAGCCTCATCATGAATTATCTGGATACGTTCGCGTACCCACAATAAATCTTTTACCCATAAAACAGTTTCACGTGGAATAAAGCTCAGGAAACTGATATCGCCATCCATAGCCTGTGCCAGTTCCGGAACAATACTTACCGAATCTTTTTTCTCACGCGACAACTGGCTTTCTACCTCAAAGGTACGTATACTATCTATCTCATCACCGAAAAAGTCTACTCGGTAAGGATATTCAGAAGCGAAAGAATAGACGTCGATGATACTACCGCGTGTAGCGAACTGTCCCGGTTCATATACATAGTCAACATGCTCGAAGCCATAATCCGAAAGTGTTTTGGTAATTTCATCCGTATCAATGTGCTGTCCGACAGTCAGCTTCAGTGTTCTGTCACTCAGTATCTTCGGTGAAACGACCTTCTCGGCAAGCGCATCGGGATAAGTTACAACTGTTACTGGTTCATTCTTTTCCAGCCTGCTCAACACTTCAGTACGGAGTATTTCATTGGCTGCATCTTTTTGACCGTATTTAATAGCCCTGCGATAAGATGAAGGGAAAAATAAAATCTGTTCATCACCGTTCACCTGCACCATATCATGATAAAAATATCCGGCTTCCTCCTGATCATTCAAGACAAAAAGATATACGCCCGATACCGACTTGATAAAGCAGGAAGCAAACAACGATGCGCACGAAGCATGTGTTCCCTCTAAAAATACAGTACGGATATCATTATTTTTTAAAGTATTCGCCAATCCTTCCAAGGCCGGATGACGAGTATAACGCGATTGAAGTTCTGTTATTCCCATTGTTATCATCAATAGTATAGTCACATCTTCCTGACCTCGCCGGCAGAAGATTACTCATATAATAAACAATGCAAAATTATAAAATAATTTCAGTACAGAAGAATATAAACCCGAGCTTGAAGAAAAACAAAAGCTTTTTTAGATTTTCAAAATAAGAAATTTTATCCATAAAAACGGAAAGAATGAATAACTTTGCAGAAAAACCAATATCTTAACAACAAAAAGATAAATAAAGGAAATGACAAGGTTTAAGAAAATAGTAGCGGTAGACGAAACGCTGCTTAATGAAGAAGCCCTACAACAGCTGCAAAAGCTGGGAGAAGAAGTAGTGGTATATCATGATTTTCCACAAGACGAACATATCGTAACCGAGCGTATCGGTGATGCCGACTGCCTGTTAGTATCATTCCGTACACCTATCAGAAAAAGTGTACTCGATGCCTGCCGCAATATACAATACATAGGCATGTGCTGCACACTCTATAACCCGGAAAGCTGTAACGTGGATGTTATAGAAGCCCAACGAAGAGGAATTACCGTGCTCGGAGTAAAAGATTATGGCGACGAAGGAGTTCTAGAGTATGTAATAAGCGAACTGGTACGATTATTACACGGATTTGGAGGCATACGCTGGCGTAAGGAAAGTACTGAACTGACCAGACGGAAGATAGGAATCATCGGAATGGGTAAAACCGGACGAATGGTTGCCGATGCGCTGAAGTTTTTCGGAGCAGAAGTCAGCTACTTCAGCCGCCACAGAAAAGCAGATGCAGACAACGCCGGATTTGTGTACATGCCACTCGATGAACTGTTGGATAAAAATGAAATAATCTGCACATGTATTCCTCGTAACAATTATCTGCTGGAAAAAAGAGAATTTTCCATTTTAGGCAATAACAAAATTGTAGTGAATACTTCAGTAGGACCGACATTCGATGTTGCTGCCATGAAAGATTGGCTGAATGAGTCACCCGACAATTATTATCTTTGTGACGCGACAGGAATGGGCAACGTATACGAAGAACTGAAATCATGCAGTAATCTTTTATATACGCCCTATATTTCAGGAAAGTCCATACAAAGTGTCGAAAGACTTTCACAAAAAGCTTTGGCCAACATAGAGTCTTACCTTACGGCATCAGCCAATAATAAATAATACTTTAATATTATTCGACCTATCAACTATATGTACAACGACATCATTGAATTTCTTGATAACAAACGGCTTAAAGAAGCTCTTGTACAACTTACAGCTTTGGCGCATGAAGCAGACAACTGGCAATTAAGTTCTGAAATAGAAAGTTTGCAGACTACTTACAGTTATATGCTGCAATATGCGGCACAGGGTATGGAAGATCCGGAACGCAACAAATTATACCATCAGTTACTCCGTACAGCATACGAACTTGCCGACCGCACCGAAGCCACACGTAAATATCGTACTGGAACAGGATATATGCATGGAAAATATTACAGTTTTCAGCAAATTCCACCACATTCTTATCAGGAAATCTGTCTCAGTCTTGAAGCTTTCAGCGAAAATCTGGGAATGGCTCAGATAACAGTCATGGACGAAGAACGGCGTAGTGAAACAGTTAACAAGCTATATATCGAGCATGAAAAGTATGTTACTGAGTTATTCGATATAATATGGATTTCTACACATTGGACAGATGAAGACTTGTCGGGTGCAAATTCCATATTGGAATCACTGCTCGTTCCTGCCAACGATGTAGCTGTAATGATAAGTGCAGTCACTTTAAGCCTGATACAAGTATTCGACAGCCGGAAGTTCCAATTCCTTATTAAGGCATATCAGACACACAGCGAAACAATAGTTGTCCAACGTGCTTTGATTGGAATTGCTCTGACAGCCTATTATCAAGAAAAAAGGTTAAAGCTATATCCGGATCTGCAAGCAGCCTTATCATTACTAAGCGACTCTACCCCGATCATTAAGGAACTGAACAAACTTCAGACCCTCCTGCTCCTTTCCCGTGAAACGGAAAAGATAGAAAAGAAACTGCGTGAAGAAATTATACCCAACATGAAGATTTCTCCGGAAATGCTGAACCAAAATCAGAAAATCATTGATCTGGAGGATTTGGAAGACAAGAATCCTGAATGGGAGAAAGAGATGAAACGTGTCGAAGAAAGTATACGCGAACTGGGAGAGTTACAGCTGGAAGGAGCAGATACCTACCTGAGTGCCTTTGCCCAACTGAAATCGTATCCGTTTTTCCGTCAGGCAGCACACTGGTTTTATCCATTCGACCGCCAGCATCCTGACATTGTGAAACTATTCACCAATCACAAGTCCACAGAAGGCAAATCGCTTATAAATCTGCTTATGGAATCAACCATGTTCTGCAATTCGGATAAATATTCTTTCTGTCTTGCTTTAAAGGATATTCCCAAACAGCAATTAGAGATGTTTACGGCAGAAGCTACCGAACAAAACCAAATACTGAAAGAAGGAAGCGAACAATTTGCAGAAACAATAAAAGGAGAAAAAAAGCCAAGCAATATCAGCCGTCAGTACATACACGACCTGTACCGCTTCTTCAAGTTATGGATGTATCGCAGTGAAATGCACGATATCTTTACAGACGATTTGTCACTCTGGAAATGTGAAGCTCTGAAACCGTTGATGCATACTCCGGAAAACCTGAAACAAATAGCCGACTATTTATTTTCTAAAGACTATTTTCAGGAAGCATGCACGATATATTATGACGAATTATGCAACAAGGGAAAAGGCGATGCCGACTCCTGGCAAAAGGCCGGATTCTGCCTTCAGAAAATGAAAAAATACACCGAAGCATTGCAGGCTTACGCTCAGGCAGATTTATTGAAACCTGAACATATATGGACGTTAAAGCAAATGGCACAATGCCATAAGAAATTACATCATTATCAAGAAGCACTCGACTGTCTGTACAAAGTAGAAACAATGCAACCCGACAACTTGAATTTGCTTCTGCAAATAGGACAATGTCTTGCCAGCCTGCACATGTACGACAAAGCTTTGTCTTATTTCTTCAAAGTGGAATATATGGAAACTGCTCCGGCAAATGCACAAAGAGCCATCGGATGGTGTTATTTCATGACAGGAAAATATGCTGAAGCTGCCCGTTTCTTCGATAAACTGCAACAGGCTGACGAAGTGCTGACTTCCGACTGGCTGAATGCCGGACACGTATATCTGGCACAAAACAATATACCCAAAGCACTGGAATGCTACAGACAGGCAGAAAATCATTGCCAAAGTCACGATGAATTCATACAGCTTTACTTAGCAGACAAGGAAGCCTTGCTGCAACAAGGCATATCGGAAGATAATATTTATCTGGTTCCAGATATGCTCTAACACAAAAATCCCCTTCTTCAGTTTTGCTCAATACATGGAAAACCGAGGAAGGGGATTTTGTATCGTAATATTCAGAATCAGATAGTCATTTTAAGAATCTTACCACCCCATTCCGGTAAGTCAACAGCAACAGGCTTATCGCTCGCGAATGAGATAGTTTCGTCTTTTCCCGACAACAGATCCGTTGCCTGAACTGTTTTATATTCCGGTATCTGCAAATATTCGAAAGCATGATAAGGAATGTTCACAGACAGATGGACAGGCATATTGTCGAAATTCACCAAAACCAGCAATACTTCATTTTCATATTTACGGATAAATACATACTGACGGTGCTCATTCATCAGCCAGTTTCCTTTATTCGCATACATCAGATCGAAAAATGCTCCATGTGATATAGCCTTTTCCTCACGGCATAAATTCAGGACATGCTGATAAAAACTGCGAAGCTCCTTTTCCTTATCATTCAGTAAATGCAAATTATAACGTCCGTGATTACTCCACCGGCGGATAGTATCCACACTCCAGTAATCAAAAATAGTAGTTCGTCCGTCACGGCCACTGAATCCTTCGCTATCCATTCCTCTTTCTCCCAGTTCCTGACCAAAATAAATCATCATAGGATTGGTGTTCATACAAGCCGAAACCAGCAAAGCAGGAAGAGCCTTACGTGCATCGCCTGCAAAGAAATCGGAAGCAATACGCTGTTCATCGTGATTTTCCAGGAAGTTCAGCATGTGCGGCTGTATATCGTCCACACTCTGCCAGCAATTTGTAATGGCAGTAGCCGATCCATATCCACAAGTTACGGCACGAAGGGTATCATACAGTCCCACCTTATCGTAAAGATAATCAAAATGCCCGTTGAATATATAATTACGGTATTCGTTCGGATTATAAACCTCAGCGATAAATATAAGTTCCGGATGCTGTTCTTTCACCTGAGGAATAGCCCATCCCCAAAATTCACAGGGAACCATCTCTGCCATATCGCAACGGAAACCGTCTATACCCTTTGCTGCCCAGAACAGCAGGATATCTCTCATCTTATACCAGGTATCGGGAACAGGAGAAAAATGGTTGCCGGTGTTTCCCATGTAATCGACTCCATAATTCAGTTTTACTGTTTCATACCAGTCGTTTTTGTTCGGATAAGCGTCGAAGCGGTTGTTTCCCGTAGCTTTAGCCGGCTGTTCTTCGTACATACCAGCCTGTTCATCATAAAAATCAATTTCTCCGCCTAAACTAGTTCCGAGGATATAATAAAAATTATTGTTTACATCGAAAGCTTTCGAGCTATCATCATCTTCTCCCAAATCCTTCACTCCGTCCGGCTTGGCATACGAATGATACTGACGTGCCACATGGTTTGGCACAAAATCAATTATCACTTTCAATCCATTGTCGTGCGAACGTTTTACCAGCAGTTCAAACTCTTCCATACGGCGGTTTACATCAACAGCCAAATCAGGGTCTATATCATAATAATCGCGGATAGCGTATGGAGAACCTGCCTTACCCTTTATAACAGCAGGATGGTTGCGAGGTATATTGTAAGCTGAATAGTCTGTCTGAGAGGCATGGGCAATAACCCCTGTATACCAAATATGTGTTGCCCCAAGCTTTTTTATCTCATTCAAAGCCTGGTTTGTAAATCCGGCCATCTTACCACATCCGTTTTCCTGCAGGCTGCCATTGTAGGCATTGCGTACCTCTTCATTACCAAACAGGCGGGTAAATACCTGATAAATAATTATTTTCTCACTTTGCTCCATATCATTATTGTATTTTGTCTTCATTTCATATCACCTGAATGAAAAATATCTTTCCTTTTCGTCTTCTTCCAGTCCTTCCAACACTTTTGAAGCTGCAAAATATCCGGCACTGAAAATCTCCTCTGCTTTTTCCAGCTCATAGTTCGAATATGATCCCAAGCCATCGGGAGCTATAACCAGATCAGCCTTTTCCAGTTCGGTAAACGTATTCGCCTGAAACATGAAATGATAAGCCCGAAGAGCAATAGCTGCCAAGTTCTTACTATATTCATCGGCTACCAGCTTGTAGACATTCAGTGCCAAAACCTTATCGCACATATCACGTATCGGTGTCACTGGTACATTCATGAATACTCCCCCGTCGACATAATATGTTCCCCCGATCTTGACCGGAGCAAAAAGTACGGGAATACAACACGAAGCAGCTACCCGACGCGCTATTTCCCCACGTGTAAAATGTACACACTGTCCATGGTCGAAATCGGTAGCTGTCACTACTACTGGTATTTCCAGATCTTCCAGATTACGTGTCCGCAAATTGCTTCTCATAAAATCGATAAAGTAGTCCATCTGAAACAAACTGTCTTTACCGAAACGTATCTTGGCAAGCTCTGTAAACGAACGGTCGGAAAACATCTCCATTATTTCAAACGGCTGTTTGCCATCGGCTATGAATACGCTTACAATAGCTCCCGCACTGGTTCCCGAAAGAATATCAGGGCGAATGTTATGCTCGAACAATGCCTGCAACATTCCCAAATGGGCTATGCCTCTGATAAATCCTCCGCTCAAGGCGAATCCGATATGATATTTTCCGTCTGCCATATATTCAGGTGTAAATAAAATCTTTATTATTTAATGACACGATAATAATCCTGCTTGCGTGGCTTAGGCTGTGCCGGTTCTTCTGCCGGATATCCCAGTGCCAGAGCGCCTATACCTACCAGACCTTCGGGCAGTCCCCACGACTTCATCAGTTCTTTGCCTTCGGAAGTAGAAAACATTTCCCGTTCACGATGAATCCAGCAGCTTCCTAATCCGATAGCATGAGCAGCGAGCATCATGTTTTCCAATACACAACTTCCATCCTGGATAGGATTGTTTGCATCAGCAGGAACAAGTACCAACACATAAGTAGGTGCATCGTAATACGGATTCGAAGTTACTCCCATCACATGAGCGTTCATGCTTGCCAACTGTTTACGCAGCTCTTCGTTCTGTACTGCCACAATATAAGGCGACTGCATGCCTCGTGAAGTAGGAGCATATGTTCCGGCTTCGAGCACTGCCTTCAGTTCTTCATCGGTTATCTGTTCTTTTTTATATTTACGGCAGCTGCGCCGTGTTTTGATAATCTGTAAAAAATCTGTTTCCATAACTTGCTAATAATTGTATAGGTATTATTAAGTTGAAGTCAAAAATACGTATTTTATTCCGATTGACGGATAAATAAATATTTTTTTATTGCAACAGATACAAAAAGAACGTGATATAAATCAGAAAACATGCTGAAATCTTTCCTAAAAATTCAGCATGTTTTTGACAAAAATTGTACAATAAATTCTCATTTTCGTACAAAAAAACAGGTAAATATGCAGGCGTTTCACTAGAAACATGTACATCTTTCATTATCAATAAGTTATCACCATATTAAAGTTCAGACGAATAGTACAGCATCCATACAATACAGCATAAAAAAACTCCTTTTCTGCAATATCCAGCAGAAAAGGAGTGTGATTCATCTAACAGAAATAACTTTTATCAATTATTTTCCGGACGCAACTTACGGACAGTTACAGCAGTCTGCCACATTTCGCTTTCGCGCAACTGACGAAGTTCTTCATTCAGTTTTTCACGATAATCCGGCTGAGAATTTGAATCGATAGAACGCTGTGCTTCGTGTCCTTCAGCAACCGATTTGTACAGTTTTTCAAATACCGGTTTAGTTGCATCGTGGAACGGAGTCATCCAGTCCAAAGCACCGCGCTGAGCAGTAGTAGAACAGTTGGCATACATCCAGTCCATACCTTTGGCAGCAAACAACGGCATCAATGACTGAGTAAGCTCCTCAACTGTTTCATTGAATGCTTCAGATGGGCTGTGTCCGTGTTCACGCAATGTTTCATACTGTGCCAGCAACAGACCTTGGATTGCACCCATCAATGTACCACGTTCACCGGTCAAGTCAGAAGTAGCTTCACGCTGGAAAGTTGTTTCGAACAAATAACCAGAGCCAATACCGATACCCAATGCAATAGTACGTTCGTAAGCCTTGCCTGTTGCATCCTGATAAATTGCATATGATGAGTTCAAACCACGACCTTCGAGGAACATAGTACGCAAAGATGTACCAGAACCTTTAGGAGCGACCATGATAACATCGATATCTTTTGGAGGAACTACACCGGTACGATCGTTCCAGGTAATAGCAAATCCGTGAGAGAAATACAATGCTTTTCCAGCAGTAAGATGCGGTTTGATAGTAGGCCATACAGAGATTACGGCTGCATCCGAAAGCAAGCACATGATAACAGTAGCTTTCTGGCATGCTTCTTCGATGCTGAACAGAGTTTCTCCCGGAACCCATCCGTCGGCAACAGCTTTATCGTATGTTTTTCCCTGACGCTGTCCTACGATGACATTGAAACCATTGTCACGCAAATTCAGTGACTGTCCAGGTCCCTGCACACCATAACCGATGACAGCTATCGTTTCATTTTTCATTACCTCACGTGCTTTTTCCAAAGGAAACTCATCGCGGATTACTACATTTTCTGTAACACCGCCAAAATTCATTTGTGCCATAATTACAATCTTTTTATTAAAAATCAATTAAATATCACTTTACTTCGAACAACAACTTCAGCGTCGTTCTTTTTTATTTCTATATCAAATTCGTTTTCGTTTATCTGCTCTCGATAGAAACTCAGCTTATCGCCATAATAACTTTCGGCTACATAAGCTACTTCGAAACGGCGAAGTGATTTTTCACGGAACATTTCGAGCGGGAACAAGTTGAGTGAATGCTCGATATATTTAATACTGTTTACATGCCCGTTGAGATCGATATCACCATATTTTACCTGATATTCAAAACAAGGAGTCTGTTCCGTAATCTTCACACGGCCGGCCTTGTCAATAGGACACTCTTTCTTGCAGATGTAATCTGTAATCTTGCCTCCATGCAGAGCAAGCAAGTCGGCAGGCTTACGGGTTTCCATGCTGATCATCGCCCAAATAGAACGTGCATATCCTATTGGTTTACCTTCCTGGTTCAGAATGGCAAAATTACGGTCGGTAAACAGACGGTATACATTTTCCACCCATGTCTGAATGCTGAACTTTTCGTAAGCACGGGGCATTTCCTCCATTTCTACCGCCAGACGAGAAAGCACCCATGTATAATGGTTTTCATTCAATGTAGCAATACCGAATCCGCGTTCTGCCGCATGAAATCCGGCACAGTTCAGCAAATGATTACCTAAAACACCCATTGTAAGCTTTTCGGTAAAATCTACATGAAAGGGTTCTGCAACGAACTGATAAGTACTAACTTTATTATCCTCACTCATCATAATAACTGACTTTACTGTTTTTCATTTCTATATCGTTCCTCACGATGTGCCAGATATTCATTGACACGCTCAAAGCAACTGGTGGAAACAGCAATTCTTCCAGAACGTACAAACTGAAGCACACAGTTCAGATTTCTCAACTCCTGATACAGGTTAGTAATATCATCGCTCATACCTGTCATTTCGACTATAGAATAAGTAGGATTTACTTCTACTATATGTGCTCCATAACGACGTACGACTTTTGATGCTTCTGCAGTTGACTGAAACTCTGGTGTAGAAACCTTATACATGGCAACTTCACGCTGGAAGATTTCCTTATCGGTAAAATAATGTGCTTGTATAACGTCCATCTTTTTTTCTATCTGACGCACCACCTTTTCTACGATATCGGGAGTGGTCCAGCAAGTAATAGTGTACTTATGTACTCCCTTAATGGAAGAGGCAGACACGTTCAAACTTTCAATATTAATCTGACGACGTGTAAATACAGCAGTTACCTGATTCAACAAACCGGCTATATTTTCCGAATGAACGATTATTGTATATAATGTCTTATTATTATCCATAGTTACTTTTATATTAACAGTCCAACAGCATATAGTTTACGGGACTTCCCGGAGGAGTCATAGGCAATACCTTTCCTTCTTCTACCACACAGGTTTCCAACAGGAACGGTCCGTCGGTTTTCAGCATCTCACGAATAGCATCGTTCAATTCTAAACGATCCATCACCCTGCGTGAAGGAATACCATATGCCGCTGCAATCTGCATGTAGTCGGGGTTCATCATCGGAGTAAACGAATAACGGCGATTGAAGAACATGGCTTGCCACTGACGTACATTTCCCAGATAATTATTATTCATAAGAATGATTTTTACCGGAGCTTTTTGTTCCATAACAGTTCCCAGCTCCTGCATAGTCATCTGCAAACCTCCATCACCCATAAATGCACAGACCGTACGTTCTGGAGCGCCGAAAGTAGCTCCAATGGCAGCCGGCAGACAGAATCCCATTGTACCCATACCACCGGAAGTTACAACACTGCGCTTCTTTGCAAACTTGAAATAACGGCAAGCCAGCATCTGATTCTGACCGACATCGGTTACGAGAATAGCTTCGTTATCCGTTGCTTCGCTTACGGCATTTACCACTTCACCCATATTCAGTGGTCCGTCTTCAGGAAATACTTCCGGTTTTATTACTTGAGTGTATTCTTTTTCTTCATACGGCTGGAAGCTTTCTATCCATTCTGTATGTTTTTGGGCAACAATCCGCTCGGTAAGTAACGACAGTGTACGCTTGCAATTTCCAAGTACAGGAACATCTACCGGTACATTTTTCCCAATTTCAGACGGATCAATATCCAGATGAATGACTTTTGCCTGACGGGCATATGTAGACAAATCACCTGTTACACGGTCGTCAAAACGCATACCTACAGCAATCAGGACATCACATTCATTGGTTTTTACATTAGGACCAAGATTACCATGCATGCCGAGCATTCCTTTATTCAACGGATGCTTGGACGGTAAAGCTGAAAGACCCAGCAGGGTACATCCACAAGGTAAATCTGCCTTTTCAACAAACTTACGAAGCTCTTCCTGAGCATCTCCAAGTTCTACTCCTTGTCCTACCAAGACTAATGGCCTCTGAGAGGCATTTATCAGTTCCACAGCCTTGTTTATTTCATCCATGTCAGTTTCCGGATCCGGATCGTAGCTACGGATAAAATCAACATCTACCGGTTCGTAATCAGTCATTTCTATCTGAGCATTCTTTGCAAAATCGAGGACAACCGGTCCGGGACGTCCGCTTCGTGCTATATAGAAAGCTCTCGAAACAGCCCAGGCTACATCTTCCGCACGGCGTATCTGATAACTCCATTTCGAAATTGGCTGAGTTATACCCACCAAGTCAACTTCCTGAAAGGCATCCGTACCCAATAATCCGACACCGACCTGTCCAGCTATCACAACAATCGGGGTGCTGTCTATCATTGCGTCAGCTATACCTGTAATGGTATTCGTAGCTCCCGGTCCACTGGTTACCAGACAGACACCTACTTCACCCGAAACGCGTGCAAATCCTTGTGCTGCATGAGCCGCACCTTGTTCATGACGAACCAATATATGGTTTAATTTATCTCTATGATCATATAAAGCATCAAATACAGGCATAATAGCTCCCCCCGGATATCCAAAGAGAGTCTTTACCCCCTGATGTTCCAACGAACGCATTAAAGCTTCCGATCCTGTAATTCTTTCTTTAGCCATAAGTCAAATGAAGAATAAATAGTTCTTTATACAATTCTTACTCCACCCTTGTCGGCCGAGCTTACCATGCTGGCATAAGCTTTCAGAGCTTTCGACACTTGACGATTGCGAGTCACAGGCGCCATAGGACGTGCTGCCAGCTCTTCATCAGTGAGTTTTACATTAATAGTACGATTGGGGATATCTATCTCGATAATATCTCCATCAACAATCTTACCGATATTTCCACCGGCCGCAGCTTCAGGAGAAATGTGTCCGATACTTAATCCGGAAGTACCTCCACTAAAACGTCCGTCTGTAATCAAAGCACATTCTTTACCCAAATGTTTTGATTTGATATATGAGGTGGGATAAAGCATTTCCTGCATACCAGGACCTCCTTTCGGTCCTTCGTGAGTGATAACTACTACATCTCCGCTCACAACCTTACCACCAAGAATGCCTTCGCAAGCCGACTCCTGAGAATCAAAGACCTTAGCCGGTCCTGAGAATTTCCAGATGCTCTCATCCACTCCTGCTGTTTTTACTACACAACCGTCCTGAGCAATATTTCCTTTCAATACCGCCAGTCCTCCGTCTTTGCTGTATGCATGCTGTAAATCACGAATACAGCCAGCAGCACGGTCTGTATCAAGTTCTTTATAAACATTGTTCTGAGAACCTAACTCAATATTGAATTTTCCGCCCGGAGCACTTGTATATATACGCATGGCTTCTGCATCTACATCAGCCTTACAAATATTATACTTGGAAATAGCTTCCTCGAGTGTAGAACCGTCAACACGATGTACACTGGTATCAAGCAAACCTCCTTTTGCCAGCTCTCCTAAAATATTAAGAATACCACCGGCACGATTGACATCCTGAATATGATATTTTTGAGTATTTGGAGCAACTTTACACAGACAAGGTACACGGCGGGACAACATATCAATATCATCCATCTTGAAATCAACTTCAGCTTCATGAGCTACTGCAAGCAGATGAAGTACTGTATTGGTAGATCCTCCCATTGCAATATCCAGTGTCATGGCATTCAAGAAAGCCTGACGAGTAGCGATACTGCGAGGCAAAACGCTGTCATCACCTTCTTCATAATACTTATATGCATTTTTTACAATAAGTTCGGCAGCATCACGGAATAAGCGTTTACGATTTTCGTGTGTGGCTACGATTGTTCCATTTCCAGGCAGAGCCAATCCGATGGCTTCATTTAAGCAATTCATAGAATTAGCCGTGAACATTCCCGAGCAACTGCCGCATCCTGGGCAAGCATGACATTCAATTTCGGCTACATCCTCGTCACTTACAGTCGGGTCAGCCGATTTAATCATCGCATCTATCAAATCGAGATGCATGCCTCCCCACTCCCCGGCTTCCATAGGTCCACCAGAAACAAACACTGTAGGAATATTCAATCGCATGGCAGCCATAAGCATACCCGGAGTAATCTTGTCGCAATTCGAAATACATACCATAGCATCTGCCTTGTGAGCATTTACCATATACTCCACACTGTCGGCTATAATATCGCGGGAAGGCAATGAATATAACATTCCGTCGTGTCCCATAGCGATACCATCGTCAATAGCTATCGTATTAAATTCGGCAGCAAAGCATCCCAGCTTCTCAATTTCGGCTTTTACCTGCTGACCTATTTCATGCAAATGAGTATGTCCCGGAACAAATTGTGTAAACGAATTTACAATAGCAATAATGGGCTTCCCAAACATTTCTTTTTTCATACCGTTAGCAACCCATAAAGCTCTTGCTCCTGCCATACGGCGACCTTCGGTACTCATCGAACTGCGTAACTGATGTTTCATTACATTATCTCCTTTTCATTAAGTAAAAAGCCTTTCTCAACACTGGCGAGAAAGGCTTTCATACATATTTCTTATGTGAACTATATACACGAAAACTTTACTCACCTCTTGGTTCTTTCACCACGACGCGAATAACATGCAGGACTGCCAAGTTAATTCGTATATCAGTTATCATTTTCATATTATCTTGTTTTGTTTACGCTTGCAAAGGTAAAGGCTTTTTCGAAACAAACAAATAAAATGAAAGATTTTTTCGATAAAAAATAATCATTAGTAAGTTTCCCTAGGTTTTTTATATCCAATTTCTTTTTAGACAATACATATTACCACATTTATAACATATAGATATAAACAGAAAGAGAAGACAGGCCGTATTTCTGAATATCATTTTTTATTCGTACCTTTGCGAAAATTCAATTATTCAAACAAATTATTAAGTATGGAAAATAAATACATCACCGTAGCATATCGTCTGTATGCTATTGCTGACGGTAAAAAAGAATTGCTGGAAGAAGCAACTGTAGAACATCCGTTCCAGTTTATTTCAGGTATCGGATATACACTCGATAAATTTGAAAAAGAAATTACAGCTTTAAGCAAAGGGGATAATTTTAATTTTACTATCCCATGCGCAGAAGCTTATGGCGAACGTAACGAAGACAATGTACGTCAGGTATCAAAGAAAATGTTCTGTGATCCGGACGGAAACTTCGACAGCGAAAACATTTTCCCAGGAAACATCATTATGCTGAACGATGCAGAAGGTCATCAGTTTTATGCAAATGTAGGTGAAATAACAGAAGACAAAGTTGTACTCGACCTCAATCATCCTCATGCTGGTAAAGACCTGATTTTCGAAGGAACTGTTACCGAAATGCGTCCTGCAACCAATAAGGAAATCGAAGGAATGGTAAACATGATGAGTGGAGAAGGATGTGGTTGTGGATGTGACAGCTGCGGAGGCGGATGCGGAGACCACGAACATCACCACCACGATGATGGATGCTGTGGAGGCGGATGCGGACACTGCCATTAAATCTATTAAATTTCATCTAAATAAAAAGCACAGTGTAACATGATTACATTGTGCTTTTCACCATAAAACACATTCCTTTATGATACTTATTGCCGACAGTGGATCCACAAAAACCGATTGGTGCTACGGCACAGAAATAAGCAACTGCAAAATTATCCAGACAAAAGGAATCAATCCATTTCATCAATCCGCAGAAAAGATAGAGTCTATAATCTGCCAAGGACTCATTCCTCAACTGGGTTTTCCTCTTGAACGTTGTACTGCCATCTATTTCTATGGTGCAGGATGCCTGCCGCCTAAAACAGAAAGTATCATACATGTCTTACAAAACAACTTTCCTGAAGCCGACATCGCTGTAGATACAGATTTACTGGGAGCAGCACGTGCTTTGTGTAAAGACAATGCAGGAATCGCCTGTATATTAGGAACAGGATCAAATTCATGCTTATACGATGGCAAGCAAATAATACAGAATATATCTCCACTTGGATATATTTTGGGAGATGAAGGTAGCGGTGCATATTTAGGAAAACGTTTTATCAGTGACTGCCTAAAAGGACAGTTGCCGGAAATATTACGAAATGGATTATTGGAAAAACTTAATCTTACTGTTCCTGAAATATTAGATAAAGTTTATCGGCAACCAGAAGCCAATCGCTTCCTCGCCTCTTTAACAACCTACATTCATGAGCATAAAGATATGCCTCAAATACATACATTCTTACTAGATTGTTTTGGGGAATTCTTCCGGCGTAATGTTATGCCCTATCACCGGTCATTACCTGTATCATTTGTGGGATCCATAGCATGGTTCTTCCACGATGAGCTTACAGAAACTGCAAACTCTTATAATATTCCATTAGGAATTTTTATAAAGAACCCGATAAGCGAACTGATTCAATACCATTTTCGGATACCAAAATAAAATCGAGTAGGAGGAACGGGATTAATTCCCGTTCCGACCTCTCACACCACCGTACGTGCCGTTCGGCATACGGCGGTTCCCTAATTAACCTTTAAACACAGGATGATAGTACATCTTAAAAGTAGGGTAACCAGCTCGAAGCAAACGCTCATCCGACAAAGCCGCCTGTACAGTGGGATGACTTGCCATTCGCCAGTATTTCATACGACAAAAGGCAGCCATTCGCACACGGCTCTCATCGGGAATAAGCTTCTTCAGATTTCGATACCGGGTTCGGACTCGTTTCCAAGACTTCCAAATACACATCCGTATGCGATGACGGAGCCAACCGTCCCATTCCTTTATCCTACTTTTGAGACCTGCAAACTTAAAATAGTTGAGCCAACCACGGATATACCAAGTCAAACGTTGTTTACGATATTCGGAGCCCCAGCCGTTATTACGGCTGGTGAGTTCACGTATCTTAATCTTCATCTTCTTGATACTATCGACATGGATGTAGAATTGGCATTTGCCATTTCTACGACCAAAGGCATAGGAAAGGAATTTGATGTCACGCATATAAGCAACATGGGTCTTATCCTTATTCACCTTTAGAAAAAGTTTCGTTTCAATAAAGGGAAGCAGATTATCCAATGTGCGTTGGGCGGAACGACGGCTTTTACAAAAGATGACCAAGTCATCAGCATACCGAACGAACAAATGCCCACGTCTCTCCAGTTCCTTGTCCAACTCATTAAGCATTATATTGCTTAATAAGGGGCTCAATGGACCACCTTGAGGAACTCCGACCGGACTGTCCTCTTTCTTGCCTCCTATAAGTTCAGATATTTATGAATCAGAGAAATGACACGACCGTCTTTGATGGTACGTGACAGGATTGCTATCAACTTACTATGGCAGAATGTATCAAAGAATTTCTCCAAATCCATATCGACCGTGAACACATAACCGGCAGAGATATATTCGCCACATTTTAATAACGCATCATGAGCACTACGATGAGGGCGGAAACCATAGCTGGCTGGTGAAAATTGAGGTTCATAAAGAGGTTGAAGCACTTGTGAGATGGCTTGCTGAATCAAACGGTCAACAACCGTGGGGATACCCAAGTTACGTGTCTTCCCATTCGACTTGGGAATCTCCACACGACGCACGGGGTTCGGATGGTAGTTACCATCATAAATGGAAGTTATTAGCTTATCCTTGTGGCAACGAAGATAAGGAAGCAACTCGTCCACTTCCATACGGTCAATGCCGCCACTACCCTTGTTACTCTTTACCTGTTTATAGGCAAGGTTTAGATTAGAAGGGGAAAGAATGTATTCCAATAACTCTCCTTTTTCCTGTTTAATGGCTGTAAGATGATTTTCAGTTATCCCAATGAAAGTCTGCATACCAATCAGCACTTCAGGTTCCACCCTCTGCGACGATTGGCCGGATAGAGTTTCTATGTTCTGCTTTCTTCCCATCATAAGGTAACATTCAGGTATCTTACATAATTAAGGTTCAGCCCTTCCCCATTATGGTGAGTAACAGGTACTATGGCTTCGGCTGACTTCTCACGACAAATCTTGTTTCAACCAGATACAGTTGTGGTGCATCTGTCCGTGAGACCTCCCCAGATAAGAACGTACGCTTTCATCTCATATACCCTCTGATTCTACTACATAGGGATTCGGATAGTTATAGGACTTTATTTTGTTTAGCAAACTTGTCCTCCAAATGTAGCCTTATAATCAGTTTCTGTTCGTAGAGCCGAGAGTTTGCCGCCAGCTTCCTTCAGATTCCTCCTCGCGAAGGACACCCTTGCATTGGGCTAACGATTCCCACTATCAGGGCTCGTTCGGGACTTACACCCTATAGCGCACGCCCATGCTGGGCGTACTAATCGAGTAGGAGGAAAACGAAGTAGTTTTCTTCCTACTTTCGTTTTCCGACCTCTCACACCACCGTACGTGCCGTTCGGCATACGGCGGTTCTTTACTATGGATGCCTTTCGTATTCTTCGAAAGACACTTCCACGACATCTTCTTCAACCATCCATTTGTAGGTCTGCGCTCCTTTATACCCTTCGCATTCCGTCCTATCTCTTTAAAGGTAGCCCAATACTTCTGTTTTGGTTTTATGCATTCGTTCCAACAAACGGTAGTTTTCAGTTATGCCGTTTAAATAAAGTTTGGTCCTTCCCTATAGGCATACATGCCTTGGGTACTACGACCTCTGCTGACTTCTCACGGCAAGCTTTACTCCATCATGGTACTTCGAATCATTCATCCTCACCATATGTCCGTGAGACCTCCTCGGATAAGGGTATTAACTTTCAATCTTATGTCTGCTCCATTTACACTAACCGTCCCGAATAGCTATAGGGCTTTAGTTTGTTTCGCAACCTTACCCACGGTCATATGCCTTATATGAAGTTTCTGTTCGTCAGACCAGATGTTTGCCGCCAGCTTCTTTCAGATTCCAACTCGCGATGGACACCCTTGCTTTTGGCTGTATGATTCCCGCTATTAGGGCTCATTGGGGACTTGCACCCGTTAGCTAATACTCATGCCGAGCATACAAATAAAAAAGGGAATCTTCCCAGACTCCCAATCTTCATTAACCTTAAATCTAATACCATGAAAAACACAGTGCAAAGGTAATGATTAATTTAAACATAGTATCTCAACACTACCAAGAATGCCAATCTATTAACAAGAATTAGCATTAAAAAGGCAGAATACAGAAAGTTTTTAAAGAAAAAAGAATATCTTTTTTGACTGCTGCAAAATAAAGTCTATCTTTGCGCAAGATTAGAGACTTTTAAAAGTGATGTAAAACTTTGTACTACGTATAATTAAGAGCTTAAAAGGATATATTTGATTTAAACAAGGTTTATTTAGCAATACCATTTAAAAATTGATACAGGAACAACAATTGTATCCTAATCAACAACAAAAAAGGGATCTTGTTTGTTTTATGTACAGCTATTAAAAGAGAGAATATTAATACTTTTACATTCTTAATGTATACGATTTATTTTGAATATTCATATAAACCAATTTATACAAATGAAGATTAAACTTCTTGCATTGAGTCTGGCCGCCTTATTCTTAGCAAGTTGCGGCTCTTATCACAAATCGCTCTACATGCAGAACGACAGTGACATCAATCACATTACAACTGGACAATTGTATGATTTCCGCATCATGCCAAAGGATGAATTGACCATCGTAATCAGTACTACCGACCCTGAAGCTTCTGCCCCATTCTACCGAAAAATAGGTCAAAGCAAAGAAAACATCTCTTCAAACATGCAGAACTTGGGCATGAACGACGCCAAACTGCTTACATACTTGGTAGATAATTCAGGATGTATAGATTTACCTGTCTTAGGATTGATAAAGGTAAACGGGCTTACAGTACGAGAATGCGAAAATCTTCTGCGCGAGAAATTGGCTCCGTACCTTAAAGAAAGCCCAAACGTAACAGTAAGAAACGCTAACTACAAATACTCTGTATTGGGCGAAGTATCAAAACCGGGTACATACAGCGTAAGTTCTGAAAAGGTAACTCTTTTCGAAGCATTGGCACAGGCCGGCGACATGACCCTCAACTCTGTAAGAGAAGACGTACAGTTGCTCCGCGAAAACGAAAACGGTGTTCGCCGAATTGTTCACCTCAACTTGTTGGACGCAAGCATCACACAGTCACCCTATTTCTATTTGCAGCAAAACGATGTTATATACGTTAAGCCTAAGAAAGCAAAAGTCAACACAAACACATTCAACACCAACACTTCTATGTGGATTACAATGATCAGTGTCTTGACTTCTGTTTCAACTTTGATAATCGCATTAACCAAATAAAGCAAAACGATAAATTATGGCTGAAAACATTAACAATACTTCCTTGAACGACGAAAATAGCGTGTCCTCGTTCGATTACAAGGCATTCTTGCTTATGATGCTGTTGCGCTGGCCGATAATCTTGGGCTGCGTGCTGGTAGCATTAATCGGCTCGTTCTTTTACATCAAGACATTAACACCGCAATACACCGTTAGTTCTACAATCTTGATTAAGGATGAAAGCAAAAGCAAATCTGGCAAATCAGGTATCGACTTACAGGAATTGGGACTTATTACATCGTCTGCTCAGAACTTCGACAACGAATTGGGTATCCTCCAGACTCATACTTTGGTTAAGAAGGTAGTATGTAACCTTAATCTGTACATACACTATTCAAGCCCCGAAACATTCCGCAGCGAAGAATTGTATAAAGACAACGCTGTAAATGTATGGGTTACTCCCGAAGATGCTGAAAAGATAAAACATGCAGATGTACGCATGAAACTGACAGACAAAAAGGTTCTGGATGTAGAAATCAAGACTAAAGAAAAAACATTCAGCAATCATTTTGACCGCCTGCCAGCAGTGCTTCCTACAGAAATCGGTGTATTCAGCTTTTCTTTGCCAGACACTACTGTCATCGCGAAGAAGAATGTAGCCGAAGACGAAGAGGACAAGAAAGATGAAAACGCTCCTATCGTGGTAGAAGCAAGCATCAACGCTCCTAGCATAGCTACTAAAAGCTACTTGACGAGACTTACAGTTGCTGCAACAAGCAAGACTACCACTATCGCTAACTTGACTCTTACAGACAGCCACATAGAACGTGCTAAGGATTTCTTGACAAGCTTGGTAAACCTCTACAACCAGGAGGCCAACAACGACAAGAACGAGGTAGCCAGCAAGACTGCCGAATTCATAAACGAACGTATCACTATCATCAATGAAGAGTTGGGGTCGGCTGAAAACCGCTTGGCTGCATTTAAGCAAGGCGCCGGATTGGTGGATATCACTAACGATGCTGCCTTGGCTGTACAAGAACGTTCTACTGCTGAAAAAGCATACGCTGACAATGAGACCCAGATTCGTCTGTTGCAGTTCATCAAAGAATATATCAATAACGACAAGAACCGTTACGATGTAATTCCGGGTAACATCGGATTGGCGAAAAGCAGCGAATTAAGTGCTATCATCAACACATATAATGAAATGTTGATTGAGCGCAAGCGTTTGCAGCGTACTACCAGCGACACCAACCCTGCCCTTATCAATCTGGACGAAGGTATCGCGCAGATGCGTCAGAATGTTGAGCTTTCTATCCGCACTGCCGAAGAAGGCTTGCTTATTACTCGCCGTGAATTGCAGCATCAGGCAAACAAGTATTCTGGTAAGGTAAGCAGCGCTCCTATTCAGGAGAAAGAGTTCCTTAGCATGAGCCGCCAGCAGGAAATCAAGGCCAACTTGTATCTTATGTTGCTTCAGAAACGTGAGGAAAATAACATTACTTTGGCATCTACAGCAAACAACGCTCGTGTAATCGACGACCCGATGTTCGACAAGCAGGTTTCTCCTAAGGGTGCGATGATTTATCTTATCGCGTTTATCTTAGGTTTGGGTATTCCTGCCGGCATAATTTACTTGTTGTCGCTCGCTCATTATAAGATTGAAACACGAGGCGATGTTGAGAAGCTTACCAACCTGCCTGTAATCGGTGATATTCCTATGACAGAAGAAGTTACCAAGAGCCCGATTGTCGTACACGAGAACAAGAACGGCATGATGGAAGAAGTATACCGCTCTATACGTACCAACGCACAGTATATGCTGAGTACAGACCAGAAGGTAGTCCTTTTCACATCTACTACCAGTGGTGAAGGTAAATCATTTGTCAGCGGTAACTTGGCATGTAGTTTCGCCTTCATGGGCAAGCGTACAGTTATCGTCGGATTGGATATCCGTAAGCCTGGTTTGAATAAGGTATTCCACCTGTCGCACAAGGAACGCGGTATTACTCAGTTCTTGGTAGATCCTGAACACGTAGACTTGATGAGTCTCTGCCAGCAGAGCGAAGTTAGTCCTAACTTGTTCATCTTGCCGGGTGGTACTATTCCTCCTAACCCGACTGAGTTGGTAGCACGTCCGGCATTGGATAAAGCTATTGAGATATTGAAGAAGAACTTCGATTATGTTATCTTGGATACCGCTCCTATCGGAATGGTAACAGATACTCAGCTTATCGCTCGATGCGCAGACATGAGTGTTTGCATCTGCCGTTCTAACGTAACTGCTAAGAGCGACTTCCAGCTGATTAACGAATTGAGCAGAGAACAGAAGTTGCCTAATCCATGTGTTATCTTGAACTGTATCGACATGAGCAAGCGTACAGCTGGTTCTTACTACGGATATGGTAAGTACGGACGCTACGGACGTTACGGATACGGCAAGAAATATGGATATGGTTATGGATACGGTTACGGACATACCAACGAAGAAAGCAAGAAGAAATAACAAGTAAAATTGTTAAAGACATATCGTTTTAAGAAAAAGCCGAGTGGTGAAGTTTACCATTCGGCTTTTCTTTTTTACCGATTCCCATCAGAGAGAAAAGCCCCTACCCTGATTCTATACGATATAATTTATAAACGGAAACATTGCGTATAATTATATTTTTCCGTTCTTTTGTAAAGGCTATTAGTGCGTATTGCGTTATAGTGCACATTACTATAAGCCTTCGCTTAGATTATCAGTATTAATTTTTATAATATACCGAAATGAAAACATTACTTTCACTTCCACCCAACTTAGTGGAATGTTTTTATGATATAACCAATGCCGACCGCAAGGAATGGTTCTGTACATCCGACCCTAAAGACCGCAAATTAGGTTCTGGAGGAGGAACCGCATGGTTACTTAAGGAATGCATAGAAAACGACTCGGATAACCAACAGATCGATTGGCTGCAGAATCTACCGTCATGGCTTGCCGACGAGAAACGCATATTACTTCACGCCGGAGGTCAGAGCCGACGTCTGCCAAGCTATGCGCCATCGGGAAAAGTACTCACCCCTATTCCTATCTTCAGATGGGGACGCGGACAGAGACTCACGCAGAACTTACTTTCGTTACAGCTTCCGCTGTACAACCGCATTATGCAGAAGGCACCCGGCTCTCTGCACACTCTTATCGCCAGTGGCGACGTGTATATCCGCGCTTCTAAGCCGCTGCAGGAAATACCCGAGGCTGACGTAGTATGCTACGGCTTATGGGTAGACCCAGAGTTGGCTAAGAATCATGGAGTATTCGTATCACGTAGAGATAACCCTGAGCGATTGGATTTCATGCTACAGAAACCGTCGGTGGCAGAATTAGGAAAACTGATGCGCGATTATCTGTTCTTGATGGATATAGGAATCTGGTTGCTGAGCGACCGTGCGGTAGAGCTGCTCGTTAAGCATTCAGTAAAAGCTGATGGTAGCATCGGATTCTATGACATGTATACCGATTTCGGTAAGACGCTTGGAGATCATCCCAGCATCATCGATGAGGAACTGAATAGTCTGTCGGTCGCTATATTGCCATTGCCGGGAGGCGAATTCCATCATTACGGCACAAGCAGAGAAATGATTTCGTCTACTCTTGCCGTACAAAACAGCGTGATAGACCAGCGCGAAATAATGCACCTTAAGGTTAAGCCTCATCCGTCTATCTTTGTACAGAACACAAAAGTAGAATATAAACTGACTTCCGACAATCAGGAGGTATGGATAGAGAACAGTCACGTTGGTCCTAAGTGGAAGTTGCACAGCAAGAACATCATTACCGGAGTTCCCGAAAACGATTGGAAACTGAATATTGCCGACGGAGTATGCATCGATGTGGTTCCTATCGGTGAGTCTGATTTCGTGGCTCGTCCTTATGGTTTCAACGATATGTTTAGAGGCGATATTACTGATGATAACACTGCGTTCTTAGGTCATCCTGCCACACAGTGGTTCCGCGACAGAGGACTGAATGCCGAAGAGGTTGAAGGAAAGCAAGACTTGCAGGCCGCACGCATCTTCCCGGTATGCACTTCTTCAGAAGAGTTGGGACTAGTATTGCGCTTCATGACAAGCGAACCGACTTTAGCAGAAGGAAAAGAAATTTATCTGAAAGCCAAAAAGCTTTCGGCTGATGAGATATCTACATACGCCAACCTCCGTCGACTTACGGCACAACGCGAAGAATTCAGAAATGACAGTTGGAGTGCATTGGCAAGAAACTACGGTCAGAGCGTGTTCTATCAGTTAAACTTGAAGGAAGCTGCACAAGAGTTTGCAAAGAACAACATCGACTTGCCGGCAGAATTGCCTACCGACGCTCCGTTGATGACCCGCATCAGCGATGCCATGTTCAGAGCCAAGACGCTTGAATACAAGGGGGCATCTACGGAGGTAATCAAAGAGCAAGAAGCCAAGGCTTTCAAGATTATGCGTCAGGAACTTACGCAGACCATGAACCACAGCCAACGCCCAAAGATGAATGTATATGCCGACCAGATAGTATGGGGTCGTAGCCCGGTACGTATCGACTTGGCAGGCGGGTGGACTGATACGCCTCCTTATAGCCTGATGAATGGCGGCAATATCGTAAACTTGGCCATCGAGCTAAACGGACAGCCACCGTTGCAAGTTTACATAAAGCCTTCTAAAGAGTATAAAATAATTCTGCGCTCTATCGACTTAGGCGCAATGGAGGTTATCTCTACTTACGAAGAGCTGCACCATTTCAATGTAGTTGGCTCTCCGTTCTCTATCCCTAAAGCCGCATTAGTGCTTGCCGGATTCCATCCTGATTTCTCAGAAGAGAAATTCGAATCTCTGCAGAAGCAACTTGAGGCTTTCGGTGCGGGTATAGAAGTGACATTATTGGCTGCCGTACCTGCCGGATCGGGACTGGGCACAAGCTCTATCTTGGCTTCCACAGTGCTTGGAGCGGTCAACGATTTCTGCGGATTGAATTGGGATAAGCAAGCCATAGGTAGCCGCACACTGATACTGGAACAGCTGCTTACTACCGGCGGAGGATGGCAAGACCAATATGGAGGCATACTGCAAGGAGTAAAACTCTTGCAAACTACTGCCGGATGGAACCAAGAGCCGGCCGTAAGATGGCTACCTGAGCATCTGTTTACCGATGATGAATGCCGCAAATGTCATTTGCTTTACTATACAGGCATTACGCGTACCGCTAAGAATATTCTGGCGGAAATAGTTAAAGGAATGTTCCTGAACGAAACAGAAAGACTGGAGATTTTAGGACAGATGAAAACTCACGCACTCGAAACGTACGACGCTATCTTAAGAAATGACTTCGACGCTATGGGCAGATTGGTACGTAAAACATGGGAACAGAACCAGAGTCTCGACTCGGGCACCAATCCTGCGTCTATACAAGCCATAACTAATCAGATAGACGATTTATGTTTAGGATATAAATTGCCGGGAGCCGGTGGTGGAGGCTATCTATACATGATAGCGAAAGATACCGAAGCGGCACTGCGCATACGCAAGGTATTAAATCAAAATCCCCTGAACGACAAAGCTCGTTTCGTAGAAATGAGTCTGTCGGACAAGGGATTAGAGGTTAGCCGAAGCTAATTAGTTTACATATACGGTAGAGAAATATTCAGAGAATATATTCTTTGCCTGTTCCAATTGTTGAGGGGTGTTCTGCGGGACATCCCTTAATTTATATTCCTGCCCCATCGCTTCGTACTTATGTACACCCAGCGTATGGTAAGGCAATATCTCTATTCGCTGTAACTGTTTATAGTCTTTAATGCTTTCGCCCAGCGCACGGATATCCTCTTCAAAATCGCTGTATCCGGGCACTAATACATAGCGCATCCAGAAAGGCTTTCCGTTGGCTTCGAGCCATGCGGCAGTGCGCAGTGTCTGTTCATTGCTGCGTGCGGTAATAGTACGATGGCGATCATTATTGAACTCCTTCACGTCGAGCAGCACCAAGTCCGCCAGCGACAACAGTTCCTCTACATCTTTATTCCATATACCACCGTTGGTATCCACACAGATATGGATGCCTGCTTCTTTCAGCATCTTGAACAGTGGGATAAGAGCACCTGCCTGAAAGGTAGGTTCACCGCCACTGAATGTCACCCCACCCTTCTTTCCGTAGAAAGGTTTTTGGCTGACAGCCATTCGCAGAATTTCTTCCGGCTCAGTTTCTTTGCTTTCCCCTTTAGCGTCGATGGTATCAGGGTTAGCGCAATACAGACAGCGGAAGTTACAGCCTTGAAGAAAAACGACGAGCCGGATACCCGGTCCGTCGTATGTTCCTAATGATTCGTAAGAATGTACTCTAATCATTATAGTTATTTTATCCGAAATTAGAATCTTTCGTGGAAACTACGAGAGATAACCTCCAGCTGATGCTCGCGGCTCAACTTGATGAAGTTTACTGCGTATCCACTTACACGGATAGTCAATTGCGGATATTTTTCAGGATGAACCATAGCGTCTTCCAACATTTCACGGTTCAATACGTTTACGTTCAAGTGGTGTGCACCCTTCACGAAATATCCGTCCATCATAGTAACCAAGTTCTCGATACGAGTTTCCAAATCTACACCAAGTGACTTCGGAACGATAGAGAATGTGTTACTGATACCGTCTTGTGAGTCGCGGTAACGCAACTTAGCTACTGAGCTCAATGAAGCAACAGCACCGTTCTTATCGCGTCCGTGCATTGGGTTAGCACCCGGAGCGAAAGCAACACCCTTAGCACGACCGTCAGGAGTAGCGCCTGTCTTCTTACCGTACATTACGTTAGAAGTAATGGTAAGGATAGACAATGTAGGCTTAGCGTTCTTGTAAACCGGAAGTTTCTTCAACTCTTCGTCGAAGTAGTAAATCAAGTCAACCGCCAAGTGGTCTACGCGGTCATCGTCATTACCGAAGCATGGGAATTCGCCTTCGATGTCAAAACCTTCAGTCAATCCCTGCTCGTTGCGGCGAGCTGTAACCTTAGCGTACTTGATAGCAGAAAGTGAGTCTACAGCGATAGACATACCTGCTACACCATAAGCCAAGTTGATAACCGGGTCAGTGTCAACGAATGCCATCTGAGCTTTTTCGTAGTAGTACTTATCGTGCATGTAGTGAATGATGTTCATAGCTTCATTATATACACGAGCTACTTCGTGAAGCACTTTCTTATAGTTAGCCAATACTTCTTCAAAGTTAAGAACGTCGCCAGTCAACGCCGGGATGTCTTTAACCATCAAAGTACCTGTATTTTCGCAACGTCCGCCGTTGATAGCCAACAGCAACGCCTTAGCCAAGTTACAACGTGCACCGAAGAACTGGATGTGGCGACCTATATCCTGATAAGATACGCAGCAAGCAATTCCGTAGTCGTCAGAGTTACGTACTTCACGCATCAAATCGTCGTTTTCGTACTGGATAGAAGATGTATCGATAGATACCTGAGCACAGAAGTTCTTGAAGCCTTCTGGCAACTCAGGACTCCACAGAACTGTCAAGTTAGGTTCTGGCGATGGGCCCAAGTTATAAAGAGTCTGCAAGAAACGGAATGAAGTCTTAGTTACCTTAGTACGTCCGTCGTTGAAGCGTCCACCCAAAGATTCAGTTACCCAAGTCGGGTCGCCTGCAAAGATATCGGTGTAAGCCTGCATACGCAAGTGGCGAACCATACGCAATTTGATAACGAACTGGTCGATCAACTCCTGAGCGTGAGTTTCGTCCAAAGTACCGTTGTGCATATCATATTCGATATAGATATCGAGGAATGAAGAAACGTTACCAAGTGACATGGCAGCACCGTCTTGTTCTTTTACGGCAGCAAGGTAAGCCATGTATACCCACTGTACAGCTTCCTGTGCAGTATAAGCCGGGCGGCTCAGGTCGAGTCCGTACTGCTGACCCATGATCTTGATTTCCTTCAAAGCCTTGATCTGCTCTGCTACTTCTTCGCGCAAGCGGATACGAGCATCAGTCATCGGACCAGTAAGGTTGCGCAAGTCGTTCTGCTTAACCTCGATAAGTCTATCCAGACCGTAAAGAGCCAAACGACGATAGTCACCGATTACACGGCCACGAGCGTAGTTATCTGGAAGACCTGTAAGGAATCCCAAAGAACGGAATGAACGGATTTCTTCTGTATAAGCGTCGAACACACCGTCATTGTGAGTTTTACGGTAGTGTGTAAATATATCTTTTACGTGTGGGTCTACTTCTACACCATTTTCACGACAAGCCTTTTCTACTACTTTGATACCACCGAAAGGCTTGATGGCACGACGGAGAACTTCGTCTGTCTGCAATCCGACAATTACCTCGTTTTCCTTATCGATGTATCCTGCAGCGAACGATGTAATGGTAGAAACGGTAGACGGATCGAGCGAGCGAACACCGTTGTTAGCACGTTCTTCTGCCAACGCTTCAAGACATTTGTTCCATACTGCCTGAGTACGCTGTGTAGGACCAACGAGGAAAGAGGCGTCTCCTGTATAAGGAGTGATGTTGGTCTTCACAAAGTCGGTTACATTGATTTCGTGATTCCAACGTCCTTCTTTAAAATTCTGTGTCATAATTTAACTGAATGTTTATAAGTTATCGATTACGGGTGCAAAGTTAGCTATTCAAACAGTAATACACAATACTTAGGAGTAGGTATATTTCATTATTTGCAATTATTACAATTTAGTATATTTTTAAAACAATTGCTTTAACTTGCATTATATCAGTGTATTCTATAAACTTTTGATATATAAAATACTGTTGGTTTTATATTATAATATTTTTTAGTATTTGCTTGTAAGGCATTGATTCCTTCGAAAATTGTTTAGTAATTTTAATATGTGCTATGTTTTGCTTTGAATTTGTGGATGTTTTTGACTTACAGAATTGTTTGAATCTTCTCGTTTTTTTAAAAATTGGCCATGCGGATGGTTTTTCTTCTTCTTTTGTCTTGATAGTAAGGCTGACACCGCAACTCCATAAGGAGATAGCAGAATATGCAGCCCTTTGCGGACTGACCACAAGCGCATACGCACGCAAGCGGTTGGAGGGCAAATACCCCAAACAACGCTTGACTGACAAAGAAATGGAGGCTTTGAACAGCCTATCGGATTCTAGGGGCGATATACAGAAATTGTTCGGTTTCCTCAAAGGTCGTCCGCTAACGGAACGTGAGAACATTCTACGTAGCGAAATCTTTATGAAACGATGGAGAGCAAGTGCAGAGGTGATCTTGAACCGCATGATTGAGATAGAGAAATACTTAACACAATAGAACATACGACATATATGATAGCAAAAGCAAAGGTAATAAGTCATGGCGCAAATGCCATACGTTACTCAATAGATAAGGACAAAGCGGAGATTGTAAAGACCAATCTCTTGCCCGATGATATTTCCCCAACGGCAATGTGGGCGAGAATACTTGCCTTGCAGAAGAAGTTTGAGGACAAGTTGAACCGTTATCATCCACTCAAACGGAACATGATACGCATTGAGGTTTCCCCAACCTCGGAAGAAACACAAGGTTGGACGATGGAGGACTGGGAGAGGTTGGCGGATGACTTTATCCGTGAGTTTGATGCTGTTGACCTTTCAGCCAAGTCGAAGCGCAAGAGTGCAAAGGCAACCAACCTCAAAGACAGCCAGTATGTAGTTGCACTCCATCATGACAGCAAGAGTGGCATTATGCACCTTCACATTGATGCGAACCGCATAGACATAAGTGGCAACGTGAATGATGCTCATTATATCTATGAGCGGGCGATGGCTGCTGCCGCCAAGGTTGGGCAACAGCGTGGATGGAAAGATGCACAAGAAGTGAGGCAATTTTAGCACTTCTATGTTGAACTTGCAGACCATTTAGAATGATGCTACAGGTCTAACATATGCCTTACTCTGCTTATTTGTGCGAGAACCGAATTCTCCACTTGCGACTCTAATGCTCCACGCATTTTCTGTGTCAAATTCTGTAATAGTCCAATACCACACCTGAGGATTGATACCCACTTTCTTAAGGTTTTTGCTTGCTGTCTCTGCGTCAAACTTAAGCATTCTGTCTACTTTCACCTTTCCAAGATTTTCAAGAATCTTAGTCCATTGTCCTGCGGTAGGTACATACCATTCGCTTGCACCTTTTACCTCATCTTCCATATATTTCATGGATTCCCAATTTATCTGCAAAGTAGAGAATCCTTCGCAATTTGTGTATTCTAATCCATCAATATCTTTAAGAGCCTCCATACGGTTCTCCCAAACATAGTTAGGATACAGCTTATAATCTTTAGGTTCTTGATCCCATTGCATCTTTGATGATGATATATCTGTCAAAGATACAATTTGTCCATGATTACACCCCATAGTTCTATCTCTTTCAGAACATTCTCTGCTGAAAACTATGCCAATAGGTTTTTTATCAGGTAAAAGTTCAGAAGATACTGTTCCGTCGGCATAATAGTAGTCTCCTATTTTTGCTGTTGAATGTGAAGGGTATTTATCCTCTGGATGTTTTGATTTGTAGTCAGAGTACGCTATCTCACCAACTGGTAGAATCCATATAATCAAAGAACTTGCAATGCAAATCTTATCAAATTGTGATTTCTTACCACGTGGTCGTTCTAATAAAGTCCATGCTGTAGCACCATATTTCTTTATTTTCATTATCAGATATATTACGAAAAATGTAATAGCACTTGATATTATTGAAATTATTAGGCTAATTGTAAATATATCCAAGTCACCATTTCTATATTCTTCCGCATCACGACAATCTGGTAAAAACACCATAAGAAAAAAACTTATAAATGCCATAAAGACAAACGTTGAACCTATAAATGCAGGAAAAATAGCATCCTTACGGTTGCCTATTATGAACTTATATGTGTAATACGCACAGAATAGCGAGTAATAACCATACGCTATGCCTAAAATGAAAAAACCATCATTAAATCCTGCGGATAACATTACCACAGCTAAATTAAGGACTGACAAGGATATGCAAGCTATAATGCATACATAAATCGTTAACAAGGCATTGACTATGGGGTTTCTCTTTGTGTACGTTGTCGAGGCCTCATATTTGACTCTAATTCCCAATTTTATTTTATTCCAAATAGCCTTTATCTTATTAGTAGAACTATCGTTTGAACAGATATTTTCAGAATCATTAAAAGTTTGTCTATTTTTGATAGAATCGTTTGGGGAACAATGGATAGTTTGTTCTTCATATTCATCCATACCAATATTTAGTGTGGTATGTTCCTCTTTAAATGTCGTATTTTCTCCCATAATCACCTTTCTATAATTTTATTTATTTCATCCCAGTTTACGCTCTCATCATTAACTCGAAGGGGATAGTCTTTTTCATTAATAATTATTCGTTTATTTGATGTATCTATGGTAACAGATATTGTATTCTTATATATTATTTTCCTAAATATAATTTTATTATTACGAACACTGTACTTAAATGTTGCAGTGTCTGTTTTCGCTTCTAAAGTACAATCAGAATAATGACAATCCATCGGGTCATGCCACGATTCAAACAAATACAATCCTGTTCCATTACTAAAGAATTTATAGTACTCGTTTTCTCCATAGTGATTTGCACCATGATTACTTTCGATCAATTCAAAAGCATATTCATCTATTCCGTTGTAGTATATCTGTTTCGCATTTTGGTGCCTTTGATAGAAATATAAGGAAAGCATACCAACTATCACAATCACAATTGTAATGATAAAAGATAACATGCATCCTCTTTTACGGCGTTGCCGCTCGCTCGCATTAATATCATAGATAAATGCCATCACCGACTGATAACGTTTCTCTGGTGATGAACACATCGCCTTCTCAACAATTTGAATTTTCTGCTCTGGCAATCCTAACGAGTGTAGCTTTTGTGTCAATAATAATGGCTGAGCCTTTAGCACTTTTGCAGGCAGGGGCGATTCTCCTGTTAACAGTTTATAGAATGTTGCACCAAGTGCATATACATCTATAGTTGCCTTGAAATTCGCTTTTCGGTTTCTGTATTCCAACTGTTCCACAGGAGCATATCCTTTGGTTCCAAGACCTATCGGTGATTCTCCTTCTGCCATATCTTCATCTGTGAAATATCTACTCAATCCAAAATCGATCAATATAATTTGACCGTCAGAATAGCGACGCATCACATTTCCAGGTTTGAGATCAAGGTGAAGCATATGTTGAGATTCGTGCATGTAACTAAGTGCATACGCAATTTTTGTAATAATTTTCACTGCTTCATCTAACGTCAAACTTTTTTGTTTTAGATATGAATTTAGATTTTCGCCTTCAATATAGTCCATCGTATAATACACAGTACCATTGTATTCGAATACTTCGTAAGCCTTGACAATATTAGGATGGTTAAGAGCTATCAGATTTTTCGCTTCTGCAATAAATTCCGCTTTGCATTGATCTATTGATATGGTATCAGAGCAAGAAGAAACAATACCAGATTCTTCACGAGAACTGATGCCATTGATGAAAAACTCTTTGAGAGCATATGTTTTGTTCTTGTCTCTTCCCTTAATAACCTTGACGGTATAAGTTATGCCAAAGGTTCCATGTCCTAAAACCGATTCTATACGGTATGTATTTCGAGCACTGAATATGAGTGCTCCTAATTTTAATGTCATATGAAATTTATTTTCTTTTAAGTTTTATAGTAACGTCATGATAGATAGGATTACTTATAAGAAATTGAGCAGTTCCCGAATCTATCAGCCAATCCCCATTTGTTCCCTTTATTTACCAAAGCAAAACCTTCGCTAAAGTCACATGCATAGTCACAAATGGCATTAATAACCACTTTTCCACTATTATCGATATAACCATTTTATCGAGCATTGTCAATACAGTCTCGTCAACATAGTTGTCGATAAGGACAATACGTTTCTT
>ENA-OOXM01000357-OOXM01000357.1-human-gut-metagenome-genome-assembly--contig:-NODE-357-length-41950-cov-7.418666_pt1 | contig 41950 bp, 37 predicted proteins | sample MGYA00241589_ERZ501347 | MGnify/ENA primary metagenome ERZ501347 (study PRJEB25962, sample SAMEA2042832) | human gut metagenome | biome: human gut; feature: human-associated habitat; material: faeces...
TCGCTTCGCTTGCCCTGGGCTATGTGCTCCATTGGGCTTTCAGCCCGCCCTTGCTGAATCCGAAACTTGAGTATTCTAATAATATTTTCTCTCTGTCTGCAACTTATATAACAAACCATAAATTGCAAGTCCAAGCGTTTTTTTCAATCCCAACTACAACTAAAAAGGCGGATGCCCAAGACTCTCCACCTTGCACATCCGCCTTTGCCTATACCCATTCTATGAAGCTACTTCTTCACTCCGTATATTTCATAATCCTTCTTTCGTCTTTCTACTATCGGAGGATTCTTCCCGTCGTAGTACATATCAAACCATGTTGATGATTCTTTTGGTTTCATACTATCACTCAGTACGAAATGTTTGCCGTCCAATGACCGTTGCTGAATGTAATAATGGTGTTGTCTATATGCCGTCTTAACGAATACTTCTCTTGATCCCAAGAAGCAAATGTCATCGTACATCCTTATCTCTGCTTTTCTGTAAGTTTCACCTTTGTTTCTTCCGCGTCTCATATACACGCCACCAATCTTCAGGAAATCCATGAAACCGATGGTGACAAATTCTGGCTTACGGGTAAAGCATGTCATATTCTCCAAATATACCCAGTATTCCTTGCCTTGCTCCGTGAAATGAAGCAAGGCATTGTCCTGCAGCTCAGCAAATTCATACGTCTGTTCTGGTTCTTCCATTGGTTTGTACAGCTCTGTGCGTACAAGGTATTTGCCTTCTCTGTTTTGCACTACTCTTATACCGTATGCCTGTGGGTATATCTTAGCATAACTGCCTAATGCCTCCCATTTGTCCAGCCAATGTCTTCGATAATATACTTGATAATTGTTTTTAGTAACGCAGGTGACTCTCAGATTGGCAGGTTCTTTATAGTCAGCTAACTGTGTTTTACCATCGATGTGGTCTATCTCTATTGCTGGTCTGAAAAAACGTATATATTGTTTCTTTTCATCTTCAAATTGCTTGATCTCTTCTTCCCATGTGTTTCTCTTTTCTACTAATTCTTCTGCGGTCATAGGGTGTAACATAATATCCCAAGCCTTGCGCCATGCCAACCCTCCTTGCTCGTCTTCCCAAATCGAAAGTTCATCGATTTTCTCCTTGAACCTATATAGTCTATTTGGCTCTGATGGCTGCACAAAGAAATTGCGGAACCGCAGCCCTTCGTCTGTCCCATTGTCCAACGCATTCCGCAACACGAAACAGTTCTCGTCCATCTGACGTGTCTTTACTCTCGGATAGAGGCGCAACCCGTCTGTAGTGGAAAACTCTAAAAAGCCATGCTTCTCGATTCTCGGTCGCTTGAAGTATCGCACACCATTGCGCAAGTCCATCCAGGGACGTTCTCTGTCTATCTTCCGTCGAGAATACAGCTTGGCTATTCCGTATGCTTTCAGTTCTACCCTATTATATTCACAGGGTAGCACTTCCTTGCCGTCTTTATCCACAACACCCGACAGACCTTCCTTGTTGCCTACTATCTCGTAGCCGTAAGCTTCCTCCAAGTCCATACGTTGCCCCTCATGTGTCATCACGGTGATTAACTCTGTTCGTGCGTCCGAAGTAATTCTCTCTTGTTCGTTGCAAATAGAATAGGCTACGTTATATGGTCCTTCCACTTCCTTTGTCAGAATGCCTTTACCAGCGATACGTCCCTCAAACATGGCTTGCCAGTCTCTGTCATCTGATGGTAGACCAAACAAACGGTACAACCCGACATTGTCCAATATCAAGCAATACTTCTTACCCTCAAACACACGCATGCCACGTCCTACTTGCTGCAGATACTTTGCCAACGACAGTGTAGGTCTCGCCAACTGGATAAACTCTACATCAGGACAGTCAAAGCCCTCTCCGAACAAATCAACGTTCACCAACACTTGTATGTTGGCTTTCTGTTTCAAAGAGACATTGCAAGGCTTACTATAATAATCTCCTACACTAGTTTCCTTAAACCTTTCAATGATTGCCTTTCTTTCTTCAAGCGGTGTCTTGCTGCTTATCGCCACTGCATTTATGGCATGCTGTCTGTACGCTTCTGCTATATGTTCCGCATGAGCTATGTCTATGGCGTAAGTGATGCCTTTCTTGTTTGCTGCATATCTCCTCACCGTATCGCAAAGCCTCTCGATGCTTGGCTGCACATTCAACTTCTCGCTCATCTCTCTCAGCGAGAAGTCTCCGTCGGCACCTCGTTTCTTCAGCGAGTTCACCAAGCGCCAGTCCTCGCTGTCCTCTCTGATGGACATATAGTCGTACAGCGATAGCCAACCATCGGCAATAAACTTCTTTGCTGACCACGACTGCAGCAGCACGTCAAACAAATCGGTGAAGCCTCGTCTGGTCAGTCGGCAGGGCGTGGCTGTCAGTCCCAGTTTCTTCGCTTCAGGAAAAGCATCCATCACCTCCTTATAGGTTTTCGCCACGGCATGATGTGCCTCATCGATTACTATCAATGATGGCATTTCCTCCATTTCTTGATAATGTCTCGACAACCATTGTATCGACATTACTTTTATACGGGAATCATCCAATAAGAGAGAAGTGGTGGTGTTAGGAGTAGAGGAAGAACAGTTTAGCATGGTCTCAAGCGTTTCTCTTATCTGTTCTACCAATTCACGCCGATGCACTACAATCCACACACACGGATTCTTCACTCTTCCCTTTTCGTTTTTCACTACTTCGGTCAGTAGCACAGTTTTTCCCGTACCTGTCGGCATCTGCACCATCACGGACTGACACGACTTGAACGCCGTGTCAATCTTCCCCATCATTTCTTTTTGGTAGTCGTAAAGTCGTATTTCCTTCATATCAACTTCGTCTCGGCAACCACATCGAGGGTATTTCCTTTCGTGTCTTTGAATTGGCATTGGTGATGTCTATCAGTATCAGATACCACTGATCCTTTCCTCGACGCTCTCCAGATATGTAGTAGACTTTATTGGGTTGGTCTCTTAGTATCATGTACAGGTCCAAGAACTGGAATATCCTGTCATTTGCCACGCATTCCCGATGATGCATCGGTATGCCTGCCATATCTCTGTTTTTATAGAAATAATAGTTATAGCCAACTCTCAGCACGTCCATAAATCCTATATGCTCTACCACTGGACGTTCATCAAATTCCTGCATGGTGTACAGATTTACCCACGTGGTTTTGTCTTCTCCTGCGAACACGACCTCTGCTATATTGTCATCTGAGAGTTTTACGCTCTTCAGTCCTTCCAAGATGATATGGTGGTCATTATTGCTGATGGCGTACTCTCCTGTCAGATAATGCTCACAGACGTATGCGTCCTTGCTGTTGTATTCCTTTCCTCTGTTCTTGTTGACAGCGTAATAGGCGTATGTCACAAGGTATTCTTCTCCATTGATGGTTTTATAAATGCTGTTGCTCTGCTGTTTGCGTTTTTCCCCCGTAATATATTCTCTTTCATAGGTTTTCATTTCTTGCATCGAGCCTTGCGCATTATCCATATAGAGATATTGCTCCTTGGTGCCTACTGTCAGTGGTGACCATGGGTCTTTTCTTCCTACGTATTCAATGGCTTCATTTTTATTGTTCAGCAGGTAATACTTTGTTATGTCATCTTCTGTCTGACTGATTAACTGCCAGTTAAAACGCATATCATCGTAGGTCTTATATATCCCATGCATATTGTCACCAATACGGATATAATTCCCATCCTTTATATATCCAAACTTTATTTTCCGCATAATGTAATTAGATAATCGAAATAATCTAAAATGGCAATTCTCTTCTTGGAACGCCATAGTCCGTACAACTCTCCATGTCCTCTATCTCTTTCCATGCTTCATAAAGACTTCAAACAATGGAACAAATGCCATAGCAGCCTTTTTACCATCATTCTACGTATTCGGTCCTATCCAAGCCTTGTCGATTTCTTCACGCATGGTAGGAGTGAAACCGATAAAACTGTAGTTCTTCCATGACTTCACCGTGCGCAAAGCAGCAGGATACTTGTTGGAATAATTATTCTTGATGTCATACAGCATATGTCCAAGTGTTTCTGTCATACACTTGGCATACATATATCGTTCTTCATCTGTCTCACTGACTGCATAGTCGCAACAGTCCGTGTACCATTCTTCATGCGGAAGCTCACTCTTCACTACATATTTACGGCTATCTATGGCTTCTGACCAATAGGTCAGATAGCGGATTAGTACGCCATGAGGCAATGCCTTCTTTATCCTTTATACGCCCCATCCTTAGCCTCGAATATCACGCTCGGTTCTATCACTTCCACCGTGTGCCATGCACCTTTTGGTATCTGGCATCCATACTTTGCCTCTGCTGGACAAAGATGAATGCGTTGTACCTCGCGATACTCTACTTTCCGTGTTACATCTTGCGAATCTATAGCCATAGGCAAGGCTTTAGGTGCATCCTTCTCGTATGTCACTACCTCTTCATATATCACTTCATCCAATTTTCCACACAAGCAGACAACTGTTTCTGTCGTGTCTTCATGTCTGTGGATAGGTACAACAGTGCCTGGCAGCAAAGCAATCAACATACGCTGACTTGTATCAGCCGATAATGTGTGCAAGTCGAAACATTGACGCAATTTGGGGTTCATAGTGGCTTGTTCAAATAGCTTGTCTAAAAAGTCCTTGTCAAATTCCATTGTCATTAATCATTTGGTAGGTGATGCGCCTTTCTTGGCACAAATAAATATTTACAGAATTGCCAAATGGCATACATTAATCTTCTCATCGTTCTGTGACAATTACCTTGAATGTCTCAAAGATAAGCTTGATGTCATACCAAAACGAGCTGTTCTTCACATACTCCAAGTATAGTTTTATTTTCTCCTGCATAATCACATGAATATAGTAATCCTCAGGATCAGCAGCCTTCTCCATCAATTCATTCTCATTACGAAACTTAATACTCGCAGGATCTGTAATACCAGGACGTACATCCAATACATGCATTTGTTCTGGAGTCCAATAATTCACATAATGACGAACTTCAGGACGAGGACCTACTAAACTCATATCTCCAATAAAAACATTTATAAGTTGAGGGAGTTCATCAAACTTATATTTACGGATATAATATCCAGAACGTGTGACACGAGGATCACGGCCACCAATGGTTACTAATGAGCCCTTATCTGCTCCTACACGCATAGAACGAAACTTGAATATTCGGAAATCCTCATTTCCACGTCCCACACGCACTTGTCTATAAAACACGGGACCTTTAGAATCAAATTTAATCCAAATAGCCAATATTAGAAATAATGGACTTAAAACAATTAATCCACAACCAGAAGCAACTATGTCAAATAATCTTTTCATACTTTTAGGGTAAGAAAAACCTGAAGATAAAGATATTGTCTTCACCTCCAGGTCTATGATAATTAAAGATTAAAGTTCAGATACAATCTCTACAAAATTCTCTATTACATATTCCAAGTCCTCATCCGTCATCTTCGTGTTCAAAGGCAGAGTAATCTCATTCTCAAACATGTGGAATGCATTAGGAAAATCCTTGATGTCGAAGCCCAACTTCTTATAAGCAGTCATCATAGGCAGCGGTTTGTAGTGAACGTTGGTAGCAATTCCACGCTCTGCCATCTTTTCTATCACCTTGTTTGTTTCCTCACGAGTCTTGCCCAATAAACGAACCAAGTACAAGTGACCAGATGAAATATGCTCCTCATCATAATGATTCAGCACAGCCACATTCAAGGGTTTCAAAGCCTCATCATAACGCGCAATCATCTTGCGTCTACGCTCCAACATACCCTTATAACGCTGCATCTGCACCAGTCCGATAGCAGCCACCACATCCGTCATGTTACACTTATACCAAGTGCCGATGATATCATACTCCCAAGCGCCCAACTTCGTCTTAGCCAAAGCATCCTTATTCTGCCCATGCAAGCTCAGCAACTGTGCCTTACGATAAAGATTCTCATTCCAAGTCTCACCCTCAATCTCAGGTACACCACTAAAAGCATTCTCGTCACACTTATCCAAGTCCTTCACCACCTTTTCATTACCAAAAGGCAAATTCCATGTCAAAGCGCCACCTTCAGCAGTAGTAAAATTCTTTACCGCATGGAAAGAGAAAGAAGAGAAGTCAGCAATAGCACCTACCATCTTCCCCTTACGCGAAGCCCCAAAAGCATGAGCCGCATCACAACAAATAGCCACACGTCCAATCATCTTCTGCAAATCCGTTTTCGGAGTAAAGAGATTCTTCTTACGCTCAACAATCGCAAACAAACGATCGTAGTCACAAGGAATACCCGCCAAGTCCACAGGGATAATAGCCTTTGTTTTTGGAGAGATAGCCGCCTCAACAGCCTCATAATCCATTTCAAGGCAATCTTTCTGTACATCTACAAACACGAGTTTAGCCCCCACGTGTTCCACAATCGAAGCACTTGCTGTGTAAGTATAAGCAGGCACAATCACCTCGTCACCTTCACCCACACCCAACAAGCGCAAAGCCATTTCGCCACAAGCCGTTTGCGAGTTCAAACACACAGCCTTGTCTACGCCAACAAACTCGGCTACTTCTTTTTCCAACTTCTTTGTACGCGGTCCAGTTGTAATCCAACCAGACAATATAGCATCACGCACTTCTGCAGCCTCAGCCTCCGTCATATCAGGCGGAGAGAAAGGCACATTACGCAATTTCATTGTCATAATATGAATTTGTTTATTTAAAACGTTACTCTTTCCTTCTTAAAAATCCATACACAAACTGCCACACATAGCCAATCATGCTATAGTGTGCCACATTTCTATATTTCCATGAATATTTAAAAGCGTTACCAATCACATGCAATCGCTCATACCATTGCCCTTTACCACGATTATAAATAGAAGAATCGTCATACAAAGCACTCATAATAGTTCGCTCAGCAAACTCACTGTCAGTAAAAATAGTTTTGTCATGCAACACTACGCCCAAATATTTCACCGCAATAGAATTCAACACATCCACAAAACCATCCAGTCTGAACCTTTTACACAACAAATAAAACTCACTCCATTCCACTTTGTCCTGATTCGCCTTTATCCAACAAGCCCAATCCACAAAATGCCGAAGATTAATACCCTCCACCAAAAAATGCGTTAGAGAATGATAAAGCATAAACAAGCCCTCCGCCTCTATGGGTAACACATAAATGTCAGTTCCATCAAGTTTTTCAAGCAAACTACCATCACCTATAACCTCCACCATATATTGATGCAAAGCCATATCCGTTCCTCCACGTCGAGCCGAAGTAAAAAATTGATGATTCTCAATCGTTAGTTTTTTATAAGCAATATGCGAATGCTTATACCAACCATCATCCACAACCAAGCTAGCCTTACGTGCTATATCATTTCCCTGTTTATATGCACATTTCCCGTGAGAATCAATTAGGAAGCAGTCAAAGTCTCCAAACTCTCTATGCTCAGGTTTCGGATAATAGCGACTATGTGCCAAACCTTTAAAAACAATAGTTTTAATACCATGGTTCTTCCAAAGCTCCACAACATCCTTTGCCATAGCTACATGTTGAGCAAACATCTTCTCAACAAAAGATGTTTGAGCATACCATTGCATCAAGGTCATGCGATCGGGAAAACTCGAACACTGCGAATTATTTTGCTTCAACACTTCTAACGCTTCAAACGTCAAGCCACGAACACCTTGCTTTTGTGCCGTTTTAAGTATTTGTTCCCAATCTACCTCATTTACAAAAACCTGCACATGTTTATTTATAGCAATGTTCAGTAATAACAATATATTCTTAGCAGAACTATTCATGTTTTATTTCGTACTTCTTTACATACCACATTTTCTTCCAACCATTACCCACAACATTCATCAATGTCCAGAATGTAGCCATCAATGGATTCATCTCTTCTGCCACATGAAACAGTGGATAATGTGCCCAAATGCGCTTCCATAATGGCTTAGGAGTGATGCTTACCTTGCGTCGACGATACCTTGCCAAGTTCTCCTTCAGCAAATAGCAAGGAGCCTTTCTAACAACCTTTAGCCATAGAGCCGTATCATTATTCTTACGTACATCCTTTATCTGCACCAGTCCTATCCGCTCTCTGTCGTACATCACAGCCAGACATCCTGGCCAGCAGCACATAAACATAGCCAACTTACTCACTTTCTTTATTCCCGACACATACACGCCCAAGTCCTTGCCATCCTCACTCATCTCTGTATATTCATGATAAGAGAAGGCATAACCATACTCCACCATAAACTTCAGTTGATGTTCCAATTTCTCAGGCAACCATAAGTCATCCGAATCAAGAAAAGCAATCCACCTACCCTTTGCCCTACGCAAAGCATTGTTTCGGGTTATTGCAGCCCCAGAGTTCTCTGGGTTACATTCATACTTAATTCGTTTGTCAGCTTCCATAAAAGGCTTAACACCCTCCAACGTATTGTCCTTAGAGCAATCGTCTTGAATAAGAAGTTCCCAGTTTTGGTAAGTTTGACATTGAATACTCTTGATTGTTTCAGCAATAAAGTCTGCACATGCCCAAGTGGGAGTGATGATAGACACCAATCCGTAGTCTTGCTGCATATTATCATTTAAAAATTTCACTTTGTGTTTATAAGATTAAAAATATATGTTAGAATATCTGATACTACCGAAAAATCAAAAGGAGGACAAAAACAGACCTCTGAGGGTCATTAGTGTGTGGAGCGAACTCCTCGGAATGTACTAAAGCAACTGCCATAGCATTGAATGAAGCCCGTGAGACACAGAACTCCTTCGTTACCTTGTTCATCCGTATATACCGCCACTTCATCTATGTTCCTTAGAATCTGCATTGGACTGTCTCTTCGGGTCTGAATTAGTCCTCTATATTTTCTATTCGTATGACGAATGATATTCTTTTTTGCTTAAGAAATATACTAAAGCATGATTCTTGTCCCAGTCAAAGAACCAACGTTTAGGTTTTGCCAACTCTAAACGTTTTTTATATGCCTGTGACTCACTTACTCCTGTCGCTTTTCGTATTATATTCATACCAACACATTTTTCTACGTATGGGCAAGTCATCATATCAAAAAATAGATGTGCGTCCTCTGATTTCTTTAATGCTTGAGGTTCGGAAAAACGACTGATGATTTCCCTTTCAAGGATATCCTTTACCGATTGATAATAATTATCTTTCTCAATTAAGTATAATAGTGTACATATTTGGAAATAATTAAGTTTGCTATAACTTTCTTCCATATTGCAATTTATCCCAAATAGTAATTCTATTTGTTCTATTGTTAGCTTATAACCAATCAATCTATTCAGTGTTATCAGCAAGTTAAGTGCTTCCATATTCATATTAAATTCACACTTTTCATTCTTGTAGATGTCGAGAATGCGTTTTGCTTCACGGCGAATTCTGTTCTGCAGTTCCTGCTTTATGTTTTTATCTTTGCAAGTATCCGCCCATCTCACAATACATTCCAAAATTGAACACAATCTATATGAGGCAGTAGTATGCATATCAAGTGAGAATATATAATATGAAATCTCTGTATATGCAGTCAACAAGCCTAATGATGGTACACGATTGGCTTTTATTTCAGCTCTAATCTGACGTAATAAAAGAGTTAATACATATTTGTTCAAATCACCATATGTTTGTTGAAATTGATGCGTTATTGAACGAAACTGCTTGATGAATAGCGTGAAAACGCTCATGTCTTTATTAATACTCTTTGTATAAGTTCCATCATTGTTTACTTGCAAATGTTTTTCTTTAAACTCTGCAACCAGTCTATTCAACTGTCGCTTCGCATCGCTGACACCTGTAGTAAATGGACGAACACAATATTTGAGTTTGCTCTTATTGATATCCATCTTATAGAAAGCCAATTGTTCTTGATATACCGTGCAAACATTCTCTAATATTTCTCGTGATGTCGCATATACATAAGAATCATCCACATAGCGTCTTATTTCATAGTCACGCCCTAACCTATATCCATATTGCTCCTTCAGCTCTTGAAGAATAGCTAAATCTACTGCTTGAAGTATAATCTCCGCAAATATTCTTGATATTTCTGGTCCCACAATGATGCCATTTGTTTCGTTATAGTTAGCATGCTGCATTAAACTGTCAAAAGCATTCTCTAAAGTGTTAGCTGAAATATTTTTCTTTGCTATTTCCTTACCTTTCACTGCCCATGATATGGAATGAGTGTAAATATGGTAAAAGCATCCCGAAATATCTATCTTCAGCATATTAGGATATTTCTGCTCAAGTCGCAAACTGTCTCCACTTTCAAAGAACTTATAAACCAAATCATACTTCTCATATTTAAAATATGAACGATAGCGAATATCAACCTCATCTTCCTCCACTTCGATTGGTCGTTCCAACTCATCCTCTGACATAGTATTCTCTTCAACCTCCACAGAGGGAAATATACATTTGGCCTTTCTGACAATATGCCTAATGGAAAAAGGACTACGTGAACATAAAGGAATCATGTAATCATCATATTTCGCATAATGTTCCACACAATCTAATTGTATCATTGGATGCATTAAACTCAACTTTCGACTTCGTTCTCCTCCTATTCTTCTGATATCATAATCAAATGGTATAGTCCATGTACCAGATTTTACAATACCATTAAAAACATCAAGGAAGGTCTTACGCAACGATTCTTCCTGCATATTTTCATAGAAGGCATCATTGTTCAACATAAGAGGTAATTCGTATGGCAACACCTCTGTCAGAAGCACTCGATATTTATTATTCAAGTTTCGTTCTATTCTCATAACCAGCAATTTGTAATTGTACTCAATTGCTCTTTTGTAAAATGGTGATTTACATGATGTTCAAAGCCAAAACGAAAAGAGTATTTCTCTAAATCCCTCAACTTATCTTTCGCCAGCATCAGTCTGCTACCCAACCTTCCCCTTTGACAATGTAGCAATCGTTGATAAAATCTATCCAAATCGTTTACCCCCGTCATATTTGTAGCCATCTTATAATTAAAATAGATACCTACCTTTATTGGAAGCAAAGTATCCTCCCTATATATAGTAAAATTTCCTGTCAGAAATTTCACTCTCATTTTAAGGAGGTTGAAATTACGGTCTTTAGCAAAGCGCACAAAAGCTTTAGTCAACTTTGTCTTGATTTTCTTTATCTTCTTCTCTGCAATAGCAATGTCTAGCGATTTGCCAACCTTATTAAAAGCATATCCAAGATAAACAAGATTATTTGACTTGGTGGACTCCCAAATATATGACTTTTTATCATTTAGAGTCAGTCCAAGTTTGTAAAGCTCTGCTTTAGCCGTTTCCATCACCATATCCGCGCTACGTCGACTACTACAAAACACAATTATATCATCAACAAATCGTGCATAATAGTACACACCCTCAACTCGTCTTAGACTTAAATCGAAGTATTTCATACGTAACTCTGACAATACAGCACTTATACCAAGCCCTCTTGGTAAGCCTGAACTCAAAGCTACAATTGGATTTTTGAATAATGTATGTAGTAAGTCTAATGTCGTATATGATAGCCTTGCATCTTCTACTAATTTGTTGAAAATAACATCACGATTGATACTTTCATAGAAATGTCTTACGTCCAATCTAACCACCCACATATCCACATTCTCACATAACAGAATTTTCATCTGTTTAATGATAGTATTCCTATCCGTTTGATGAACTGAATATATCTTTTGAATGTTCTTTTGGATCTTCCTTAGAATCAATTTTTGACAAAGATAGCTGAATTCGTGCTTATCTCTGCCATTAAGAAAAAGACCATCTGATTGTTTAATTTCAAACTGATATGTGCTATCAATTAAAGAATCACCCAATTCTTCATCAATTAACTTTACAAGGTCTTCCTTTTTCAGACCACTATTTCTCCTTTCTGCCTGTGTTGCACGAACATATAGTTCACTTGGAGAAAATGATTGATTATACATTATATAGACTTTTCTATTTTAACATAGCCATTCAAATGGTCATTTTCACCCACATCAAATATTAGAATAGCTAATAATTACTTCTTTTTCAAAGGGAAGTCCTTTATGCTGAACTTCTCACCAAGCATTTTGTTGAATTTAGGAGTATAGAAGTCCATGAATCCCCCTTGCGAGGTGAAGGTCAATTCACCAAAGTATATTTTCCCGTCAATATTGTATAGGTCAACACGAAGTTCAGGGAAACCCTTAGATAGTTTTTCTGCTATTTCCACCATTTTATCGAAGTTCTTAGGCTTAGGAATAATGTCACCTCTCAGATAGTCAGAATTGAATACAGAGAATTCTGGATGTGCGTTCCAGTCCATGTCGTATGTCATCACATGGGCACTATTGCCACCTGCACTACGATCATTGCATATCCAAGTATAGTAGCACTTACCATTAAAGCACCACATCTTGTAGTCTGTCAAAGATGTAGCACCTTTTTCCAATGGCAAAACTTCTTCTACCACCACACATGGTGTCATATTCTTGTATTGTGGCTCAGCATGCAGGGCACCAATGTTCTTTCTGTGCAACCATTCGTCCACCATCGAAACAATCTTTTCTTTTTCGGGGGGGGGTAATTTTTGTTTTATCAATTATTTTGTTTGTTCCCTTGCCATCACCATTGTTTGCCTTAATGATAAACTTATCGGGCAGCACATCCCAATTAATGTCCTCCTTCTTATACCATGTGGCATACAACTTAACGAGAATATCGCCAAGACCTATTTTTTCCACGTAATCACGAACTTGGTGTTTGTCTGCCAACTCGGTCCATCGTGTAGTGTCAGAATAAAGCTTTGCCCACAGAATCTTCTCATTCAAATCTCGAGGATTCTTCAAGTCAAGACGCTTCTTGAAAACATAACGATAACGCAACTTCAATAATAGTTCAGGGTAATGATTGCCTAAGAACTCACAAAACTTAATTAGTGGGGCAAAGAAGAACCGCCCCGATTTGCTTAATGTAGGATGAAACATAATCTTTCGTATTTAGAATTTTCTCTTTATGAAATCAAAAACAACTCCCAACATATTTATAGGATGGCAAGCTATGTTTTTCAATATAAATTTTCGATTAACTTTTCTATAACAGAGGTATCCTTGTCGAGCCTCTCTGTGGTATGGTTCAGAATTATCCTCTTTCACAAGATGTTGATTCAAATTTTCAAATCTGTATGAATATGGAATAGCCGAATCCTCTACAACAGTTGGATAACCTTTCATATCAATTTTCACATACTTCTCAGAAAAGGTTGGAATATTATTTTCATCGAAGTCCAAACATGCTATTGCGCCATACCGACATGCCTCAGATGGCATATCAAATACAAAATTGCCTAATGAATAATAGATTCTTGCATGTTTGTAATCTTCATAACCTTGCAACACGTGTGGATGCATGCCAACTATCAAATCAAAACCTGCATCTACAAGCCAATGTGCAAATTTCTTTTGTGCAGACGAGGGACGGTTTATATACTCATTTCCCCAATGAACAAACAGAACCTTATACGCATCATTTGGCAAATTTTTTATTTCTCGCTGTATATCTATATATTCAGGATTATGCCAATAGCACGGTTTCTCCGAAAATTCATCCAAGCGAAAACTAACGCCTGTAATGCTTACTTGTTGTCCTTTATACTCAAACAATAGGCTTTTCTGCTTTTGAGTACCAAACACCTCATAACCTTGTTTTGACAAGCAGTCTACCGTTTGCCAATAAGCATTTTCACCATGTTGCATGGCATGGTTATTAGCAAAACCATACATATCAAATAGTGACAAATGCGACAGTGCATCAGAAGATATTCTAAAGACCTTGCTTGCATACCCTTCGTTGCATGAGATGTTTGAAGCAACTCCTTCAAAGTTGCCCACCCATATATCATTCTCACCTTTCTGTATACCAGAAAAAGGATTTTTGCCTTTCATTATTTCACTACCGATTCCAAATCCGGCATTGAAATAACCATCTGTAATACTTACATCACCTGTAAAATTTATCATTTATTCGATCTTAATATTTTGGCAGGATTTCCCACCACAACCACATTATCTGGCACATCATGCGTAACTATTGCGCCTGCTCCAACTATAGAGTTGTTACCAATTCTTACATTTCCAACAATCTGCGCATGAGTACCTATCACTACATTATCTCCAATTATAGGCAAGCCTTTATGTCCTGCTCTTCCACCCATCGTAACACCATGAAGTATCTTACAATTTTTGCCAATCTTTACATTAGGATGAAACACACATCCCAAGGCATCATGAGGAAATACAGTGCCTCGCCCAATCTGCATTTGCGGCGGAACATCGGCAGAAAAAAGAATCCTTCCCCCCCCACGTAGTATTTGGGCAATTACGTTTAGGTGATGATTATACAACCAATGTTCCACTATGTGTATTGTACTAATTCTATCCATTTTTCATTATTATTTTCTGATAAAACATAATAGATTTTTTTGCCACATTATCCCAAGAATATCTCTTAGCAGTGTTTCTGCACTCCTCAAAATATTTGTTAGGACTGACTGACAATTCTTCATAAGCCTTCTTTATTGTTTCTGTAATAGATTCCGCTGTCAGTTCTATCACCCAACCACAATGATTCTCTTTTATTAGTTCAGCCATATTAGTCATAGGAGTTACCATACAAGGACAACCATAAGATAATGCCTCAAGAATTGTCATCGGCATACCCTCTGATCTTGATGGCAGAATGTTTATTGAAGCCTTCTTTAATACTTCAGCTTTTTCATAACCTGCAACAAAACCATGATACTTTACAAAATCTCCATATTCAAGCAGTAATTTGTAGGTATCATCATACTTATTGCCATAGAAATTAAATTCTATTTTATCTTCCCAACCTTCACATTGCAATTTCTTAATGGCCTCTAGCAACACGTCTATTCCTTTACCATAATAGTCAATACGTGATAAGAATGTTATATTCATCTTTTCCTGAACGACACGACTGGGAATGATATCATCAGGAACATTTACCCCATTAGGCAATATCGTATAGTTGCTATTTATTCTCTTAAATACAGATTTTTTGTATTCATTCTCACTGAGGTATACAACAGCCTTAGCCTTATATATAAACCAATTAAACAGCAGCAAATTCGCTATTATCTTTTTCAGCCATCCCTTCTTTGCATTATCTCTTGATGCTCCACCATGAAATACCAATACGTAAGGAATATTTTTCTTTCTCAATAAGTGCGAAAATGTTATCTGTTGTATTTCGTACAGAGAGTTAAACACCACGATATCAGGCTTGTAACTATTAAGTAAAGTCTTAATTTTTTTTGTTGTAGGTGTGTAATATATATATTGTTCATCTACAACAGACTGCTTTGTTGTAATAGCAATCTTCACATCATTATTCAACTTTATTTGAGCATTTGCCAAACAAGTTACCGCCTCATATATACCATTTAATTTGCCACTTCTACCGAAGTAGGCTATATGCAGAATCTTCATAATCTATATATAAATTAATAAATCGTCAAAAAATCTTCATCCCAACAAAATTTATAGGGGAATACACTATTCCATTCTGGTCTCAATATTAAGATCACTAATGTGTACAAGAATGTAGCTATAAGAGCTAATCTTCCCCATGTTTTTCTTCTGTCATATGGCATAAGAGATATTGCATTCGGTATCAATAGCAAAACGAAAGTAGAATAGTAGAGTACGATTCTATCCAATATATTTACCTTCAGACATAGTATTGATAATGAAACAACAACCATCTGAATAACTACCAAATGTCCCAAAAAATCTTTTTCTGTTGAAGCTTTATCAATCGGTAACTTTTTATAAGAAATATACCCAATATATAAAAATAAGATAGCCAATAGAAGTTGGAGAACACTTGCTAATCTAACTTCTCCCTCAAAATATGCGCCTTCTTGATAATGTCCGTAATAAGGTAAATAACTAAAAATTATATCAAGTAAATTCCCGAACAATAATAATATTACCAATGTGGAACCAATAAAAAGACTTACAGTTCTTTTTGATGGCTTCAATCTTAATATTAAAGGACATAAAGCAAAAAATATTGCAGAAGAGTGAAATAAAGACGCACCTATTATTGATACAAAAAATAGAATATATTTCTTTTTTAAAGCAAAATCAAATCCAATGAATAGTATGGCTATAGCAAGACTCTGACGCAATGCTGACATTGAAAATCCAAACAACGTATACGAAAAAAATATTAGAATTGATAACCAAGGCATTGAACTATATCTCCAAAGATATCTTCCTAATGAAAAATAAAATATCAAAGAATAAACTATAAATAAGACTTGCGGATTATGAGATATTTTCCAAATAATTTGACTAAAATACAAATAACCTATTTCGTATCTTGTTCCTGCCATTAGTGCATCTTTCCCCATCTCAAAGAGTCTTAGATACTCATGGGTATCATTTCCAACAGTAGATGCCTTAAATGCAGACATACTACATAACAAGAATAAGCATACACTTTCTCCGATCTTATTATTGCTATTAGGAATCCATAGTGATTTCCTAGCAAATAAAGAAATGATTACTAAAAGGACGATGAATATGAATGTATATTGTACCATTTTAAATCTTTCTTAAATTTATAATAACATCATTAAGTTCATTCTTATGTAAAAATAGTATTGTAATCATAGATACGACGGACATACATAAACCATACTTTAAATCTATAGAAATTATTATTGCTTGTAGCAAACATGCAGAAATCGATGTTAAAAGTATTTTATAATTTATGGGGAGGTATATATAATGTTGTACGTCTTTTATCCTAATTACAACTATGATTAAGTAACTTATAGCATTTGCAAGTAATGCCCCTATCACACCTATGAAAGGTATTATACAAATACACAAAAGCATATTAATCCCGGCACCCCACAATGTGGATTTCATTGCTTTTACATTATCCTTCACAACAGAATAGAACGTTCCAAGAAAAGTGGAGTAACAACCAAGTAAAGCTGAAAATAGAAGCATAGGAGTATAGACCCAAGCCTTATAAAATTCACCTTGTAATACTATTTTTGAAACATAAGGAACAAGAATTATCAATATAGAACATGTCATTAAACATAAAAAGGAATACTTGCGAAACACGCTATCAAAGAATCTTGAATTATGAGATTCTTGGTATTCTCGTACAGATGCCATTTGCCATGATTGCTGAAATACGGAGGTAACAATATTCAAGAGAGCAGGTAATTTACTTGCACTTGAAAATAAGCCAGCGATAGACAATCCACAAAAACAAGCTACAATATATCTAGATGAGATATTTGTAAACCACCACGATAACATATTAGGTATTAATGGCAAACAATATATCAACATCATTGTTATTGTGGATTTCTTTACTTTACACCATTTAATTCGCGTTATAATACCTATACGACAAATTAGAAATATAATAGAAGCCATGTCTGAAATAATAAATGATATTAAATATCCATTTACTCCTAATTTCAATCTAAGTACAAGGAAATATGTTGAGATTAACAACACCAATGCCCCAATGATACCATTCAAAGAGAATATCCATACTTTCCCGTCTGCTCGTGTAAATTGTGCAAACAAAATCCTTAAAGCTTCAAATATATACCATAATACAAAATAATACCAATATGTGTCTACTTGTACAACTATTGAAATTAATGTAATCCCTAATATTACTACAACGAAACTGCCAAGTAAAACGAAAAAGCCATTAGATAAGAAACTGCTTTTATCTGCATTCTTTTCCAACATAAATCTAAATACTGCATCGGAAATACTTAACGTAAGTATTGGTACAACAAGTTGTAATGTATTGTTCAATAAATCAGCCAAACCAAATTCTTCAGAACTTAATGAAGCTGTATAAATTGGCATTAATATGAAATATAGGATCTTTACAGTAAAATTTCCAACGGCGAAAATTAATGTATCAGAAACTAAACTTTTAAATTTCCCCATCTCAAAATTCAAATTGCATTTTCCACTTTTCTATTACATCAAAATCAAGTCCCGTTATTTTGGTTTCAAAGTTAGAATTTATAAAACCATCCAATTTAGACCTTATATGTTCACGCTCTATTATTGGTAATCCATACTGTTTTGACATATTCACAGCCCTGTAGTCAATTGCGACAATTAAACTTTTGCGACCATGTTGTAAAGCTCTAATACCTCCATGTAGACGGTTGCCAACATAATCAATATTGTTATCGCTTAAAACTCTATCATAAGCACATAAATTTGGAGTTATAACTTTAACATCAATATGTCCTATACTACGTAAATAATCAAGATCTGTTGGAGTTTGGGGCCAAAAAAATAACTCTTCATAATTATTGCTTAGTATTTCAACCATTAATTTATCATTTTCAATATCAGGCTGATAACCTGTCAATGTAAAAAGGACCTTGTCACTCTTTGTTGAAGGTATTTTTTTACAAAAATCATCTGTAAAGCCCCATAAAGTAGGACATCCAGTATTCATAGCCTTATAACCTAAAGACTCCAACATGTTTTTTGTATATTCGTCTCTGGTACTATGGATATAATTCTTGCTTAAAACTTTTTTGTAGAGATATTTTGTATAAATATTTATATGTCTACTATTTATTCCAGCACCAACACCAAGTAGTATTGTGTCCTTAAAGAAGGACGCATTCCATGGAAATATATTCCATTGTGGCAATGGTCGCATCATATTTGTATATAAAGCGTTAGTGCCACACAAGAATTTGTAATCGGAATTGGCTAAAATGTCAAATTTACGTGAAACAATTAACTGCTGCCACCAAGCATAAGGTGGTGTGTGTGTAGGATATTTACAAATATAATTCTTATCATATAACTCAGTCCAATTCATACGAATTGAATCGTTAATAATCTCATCGCCAACATTTTGTGTGGCGACAGATGTATCTAATAATAATATTTTTTTCATTTTTTTCTTATGAACGTTAATAATAATCGATATTAATAATTATAATTTACTTTTATCTAACATATCAAGTTGCTTGATCTAACTCTTAATACTTATTGTACCTGCTACAGTGTAGTCCAAAGAAGAATCTTAAATATATTAAATCACTTATATTCAACGTACTATACGAACTTATTTTTTCCGAGATTTGATTTTGTAATTATACAAATTATATAGCACGAGACTGAAATCATGAATCAAGGAAAGCCCGTTTCTATCCGAACTGAATAAAGACTAACTCATAACTATCTGTTAATTTCCTTGCCTCTTCATTCTCATTTGACGATGCCTTATTCTTGCAACCTCGCATTGAAATGTATTTACATGCATATAACTTCCATTAACATCCTCGTTAGCATTCATAACTAAGCATGTATTACAATATTTTTTATCGGGACATGAATTACATTTCGGTAAATCTTTAAATTTTAAATTTCTTAAACGATTTATAATAACTGAATTATCCCATAGTTCGCTTAATGATTGTTCTTTAAGATTTCCGATTATTAAAGATTGCCATCCTTCACAAGGATAGACATCTCCAGTATTTGATATACATAAAGAATTCTTACAAACAGGACAAATCGGATCTTCTGCCTCTACCTTCTTTATCTCAACTTTTTCTTTGATATTGTCAAAATCTATTGGCTTGGACAATTTTTCATGAACAATATGTTCAATCTCATCAACATCTAACCTACACGACAGATTATTCTTGGAAAAATCATAACTACCATATAACAAATAATCAGAATCAGCTTCTATATTCAATAACCTTGCAAAATTCAACACATCAACATAATGCTTTGAATTCAATTTCATTATTGGACAATTTATCTGAAGAGGCACATTCTTTTCTCGAAGACGCTTTATCGCAGAAATGGTCTTTTTAAAACTACCACGTTGTTGCGTAATAGCATCATGTATTTTTTCGTCCATTGCATACAAGGAAGTTTGAACACTTATCAGAGGATTGTCAGATATTATATCAAGTAAATCTTCTGTTAAAAGCGTTAAATTCGTAAGCAAATTAACAGACAAGTTATTGACTTTACATTTTTGCAAAAAACTATTGAGAGAAGGATTCAACATCGGTTCCCCTCCACTAATGGTTATGTTGAGTACATTCATAGCTTTGGATTGTCTTAGAATAACATCAAACATATCCTCAGTCATAAGACTTCGTTTCTTGCAAGTAGGTATATAGCAATGAATACAATTTTCATTACATCTGCTCGAAATGTCAACATGCAATCGGGTTAACCGATAATCCATTCCAAACGTGCTTTCATATGTTTTCTGAGTTTCGAGCTTATCTGAAGCCTGCAATACATAAGGCTGGACCTTGTCGTATGAGAAATACTGATTTCTTATTTCAGTAAAATCAATCTCTTCACCTAAATAAACGAAACCTTTAGAATGTAAAAGAGTAAAAAACTTGACGGCATCAGCCTGTATTGTAGCATAAGGAATATCTACAAACAATTCGCACAAGCTCCCTATAAGATCTTCCATCTTCTTAGGAGTATCTGACAATTGAGAATAAAACACACTACCAGTTTTCGATAATAACAGATCCCCAACTTTCAGACGACTCATTGATGCTGTATCATATCCAAAATTACGATTATCAGTCAAATAACCAAAATTTGGATATGCTCTATACATTATATATGGCAGTTTAAATACTATCATAATTATTTTTAAAGGTGCGGTAGCTACTCAAGCTACCGCAGTTACAACTAAGAACGACAATTAATGCTGACCAGACGGTTTTCTTGTACAAGAAGGTCTTCCACAAGGCTTCCTCTGACAATCAGCCATTACAATTGCGCTCTCTGCTAAAATTGTTGGTTCATTGTACACCATAATAGTACATAATTAAATTAGATTACTCTGTTACAACCTTCTTCGCTGAGTAATCGTTAAGTACGAAGTGGCTTGAAAATATATTTACACACCTAAAAAGAAAGTATAAAATCAACAGGAAACGTGTGGCACTCTATGTGCTGCGAGTGATTGATTATTTCGGGTGCGGCTGGCGGTGCCATGACGCAACTCTAAAACATTACATCCTATGAGAACTATGACTTTGATTGTCGTGCATTGCACCACAAACTGTGCGGGCAGCACACTGAGAATGGCGGACATTGACCGCTCACCATTCGCTCGGTTGGCGAGGCTGTGGGTATCACTATGTGATTCCCACTGACGGTGCCATCAAGTGTGGGCAACTAGAGATGCTGATTGGAGCGCATTGCAAGAATCATAACAGCCATTCCATCGGTGTGGCGTATGTAGGAGGACTTACCGCAGATGGCAAAACTTCTTGCGACACCAGAATGAAAGCACAGAAGAGTGCGTTGGAACAGTTGCTTAGTGAACTGCATAAGCGTTATCCGAAAGCGTTAATAGTAGGAAACTCTGACCTTGATCCACACAAACTATGTTGTCCTATATTTGATGTAGTGAGCGAGTACAGAAAATTACTCTAAATCAATCTCTGCGGAATATATCGCGCGTATAGACTTTATCCTTTACATCATCTAGACAAACATCATAACGATTAGCAATAATTGCATGACTATTCGTCTTGAATGTTTCCAAATTGTTGACTACACGAGAGCCAAAGAATGTTGTACCATTTTCAAGTGTAGGTTCGTAGATGATTATTTCTGCACCCTTTGCCTTAATACGTTTCATGATGCCCTGAATGGCAGACTGACGGAAATTGTCACTGTTTGACTTCATAGTCAAACGATAGACACCAATTACGCAGTTACCTTGCTCTGCACCATATTGATTATTGCTTGAATAGTCGTACCATCCTGCTTTGCGAAGCACTGCATCTGCAATATAATCTTTGCGTGTGCGGTTTGATTCAACAATAGCAGACATCATGTTCTGAGGTACATCCTGATAGTTTGCGAGGAGTTGCTTGGTGTCTTTTGGCAAGCAGTAGCCACCGTAACCGAATGAAGGATTATTGTAGTGGGTTCCAATACGTGGGTCAAGACCTACACCTTCAATGATTGCCTTTGAGTCAAGACCTTTCACTTCTGCGTAAGTGTCAAGTTCGTTAAAGTAGCTAACACGAAGAGCCAGATAGGTATTAGCAAAGAGTTTTACTGCCTCGGCTTCCTTCATGCCCATAAAGAGGGTGTCGATGTTTTCTTTGATTGCACCTTCTTGCAAAAGAGCAGCAAAAGTCTTGGCTGCTTCCATCAACATATCAACATCTGTTACTGATTCGATAGCCTTATTCTCGGCCTCAAACTCTGGCTTGTTGATAATCTTGGGGTAACCAACAATGATACGACTGGGGTAGAGGTTGTCGTAGAGGGCTTTGCTCTCACGAAGGAACTCAGGAGAGAAGAGGAGGTTGAACTTCTTAACACCTTTCTGCGCATACTTCAAATAGAGGTTACGTGTATAGCCAACAGGTATGGTTGATTTGATGACCATTATGGCATCAGGATTAACCTCCAACACCAAGTCTATGACTTCTTCTACATGAGTAGTATCGAAGTAGTTCTTTACAGGATCATAATTGGTCGGGGCAGCAATAACCACGAAATCGGCATCGGCATAAGCTGACTTGCCGTCAAGTGTGGCTACAAGGTTCAATGGTTTTTCAGCCAAATACTTTTCGATATAGTCGTCTTGGATGGGAGAAATCTTATTGTTGAGTTTTTCCACCTTTTCTGGGATTACATCTACTGCTGTTACATGATGATGTTGAGATAGCAATGTAGCTATGCTCAGTCCAACGTAGCCTGTACCGGCTATTGCGACTTTGATGTCTTTAAAATCACGCATATTTTTTGTTTTATTTATATCGCTTTATTAAGCCTGCGAACCTAAAGTTTCTTTTATTAATTTATAAAGGAATAAAGCACTTGCGTAGCTTGCGCGTTTATGATAATTATCACCTTTCTTTGAATTTGCAAAGTCGGCAATTCCTTTTATCCAAAGGCACCCTTTATTCATTGCTCGTGCTGCTGAATATAAGCCAAATCCTTCCATGTCAAGTGCTTGTAATTTCCTATCTAATCCATTTATATTTTCAACCATAGATTCGGATGCAACAACGAAGGGACCACATACGGTAGGAGCTACCACAGCTTTGATATTTTTCTCGTTATCTAAAAGATTTTTCTCTCTTAATACAAGGCTTATTTCTGACATTTGCCTTTGATCAGAGGATAATTCGTCAGCAGCATATGCTAATTGCGGTTGAATTGTAACCTGATTGATTTCTCTTAATAGTTGTAGTGTTCCGGTTGGATCATCTACAACTTTGCCTGTAGAATAGTCCTGCACAGACTTTGCAACTACAATATCTCCATATGACAACTTATCTCCTTTTAAACCTGCAGAAAATCCTGTCATAAAAATACATTCAGGGGAGAATATCTGATACATGGCAGTTGCATAAATTGAAGTTTGAACCATACCTGCATTTCCTACACATACAGCACAAATACTATATTCTTGTCCTACCATAGATGTACTAACCTTACATGTATGGTATGGCAAAACAAAGCTATTGTCTTGATGCTTTTTCCAATTATCTTTTCCAAACACATCAATTACAGCATCGTATTCTTCACGTAATGCGCAAATAATTCCCAGGTCATAATGATTTGTATTCATAATTGAATTTTTTATTTGTTCTACATTTTTTTGTAAATGAAAAACTTTTGCCTTAATTTTTGATTGCCAATCTGTTGCGTTCTCCTTATATCTGATCAGAGACCATAACTTGTCTTCAAATTTTTCTTTTAATTCATCAAATTTATCTTCATGCGAGGTTTCTCCTACTATTTGATTGGGGATTTTCAATGCAGGATTTGAATAAATCTCATCTATGAATTTGGGAGAATCTTCTTCGTTAGGATCTTGGTCTGCCTTTGTTGGCAAAACCATATCCAAAAGCAAAAGGTCATATAACTTTTCACGCAATTTATTTCGACCTTCAAAAATATTCCTTGCAACGTCTATATCTTTTTCTGGAATTGCACATTCATCAATGAGAAGTGATTTGATAGCAGAAAATTTCTTTTCTCTATCTTCCATTATTAATATGCTTATCATAATAAATGATTTATCTGTTGTTTCAATTTTTCTTTCCAATCATTCTTCTGAAAGGAAAAAAAGACATAATCATAATAATTGTCTGGATATTCCTCCTTTAAATCATCTACAAAAGTTAGAAGTTTCTTTCCCTCATGACTACCATACATTGTGACAACTATTACTTTTGTTGAAATGTCACGTAAATACATTCCGTTAAGTATTTTGCGACCTGCAACAGGCTCAGGCTCCCCACCACTTTCTTCTTTTGATCGGTCAAAAGTATGCATAGACATATCCAATAATACAACAAAATAATCATTGTAATGGGCATAAATTTCCTTTTGGGAAGAATTGTAGGATTCTTTCCTAACTACCTCAATATATGGAAACTCTCCTTTTAGATATGATATTATGGCATTAGCCTTTTCTTCCATATCTTCAACAAGTAATATTTTTTTTGCCATTTGCTAATAGATTCTTCAAACTAATTGTTATATCAGATTTGCATATATTACCGTCAACATGTATACATACTTCATTATCAAGACAACCTAAGTCATAACGAACAATCTTTCTGGCTTTAACCAATCCACTTCCACCTTCTTTTTGGAGTCTTTCTTCTGATGAAAGGAGTTTGGCAAACTTTGAATTTAGTTCCTCTGCATTACCGTCACATTCATTTATGAAAACTATTCTCAGAGTATCTTCATTTTCTATGTTAACATTAATGCTAAAGTCCCTATTTGGCTGCATTTTACTATGCTGCATCATGTTTGTTATAAATATTCGCAAAAGGTCGCTTATATGTATACAATATTCACCTTTTATCCACAAATTCTTCACACATTGTGCGTTCATCTTACAATTAACGCTTGGATGCATCTTGCATGATATATCCCACACTATGTCTAATTGTTTTGCAAATTCAAAGTCATCAAACTTTGTGTCTTGCATATGGAACCATTCTGATACGTTAGTAATACAACGTTCTAATTGGGATCTACAATCGCTTAATGATTTTATAAAATAGTTCTTAAAAGACTGATTAGAAATCTTGTCAGTTACAGGTAAAAGTTCATCTAATGCGGAGCGCAGAGTTTTCATAAATTCCCCCTTTATAATCGTACGTACTCGCATAAGATTGGCTTCTGTTACCTCGCACATCGTATACATCAACTTTTCGCAAAAAGCTTCAAAACTGTCTGATTGATTATAGACCTTAAGTACATCCATACATATCTTATCATCAGATAAAATATAGTTGAATTCACCCTTATCTTCTTCATTTAGTCTGATTTGTAAGACGTTGCTTTTAAAATAGGAAATACATTTATCTACTTTCACAGAAAAACGTTCTAAGTCATTCATTAGAATTTCATTTTCTTCATCTGTTAAGGCAAACCGATTTTTCCAATATGGGATTGGAACATATCGTTCGTTTTCCATATTCAACACCAATGAAATTTCATCAAAGACCGAACGTATATGTCCTTCAAAAACACCATGACGTATACGAGTACTAAGGTATGTACCAAGTCCAAATTTGCTTTTCAAAAATTTATATCGAATCTTGTCATATAATTGATAGGATATTTCCTTAAGAGAATTATCTGTAAAATGCACACCATTTGACCAAACATTTTTAATGTCCTCATTGGATATATGTTCAAGCTTGTCTAAAATTATATATATATATTTGCCATGCTGCAGTTTGCTTTGCGAACTATATTGTTCATACAAACGTCGTGCATCTTCCAATTCATATTTTATGATAGCTTGTTTATTTGCATAGATTTTACTCTCGTCAACCTTCCTTCTACCCTCATATGCTATCATTTCTTCTGATAATGACTGCTGCCAATGTAAGTACTCTTCCTTGAAAGGTGTTTCCATCTTTATCAAGTATTGAATTATGACCTGTAGTTGGTCTAGTACTTCACGTGTATTTTCAACAAATGTAGTGTGTCTTAAAAAGTCGTTTTGTACAATCAAAGCCAAAAATCTTTCTACTTTTGTTCTATCTTCATATTTAAAGATATCCAATAATCCTTTTATAGGAACTACATTTAGATATCGGCAATATGACTCTAGAAGAAAACTCAAATCAGATTCTTCGCTAATGTTCAAGACTGCGAAAATCAAAAAATCAAGATTCCATTTCAAACCTTTGTATTTCTTTCGATTCAGTTTGTGGACAAACTCCTTTGTTGCAATTTTTATAACATAGGCAGAATTTTTGAGATATTCTTTAACGTAAAAATCAATTGCGCCCCTATAATCTTCTTTTTCTATATAATTAGAAAAACTAAGATTTACAGCTGATTGTATTACAGGTACACATTCTGAATATTTTTCACGTATTTCTATAAGTAATGAATTGCTTTCGTCAAATTGTTTTTTATTGTGTAATATCCTAGCATTATCCATGCTGCTTATACATTCTACCACTCCATCATTTTTATCGATAATATTCTGGATTCGATGTTTTTGATATCTAATAACAACGGAATTAGGTATAATTCTTTGAGCATCTTCAAGATATTCAATTTGGTCTTCTTTGCTGCTAAATATTTTAGCGACAAATGGATCAAAATGCTTTGTGAACATAAAATGAAGAAGATTTTCATCTGTAATATCTTGTTCTTTTTGAACAAAATTATCAATTCCTGCACTTATGGAAAGACCGTATATTCGTTTTGTTAACTGATACAGTTTATATGTATTATCTTTTATATTCTCTCCATTTTTTATGAGATAAACAAGATGTGAAATCTGATTTATAGGCGAATTGGCATCATTCGTTATATTAGAATATGTCTTTTTTGCTAATATCAATGAGTGACAATATAAAACCACAATATCAAAATCGGATGGATTCTCGGATATATATGATTTGCTCAATTCAATAACCTTATCATAAGAACCAGTATAATAATAGTCTAATATTTTCACAAAAGCCTTGTCGTAGTAATCAAGCGGAAGACGACTCCTTTTATAGGCAATTACTGACAATAAACTGGAATCTTCAAGTTTCTTGTATAGGAGTTCCCCAATCTCTAATATTGCGACAGACTGTATATCTTTCTTTAAACACACAGACTTGATTATCAAGACTAACAATATATATCTATCAATCAAAGAATTAGTCGATTCAAATAATAACATTGATGGTAATTCTGCCATTGAGTGATTGTTGTAGAAATTAAGTCTAAAAAGAAAGTAATTATCTCTATCTTTGAGGTATGTCTTGGAATTACGTTTGAAAATAGCGGACAATTCCATATCATAATCTAACGCAGACAATTTTGTCATAGAACGTTTGTGTAGAAAATGGAGCAATAATGTAACGTATCCTCTCTTTTCTTCTTTATGAATTTTGTTTACCTCAGAGACAAGTTTTAACATTCGTTCATTGTCACCCATAAATCCATAGATGAGCAATTTCATTTCATAATACCAAATCGAATAGCCTATCTGCTTTCGACTTTTTTCTAACAGTTCTAAAGCATCTGTGTATTCTCCTAATAATATACTCTTTTCTATCCTATCTCTATATGAGATAAATAGTTTTATAGTTTTTTTATTGTTTAATATTTGAAATGCTATCCACTTTATCTCATTTATCAATGATTCTGGACGATAAAACGCTGAAGGACAAAAGCCTAGCTCTTTTTCTTCCATTGGAAAACAATGACCATATATTTTCTCATCAAATCTAGGTATACTTTTAATCAATGGTTTAAGAGCAGACAATGCTTCTTCTGCAAAAGGGCTATTTTTGATATAAAATAGTTCTTTCGCTATACCGTTTTTCTTTTTTAAGGCATTTAATAAGTCCTGCCGAATTTGATATGATGGTTTTATGGATTTCATTGTGTTCTTTATCCTTAATCTTAAATTATCTTGCTCACACTTACATTGTCAATCGCACGTTGATAAATGTCCTTGGTCATTTTCAAAGAGGGAACAATGGACAGATTGCAACGTGTAGCGATTAGTTTCAGGGCTTTTGTGATATTCTCACGGACTCTTCCGATTTCTCGACTTTTCGTTATCTTGTCGTCGGATTTGATGATAGGGAATAGGTAGTCGGTGGTCGATGGATAGCGGTCTGCAATGGCTTGCATGGCTGTGTCCCATTGTACTGTGACGATGGGTGGGGTGAGTACTTGTGAGGTATAAGTGAGCGTGAAACCTTTAATGTCGCTTTTCCTAATATGGGCCAAGTCTGTAAAACTTATTCCTCGGCAATAGATGCTGAAGAAGAACATGTCACGAGCAAATGTCTGTGATCTGGAGTCTGAAAGGTCGGCATAGCGCATTCTGCGCAATTCTTCCTCCGTAAGCAATTCGCATTTCTGTTTGGATGACAAGGGCAACTTTATGCCACTCAGCAACGGCAGATGTGGGGCAATGGCTTCTTTCTCCGCTTCTTTGTAGAGGGTATGAATCTGGTATAAATAGAGGCGAACGGTTGATTCCTTGCGTCCATTTGCGTTTAGCCATTCTTTGAACTGTGTCATCATTTCTGGTGACAGCTCACCGAATGTCAATTCTTCTTTGCCTAAGAATTTAGACAGGCATTTGAGTGCCGCACCACGGTTGTTGGCGACATCACATCTGCCAGTTGCTTTGTCTTTGGCAATTTTCTGACGGGAATATGCGAAGAAGTCAGTTTCCATTTTATTTCTCTAAGGTGTACTATTCAAACAGATAGCCGTAGTTATTTTGCAACGCCTCAAATTCTGTTTCGCAGCGATTGTGGAGTTCTTTGTCGCTGTCCTTGAATATCTTTATAGCTTTCTCTATCTCTTCCTTTACGGTTCTTCCTGCATCAAAAATGGGTCTCAGTTCGTCCTTGAAATAGTCGATGAAAGGTGCATAGTAGTAGCCTATCTCTTCTATCATGAAGTAGAAGGTGTCATAGGCATCTTTCAGATCCAGTTTCTTGTCTCTTACATCTGCAAGTGTCTGAAGACGTAGTATTTCTATGTTTTCCACTTGAGCAGACACCTCTTGGGCGGTCTTCACTTGATGAAAGTAACGATCGATAAAGGCGTTGCGTTCATGCAGGTTGCGCTTGTAGAACAGCTCTCGCTCTTTTTTGTCTGCCTCGTTCTTGTTTACTTCCTCAAAACGTTCGGCATGTACGCCTGATAAGGCTACTGCCATTCCACCGACATCCATGACGAGCTTGCGGTCTCGGGCTATGCGGATAACATAGCCTTCAAGTCCGGCATATTCACCTGTCACGATGCGAAGTAGGGTGCGGTTCTTGGAATAATAAACAAAAGGACGAAGAAGGAAGCGGAGTCGTTCTGGCTCGGTTTCTGCCACACGCATGAATGGCTCCATTTGGTTGCAGGGGATAGTGGCAACCTTTCCTGTACTACAATTTTTACAGAGTTTGTATGGTTTTATGTTTTTATCCAAGTAGTCCTGTAATGTTTTTGGGTTACCTTGCAAGAATATCAGTCCACTAACAGAAGGGGTTTCCACTTCGCACATTCCGCCTCTGTTCCTGTGACGGGGGACATATTTTATTGTCTTATGCACGAAATAGGTTACTCCATCTTTCTTCAGCAGTTCTTCTATCGACTTTACTTTTTGGTTGTGTACAAAAAGATAACTCCATGACGTGCAGTTATCTTTATCGTTATTACTTGGAGGCACTTCGAGAATGGATTCGTTTTCTTTCTCTGTCTCAGTTTCCGTGTTCACCTGCGAACACTTCTTTATCGCTGAACCAGTCTTTTCGTCTGGCTCAGAAACGTGTGTACCCTCTTGAAATTCATTGTTTTCGGATGTCTGAAAACGCTTTATTTCGTCGGCTGTAGACTGAGAAACCGTGCAATCCTGCTTCATAACCTCTCCGCTACTTTATGTCACTGCTGGCTACCATCACCTGGGATGACGATGCCAATTTTACAATAACATTGTTCATAAAATCATACTATCTGCGTGTATGTTTGTCCAATTATGGGATTCAATGTTTCACAAATCAAATGTGCTGATTGCGCCGCAATTTCACCTCATAATGGCTTTGTGTTTTTATCTCTTTACGTACTGTTTTCACATGATAAAACAATACCTTCCTTGCAAAGGTACTACATTCCCTTCACTTCTTATCATTTTTTAATGAAAAAGTTTAGCAAGATTCTGAATATACCCTAAAATGTTTTACAAATCCGACTTCTCAAGGCTTCAAAAATCCTTTGTTTACAGCATTCTTTCTCATTGTGCATGTTTTATCATGTGAAAACAATCACTCCTTCCTCCATTTGTTAAACATTACCATTCCTCCTTCTCCTTATTATAATAGGTTCAAGTTTCGAATTCAGCAAGGGCGGGCTGAATCCGAAACTTGAGTAAATAAGTATGTTATGTATGTTCTCGCGCTAAGCGACTATAAGTAGATATTCAAAGCATGCTGCTGCCGCGGGTTACAAACCCGCCCCCCAATTAGGCAGACAAATGCAGCCTTTATAAGTGTCTGTTATTTAATATTTTCGCGTATCTTCTTTAGGTAGTTGTTCAGACCGTTTTCGTCCTTATTGTCAATAATGTCAATCAACTCCTTCAGCTCTTCGCGTATATTTGACACTTGACCAGAGGTGCGTGGGTTGAAGAGAATTTCGCGTAACAACGTGTCGTCCTCACCTAATACACCACGCGCAATTTGCATGTGACGCTTAAAGGTGGTACCTGGTGCGTCTTGATGCTTCATGACCGCTGCAAACACAAAGGTACTTACAAAAGGAATACTGAGCGAATAGGCTACCGTCTCGTCGTGTTCGTCGAAGGTGTATTCGCAGACGTGGAGGCCGAGGTGGTTGTAAAGGTCGCGGAAGAAGAGGCGTCCCATGTAGTCTCCCTCGGTAATGATAATGGCATTTTCGTTGTTCAGTGCGCCCAAGTTGGCAAAGGTGGGGCCAAACATGGGGTGGGTGCTGACGTAACGCATGCCGCATGTGCTGTAATATTCGCGCAGTCCCGTTTTAACGCTGGCTATGTCGCTTATAATACAGTCTTTGGGCAGATGGGGGATAACTTGGCGAAAGACATCAAGCGTATATTTTAGTGTAACGGCGTTGATTACCAATTCGGGCTGAAAGGCTTCGATCTCTTCAAGCGTGGTAAATCGCTGTGTATTGTACATAAAGCGCAAACGCTTCGGGTCAACGTCGTAGACGGCCGTTTCGTGATCAAAACTCAACAGGTCGACAAAGAATGAACCCATTTTGCCTGCGCCAAGGATTAATATTTTCATTTTGGGGAATATTAATGTGCAAATGCGTTGGAAATGTGCAAATGCGTTGGAAATGTGCAAATGTGAGAATGTGCAAATGTGCAAATGATTTGTAGCTTATGTGGAATGCGAAATGGTAAAATGCAAGTTGGAAAATATTCTCACATTCTCACATTAACCTCGCATTTGCACATTCTCACATTTGCACATTTGCACATTTACTATTACTGGTTCATAATTTCAATCTGTTGACGTACACTCTCTTCGTGAATGCTCTCAAATACGTCTTTAATGAAGTCAGATGACATACCGCAAAGTACGCCTTGAGCACCGCGCTTGTCAAGGATTTCGGTGTAACGGCTTGTTTGAACTACTGTCATATCGTGTTTGCGCTTGTATTCACCAATCTCGCGGCTGATACGCATACGTTTAGCCATGAGTTCGATGAGAGAGTTGTCAATCTCGTCTATCTGACGACGAAGGGCCGTAAGACTTTCGGTAGTTTCTGTAATCTTACGGATAACCAACTTGTCGAGAATGAAGTCAAGCACGTCGGGTGTAACCTGCTGGCTCGCATCGCTCCAAGCAGCATCAGGATTGCAGTGACTCTCAACAATCAGACCGTCAAAACCGAGGTCCATGGCCTGTTGGCAAAGGGGAGCTACCAATTCGCGCTTGCCACCAATGTGGCTGGGGTCGCCAAAGATAGGAAGACCAGGGCAACGACGACGCAGTTCGATAGGAATGTGCCACATGGGGAGGTTGCGGTAGAGCTTCTTCTCGTAAGTAGAGAAACCACGGTGAATTACGCCCAAGCGGGTGATGCCAGCTTGATTGATGCGTTCAAGACCACCAATCCAAAGTTCCAAGTCGGGGTTGACGGGGTTCTTTACCAAGACGGGAATGTCAACGCCCTTCAGTGTGTCAGCAATCTCTTGCATGGCAAAGGGGTTCGCTACGGTGCGTGCACCAATCCAAAGCAAGTCAACGCCAGCCTTCAGACAGGCTTCAACGTGAGCGTGGGTGGCTACTTCGGTGCAGACCTTCATGCCTGTCTCCTTCTGCACCTCGTTGAGCCAAGCCAAGCCTGGTTCGCCAACGCCTTCGAAACCTCCTGGCTTGGTGCGGGGCTTCCAGATGCCAGCGCGGAAGAGTTTAACCCCCTTCTTTGCCAACTGCGTGGCGGTGTTCATTACTTGTTCTTCGGTTTCAGCAGAGCAAGGGCCTGCTATAACGATGGGACGCTTGTCGTCGTGGTCGGTCAGTTGTAAGGGAGTAAGATGGAGTTCCATATAGTAGTTAGTTTAATGAGTTTAATAAGTTTATGAGTTTGGTGAGTTTCATGTGTTTAATATGCAGCGAGAAAATGAAATCATTCTCACATTCTCACATTTACACATTTGGCTCAAAATCCAACTTCTTTGATGCGTTCTAACGCTTCGGCCAGTTTCTCTTCTTTAGCGCAGAGCGAGATGCGAATGTAGCGTTTGCCGTTAGAACCAAAGATGAAACCAGGGGTGATAAATACGCGCGCTTCGTGTAATACCTTTTCGGTTAAGTCTTCCACATCGGCATAGGCATCGGGAATGCGTCCCCACAGGAACATACCCACTTGGTTTGTGTCGTATTGGCAGTGCAAGGCTTCCATTATTTGACCTGCCAGTTTGCGGCGGCGAGCATAAACGTTGACATTTGCCTCGTGATGCCACTCATCAGAGTTTTGGTAGGCTTCGGCTGCGGCCAACTGCATGGCGCGGAAAGTACCCGAGTCGATGTTGCTCTTTACCTTTAATATCCAGCTAACGAACGTAGCATTTGTGGCCAACATACCCACACGCCACCCCGGCATGTTGTGACTCTTACTCATAGAGTTAAATTCGATGCAGCAGTCCTTTGCACCAGGTATTTGTAGTATGCTCAAATGCTCTTTGCCAAGGATAAAACTGTAAGGATTGTCGTTGACAACAACAATGTCGTGACGACGGGCGAAGTCAACCAACTTCTCGTAAGTTTCGCGTCGGGCTGGTGCTCCCGTTGGCATATTAGGATAGTTCACCCACATAAGGCGAACGTTGGTTAAGTCCATACTTTCTAACTCCTCAAAGTCAGGTTGCCAATCGTTCTCAGGACGCAAATTGTAATTAACAATGGTGCAACCTAAGATTTTCGACAAAGAAGTGTAGGTGGGGTAGCCAGGGTTGGGCACTAATACCTTTTCGCCCGGATTGACAAAAGCCAAGGTGGTATGAAGTATACCCTCTTTCGAACCGATGAGCGGTTGAATTTCGGTTTTAGGGTCTAACGTTACGTTGAACCACCTTTTATAAAATCCTGCCATGGCTTCGCGTAGTTCGGGAATGCCTGTAGTGGGTTGATAGCCGTGTGCATTCGGTTTCTGTGCTTCTTTGCAAAGAGTCTCAATAGTTTGGGGTGAAGGTGGCATGTCGGGGCTACCAATGGCCAATGATATAATGTCTTTACCTTCAGCGTTAAGTCGAGCGACTTCTTTCCCTTTCCTCGAAAAGTAGTACTCGCTCACGCTCTTCAGTCGTTCAGCAGGTTGTATCATAGTTAATGTGCGAATGCTTGGTTAATGTACAAATGCTTGGTTAATGTGCAAATATGCGAATGCTTGGTTAATGTGCGAATGTGCAGATGTGCAGATGTGCAAATGATTTGTTGCTTATGTGGTAATGTGCATGAAAGACATTAAATCATTCTCACATTTGCACATTATTTAGCGTTATATTCTCCTAATATCTTGAGTTCGCGAAGTAGGGGGCGCACGGCTTCGATGCTTTGGCGGTAACGCACGTAGTCGTCGTAGCTAACGTCGACGTAGAACATGTATTCCCATTCACGTCCGATGATAGGCAGAGATTGTATTTTAGTTAAGTTGATTTTGTAGAAAGAGAAGATGCTCAGCACTTGCGAGAGGGAACCCTCTTCGTGAGTGATGGTGAATACAATGCTGCTCTTGTTCGTGTGGTGAAGGTCGCGCATCTTGTCGGCCGACCAAGGATCGCACATTAAGAGAAAGCGTGTGAAGTTGTGCTTATTGTCTTCAATGCCTTGTTCCAACACCTTTAGTCCGTAGAGTGGGGCAGCGCCCGCGTGACAGATAGCAGCGTGTCCGCGCAAGTGCTTGCGGCTAATCATCTCGGCAGCGCCAGCCGTGTCTTCCGCTTCAACCACTTTAAATTCGGGGTGACTCGACAGAAAGTCGCGACATTGCATCAAGGCTACGGGGTGAGAGTTAACTTCTGTAATCGTGCTCCAATCGTCTTCGGGCAAACACATGATACTGTGTTCGATATGCAGTTTGTATTCACCAATGATCGTCATGCCACTTTCGCGAAGCAACTCGTAGTTGTGAAGCAGCGAACCTGCAATGGTATTTTCGATAGCCATTAGTCCGAGTCGAGAGTAATCATCGCGCATTTGTTGGAATATCTCTTCAAACGTGTTGCAGCAGATGAGTTCTACGTCGTCGTTGTTGAAATATTGATGTGCGGCAATGTCGTGAAACGAACCTTTGATGCCTTGTATAGCGATTTTCTTCATAGTGTGGTCTTAAACAAAAAGTCCCGCTTCCTATCATATAGGAGCGGGACTTAATTGTTCGTTGTCAAGTTATTGATGTTGGCATGCGACATCCCGCTCTGCTTGTTCGGCAAAGTAAAAATAAAAACCGTAAAAGTAGAATGCGTTTGTCAACATGTGATTGTCGTTTTAAATTGTTTTACATCGGCAAAAGTAATACTATTTTTATTCTTAACAAACATTTCGTAAGTTTTTTTGCTAAAAAATGTCTGAATGTTACAAAAAGGTAAAAGATTAGTACAATAATAACAAACGAGCATCTACTTATGAGTAAAGGTTAAAGCGGTCAACTAAAGTCGTTAACCCACAATGTGTTATTAAAAGAAGGCTGATCAGTTGTCGTCCACTGGCCAGTGTACATGTTTCCACAGGCCAGTGGAAACATGTACACAGGCCAGTGGACGACACTTGATCGACGACTTTCAGATGGTGTAATGGGCATTATTGAATAGCTTTCGGTGTGTGAGCCAACAAAAAGGGTGTGTCAAGATGAGATTTTATGAGTTCTCATTTTGACACACCCTCTTATACTTTTTGGTGTTTGCGCTTGTAAGAATGCGTTATAGTGATAGGACGTTTCTAACTATTCCCCATACGATAAATAATACGCAATAGAGGGTGACGGCTTCACGGCCTTCAAATATACGTTTGCAACGCTGTTGGCATAAGCCCTTTGCTCCCCACTCTGTGAAGACTACGGTCAGGAAGTAAGGCAAGGAGTAGACAAGGAAGTAGTTATAATGCAGCGCTTCGGCCCAACGGCCGTGCATCAAGGCATGTAAGCAACGCTGAATGCCACAGCCTGGACACGACCACCCCGTGATGAGCTTGAACGGACATTTGGGCATCAATACGTAGCGCGAAGGGTCGAGAAAGAAAAGCATTGTCAACATGCCGACTACGATTGCAGCGGCTATGTACCACTTATATTGGAAGAGAATGCGCTTCATACCTTATCTAATCCCTTACGGTCGGACACGCCAAGGTCGCGATAGGCCGTGGGGGTGAGTCCAGTGAGTTGTTTGAATTGGCGCGATAAGTGGGCTACACTTGAGAAGCCTGTGCGCCAAGCTATCTCTTTTATACTCAAATCGCCATATTCGATGAGTTCCTTTACGTATTCGATGCGTTGCAATAGGTAGAACTTTTCGATTGTTCGTCCCTCGGCTGCTACGAACAGGCGGCTCAGCGTGGCATAGTCCGTCTTTAACTTTTCGGCCAATAACGTACTGTACGATTCGGAGTCCCCCCTCGCTTCAGCGCGTGCAATCGTAATGATAGCTTGCTTAATATCTTCTACGATTTGGGTTTTCTTGTCCATGACCAATTCAAAGCCCTTTTGGCGTAAAGCTTCAGCCACTTGGCTCGTTTGTTCGGGCGAGAGCGTTTCGTCCACCTGCGCCTCGCCCAGGGCCACACTCTTAGGCGTTAAGTGGAGTTGCGCCAACGTCTCCGTCACCGCCATGATACAGCGGCTGCATACCATGTTCTTTATTTTCAGTGTTGTCATTCGTAGTTGTTTGTTGTGTTGCTTCGAGTTGTGCGATAAGGTGGCGCACATCGTTCTGTATGCGTTTGTATTGTGGGCAGTCAGTAAAACTGGTATGTTTGCGCAGCATCTCTTCTATGCTGCCTGTGGCATTCTGATAGGCTGAAAGTTCGTTTTGCATCTGTACACTGTGTTCGGCCAAGTGGCGAATTTCGCGTTCGCGTTCTCGTCGCAGTTGTTCACATACTATGCAGAGTAGCGGACTTGCTATGCCGTCGAAGAGATCGTGCCCACGCATATATAAATAAGTAGTTTCGGGCGTGAGTCCTAACTGCAGTAACTCCTCGCGCAGCGGTTTATAAGTCGTTCGTCCTTGTGGAAACTGCTTTTGCAATCGGTTGATTTTAGCATTGACCAAGTGGCGAAGGTGTTCGAGCGTCTGTTCGGGGTGATAGAAGTTGAGCTGTTGTAGCTGAACGATGTGATAGAAGTCGAGCATCGAGAATTGCTTATACGTGCCATAGCGGTAGCACCAAATGTTCCACACGAAGAGGGGCCAAATAATGACGGAGTAGTTGCGAAGGAAAGCCTCGAAGTCGAATATGTGGTGATCGTTCAGCGTCGCCATGACACACACGTTTTGTAGCCCTGGCGCGTAGCATTGAAAGTTTTCGATAGCGTAAACGTAAGTGTGGAATATATAAGGATTATTGCACACCTCGGCCGAAGTGAGCGTAGCCCCCTGCATCAGGTAGTCATAGTCAGCATCGACACAAGCTATCATGCAGTGGCCGAGACGGTTGCCTAAGTCGTTGGCCATAGCTATCTTCTTGCCCTTACACAGCGAGGTGCGTGAGGGTAACATCACTTCGAAGAAGTACTTATCCGTTTCGAGAGGGCGCAGTAAGTTGCTCCAGAAAAATACATCGTCATAACTCTCAACGTAAGCCACTATACGCTGACGGGCGTGTTGTCCGCCCAACTGGTTCATGGCATGAATGTAGGAGGAGTTAAGGTAAGAAGTCAGGTGGGAGTGTTTCCTCTCGGTCTCAGGGGCTGAGGTGTGGCGCGAAGCGTTTTCGTTATAGCCTCTTTCGCTTTTTACTTTATAGGGCCGACCTTGTTGCTGACGTTTTAAGCGCTCCTCTCTCATTTTGCGATAGGCTGCCTTTCTCATAGCTTTGCGTACTTAGGTTTTATATAGTGATGTCTCCCACTTCCGTTACGGCGTCTTCCCAGCCGTCCATGATGAGGGCGGGCGAATGGGTGGTAAGGATTACCTGTGCGTTGGGATTGAGTTCGCGCACCAATGAGATAAGATTCTTTTGCCACTCAAAGTGTAGGCTGGCCTCTGGTTCGTCCATAAAGAGCACGTAGTGCTGTTGGTCTTCCGTAAGGGCTGTGAGCAAAATGAGCAAAATCTGCTTTTCACCGCTTGAGAGCAAATAAGGAGGCAACTGCTCGTCGTATTGAATGAATGAGAGTTCGTTGCTTTGACGGTCGATGCGTTTGCCTGTTTCGGCAAAGAGTTCGTCTACTATGTCGAGAAAGCGCGTCTTGAGGTTAGCCGCTTCGGTAGCCTTCTCACGTGCTTCGGGGTCGCCACTCGTAAGGAGAGAAATCATGCGATTGCCTACATTCACTTGATAGTCGAGGTAGCGACGCTGAATGAGGTAAAGCTGCCAGTCGAGCTCCGTGACGATGCGCGCGTCAGATATGGCACTGGTGTTCTTAAAGTTTACCATTTGGCGGTCAAAGCTCCGAATGACATCGTAATGAATGCCCGTGGCATCGCTTGGATCAAAGTCTATCTTCACGCCAAAGCGCGTATTGCCTTGTATTTCGCCCGTAGTGGGAATGGTGCGCAGGTGCTGAATTAATCGGTTGAGAATGGTGCTCTTGCCCGCACCATTGTGGCCACTCAGCACGTTTACGTCGGGGCGCAATTGCCATACAATGTGTTTGTGGCCGCTCCAAAGGCTTGAAATCTCGATTTTTGATATGTAGTTGGCTAATTTTATCATAAGGCGTGTTGTATAAAGCGTTGCAACAAAAGTAACGACAAAGTTAGTAACATGCAACTTTTCGTTTTGCTTTCGTCGACAGAAACCGACATTTCGTCGATTTTTAAGGTAAAATAAGAAATTGCAGTTAAACTTTTTACCTCTTTTCCTATCATAATTACGTGTGAACGAATTAGCGAGTTAATGAGTAGGCTCGTTCACTCTTAAACAGGAAGAAAATTAAACATTATATATGAAACGTAACATTTTACTCTTCATCCTATCGTTTGCTATGGCCGTATCGGCGGTGGCACAACAATTTGTGGTGACAGGAAAGGCTATCGACGGCAAGTCGAAGAATGCTGTTGACTTTGCCTCGGCCGTGTTGTTACACACCGATAGTACGGTGGTAACAGCGACTACTACCAACGATGACGGAACGTTTAAGCTACAAGCAAAGGACGCAGGCCGTTATATCGTCAAACTCTCGTATGTGGGCTTTAAGCCTTTGACACGCATTGTAGAGCTTTCTACCGAGAAGGACTCTATCGACCTTGGCACACTCCAAATGGCGTCGAACGACAAAGTGCTGGGTGCAGCTACGGTTACGGCCACGGCGTCACGTGTAGAACAGAAGGACGACACAACGATGTTCTCAGCTTCGGCCTACCGCGTGCCAGCAGGTTCTACCTTGGAGTCGCTCATTAAGCAACTGCCAGGCGTCGAAGTAAGCGATGATGGTACGATTAAGTGGAATGGTAAGACCGTGCAAGAGTTCTTGATTAATGGTAAGGACTTCTTCAAGGGCGATACCAAAACGGCTATGAAGAACTTGCCCACCGAACTCGTGAGCAAGATTAAGGCTTACGACAAAAAGAGCGATTACACCGAACAAACGGGTATCGATGACGGTGAAGAGACTACCGTGCTCGACATCGCTACCAAGCGCGAACTGAACGAATCGTGGGTGTCGAACCTCGATGTGGCCTATGGTAGTCACGACCGCTATTCAGCTCGCTTCTTTGGCACGCGCTTTACTGATAATACGCGTGTGACGGCTTTCGGTTCTATCAACAATACCAACGACCGTGGCTTCGGCGGCCCGCGTGGATTTGGCGGTGGCGGTGGTGGCCTTTCTACCAAGAAGGACGCTGGCTTTGACTTCTCGTGGGAGAATGGTAAAAAGAAGCGCGAGGCTGGTCGCTTAGAGTTAGGCGGCTTCTTGCTCTACAACCACAATAATAATTCATCTATTACGAAGTCGAACTCTGAGACGTTCTTGACCTCAGGCAGTTCAAGTTCTTTTGCCAACAGTTATAGTAGCAGCCGTTCGGGTAGCACCAATGTAATGGCCCGTTTGCGTTTGGAATGGCAGCCTGACTCAATGACCAACATCAACTTCCGACCACGTTATAACTACTCAGAGTCGTATAATACAGGTCACTCGATGTCGGCTACGTTCAATAGCAATCCTTACGACATCGAAGGCATGACAACTCCGCTCGACTCAATCTTTGCCGAGAATGCCGCACAGCGCAACCCTGAGTTATACGCCATGATGGTCAATACCAACAATCGTTGGTCGATGGGCGATAGCAAGTCACATAGCGTAAATGCTGACTTGAACTTAGTGCGCCGTCTCTCATCAAATGGTCGCAACATTTCGTTCCGCGCCAGTGGTGGCTACACCAAGAGCGAGAGCAATTCTTACTCTATCTCAAGCATTGCCTATAATAAGGAAGGACAGGAGAATAGCTTCTTAAACCAGTTTAGCACCACTCCTGGACGTAATTATAACTACAGCCTACGTTTGGGCTACGTTGAGCCATTAGGCAAGAATTGGTTTGGCGAGGTGCGCTATCAGTACAGCTATAAGTACAACAAGAGCGATCGCTCACGTTATAACCTCAACAAGTTGGCCGACCTCTACGGCAAGCCAGGCTATGAAGCCATTACCGAGGACGACTTAAAGTATAGCGACGCCACCTACGGCAGTTCATCACAACGCCCCGCTATCTTGGGTACTGTACCTACGCTAAACAAAGTGTTGAACTATGTGCGCGACCTCAACAATTCGCAATACGCTACCTATAAATATACCAACCATACGGCTACACTCGGTGTGCGTTATAACTCTGGGGCCATTCGCTTCAATGCGGGCGTCGACTTCAATCCCGAACACACTAACATGGCTTATAACCGTCCCTTACAGGTCGACACGGTCGTAACGCGCAACGTGTTCAACGTTTCTCCACAGATTCGTTTTCGTTATAAGTTCTCAAAGACCAATCAGTTAGACATTCGCTATCGCGGTTCGTCATCACAACCTTCGATGACTGACCTCTTGGCCGTAGTTGATGATTCTAATCCTTTGAGCATCTCAATGGGTAATCCGGGCTTGAAGCCTTCATGGAACAATAGCATTCGTGTTAACTATAATGGCTACAACGCTACGCGCCAACAAGGTATCATGGGAGGATTTGACGTTACACAAACGCGCAACTCTATCTCTAACCGCATGGTGTATGACGAGACTACTGGTGTGCGCTACTTGCGTCCTGAGAATATCAATGGCAATTGGAACGGCCGTGGTATGTTTATGTTCAACACGGCTCTTGGTAAAGAGAAATTGTTCAACATCAACACCTTTACCAGCTTGAGCTACGACAACGCTGTGGGCTATGTAAGTAATATGCAGAGCGGCCGTTCGGCTGCTGCTACGAGCTATAACCTCTTCGCAACGCCTACAACAGACGCTACGACTGTTAAGGACTATAACTACTACAATGACATCTTCAACTCAGCCCTCTCACAGAAGAACACGACACGCACGATTGGTGTAGACGAAAACCTCAATATCTCATACCGCAAGTCATGGTTTGATGTAGGCTTGTTGGGCAAGTTGAACTATCAGCACGCACGTGCCACAGTGCAGGACAATGCCAATATGGACACGTGGAACTTTGCCTATGGTGCGAATGCTAACTTTAATTTCGACTTTGGCCTTAGCATCTCGACCGACATTCGCATGAACTCACGCCGTGGTTACTCTGACGCTTCGATGAATACAAACGAATTGTTGTGGAACGCACAGATCGCACAGTCGTTCTTAAAGAATAAGGCTGCTACGCTGAGCATTCAGTTCTACGACATTCTCCAGAATCAGAGCAACATTAGCCGTACACTCAGTGCTACTCAGCGTGTTGACTCTTGGAACAACGGCATCAACTCTTACTTCATGGTTCACTTCATCTATAAGTTGAACATCTTCCCAGGTGGTAGCAGTAGTAAGAAGGGTGATGACAATGACGACCGTCCTGGTCCACCCGATATGCGTGGCCCTGGTGGTATGCCGATGCGCCCAATGGGTCCTCCAATGGGCCCTCCAATGGGACGATAAAAAGTATATATGCTTCACTTCTAAACTCGGTGGGCATATCTCATAGTAACAGAAGCGCAAATAGAAAGG
>ENA-OOXM01000376-OOXM01000376.1-human-gut-metagenome-genome-assembly--contig:-NODE-376-length-40659-cov-3.875111_pt1 | contig 40659 bp, 45 predicted proteins | sample MGYA00241589_ERZ501347 | MGnify/ENA primary metagenome ERZ501347 (study PRJEB25962, sample SAMEA2042832) | human gut metagenome | biome: human gut; feature: human-associated habitat; material: faeces...
ACATTTTTATTTTTCATACCCATTCCTCCAATCATTTCAACAAATTACTATTTTTCTAACTAATTACTAAATTGTAATTTGTCGCACACTCATTTTATAAAAATATAATGGAAAAAGCAAGTAATAATACCTGCTTTACAAAACTTTTTTATCTTTTTTTATACTAATAATCATATATAAACCTAAACCTATAATTATTAAACTAACTCCCATTCCTGTATAACCATTTAAAGTTGAATCATACCCATCTGCATAGGTATCTAATAATACAACTTGTGTTAATACAATAGAAGTTAAAGCATTTGCAAAATTTGTTATTTTTATTCCTTTTATTATTGGTTCTTGATTTCGCTTATATTTTATCATTCCATATATTGCTGTTCCTATTGAAGTAAATGCTATTAAAGCGACTAAATAAGTTATATATTCGTGCATATTAGTATTTGTTCCTTTATAGTACATATATGAACTAACAAAAAAGTACATAATACCCAATAAAATTAGCATTACACCATTTTGCAAATAACTTTTATATTCTTCTTTAATTATAATCTTTTTATCTTTTATTTTTTTAATCTTATTATATTTTCTTATAGTTAATAATCTACATATTGCTAATACAAAACTAAATCCTGCATTTATAAAAAACCATAATGAAGGTATAGTTAGCGAAAATATAAATTTTATCATTCCTACACAAAAATTACTTATAGTAGAACATAGCAAAAAGAATATCAGTTGGTCTTTCTTTTCTAATGCTTTAAATTTTTGAATTATATCTTTCATTATTCTTTATTACTTTTTATATAAGCATAAACAGGATAGTTAAGAACACATATTACTAATCCAACTACACCTGTTATTAGTCCAACTACCATATCTGATGTACTTGCATTTCCTACCATAATTTTGCTCATTCCAAATCCCATAATTAAAGCACCAACTACACCAATCACCCAAGTAGCAACAATGCTCCAATTTATAGGTGTATGTGCTTTTTTAGGATGAGAACTTCTATAAACTGGTATAATTCCAAGTAATATAATAAATCCTACTACTGCTACAACTACTCCTGCTGTAAACATATTCCATTCTGGAATTAGACACATACACATTCCTATTGCAAATACTAATCCACCTACTGTTCCTAATATTATTTCTAATAATGTTTCCTTTTTCATCTTATTTTCCTCCATTTATTAATTCTTCATTTTTCTTTTTTAGTTCTTCTTGTTCTTTTTTTATTCTTTCTTTTGCTTCTTCAATAGTTTCATCATCTTTTCTTAAAAATTTGTCAACAAACTTATCTTCTACTTTTTTGTATCCACCTACAACAGTATCTTCAACTTTCTTGTATCCACCTACTACTGTTTCTTCTATTTTTTTGTTTGCATCTTTTAATTTTCTCATATTATTCACTCCTTTCTTTAAACCAACACTTGTTGTTTTCATCTAAATATAGTATAATATCTTCAGAAATAAAAAACAATCATCAACTTTCAACATTTGTTGGAATAATGATTATTGTTAAAGTAAGGAGATTTTATTTATGAATACCCCCAACAATAAAAGAAAAAGAGATTCGCAAGAAAAAATAGAAAAGACTTTCCTGAAACTAATTCAAAAGAAAAATATAACTGAAATATCTGTATCTATGATTTGTGAAATAGCAAAATTAAATCGTTCTACTTTTTATGCAAATTATATTGATGTTTATGATTTAGTAGAAAAAGTTAAAAACAGAATGGCAGATGAATTTGCAGAATTTCAAATTTCTAATAACTCAGGGCAAAATCCTACTGGCTATCCTAATATGTTCAAACATATTAAAGAAAATCAAATATTTTACAAAACTTATTTTAAATTAGAAGATATTTCTATTAGTCCTATCACACAATATAATATAGAAATGGCAAAAACATTTTATAATAATGAACATATTGATTATCATATAGAATTTTTTAGGGCAGGTCTAAATGCTATCATAAAAAAATGGTTAAATAATAATTGCAAAGAAACACCAGAAGAAATGGTTAAAATTATTACAAGTGAATATGAAAAAAAGAATTGATTTTAAAGTCAATTCTTATTTTTTATCTGCTCTACAACTTACTATTTTTCTAACTAATTACTAAATTGTAATTTATCTAACAAGTTTCTCTATCGAATTGTATTCATCTCCACTTATTTGATATATACCATTATATGGTTGTTCAATATAATAACTATTGTTTTTCTTATATACAAATATTGTATATACTCCAGCTTCTATAAATTGAAAATCAACTTTTATTTCATTATCAATATTTATAGGTGCATCTTGTACACTTTCGTTTTTAGTTACTCTTTTTGTCCCATTTAAAACATATAGTATATCTTTCATTTCTTCTGTGTCATTAATAATAATATCTTTTTCATTTTGATTTAATGAAATACTTTCTAATTTTTCAAGTTGGGGTAAATTAAGTGTATAAGTCCTTCTATCTCTAAAATGATAAAAAATCCCTATCACTAATGCTACTAATACAATTATACCTAATATCACAAATAATGCATTTCTATTTTTCATAAAAACCTCCATTCAAATTATTTTTAATTTTCTCGCATATCAATTATAGCATTATTTCAAAAAGATTTATATTAAACTTTTCTTAAAAAGTTACTTGAAATTTGTATTACTCTTTGTCTTTTTTGCTATTCCTATATAATATACTGAATGTTAGTGTAAAATAACATTGGTATAACTGAATATCCAGCATTATCTAATTTATGAGTGATTACCAAGTATCCGCCAATCAAAGTTAAAATTGCAAATACAAGACTTAAAATCAAAATATTTTTACTTTTAATTTTTCTTTATTCATAACTTTTATATCTCCTTTATATATTTAGTTAATAGTTGTTATCACAAATACATTATCCGTTTTAAAATTTTCTTCAGTTATATCTTCGTTGTATAAAACCCAATATAAGTGATTATTATTTTTATATTCTGATGTATAATTAAATTCTTTCAATTCAATTATTCTATCAGTTTCTGCTGAAAACTTATCTCTTGTATTATCAGTAACTATATATAATTTATCTGATTTCTCGTAATATAAAATATCTGTTAAGATTAAATCTCCTTCAACAGTATTTTGAGCCACTCTAATAAATGCTGTTTTTTTATTTTTGTAGTTTTCCATAAATTCGCTATATAAATTATCATTATGAACCATTGCACCTATAACAAAACAGTTATCTTTTTGAGCATCAAAAGATGTATATTCCTTTGATAAATTTCTTATATCTCTATTTTTTGTCAGTTCAGTATTGTAAAAATCATTTAAGTTACTTATATTACTGTTATTTTCTTTATTAAATTCACTATCTATTGGTAATTTATATTTCATAAACCAATTTCCCATTTTTACGCCTATATTACTTTCATAAGGCTCATTTGGAGATACTCCAACATATCTAATAACCTTATAGCCTAATCCCCAATATGTCACTTTACTGCCATCATTATTAACTATTTTGATACAATACTTTGGCTCGTGTCCTGTTGCTACTCTACCACTATCTATATAGTTTGTTACAATTCCTGCAACTATAAGTATCATTAAAAGTGTTCCTACACCAATACATATCTTCTTTTTCATAAGATTTCTCCTTCAACTTACCATAGCGACAACTTACTAATTGTAAGTTATATCTATATTTTATTTAACATCATTTAATGTCATTTCTTTTGTCCCAATATACACATCTCTATTTCCTTCTATTGTATGACATTTTATTATTGTATAAGTATCATATTGATATATCATACTTCCACCATCTTTATACATATCTCCTGTTATCTTGTTATTATCTAAATCTTTATTTGCTTTTTGTATTATTTCTTCCATTGTTATTTTACTTTCTAATAATGCATCTTTTAAAGAATATTCTTTATCATCAATTTTGATATTTACACTTCCATCATATGCATATATAGTATAATTATATTTGTTCGTTTCTGATTTATCTAATATAGCATAAATTTTATTATAGCTGTCTATTGGTTGTCTATCTTTGAAAAGTATTTCAAAGTTTTCAGCAGATTTTATTTCAATTTTTGTTGCTTTAACTTGTGCTGGATAACTTTCAAATATAGTACCATCATAAGTTATTTTCACATTAGTTCCAATGGTATAAAGTGCATCATTATTTTCTCCTAAACCTACAGAAATTTTATCTGCTGATTTTCTTTCTTCTTCATTCTCGTTTGGCTCTACTATAATATATTTTGCATTAGATTCAATTACTTTTCCATAAAAATAACTTTCTTCATTATTTTCTATGTTTGTATCTTGCCATTCATATTTTTGTCTATATTCTTCTTCAAATGCAAACAAGCCTTGTCCTAAACTTATTGGAAAATACTTGTTGTTCATTATAAAAGAGTAAGTTTTATTATTCGCATCCTTAAACTTTATTGAATAACCACCAAAACTAGAACTCCATTCTATATCTACATATTCTAGTTGCATTTTAGGAAAGTTTTTTTCTAAATAATTAGATGCAGATATTCGTGCAATTCGTTTTGGAATTATACCACTCCCCCATAATCCTACTATAACAATTAAAATTAAAACTATAAAAATAATAATTATTTTTCTTTTTTCCATAAGATTACCTCACTTTCAAATTACTATTTGTCATGCAAATATTTTTCTAACAAATCAATAAAAAAATTTAAATTTTTCTATTGACAATTAATAGTTAGTCTTATTAACTTTATCTTGTTAATTGATAACTTTGCTCTATTAATTCTTTAACTAATGTTTTATCTACTTTTCCGTCAACAATAATTGTATTCCAATGTTCTTTATTCATGTGATATGCAGGTATTATATAATCATAAGTATTTCTTAATATATCCGAATAATTCGGATCTGTTTTTATATTAAGATACAATCTCTCATTAACATTCATAAGCAATGCAAACCACTTTTTATTTTCGCAATGTTTCATTGTTACTGATTCAAAATCATCTGAAAATGGACAATCTTTGTATGTATTTTTTAATGTCAAACAATATTCTATTATTTCTTCTTTATTCATATTTCAATCCTTTATTTCTATTATTTCATTAAAATTATGCCATTTATTGTTGGATTTAATAATTTAATAAAATCTATTGCATCTTGTTTTGTTCCAACTACACTACCGTAATGAATTGGTACTGCTACTTGTGGTTTTATTTCATTTATTAATTGTGCTGCTTCTTCAAAACTCATTGTATAAGTTCCACCAACAGGAACAAATGCGACATCACACTTTACTTTTCTATTTTCTTCTGTTATATCCGTATCTCCTGCAATATAATATCTAACCTCATCTATTGTAATAATATAACCAACCCAATTATTTTCTTTGGGATGAAATTTTTTATTTACATTGTATGAAGGTATTGTCTCAAATTTAATTCCTTGTACCATATATTCTTCATTTGGCTTTACAACCAAAATTGAATTTTTGTCTATTCCTTTTCTTAATAATTTTGCTATCATTTCTTCTGGTATTACAATAATTGTGTTTTTATTTATAACTTTATCTATATCCTCTTCTGAATAATGGTCATAATGATCATGTGTTAAAAAAATAATATCTGCATCATTATAATTTTCTTCAATTTTATATGGATCTATATAAATTACTTTATTTTTGCTTATTCTTATACTGCTATGGCATAAAACTTCTATATTATCTAACATAATATCCTCCTTAATTTTTGTATATTTGAATTATACCACAAAACTTCTTAATATAAAGAAAATTTTTCAATTTTTTCTTTAATTGGTTCTCACACAATTTGAATTATCGACTAAAAGTAAAAAGAATTACACACTAATTTTTGTGTAATTCTCTTTCTTACTAATTTTGTGAAAAAAACATTCCTGATATCATATCCAAATAATTTAATCCACTATATTCTGGATATTGTGCTTTTACTTTATTTTCGAAATCATTTGCATCTTTACTTTCTTTTGCAATTTTCTTTAATTCTTATAAATAAGCAATTTTTGTATCAACATCCTTTAATGTTTCTGGTGTATAATGACTTGATAATACTAAATTATATCCATTTTCTTTATATCTTTTTAATTGTGCAATAATTACATTTGCATGTCCTTCTCCTGCAACTATTGAATGACAATCATGTCCTAACATGTGTGTATATACACATCCGATTTGTGGAAATTCTATTTCGATATTTTCTTCATGATATGTTATCTTTAATTCAAATCCACCAATATTAGCTTTTTCATCTTTTAAAACATCTGTTATTTTGTGAAATTCTTTTGCAAATGCTCCATTAAATGATTTTTCAAAGCCTGTTACCAAATTATGAATTGTTCCTTCTTTCATTGATTTTTTTGTTCCTTCTGAAGCATATCCTTTTACATCTTTTAGTATTGTTCCTCCATTTGGATGATCAGAAAATACTTTTCCAACTATATTTTTATTTAATTCTTTTACATATTTTTCGAATTCTTCTAAATTATCATAAAATGCTGGGAATTCTACTAATAATACATTTTCTTTGTTTTCTAATATATAACTTTCATCATTCATTAAATCATTTGTTTGATAACAATGTAATTTTATATCTCCAAAACTATAAATATCTATATATCCTTTTTTCTAAATTAACTCTTGAAACTTCCATCTCTATCTACTCCTTATTTTTATTTATTGAATTTAGTAGCTACTCTATTTTTCTATTTCTGTAATTATTTTACTTTCTGTTTTTATCTTTGTAAAGTACGCACTTTTTTGTTTCATAGTTACTTAAAAGTAACTTTTTAGATGTTTTGCTATTTATGAAAGATAAATTTTTTTATAAAATGTATTATTTTCGATATATTATATCCGTTTTGACACTATTGTTGATTTTGTTGTGTTATAGCATTTACTTTTTTATTAACTTTGTTATAATTTGTATAGAATGGAGTTGATTTATAATGAAACAAGAATTACCCGCTTGCCCTGTTGAAATTACAATGGGACTTATTGATGATAAATGGAAAATTTTAATTATTAGAGATTTATTGACTAATAATTTAAGAGATATGGAGAAATCTGGTTTAGTTCATCGTGAGGTCTTTGCTGAAGTTCCTCCAAGAGTTGAGTATTCTCTTACTGATACTGGCTGGAGTTTGAAACCTGTTTTGGATTCTATGGTTTAATGGGTAAATAATTATCGTGAATTGCCAAAAATAGCAGATTAACTATGCTATTTTTACTATTTTATATTTTAAAATTTGAATAAATTCAATCCAATTTCTTCATCGAAGTACCTATCAACATTTCCTTCTATAATGCTTATTACCATTTCACAAGTAGCACTTACAATTGCTTTATTTAAATGTCCTCCAAATACTTCTCCTTTATCATTAGTATAATAAACATTATTGTTATTGCAATATCTAATATCATTCTAATTTTTTCATATTTATATCTCCCTGTTTATTCATATCATTTAGAGTTTACTCCAAGTCAATATTTTTTCTGAAATTTTATATTATTTTTTGGAACAAATACTTTGCTTATATTAAAACATAATACAGTAAATATAATTAATATTACAGGACTATTATCATTGTTTTTCTAATCCTATTGCATAGTTCAATTTGTTCTTCTTTTTTGTATAATTCAAAATCATTTTGTTATGCTTAATTTTAATCGCTATGTATATTATAAAATTGTCAAAATAATTATATCATAAAAGACAGATAATTTTAAAATTACCTGTCTTTTATTTTACTTCTTTTCTTTTTTAATCATTTAAAACATCAACAATTTCAATTGGTGCAATTAAATTATTTTTTTTATTATAAACTGCTGTTTTTACATAACTTCCTCTTAATTCATCATCCATTTTATTCATTATTTCATCATAACCAATCCATTTTACATCCAAAATTTCATTTTTATCATATTTGATATTTTCATTAACCAATTTAGCATTAAAAAATACCATAATTCTCAAATCATCTTCTAAAATTCTATTAGCGATATAGCAAACTCCATTTAGTTCTACATCACATCCTGTTTCTTCTTTGATTTCTCTAATTGCTCCTTGTTTTAAGCTCTCTTTAAACTCTAAACGTCCTGCTGGAAAATTCCATTTTCCATAACACATTTTTTTGGCTTCTTGTATCAATAAATATTTTCCGTCTTTTTCTATAATTCCACCTACTACTATATTCATAATTTTTTCCTCCAAATATAATTTATCACAAACTTCTAAATCTTACAATGAAATCATCAATATTTAATTTTCTTTTCTTAGTTTTTTATTATATATTATACTATCTATAAACTACTACTTTGGGAAAACAAGTAATATTATACTCATTACAAGCTTTACATTCTTTATCTATCAGTTCTTCATTACTATAAACAAATCCATTTTTTAAATAAAATTCGTCTACTTTTGAAATTATATATACTGGCTTTTCTAATTCTCCTATGGCTTTTTCTATTAAAGATTTTCCATATCCTCTATTTCTATATTTTTTATCTACTGCTAATGCCTCAATAAAACTTTTTCCTTTATATATTGAAATAGATACTGCTCCAATAATATTTTCATTTTCTAATAAAGCAAATGATCTTATATTATTTCCAAAATATTTTTTTCTTTCATCAAACTCTAGTCCATTTTCTATATAAAAATTAATTAAACTATCATTATCATATTTATCAAATTTCATAAAAACCTCCCATTCGATAAATTATCTATTTTAAGTCTTTTATATATCTAACATCACAAGCAAAATGTTCTGTCTTTACTATTAGTTCATCCACTTTAACAAAGCCATATTTTTCATAAAATCTTTGTGCTGCAATCATATTACTTAATGTTTCTAAGTAACACTTACTATAATATTTTTTTGCATATTCTAATGCCATATCCATTAATTTGTGAGATATACCTGTACCTCTTGTTTCAGGTAAACAATACATTTTTTGTAATTCACATACGTCTTCAATTCCGTCTAATTTACCTATTCCAACTCCACCAACGATTTTCCCATTTTCATCAATTGCAACCAAATATTTATTTCCATCTGTATTATAAATTTCTGAAAATCTTCCTAAATTTGGATCTGCCCAAGCTGTTCCTTCATGATTTGCACCAAATTCAATTAAACAAGCTCTTATTACATTTTCTACTTCTTTATTATCTTTTTCTTCTATTTCTCTAATATTATACTTCATTTTATTCCTCCATAAAGCTTAAATTTATTATTATACTTCTTGACTTTTTGCGTTTAAATGGATTATAATAATTATAGGAAATGGCAAATCCACAAACGTGTTTTTTGCCGAATAGAGTAAAACTCACATCTACTCGTCAAAGTACAGATGTGAGTTGTTTTTTATTTATGTAGTTGCTTATCAACCCAGTTCTTATACAGAACTGCTGTCAATGAAACCACATCTGCTAATTCTCATTTCCTATGACATACATTCTACAATACTATTTCAGATTTGTCCATACACTATAAACTTTTATATTTGAAATTTCATTAAATTTATTTTATAATACAATTGAGGTGTATATATGAAAACTATATTAGATGATGACTTATCATATTTAATATATTCCATAGTAGAAGAAATCCCTGTTCGGATATGTTGCAACTTATGGTCAAATTGCCAGATTAATTGGAAAGCCTAAAAATTCAAGATTAGTTGGCAAGGCACTAAAAATGGCTTTTCGTTATGGTGATTTTCCTTGCCACAGAGTTGTAAACCATCAAGGCAGAATTACCCCTGGATGGCCTGAACAAGTAGATTTACTTAAAGAAGAAGGTGTTACCTTTAAAAATGAATTTTGCGTTGATTTAAAAAAACATCAATGGAATATATAAAAGCAAACCAGAGAAATTTTAAATTTTCTGATTTGCTTTTTTATTTTAAAATATTATCCGCTTCCTCTTGATCTACGTAACTATCAAGTTGCACATCTATTTTGTATAATTTGCTTGTACTTTTTCTGGTAGCTCATTATATTGTACTTCTTCCCATGAATGAACTCCAAATGTTTTTACTTCCAATTTTAGAAAAGCATCTTCTTTAAGTTCTCTACTTGTTTTAAACTTCAATTCTCTTTTCTTTCCATTTTCATTATAACAATCTAAAGTATACTCATATTTCATATTATCTGAGCTTGATACTTTTTCTATTTTGGTATTATCAATTTGTGTATAATAAATTGATTTATAATTTTCAAAAAAATACAATCCAGTTACACATATTACAATTGCCACAATCACTGCAATAACCATTGGTAATTTTTCTTTTAAATCTTCCATTATAACATTTTTTCTTTCTTACTTTTTCAACAACTATTCATCTTCTTTAATAATATTCTTACTTCCTAAATAAGTAGCTAAGAAATATATACCATATATGATACCTATAATAATTACTGTCGCAATAGCTGATGGCAATAAATCTTTTTTACTTGCTAAGCCAGACATTATCGTAATTGCAAATTGTATTCCAAATATAGAATGTATAATTGCAAGAACAAGTGGAACTCCAAAAAATATTCCAATTTGTCTAAATAATGCTTTATTAATCATCTTTTCGTCACAACCAATTTTTCTTAAAATAGTATATCTTTGTTTATTATCTGAGCTATCTGTTAATTGTTTTAAAGCTAAAATAGCTGAACTTGCAATTAAAAATATAATTCCTAAATAAATTGCTATAAATGTTACAATAGTTGCTAGACCTACACTTGCTTCCATAAGAGCTATTTTCGTTTTCCCGTCAATATTCAAACCATTTTTATCTAAATTTTGTAAAAGTTCGGAATTATCATCAACAAATATTTTTTCTATTTCTTCCTTTCCCTCTTTAGTATCCGAATTATAATTTGCAGCTAATAAATATTGCTCTTTCATATCTTCTGTCAATTTGCAATCATCTGGAACTAATATAATTCCTGTATTTGTATGATTAGGAGACATTTGAATATATCCTGTTTTACATTCATTATATTTTGATTTATATTGTTTTCCAACTATATTTAAAACATTATTTCCATCTTTTAATGCTTCATCTCGTAATTCTTTTTGTGAATCAAAATCACAAAGTACAATATATTCATCATTATTTAATTCATATTGATTAATTCCATATAGTTTTGCAATTTTGTTATAGTCTGATATTTTTACTATCTGTTCTGCTGTATTATATAAAAGATTTGGATATCTGGTTTTTATTTCTGCATATTTGTCTCCAAAAAAATCTTTCCAAGTTAAATCATCTGTGGAATATACTGCTATTTCCACAATGTCTTTTAAGACATTCATATCTAAACCATTATTTTTTAAAGTTTCAACAATAGGTATTTTTGAATCCGACATTGCTTCTGGTGTTGATGTTATCTCTTTCCCATAAGTTCCATATTGCAAATATTTTTCTGGTAAATTAGCTGTTTTATATAAATTCAAGTCTACTGGTGTCATCTCGATTAATTCTCTTTGCATTGTATTTCTTAATGCTAAACTTGAAGAAAGTATGGATATTGTCATAAATAGCATTAAACATATTACACTCATGCTTATAACCATTGTATTGATCTTGTTGTTTATTTGTCTTAATACAAACATATTTGTATTTTTAAAATAAATATTCTTCATTTTTTGAACTATTTGTATTATAAATCCTGATAAAGACCAAAAAACTGCTACAGTTCCGACAATTCCCATTAAAATTGGTTGTAAAATTTTATCTGCTGTTGTTATACTACTAACATCTCCTGTTACTTTCCAGTAAGCATATCCAAGTATAGATACAGCTCCTAAAAATACTAATATACATATAATTGGATTTTTTATTTTTACATTTTCATTTTTTTTATTCGCATTTAATAAATCAATTAATTTATATTTTGAAACTGTAAATGTATTAAAGAACATTACTGCCACATACATTACAGCAAAATAAATACAAGTTTTTATACAAGCATCTTTTGAAAATACAAATTGAAACTTGCTCATGTCTGCCTCAAACATTTTAGCAACTAATATTGACATGAATTGTGATGCAAATATACCTATAATTAATCCTACAATTAATGATATAATTCCTACTAATATTGTTTCAATTAATATTATTTTTGATATTTGTCTTTTTCCCATTCCAAGTGTCATATATATTCCAAATTCTTTTTTTCTTCGATTTATTAAGAAATTATTTGCATATACAATTAGTAAACCTAATACTACTGCTACGAATACTGATACATATCCAAGCAATGAAATCATAAGTTTTATAATACTTCTTGTTGATTCTGATACTTCTAACATTGCTTGTTGACTATCTATTGAATTAAACATATAAAATATTGCTACACCTAATACTAGTGTTAGAAAATAAATTGCATAATCTTTGAAGCTTTTTTTCATATTTCTTATAGATAACTTAAATAACATCGTTCAAATCACCTCCAAGAAGTGTTTGAACCTCTATTATTTTTTCAAAAAATTGTTTTCTTGTATCATTTCCCTTTACTAATTCATTAAAAATTTTTCCATCTTTTATAAATAAAATTCGATTAGCATAAGAAGCGGTAAATGCGTCATGTGTTACCATTAAAATTGTTGCATTCATTTTTTGATTTAATAATTCAAAATTTTCTAATAATTGTCTTGCTGCTTTACTATCTAATGCTCCTGTTGGCTCATCTGCTAAAATTAATTTTGGATTTGTAATAATAGCTCTTGCTGATGCAATTCTTTGCTTTTGACCACCAGATACTTGATAAGGATATTTTTTTAGGATTTCTTTAATTCCTAATTTTTCTGCTATTTCATTTACCCTTCTATCTATTTCATTTGCCTTTACTTTTTGAATTGTTAATGCTAAAGCTATATTTTCATAAGCTGTTAATGTATCTAATAAGTTAAAGTCTTGAAATATAAATCCTAACTCTTCTCTTCTGAATTTGTTCAAATTATTTCCTTTTAATTTTGTGATATCTTCTCCATTTATAATAATGTGTCCTGCTGTTACTCTGTCTATTGTGGAAATACAGTTTAATAATGTTGTTTTTCCAGATCCACTTGCTCCCATAATTCCAACAAATTCACCTTTGTTTACATCAAAATTAATATTGTCTATGGCTTTTGTTAAATTTGATTTGTTTCCATAGTATTTTTCGATGTTTTTTACTTCTAATATTTTTTCCATTTTTATAACTCCTTTCTGACTTTAATTTAATTATAAATACTTTCTAGTAAAGTTACCATCGATTTAGCTTACATATTCCTTACATTTTTGTAAGATAACTATAAAGCAAAAATAAACTTCGTCTTGCGTTGTTAAACTTCATTTAAAATTTAATCAACGTGCAAAAGCACGCCTCATAAATTTTAAACTCGTTTGCCTAGCAATACTCGTTTCTTTTTACTTTAATTCAATATAGCTATCTTTTGGAAACACTAACTTGACTTCTGTACCTTCATTTTGCACTGAATTTAGTTCTATTCCTATTCCTAATTTATTGCATAACTTTTTGCACAAATATAATCCTATTCCTGTTGATTTCTTATTTGATAATCTTCCATTTGTTCCTGTAAATCCTTTTTCAAAAACTCTTGTAATTTCTCCTTGTTTTATTCCTATTCCGTTGTCTTTAATATATAAAATCACATTCTCTTTTCCTTGATTTGCATATATTTTAATTACAGAGTTTTCTTTTTTTCTGTATTTGATACTATTTTGTATAATTTGATTTAATATAAATACTATCCATTTGTTGTCTGTATTAACTTCTATCTCTAAGTCATGAATATCAATAGAAATCTTTTCTTGTATTAAACTACTTTTGTTCTTTTTAATACTTTCATTTACAATTTCTTTTAAAACCACTTTTCTTATATAATAATCTTTTTCTACAGTATTACTTCTTGCATAAAATAAAGCTTGTTCAATATAATTTTCTACTTTGTCTAGTTCTTCATCTATACTTTTGGTTATAGCATTTTTATTGTTTTCTATTACCATTTTACTAGTTGCTATTGGTATTTTTATTTCATGTATCCATAATTCTATATATTCTTTATAATCTTCTGTCATATATTTGTATTTGTTTACATTTTCTAACATTGATTTATCAATTTGTTCTAATGAGTTTTTTAATATCTGTCCCTCTAAAAAATTAGGAGTTTTTATAATTTCTGTAATTAAATATTTTTCGTCTAATTCTTCTAAAATTTTTAATAAATTATCATAGAATTTTTTTCTTTTAAAATATTCTATAATAATTGAAATCATATATAATCCCATTATTATAAGTGGAATATATATTTTTATGAACATTCCTACATTATATGCCATTAAGAATATCTCTATTGTAATAATACCAAATAGTAATAATAAAATAGTGATAGCCTTCTCTTTAAAAAATAATTTAAAATCCATTTAGTTTACTCCTTTTTTCAAAATATATCCTTGTCCTCTTTTGGTTTCTAATAGTTCTTTTAATTCTAACTCTTCTAATTTATTTCTTAATCTCGTAATATTTACTGTTAATGTATTATCATCTATAAAGCTTTCACTTTCCCATAAACATTCCATTATATCTTCTCTTGATACAATTTTTCCTCTGTTTTGTACCAGATATTTTAAAATCTTATATTCATTTTTGGTAAGTTCTATTACTTTTCCACCTTTTTCAATAGTATTATTTGAGGTATTTAATATAAAATCTTTAACATCTATTTTATCATTTGTTTCTCCTTGCATATTTGTTCTTCTTAGTAATGATCCTATTTTTGCAAGTAAAATTTGTATGTTAAATGGCTTAGTAATATAATGATCTGCTCCATTATTGATTGAAAGTAATTCATCTATTTCATTATCTCTACTTGTTACTATAATAATTGGCATATTTGATTTTTTCCTAATTTCTTTACAGATATATTCTCCGTCTGTGTTTGGTAAATTTATATCTAATAAGATTAAATCTGGATTTATTTTTAATATATCATTTATTGTATTATCAAATGTTGTTAGTGCTGTTGCTTCATATCCATTTTTATTTAAAAAGATTTTTAATTCTTCTCTTAATTTTTCATCATCTTCTATTATTAATATTCTTGGCATTTGTTTTCCCTCCAATGTTATTATATCATACTTATCACAAAAGAAACCTTACATTTCTGTAAGGTTTTAGCTTGTCTATTATAATCACAAATTTTACTATTTTTTATAAAAATGGAAATCACAACAATCTCCATCATATCCTAATGTTTTTGTTCTCTTAAAACCTATTTTTTTCAATTCACCATATGTCACATTATCAACATCACAGTTTTCTATATCATTCAACATTGATCACCTCTTTAAAACCATTCCTACTCCATAACCATAGTGGAGTATGTATATCAATAGGGTTATACTTAGTTCCTTTAAATAATTCATTCCATCTCTCAACAACAATCAGCTGTACATCACTTCTATTTAATTCTTCATCAGTTATTAATCCTAATTTATGTGTTGCCTGAATAACATGTGTATCAGGTGCAACTGTTAACTGATTAATGTTTTTGTATTTTCTGTCTGTATATTGATATATAACATATAGCCAATAGTTACATATTTTTGTTCCAGATAAATATGGAAATTTCTTTTTATTTTCCTTTTGAATAAAGTTCTTTATTTCATTAATATCATTATCTAATGAATCAAATAACTTTCTAATATCTCCATCATATAATTCTACAAACGTTTTACATAGAGATAACCATATTTCAGTTTGCTTTTGTTTTTGTAATGCTATTTTATATTTTACAAGTGCATATTGTACATCTTCAAAAGTCTTTTCTAAACATATTTTAGGATTAAATACAAAGTTAGTTTCCTCATCATTATATGTATTTAATGCACTTTCCCATAATTTATATGAATTTCTTTGATAGTTCAATGCCATAGGTAAAGTAAAATAAAGATAATTTTCCAGCGAAGATTTCTCTAAATGTGGATTTGCATCTTCTGGCATGACTTCGCCTCCAAGACTCCCTTCTTTCCACTTATTATATAGAATATCTACTTTTCGTAATATTTTATCTTTATTATACATTTTATACCTCAACCAACCATTTCTTCTATTTTTATTGATATTTCTATTGTATATATTTTTTAAGAAATTTCTCTAAATCATTTTCATTTTCAAATATTGATTCAAAAATATTATATAAAGTATCTGTCGCTTCATATTCTCCTATAGCATAACATTTTTTACCTAAGCCATATGCAATTCCAGCCTCAATATGTGCAGCTTTGCCTGCAGGCAATACTAATAACAAATTTTTTGAACTTTTTTCTCCATCTAAATCCTGATTAAATAAATTAAGCACAACTTCACTTTTTAAGCCAAGAGACTCAAACTCTCTTTGTTTTTCTTCTGGAGTTTGATTTGAATTACCATATCCCCAATCTTCTTCATTTTTCAAAAAACAATAATAAGAAATATTGTATTTATCAAATAAATCACATATTTTCAAAATATTTTCTTTATTTCTAGCTCGTCCAGCAATAAAAAATTCATATTTATTATTCATTCTTTCCTCCTAGTTAATTTCTTCTTATTATATATCATAAAACCAATTACTTATCAACACTATTTTTCTTAAAACTCATGTCATTGACAATAATACAACATTATTATATAATTGATTTCATGCAAAATTTTCAATAAATAATTTCAAATTTGAAAGGAGACAAAATTATGATGGATTTTTCTGAGGCACGGTCTTTTAATGATGGTATAGAATTTTATGGAAAAGATATAATCATAATTGCTACACGCAAAGATGATAAAGTAAAAATTGAAAAAAGTAAATCTCCACGTCTTAAATACTCTAATAAATTTGTTAAGACTATTATTTGTTTGCTATTAACAATCATATCAAATCTTATTTTAAATACTTTTCAAGATTTCAAAGTTCAAATCTTACTAATAATTGCTTTATTTTGGAGTAGTGTTATATGTTTTTTCTTTTTTAATTCTCGAAATGATAAAAATGTACAATGTTATAAATATCATACAGCAGAACACAAATTTTTTAATTATATTGATAAATACAAAAAAGAACCAGAAACCTGTGAAGATGTAATGAAAATGAGCTCATATTCTTATCGGTGTGGTTCTACAGTATTAGTAGTTATTATGACTTTATTAACTTTATGTATATGTGGAATTTTATATATTCCTACATTGATTTAAAAAATCTTATGGATTGCCTTTAGTATTTTTACCACATTATATCTGTGGGCAACTAATAAATGTGATTTTCTTCAAAAGTTTGTAGTCGTAAACCCTAGCTATTCAGAAGTAGAAGTTGCATTTATTGGTGGAAAAGAATATTTAAAAACAAAACAAAAAATATCATAATTTATCTTAAAAATCCTCAATAGATATATTATTAAATATGTCTATTGGGGATTTTTTCTAACTTCTTATTCTTGGCAATCTATTACCTAATCTACTCAAAAATTCATTTGTAATTGTATCTGCATTCATTGCAAACTTTTCTGAAGATAAATTAATATCATCACAATCAATTATATAAACTACATCTCCAGTTTTAATTTCTTTAACATCTGTTACATCAATAACACATTGATCCATACAAATTCTACCAATTACTTTCGAATAATTTCCATTTACTTTTACTAACATATTTTTATCAGATAAACATCTAGGAATTCCATCTGCATATCCAATAGATATTGAAGCAATTTTTCTATTACTATCTGCTATATATGTTCTACCATAACTTACACTATCATCTTTATTAATTTCTTTTACACTTGTTACTCTTGCTTTTAATGATAAAACAGGCTTTAAATCTAATTTATTTTTTTGATATGATGTATTATCACTATTAACACCATACATGATTATTCCTATTCTTACATAATCATAAGTTTCTGTATTATAATTTATAGCACCATAACTGCTTTGTAAATGTACTTTTCCAACATCTTGTCCATTTTCTTTTAATTGTTTTATACATTTATTAAAGTTTTCTATTTGTTTCTCTGTAAATTCTATATCTTCTTTTTTATCAGAATCAGCAACACATAAATGGCTAAATGTTCCTAAAATATTAAGCATTGGATTTTCATAAATTTTTATTAATTTGTCTATATTATCATATCTTTCTCCAATACGATTCATTCCAGTGTTTATTTTAATATGACATTTTAATTTTTGACTTAATTTTAACTCTTTTATTTTTTCTGAATAATTATAATCAACTATTGTTTGAATCAAATCATATTGTATTACATATTTTAAATCTTCAAAATTAGTATATCCTAATATCAAAATATTTCCTTTAATATTATGTTTTCGCAATTCAATTGCTTCATCTAAAGTTGCAACAGCAAAATCGTTAATTCCAATTTCAGATAATTTTTCTGCAATTAAAATACTTCCATGCCCATAAGCATTAGCTTTTACTACTGCCATGATTTTCGTTTTAGGTTGTATTACTTTTTTTATTTCATTTATATTATGTTCTAAATTTTCTAAATTAACTTCAACCCAAGCTCTATCTGTTAATAAACTATTTTCTTTATTCATTTTTATTACTTCCTTAATTTTTTCTATTAAAAATGCAAATATTGTTGTTACTACTGCTACGATTAAATAAAATATAAAATTATTGTCAACAATGTATTTTTCAACTTTACATATTCCAGAAATAAATCTTATTCCAACAATAAATAATGGATGAAAAATATAAATTATAGTTGATACATTTCTTAATTTTAAATTTTGTGTATTGCTTATATTTATCAAATAATTAAATAAAAAATACATTGTTGGAATTAGCAAAATATACATACTATCATGTTTTTGTAAATTAAATTTATGAAGAATCATTCCTTCTATTATCATTCCTATAAAAAATATAACACTATATAAAAATGATTCTTTAATATTTACTCTTTTTACTTTTATAAAATATCCTAAATATAAGAAAATTGAAGCATAAAATAATCCATTTCTTGTATAATCACATATTTTAAAGATAAAATCATATATATAGCTTAAAATATATACATTTTGCGTTAACCCATAATAACTATCACCTAATAATCCTATAATATATAAAACTATTACTATTATAAATGTTTTTCTATTTCCTAATTTTTTTATAAAATAATATGTAATCCATATTCCTAATATAAGTGCTGGAAAATACCATAAATGATATAATGTTCCATTAATCAAAATGTCTTTTACAATAGAAAAAATACTTATATTATTGAATTTTCCCATATAAATATTTATTGGTAAATAAAGTATTATACAAAATAAGTATATCTTTAATATTTTAATTGTATATTTTTTTAATTTACTCTTATCTTTTAAACATCCATCTATTACAAAATAACCTGTTATCATAAAAAATAATGGTACTGCAATTCTTCCTAATACTCTTGTAAAAAAGAAGTTGATGTCTTGATTTATATTAATAAATGGTGAAATATGTATTGCAATTACTAAAAAACTAACAACAAATCTTGCTACATCTATATTAATTTTTTTATTCATCACTCACTCTTTCTGATAAAATAAATCCATCTACATTATTTCCAGAAATCATTTGATTTTCTTGTAATATAATTGTTTCGTTCTGATTTTCGTACGGAATATAAGAAATCTTATATCCATAGCTATTTAAAAATTTTGGATATTTATATTCTTTTAAATATTCAATATATTCTTCTAAACATAAATCTTTATTTGTTATAATTTTTGAATGAGGATAACCTACAAATCTAAAATGCCATTCTTCTTTAGCTATTTTTGTAATGTTCTTTTTTTCATCTTTGTATCTTTCAATAAAACCAAAATTTGGTGCTATTTTTCTAAACTCTTGGCATATACCATTATATGGAAAACTTGGGCATATAAAATCTATATTAGGTTTATTTAATGCTAAATCGATTGCAAGTCCTGTTTGATGTTCACTTGCATTTGGTAATGCTACAAATTTTTTTGTATATTCTTCACCATTTTCTATTATTGAATCTGTATATAATCTTTTCTGTTCTTCAAAAGTTCTAACTCCACTTATTGGAACTATTTCATCATTTGCATTTATACTTTTTAATGCTTTTTGCAGTTGACTATTTGCTACTTGGTTTAATTCTATATTTTTATATTTTTCACTATATGATATTAATTTAATTTCATTTGTTTTTAATAAATTATCTGGATTTATTAAAATAAGATATCCTTTATGTATATTTTCATCATTTAATTTTACTTTTTTCATCTTTCTAATCCTAACTTTATAAGTTTATCTATTACTTTTGGAAATGATATTCCTATTTTATTTAACATACTTGGATATCTCGAATGTGATGTACAACCTGGTATTGTATTTACTTCATTAAAAACAATTTTTTTATCTTTTGTATAGAACATATCTACTCTAGCAAATCCAGTACAACCTAATATTTTATAAATTTCAAGTGCTGTTTTCTTTATTTTTTCTCTTTCTTCTTCACTTAATCTTGCTGGTAATATTATTCTACTTGTTTTTAAGTTATATTTTTCAAAATAATCGAAAAATCCATCTTGTAATTCAATTTCATCAACTTCTCCTACAATTAAATCATGATTTCCCAATATTGCACAACCAACTTCAAATCCATCAATATTTTCTTCAATAATTACTTTATTGTCATATTTATAAGCTTCTTCTAATGCCTCTTTTAAATTATCTTCACTTTTAATTTTTGTAATTCCAAATGATGAACCTGCTTTTAAAGGCTTTACAAATAATGGATAATGTAAATTTTTTATTTTATTTCTTATATCATCATAACTATCATTTTCAAATAAATAAGATATTGGTGTAAGAATCCCATTTGTTGCTACTAGCTCATGAGCTAAATATTTATCCATACATATTGCTGATGATGTCATATCACATCCAACATATTTTATTCCTGCTAATTCAAGTAATCCTTGTAATCTTCCGTCTTCTCCATTTTGTCCGTGTAAAACTGGAAAAACTATATCTAATTTTATAATTTCATTAGTATCTAATATAATTATTCCATGATCACTTCTATTTGTAGATATCGTGATTTTTTTACAAGACTTATCATCTTTCCATTCGTTTTTCTCTATTTTTTCTATATCTCCTTGATATAAATAAAAATCTCCTTGTTTTGTTATACCTATTAAAACTACATCATATTTCTCTTTATTAATATTTTTTATTACTGATGTAACAGATACAAGCGATACATCATATTCACTTGAACATCCTCCAAATATTATTCCTACTTTTGTTTTCATAACTATTACCTCTCTTCTATTTTTATATCTTTTGAAAGTTCATAAGTAATTTCTACTTTTTCACTATATAATTTTTCTTTTTTTATTTGCATATTTGTGTTTTTATCAATTTCTGCTCTTACAATATCAACAATTTCATATATTTTATTATTTTGTCTTACATATCTTAAATTTTCATTTGATATTACATAAGCAACATCACTTTCTTTATTTGATAATATTTTTCCATACATATATTCTTCATCAAAATATATATCAATTTGGTAAATATTGTTTGTTTCATTTTTTACTTTTAAGTCTAACCATCCACTGCTTATTGTTGAATCTATTCCTTGTTTTGCTGTTTTATCTGGATCTGGAAATGATTTCATTTTATGTCCATGTCTTTCTATTACAGTAAGAGGACTCATTAAAAATAAGTAATGTAACATATTACTTAAATGACATAATCCACCTCCTTTTTTGGCGACTATTTTTCCGTCTATCAATATAAGTCCATCTTTGTATTTTCCGTACTTTTTAGCATTTTTTATAAGATAACAAAACGAAAATGTTTCTCCTGGATATATTAATATATGATTCATTGTTTTACTTGCAATTTTCAGGTTATCAACTTTGTTTTTTTGATAAATTATGTCTTGTCCACTATTTTTATTAATCATTGATGTTTTTGTATTACAAATTTCATATTTTAATAAATCTCCAAATTTATTTGAATATGTATTTTTGTCAAATTTCATTCCAATATTGTAAAATAGTTTTCTTTGCCATACTCTGATTGGTAAAAGAAACGGAAATATTTGTGTTAATCTTTTTCTTTTCATACTATTCCTCTCTTCTTTATGATTCTTGCATATATTTTTGAGATTTTGCAATAAAAAAATCATTGTAAATCAATACAAATATATTGTACTAACTTATCAATGATTTTTCTTTAATTTCTTCTTATGAAAAGCTTAAAACTTTCTTAAGCTTGTTCTATTATTGGTAATATAACACTAAAAGTTGTTTCTTTCATATCACTTTCTGCATAAATTCTTCCTCCATGAAGTTCTACTATTTCTTTAGCAATAGCAAGGCCTAGCCCACTACCTCCTGTTTTACTTGTTCTCGAAGAATCTAATCTATAGAATTTTTCAAATATTTTATCTAACTTTTCTTTTGGAATTTGTTTTCCTTTATTTGTAATCTTTACAGTCGCTTGATTTTCTTTATTTAATATACTTATATCTATATCAGTGTTTTCTTTACTATAATTTACTGCATTTTTTATTAAGTTATTAAATACTCTACTTAATTTATCAGGATCTGCATATAAAATTGTTTTTTCATCAGAAGTAAAGTTAATTTTTTTATTCATTTCTTTTAATGTAGGATAAAAATCATCTGCAATTTGTTCTAACATTAAATTCAAGTTTATTTCTTCTTTTTCTAAAACAATTTTTTCTGAATTGAATCTAGCTACATCAAATAATTCGTTAATTAAATATTCTAATCTATATGATTTATCAAGTGCAATGTCAATATACCTATTTCTTTGTTCTTGTGGCATATCTTTTATTTCACTTAACAATGATAAATATCCTATCATAGATGTTAATGGTGTTTTTATGTCATGTGCAAGATATACAATTAACTCATCTTTTTTCTGTTCATTTTCTCTTGCAAGTCTTTCATTTTTTATTGCTTCTGTTTTAAAATGATTTAATTTTTTCTCTACTTCTACCATTTCTGGCGGTAAATTTATATACTCTACATTTTTGTCAAATAATTTATCTGCTGATTCTGAAACTGCAAACACATAAGAAAATATTTTATTTAATAATTTATATAATAAGCTTAAAACTATTATTAATGTAGTTCCAAATATAATAAATATAAAATATGCTCTTTCAAAAACTAATTCATATATATTATCAAGTAAATCATATAAATGTGGAAAAATATTGTATAACCACTGAAAGTCAAATATTGCTCTGCTTTCTGCTAAAATTATCATAATTATTCCCATTATAGTTAAACTAATCATACATTGGACTATAAAACTCCAAAATGTACTTTTTACTATTTTTTTCATATCATTATTTTTCAATCTTATACCCCATTCCATAAACAGTCTTAATATACTTCGGATTTCTTCCACCATCATTCATCTTTTCTCTTAAGTGTCTTATATGTACCATTATAGTATTATTATCTCTTTCAAAATACTTTTCTCCCCAAACTTTAGAAAATAATTCATCACTTTTTACAACATTTCCTCTATTAGCACATAATTTCCATAATATTGCAAATTCTGTTTTTGTAAGTTCAACAAGCTTTTCGTTAAAGAAAAACTCATGTGTAGAATTATTAATTCGTATTCCTCTAAAATCTATCTCATTTGTATTTATAGTATTATCTTGATTGTTATATTTTTTATATCTTCTCAATTGAGCTTTTACTCTTGCTATTAGTTCAAGAGGCTGAAATGGTTTTGTAATATAATCATCAGCTCCAATACTAAGTCCTGTAATTTTATCTATATTTTCTACTTTTGCAGTTACAAAAATAATTGGAAAATTATATTTTTCCCTTATTTTATTACATAATTTAAAACCATCAATATCAGGCATCATAACATCTAATATTGCTAAATCTATTTCTAGTTTATCTATGTTTTTTAATAAATCTTTACTTGAATAATATTTATATACATTATAGTTTTCGTTTTTTAAGTATATTTCAACTAAATCTGCTATTTCTTTTTCATCATCTACAATTAATATGTTTGCCATCACATTTCCTCTTTTCTTTTTCTCATTAAATTATTATAACATACTTTTAATTTCCAATTATTAATTTCTTCTTAAAAAAAAATGATATCTATATAAATATCATTTCTAAATATGCTATTTAATTTCTGTTCCACCCCATTCCACTGCTACAAATCCTTTTCTTCCCGGTGTTTCTAAGCTTTGTTCTTCTACTTTTATTGAATTTTCTAATCCTTTATATTCCATTAACACCCTTATTGTTGTATCTGGCTCTGGTGTTATTGTTAATGGCATATTTGTATCTATTTCTTCTCTTGTTGCAAATCTTATGTAATTATATTTTTTTATTTTCTTTACAACAATAATACCTAAAAACATTAATCTTTCGACATTTCTCTTTGAATCCATAACATCAATGTATTTACAACATACTCAATTTCTTCACTTGAAAGTTCATGTCCCTTTTTTATACCATGAATTCTCTCTAAACAACCTCTACAACAACAACCTGTAGCATGTTGTGCAATAAAAACTGGATGTACCTGTCTCATTGGTGTTTGTTTTCCATCATTATTTGGATTTTCTGGTGCTATTCTTTTTGTTATCAAATCTCTCGCATCTAATTTAATTTTATCAAATCCTTTTTCTTTTACATAATCCTTCATTTTTTTATTTAAATGAAATGAACCTCTAAATTTACTTTTAGATAATGAATCTAATAAATCTTCAATATTATTTTTCAATTTTATCATTCCTTTACTATATCATCAAATTTACAATTTATAACCTTTTCTAAATCTTTTAATTCAACTTCAACCTGATATCCTATTTTGCCACCACTAAATATTATTTCATTAAAATTTTTAGCCGAAATATCTATTACAACCTTAAATGATTTCTTTAAACCTATTGGAGAACATCCACCATGAACATATCCTGTTAATGGCAATAAATCTTTTTGAGGAATCATCTCTATACTTTTTTCATTAACACTTTGAGCACATTTCTTCAAATCTAATTCTTTTTCAACTGGTATCATAAATACATAATTTTGTTTAGATTTTGCAATAGTTACAAGTGTTTTAAATACTTTGTTTGCATCTTCATTTAAAACTTTAGCAACTTCAACACCACTTATTGCATTTGTATCTCCATAAAAATATTCATTATATTTTATTTTCTTTTGATCTAATATTCTCATAACATTTGTTTTTTCCATAAAATCACATCCTTTTATTGTTTCTTTATATCACAAAACCAGATAATTATCAACTAATTATCTGGTTTGTATTAAGCATTACTTTTTCTGTTTTTTTCATATTTATCTAATATCAATGTAACCCATCTAATTACTGAAAATTCTGCTATTGCAAACAATGTAACAAGTATTGCAGATCTTTCTGATATTTCTTTTATTGCAAAAAAATTTGGCATTATATTAATTGTTAAAATAGTTCCTAAAATACATAAAAACATAACACTTGTCCTATATTTATTTAATGGTCTAATAATCTTATATAATATTAAAAATCCTCCAGTAAAGAATAGATAACTACAAGCTGTTGTGATTTCTTTTACTCCAACATTAAATAAATCTGAAAATTTAACCATTGCTACAATTGCTAAAAAAGATGTTATTGCAGCTGGAAGTGAATTTGTAAATACTTTTCTCATAAAATTCCCATTTTGTTGTTTCTTTTGATTTTCTTCAAATGTTAATAAAAATGCTGGAATACCTATTGTAAATGCACTACCTAAAGATACTTGATTTGGTTCTAATGGATATTGCATTGCAAAAATTATTGAATATATAGAAAGTAATAATGAAAATATATTTTTGTAAGTAAATAATGATGCAGACCTTGTTATATTATTAATATTTTTTCTGCCTTCATAAACAATATTTCTCATCTTTCCAAAATCTGAATCAAGTAATACCACTTGTGCTGTTCCTCTTGCTGCATCTGATCCAGATCCAATAGCAATTGAACAGTCTGCTTCTTTCATTGCTAAAATGTCGTTTACTCCATCACCTGTCATAGCAACTTTTAATCCTTGTTCCTTTAAAGCTTTAATTATTTGTCTTTTTTGTTCTGGATTAACTCTACCAAAAACAATATATTTTTTTACTGCTTTTTGTATATCTGCATAATTCTTTAATTCTCTACAATCAATATATTTTTCATATCCTTTAATTCCTGCTTGTTTTGCAATTGATGATACAGTTATTGGATTATCTCCAGAAATAACTCTAATTTGAACATTTCTATTATCAAAAAATTCGAAAATTTCTTTTGCATTTTTTCTTATTTCATTTTTCAAACTTATAAATAAAATAGGAATTGTTTCATCATTTTTTACTTCAACAAAAGCAATTAATCTTTCGCCATTTTTTGTCCTCTTATTAACTAATTCTTCATATTCTTTATTTAATAATATTTCTGGTGCTCCAAGTTTATATGTTACATTTTCATCTATTTTTATAAAAGAAAATTTATTTTTTGAATTAAAATTTTCTTTTTCTATATTAGATAATTTTTCTGTAGAAATTCCATATAATTGTTCTTTTATAGCATCAATTGTTATGTTTTTATCTTCAATTGTATTTATATATCTTGCTAAAATTTTTAAATCTTCTTTTTTATCTATAAGACTATTTCCATTTTTATCAAATATGTCTAGAACTTTCATAGTATTATTTGTAATTGTTCCAGTCTTATCAACACATAAAACATCAACTCTTGCTAAACTTTCAATACTTTTCATATCATGAAGAAGTATCTTATTTTGTGCAAGTCTCATTGAACTTAAAGCTAATGCTACAGTTGTTAATAAGTATAATCCTTCTGGAATCATTCCTAATAATGCTGAAACCATTGAATTTACACTTTCCTCATAACTACAGCCATTTACGCCATAAGATCCAATAAATAACAATATTCCAATAGGAATTATTATTATTCCTGCAAATTTAACAATATTGTCAATTGCTGAAATCATCTCTGATTTTGTTTCTTTTATTTTTTTAGATTCTTTCATTATTTTAGCAGAAAAAGATTCATCACCTACATTAGTAAGTTTCACTACTGCTCTTCCAGATATAACAAAACTTCCAGACATAAGATTAGAATTTATGCTTTTTTCAATTTCATTTTGTTCTCCTGTTAATAATGATTCATTTACATATATTTTTCCTGAAACTACTTCTGCATCTGCTGGAATTTGTTTTCCAGCTTCTAAAATTATAAAATCTCCTTCAATCAAATTATCTGAATCTATCTCTTCTTCTTTTCCATCTCTAATTACTATATATTTGTTTTTGTCTAATAATGATAATTTGTCTAAAGTGATTTTTGACCTAATTTGTTGAATAATTCCTATTAAAATATTTGTTATTATAATACCTAAAAATGTTAAATTTCTATATGAATGTGATGTGATAAGTAATATAGTTAATATTAGGAAGATAAAATTAAAGTATGTAAATATATTTTTTCTTATTATTTTTCATCAGTTTCCTCCTGATTTTAATAACTTCTTTTAATTTAGTGTTATTGGCTACTGTCTATTTGGGCAGTTTTTTGTAATATATATTATAGATTTAGTTCAGTGTAGTATTGTTAGATTATTACAAGTTGCTGATTTTCTATAATTTTGTTTTATTGGATTCATCTGAATTTATCTCTGCAGTCTCCTCCAGTTTCGGAATAATTATCGTTGCGGTTGTTCCTTCATCTAATTCACTTTCAATAGTGACACCATACTGTTCACCGTAAATAAGTTTGATTCGCTCATCGACATTACGCACACCGATTCCAGAGCCTCGTTTGCTGGAAACAACCCGGTTGTGCATGATGTATTCCACAACTTTTTCTGGCATACCAAGTCCGTTATCGCTTACGTCAATGTGAATAAGGTTATCTTTTTCATAAACAGAAATAGTGATTTCGCCATCATCGTACACACCTTCCATACCGTGATAAATAGCATTTTCAAGTAGAGGCTGGATAGAAAGTTTGGGGCAGAGATAATGAAGAAGTTTTTTGTCTGCCTGTACGGAAAATTCAAACTTGTCCTTAAAACGGATATTTTGAATAGCGAGGTAACTTGTTGCGTGTTCCAACTCTTTTTCCAGTGGGATAATGTCTTTTCCCTGGCTTAAAGAAATGCGGAAAAACTTCGCGAGGGAGGATACCATTTGCTCGGCACCTTTATATTCGCCACTCTGTATCATCCAGATGATAGAGTCCAGCGTATTATAGAGAAAATGCGGGTTAATCTGAGACTGCAAAAGTTTTTTCTCCATTTTTCGTTTTTCCCGTTCATTTCTACGGATTTCGCCCATTTGGTTTTGTAATTTTTCTGCCATAATATTAAAATGTGCACTTAATGTTTTCAGTTCACCAATTCCATTTTCTGCGGCTTTTACTTCATAATTGCCCTTTCCGAATTCCTGCATGGTATCGAGTAATTGGTAGACAGGATTTGTGAAGTCATGGAACAGCAAAATGTCAGTGAAAACAAGAATAATTCCAACGATAAGCAGAAGCAGCCAGATTACATAATAAATACCCATATTTTCTGTGTGAATATTAAACAGGGAACTGACAAGGACGATATTCCAGCCGGTATAACCAATCTGCTGACGTTCGATCAGCCACTTTGTACCATGTAGCTTTTTGATGCTGTAATTGGTGCTGTTTAGAGCAATTTTAGTAGTGTTTTCTTTATATAAACCAGAAGAAATTTCTTTTATAAACGGATGATAAAGAAAGTTCGATGTATTATCAAGCAGGTAGCAGTAAGAGTTTTGCGTATTCTTATAATGCTCTAAAATTGCATCGATGGAATCGGTATAGTACTGCATTAAAAGAACACCGGATTTCATTTTGCCGTGATTAATGTACTCTACATAGCGGCTTATCTGAAATACCTGTTTTACGTTGTCGGGATAAACAAGTTTTTTTGAGCCGTAACAAATAGTTTCGATATTATCTTTTGCCTGAGTAAACCAGCTTTCATTTTGCATGGAAGTACTGGTTAAATTGTTAGAGTGCCATAAGTTTTTGCCATCTGTATCATATAAAGCGAGTCCATAGATTGTTTCTGAATTGCTGGTGATTTCATTTGCCAAAATAGTTTTAAAGTTCTTGTCCTGAATATCATATTTTTTGATTGTGTTGTAGTAAATGTTATTCATAATAGAATTGATTGAATCTATTTCATTTTCAATATTTTGTGCAAGTACATTTTTCTGCCTGCTGGTTTCTTCTATCGTTTTACGGACAAGATAGGTAGAAATATAATGAGAAAACAGTATCATGCAGCTTAAAATACAGAAGACAATCGAGATGGACATTATTAAAGGAAAAAGAACACGAATGCTTAATTTTTTATTGTTCATAAATAAATCCTTTCGTTTGTCAGGGAAGGAAATTTCCCGTAAATTGTGACGTACATCTTGCAAAAAGCATTTTTTAAACATACTCTGGATGCCGGGAGAAGGTCCTTTTAGTTATTTTCCCCTCCAAGTTTTCGGTATTTTACCGGAGAGATACCACAGTGCTTTTTAAATACATAGCTAAAGTAATTTGGTTCGGGGTATCCGACCATTGTTCCGATGACATGGCTTTTGTAGTCGGTCATTTTCAGTAACATTTTCGCTTCTTCCATGCGGCGTCTGATGAGGTAATTTAAAAAAGTAGTTTCCGTTTCCTGCTTAAAAATTTTTGAAAAGTAGGAAGAACTCACATGAAGTTCCTTGCAAATGGACTCTACGGAAAGGTCAGGTTCACGGAAATGTTCCTCCACTAATTTCTTTGCATTTTCTGCTAAAATAACGTTATTATCTACCTGCTTTTTCTGAATCAATGTACGCATGAGCTGAAAATAATTAATAAGCCAGTTGTCGAGCTCTTCGCCAGTGTTTAAAGAAAGAATTTTTACCGCCATTTTTTTGGAACCGGCAAATTCTTTATCAGAGGTAATCTGATATTTTTTATAAAGACGGGCGAGGGAGAAGGAAATCTCTAATATGACGATCTGGTATTCATTTAAGTTGTAATGGGCTTCATGTAGATGTTCAAGCATATTTAAAACAGCAGTTTTCAGTTCTTCTTCAGAACAGTGAGTTATGATCTTCTCAATGGAATCTACTTCGGAATTCCAGTCATCGTCTTTTTGAAGCGGTGCATCCTTTTGGAGCGGAAGGATGTCATTATAGTAAGTATAGCTCTCATCTTGAATGACTACATTATAATCAAGTGCTTCTAGAGCCTGCTGATAGAGGACAGGAAGTGCCCTTAAACTGGTACCGCTGGAACTGATGCCGCAGGATATTTTCGTGTGAAAAATACGTTCGATAATGACGGAGGCCTCCTGTATAGTACGGGTAATCCGTTCAATATCGTGCTTTTTATTGCCACATAGCAAAAATACTTCTCTGTCAATCATACCGAAATGGTAGAGGTCCGTTATTTTTTCGAGAGATTCTTTAATCGTTTCCTTGATGGAAAGTTCGGAAAGAACATCATTTAAATCATTTTCACGAATCTTTACAGTAATGATGTGAAAAACTTCATAATCAAGATTCAGTTTTAAATTTTTCATTTGAAGAGTACAATAATCTTCGGTAAGAGTTTCTGTTAAAAGCTGTGTAAAAAACTGCTGCCGAAGAAGAGGAATACTTTCTGTGTAAATGTTCTCCAAGCGGGTGCGGTTCATTTTCTCGGCATATTCTTTTTCGAGTTCCTCATGCATTGTAGTGAGAAGTTTCTGCATTTCGTTGTAGTCGATTGGTTTCATGATGTATTGTGAAACTCCATAGCTGATAGCGGTTCTGGCATATTCAAAATCATCCCAACCGGAAAAAAGAATAATTTTCGTGTTTATGTAGTTCTCATGAATGGTTTTAGAAAGCTCTAAACCGTCCATAAATGGCATTTTAATATCACTGATTAAAAGGTCTGGGTGATATTCTTCAATGAGTTCTAAGGCCTCTTTCCCGTTTTGTGCCGTACCAACAACGGAGAAACCAAGGCTCTCCCAGTCGATGCCGTTTTTCATTCCATATAATATTTGCTGTTCATCATCGGCTAAAATAATAGTAAAGTTTATCAAGATTTTTTCCTCATTTTTCCTGTAGTTTATTTGTGGTTATTTATATGGTATTTGCTTTTAAGTTTGTTTTTTTATAGTTACGTTGTTGTTTATTTTGAAATTTATTTTTTATAGTTGTTTTTCTATTTATTGTGTTATTTATTTTTGACATAGTTCCTTTGGTATGGATTTTGCTACTTATTTTATTATTTTGTAGCCGTTTAGATTGTACCATAAATAAGAGCAAGTCGATTACATTTTATATCAATCAACTTGCCCTTACTTATTTGCCCTATAATGTTTTATAACTGTTCCGAAACATAGAATTTATTTGAAATGTAAGTTTGTAAATTTAATGAATCGGAATAGTTAGTGTTATATACTTTGCACAGTATCCTGTTGTTATATTGCAGATAGCTCTGTATTTTTAGATTAATCTTATACCTTGTGTAATATTCTGCGATTATTCTTCAGCTTTACCACTGATCTTAGCAACTACTTTTTTCATAAACTCATCATTAAGCTTATATTTAGTCTTAAATACAACGTAAGCAAGAATGATGCCGAGAGCTGGTACAATGCACATCAGCACACGGATGGAGTTCTGTGTTGCTAAAGACTGTACTGCATTTGGAACGTATCCAGTTAACTCTAATACGAATCCGATTGCTAAAGCTGTAAAAGCTGCGGTCAGTTTTACGATTAATGTCTGAAGGGAGAATACGACACCTTCATTTCTGACACCTAATACATATTCGCCATAATCAACAACGTCTGCAAGGAAAACGGTAGCACATCCAAGTTCAAGACCTGTACCAGTTTTAACGATAATTCCCGCAATTGCAGTTAAAGGAATATTAGAAGGACATACAAATCCTACAATGAGCAGTAAGATAAGGCCGATTGGTGGAAGCGTACAAGCCATTAAGAATGCCTTTTTTCTGGATAATAATTTTGTGACTTTAGGGAAGATTAATAATCCAACTACCTCTGCAACAGATGCACTGATCATGAAAGCAGATAACATTCCGGCATTATTGCAAACATAGCTGAAATAATATGTAGCAACACCCATGATAGCCTGAATTCCAATATTGTATAATAAAATTAAGAGGACAGCCCATCTTAACTGGTCATTCTTTTTGATTACAGTGAAAATATCTCTGAATTTCATTTTCTCTGCAGTTCCGGTAGCCTGCTGTTTCTTTGGCAGGTTGATAACGCAGACAGCCATTGTAAAAATAAAGGTTGCTGCGATAATTAATGCGAATCTGTGGTAACCAGTATAGTTGCCGCCAAGTCCTTTGATAATCTGAACACCGAAGCCGGCGATGATAAGAGACTGACCGATGCTGGCAAAAATTCTTGGTAAAACAGATACTTTTTCACGTTCTTCCGGGTCGGAAGTTAAGTTAGGAATAATAGACCAATACGGAATATCCATAATCGTATAAGTCATTCCCCATAAAACATAAACGACAGATGCAAATACACAAAGACTTACACCTGATAAATGAAAGTCTGTAAATACGGTAATGAATACAAAAGCGTTAATCAATGTACCGATAACAAGCCACGGAACGAATTTACCCCACCGGCTTCTCGTATTATCAACAATCATACCCATAAATAAATCGTTAAAAGCATCCCACAACTTTGCAACGAAGAACATACTTCCGATAAATGCGGGAGCAACTTTAATAATATCTGTAAAATAAATCATAGAAAAAGTTGCAATCATTCCATAGATTAAGTCTTTTCCTAATGCACCAAAGGCAAAGCAGTACTTCACACGATTTGGTATTTTTCCTTGGTATATAACACCACTGTTACTGTTGTTTTCCATTTTTCCTCTCCTCTTTTTTTATTTGCGTGTTTCTTAACTTGATTGGAGTTTAGCATTTTAGAAAAAAGAATGACATTTGATATTCTATTTAAAAAATATGAATTTCTATTTTGGAAGATTGGATTAGAAGTGGGATTATGGTAGACTAATTGAGAATTACAGGAAATATTCTGAGAAAGAAAATGAAAGAAAATAGGAGAATATAAGAGAAAAATAAAAAAAGGGGCAAATAAAAAATGAAAGAAGATATATATGAAAATAAATGGGATAAACTACTGAAAATCCATACAATGGGACGCGATGATTCCAATGCAGGACAATATTATTATCCCTATGAACCAACGCCATATTCTGTATTAGAAAGGCTGGCAAACACAGGAATCATAAGAAAAGGCAATACACTTCTTGATTACGGGTGTGGAAAAGGCCGTGTAGACTTTTTCCTTGCCTATCAGACCAGATGCAGGTCCATCGGCGTGGAATACGATGAGAGAATCTACAATAAAGCAATAGAAAACAAAGAAAAAGCCATTTCAGCAGGAAGAGTAGCATTTAAAGCGGAAAATGCCGAATACTTTTCTGTACCAAGAGAAGTAGATAGAATTTACTTCTTTAACCCATTTTCACTTGAAATTTTGCAAAAAGTGATACACAGGATACTAGAATCCTATTACGAAAAACCAAGAGAGATAAAACTACTGTTTTATTATCCGTCAGATGAATATATTTCTTATTTAATGACCGTAGATGAATTTATGTTTGAAGACGAAATAGATTGCAGAGATTTATTTCCGGGAAATGATATGAGAGAGCGGATTGTGATATTTGGATTATAAATACTTCAATCAGGAAATGATATTACTTATCTATTATATTCGGTAATGAAATTGCGGCGTTTTTAATATCATTTTCATATAATATTATTGCAATGAGTAAAATAATTGCTGGAATATATCTTTTATACGATTTTATAACATTAATCTTATATACATTGATTTTATTTTTGTAATCTTCTCTGCTATCTCTCTGGATATTACAAAATTCAAAATTACCACAAATTTTAATAATACGAGGGAGGATAAAAATGGAAAATAAACATATTCAAAATAATAGAAATGAAAATAATAAGGAAAATGATACAACAAAAAAGATAGGGAAAATACATATTCAAGAAAATGAATATATAAAAAATCGAAATAATTTTTACAATCAGGAAGATATTCAAGGAAATGTACACTATGACAGTACACATAAAGAAGGACATTCTCATAAGCATGAGGAATTGTCAGAACATCAACATATTGGTAAATCAGAAAAGTCATCAGTGAATCAGCACACTCATAAATCAGGAGAGTTGTCAGTGAATCAGCATACTCATAAATCAGGAGAGGCATCAGTGTGCCAGCATACCCATACCCATGTAGATGCAAACGGAAATGTTTACACTCATACACACACCCATTCGCCCCAAATCGTGAAAAACGAACTAAACCGCATTGCCCGGATTATAGGTCATATGAAGTCTATAAAAATTATGATTGAATCTGGAAGAGACTGCAGCGAAGTGTTAATCCAGCTCGCCGCTGTAGATGCCGCAGTCAAGAGCCTTAGCCGGGTTATATTGAAAGAACATATGTCAACTTGTATTGTTGATGCGATAAAAACGGGGGATGATGAGGCGATTGAAGCATTGAATGAGGCGATAGACAAGTTTATGAAGTAAATTCTGGAGTTCGTCTGCCTCGCCAGCTCGGTAATTCAAAATTCACCATTGACATTTGGAAAGAAAAGGATTATTATATGCAAACAAGTTCGTTAGTGAACTAATTGCCGAAAGGCAACCTAAGGAATATGAAAAAGATACATAACAGGAGGATAAAACTATGCGGGATTCGTTAATTAATACCTGTGGAATGAAGATGCGTAAGCTTCTTGATAAAAAGTCAGAGGTGTTTGCACAGAAATACGGAGTGAGAAATGTAGAACTGGAGATTCTTTTATTTTTATATCATTCACCATGTGGTGATACAGCAAAAGATATTGTGGAGGAGAAGAATTTATCCAAAGCACACATTTCAAAGTCTGTAGATAATTTACGGGCGAAAGGTTTTGTCGTTTTGACAGAGGATGAGAATGACCGCAGAAAGAGACACATTGAGTTGACTGAGAAGGCTGTGGAAGCAGCGAAAAATATGCTGGAGGTTCATAATGAATGTAAAGAGGTTGTCATGCGTTATGTGACGGATGAGGAGAAAGAACTTATGAACCAGATAATGCAGAAGATGCTTCGCAGTCTGGATGAGGAACTTCAAAAGTAACAGAATTACTTTACGGAAATATTTACAGATAGCATTTACAGGAAGTATTTTTAATGGCATCGACTGATAATGCCACTGGAAAATGACCGGGAGAAATTTTAGATAATTTTTGGAGTATTGATGAAGATGATGACCAAAGAGTTAGTCAGATTAGAAGAAAGGAATGCAGTATATGAAGTCAGTGGCAATAGAAAGGGAATTTGGCAGCGGAGGACGGGATATCGGAATTCGCATCGCGAAAGAGGCACAGATTCCTTACTATGATGGACAGTTGCTGATTGAGGCCGCGAAAGGATATGGCATAGAGATTGCAACTCTTAAGGAGTTTGACGAGAATAAAGTAGGAAGTTTTCTCTATAATATTGCGATGATGGCAGGCTATAATCAGTATGAAAATATGGCGAAAATTAATGAGATTTTTTATGGAATGAAAGAGACAATCAAGAATCTTCATGCAGAAGGTCCGGCGGTTTTTATCGGAAGATGTTCTACAGAAATTTTGAAATCCTGCGAAGATGTTGTGACAGTTTTTGTTCGCTGTAGTGATAAGGAGAAGAGGGTACAGCGCATTTTTGATAAGGAAAATGTAGACACGATGCAGAAGGCACGTCGTTTAATGGACAGAAAGGATTGGGGCAGGGAAAAGTATTTTAAGTTCTGGACGAAAAAGGACTGGAAGGACGAGAAGAACTATGATCTGGTTCTTGATACAGCGAAGTTTTCTTTGGAGGAGTGCTCAGAGATTTTATTGAAGAGGATGAACGAGTAGGCATTGGAAAGTATAATAATAAACGATGCTGATTTTTGATGAACATAGTAGTCAGAGTAAAATTGTTTTGACAAAAAGTAGTTGGAGGACATAAAGAATGACAAAAATATTTAAAAATATGGCCCCATACTGGTATATGATCGTTGCGATTGTGCTGTTGCTTATTGTGCAGGCGTTTGGCGATTTGTCGCTGCCGCAGTATACGTCAGATATCATTGATGTGGGAATTCAGAATAAAGGTGTGGAGCATATTCTTCCTGTGAAAATGACGGAGGATGAGTATGAGATTTCGCAGTTGTATATGACTTCGAAAGAGAAGAAAATATGGAAAGATACTTATGAGAAAAAAGGTGAGTATTACATTTGCAAGGCGGAGGATGAGGAGAAGCTGGATCAGTTAGATGATACATTTCTTACAGCGATTTTCTTAAATCATAACATGTCAAATGTAAAAGAATCGCAGTTTAAGAAGATGATTAAGAATTCGATTGCTTCGAATCCTGCGATGACTCCGATGAAGGATAAAATAGATGATATGAGTGTCGATGAGATTGGAAAGATGCTCAACATGAAGTTTAAAAGCTTTCAGGAGGAAGATGATAACGGGAAAAAGGTTATTTACGTTGATGTGCGCCCAATGCTGTATCAGATGAAGCAGACAGGAATGATGAGTGCCAAAGATATCCAGAAGTCCAGAGAAGAAATCGAAAAGAAAATGAATGATATTGGAGAGAGTACTTTATTTTCTACAGGTGTTGCCTATGCGACAAAATGTGATAAAGCTGCAGGAGTAGATATCGATAAGATACAGACAGATTATCTCTGGAAAGAAGGCGGCCGTATGCTTGGAATTGCATTTATGATTCTGGTAGCGGCGATTGGAGTCGGTTTTCTTGCTTCTAAGGTAGGTGCGAGTATTGGCAGGGATTTGCGAGGAAAAATCTATAAAAAGGTTATGGGATTTTCAAATGCGGAAATGAACCGTTTTTCTACAGCATCTCTTATTACAAGAAGTACAAACGATATTCAGCAGATTCAGATGGTTACAGCAGTTATGCTGAGACTTCTTTTGTATGCACCGATTATCGGAATTGGTGGAATTATTAAAGTGTATCAGACCGGAGCAGGAATGGAATGGATTATTGCTCTTGCGGTTGTTGTGATTCTCGGATTTGTTATGCTGCTTGTTTCGATGGCGATGCCGAAGTTCAAAATTATGCAGACATTAGTAGATGGTCTTAACCTTGTTTCCAGAGAGATTTTAACAGGACTTTCTGTTATTCGTGCATTTGGCAGAGAGAAAACAGAGGAAGAGCGTTTTGATGAAGCGAATAAAAAGTTGACAGGTACGCAGCTTTTTACAAACCGTATTATGACGTTTATGATGCCGGGAATGATGTTTATCATGTACAGTGTTACCATTCTGATCACATGGGTTTCCGCACAAAAAATTGATGCGGGTACGTTACAGGTTGGTGCGATGACAGCGTTTATTACTTATGCAATGCAGATCGTTATGGCATTTCTTATGATGACAGCGATGTCTATTATGGTACCAAGAGCGGGTGTTGCAGCAGATCGTATTGATGAAGTTCTTAAGACAGAAGCTTCTGTTCAGAATGTGAAGAAGCCAGAAACGCTTAAGGAGCATAAAGGTGTTCTGGAATTCTCACATGTAGATTTCAAGTATCCGGGAGCAGAACATAACGTGCTTTCTGATATTGATTTTAAAGTGGAGCCAGGCAAGACAACGGCAATTATCGGAAGTACCGGCTGTGGAAAGTCTACGCTGGTTAATCTGATTCCAAGATTTTATGATGTGACAGGTGGACAGATTACATTAGATGGCAAAGATATTCGCCGGATTTCTATGGAAGAACTCCGAGAGGAAATCGGATTTGTGCCACAGAAAGGTGTTCTTTTCTCAGGAACAATCGCTTCTAACCTGCGATTTGGAAAAGCAGATGCGACAGATGAGGATATAAAAGAAGCAGCAGAAATTGCCCAGGCGACAGAATTTATTGAGACGAAAAAAGAAAAATACGACAGTCCGATTGCCCAGGGCGGAAGTAATGTATCTGGTGGACAGAAACAGCGTCTTGCGATTGCAAGAGCGATTGCGAAAAAGGCAAAAGTACTTGTATTTGACGATAGCTTTTCCGCACTTGATATGAAGACAGATGCAGCACTTCGTAAGGAATTAAATGAAAAGGTGCAGGATGCATCTATCGTAATTGTAGCGCAGAGAGTCAGCACGATTTTACATGCAGATCAGATTCTTGTTTTGGATGATGGAAAGATTGTTGGAAAAGGAACACATGAAGAACTGCTGAAAAACTGTGAGGTATATCTTCAGATTGCTAAGTCACAGCTTTCTGAAAAGGAGCTTGGACTTGAGAAATTAGGTTTGGCAGAAGAAAAAGCAGAGAAGGAAACAAATAAGAAAGAAATCCTTTCTACAAAAATTGATGAGAAAGAAAATAACAAATTAAAGGAAAAGTCTGATGACAAGAAGTTAAAACATAAGAAAGGAGGTAAGTAAAATGGCTGAAAATAAAGCAGGAACATCAAACAGAGGCCCAATGGGGGGTCGTGGCCCGATGGGTGGCGGAAGAAGAATGATGCAAGGTGGAGAGAAGGCAAAGAACTTCAGTGGTTCTTTTAAGAAACTCATTCGCTATATTGGAAATTATAAATTTGCGATTCTTGCGGTAATGATTTTTGCGGCAATATCTACAGTATTTTCAGTAGCTGGACCAAAGGTTATGGGAAAGGCAACTACTGCGCTGGCCGAAGGCCTGATGAAAAAGATTGCCGGAACAGGCGGGATTGATTTTACCCGTATCGGAAAGATCCTTTTGCTTACTTTAGGATTGTATCTGACAAGTACAGTGTTTAACTTTTTACAGGGATGGATTATGACAGGCGTAACACAGAAAATATGTTACCGCCTTCGAAAAGAAATCTCGGAGAAAATTAACCGTATGCCGATGAAGTACTTTGAAAGTCGTACTTATGGTGAAGTTCTTTCAAGAATCACCAACGATGTAGATACATTAGGTCAGGGATTAAACCAGAGTGTAACGCAGGTTATTACTTCAACAGCAACGCTTATTGGTGTCGTTGTAATGATGCTCACCATTTCACCGTTAATGACATTAATTGCATTTATCATTTTACCGGTATCGGCAATCTTAATGTCTACAGTCGTAAAGTTTTCTCAGAAATATTTCCGCACACAGCAGGAATATCTTGGACATATTAATGGACAGGTAGAAGAAAGTTATGGTGGTCATCTGGTCATTAAAGCATTTAACAAAGAAAAAGATATGGTAAAAACATTTGATGAAACCAATGGAGTCTTATATGAATCCGCATGGAAATCTCAGTTTTTGTCAGGTTTAATGCAGCCAATCATGGCATTTGTCGGAAACCTTGGGTATGCCGGAGTTGCTATTTCCGGTGGACTGTTAGCAATTAGAGGAACGATTGGTGTCGGTGATATTCAGGCATTTATTCAGTATGTAAAGAACTTTACACAGCCAATCCAGCAGATTGCTCAGGTTATCAATCAGGTACAGTCCATGACAGCAGCCTCCGAGAGAGTATTTGAATTCTTAGAAGAAGAGGAAGAAGATCAGGAACACGAGGGAGCGGTATCTGTAGAAAACGTAACAGGAGAAGTGAAATTCTTTCATGTGAATTTTGGCTACAATCCAAATCAGACGATTATCAACGATTTTTCTGTAGACGTAAAGCCGGGGCAGAAAATCGCAATTGTCGGTCCTACCGGTGCAGGAAAAACAACAATGGTGAAACTGCTTATGCGTTTTTATGATGTAAATAGTGGCCAGATTCTTTTAGATAATCATGATGTTCGTGATTATAACAGACGTGATCTTCGTAAAGCATTTGGAATGGTGTTACAGGATACATGGCTCTATAAAGGAACTATTATGGAAAATATCCGTTATGGACGTTTGGATGCAACAGATGAAGAAGTTATCGAGGCAGCAAAAGCAGCTCATGCAGACAGCTTTATCCGAACACTTCCAGGCGGTTACAACATGGAACTTAATGAAGATGCAAGTAATGTGTCTCAGGGACAGAAACAGCTCCTTACTATCGCAAGAGCTATTTTGGCAGACAGCAAGGTAATGATTCTTGATGAGGCAACATCTTCTGTAGATACTCGTACAGAGGCTCTTATCCAAAAGGCGATGGATAATCTTATGGAAGGCAGAACGAGTTTTGTTATTGCGCATAGATTGTCTACGATTAAAAATGCAGATGTGATTCTTGTGATGAAAGATGGAGATATTATCGAACAGGGAAATCATGAAGAGTTACTTGCGAAAGGTGGATTCTATGCTCAATTGTATAATTCACAGTTTGAAGAAGCTGCATAATAGAGTTTGAATTCTGGTTTGCCGCAGGCAAGGAGACGCTCTCAGTAAATAAAATAACCTATATTTGTG
>ENA-OOXM01000382-OOXM01000382.1-human-gut-metagenome-genome-assembly--contig:-NODE-382-length-40393-cov-14.854951_pt1 | contig 40393 bp, 30 predicted proteins | sample MGYA00241589_ERZ501347 | MGnify/ENA primary metagenome ERZ501347 (study PRJEB25962, sample SAMEA2042832) | human gut metagenome | biome: human gut; feature: human-associated habitat; material: faeces...
AGTGATAGTTATTATAATAAGTACAAGCAACCAATGATAAGTCATAGCTAGTTCGTAACAAATAACCTGTTTCATAAGTGTCACATTGACACTGTACAAGAGAACCAAAACCTGCAAAATGTTCAAAAAAGATTGAATTTGCAACCTTACTTGTTAACCAACCGTGGACTTTATTATAAAAGTTAGTACCACCATTGAAGATACATTTCTTCATATCAACAATTACAATCTCTTTAAAGTGACAATCACTAGTTTGGTTATAAATGCCTCTGCTATCGGGTGTGCAATCGCCTACAATTGTACCGTTTTGGCAGATGAAAGCACCACCTTTTTGTATCCAGATTGCAATCGTTTGACAGTTCTTAATCATAAAATTCTCAAATGTGAATTTGAACGAATAAATTAAATTAAGCCCACCAGCCTTGTTATTGCAATCGATAACAATGTTTTTTAACAATGTTTTTACATCATTTCTTGAATTAGATGAGCCGTCAAACTTAAATATATAGTCCATCGTCTTAATTGCTTTCAAAGTCGCCCAGTTAAAATCAATTAAACAAATACTAGTATTTGATAAATTTAACGGACTGCTAATGCAATATGTTTTACCATTTTGACATTTGAGTTGCTTACCGTTTGAAATACAATAATCTATTGCATCTTGTAAGGCTGCTGTATCGTCAAATCGTCCGTTTCCAACTGCCCCAAATTGTTCAGGCGTTATTTCATACAAATTGTGTTTTGTTAAAAAATCTTGTATGGAATTATAAGACTTTGTAAAATCAAATTCTGACATAACAAAAATGTTAGAAATTTGACAGTTTATATTTGCGACATTTGGCAAATAAACCTCATAAAAATTTAATGAAGTTGTAACATTAGTTTCTGCAACAAATGAATGTTTTTCACCGTCTGCAACAGCACTGATTTTTCCTAAATCTTTATATTTACCGTCAATTTTAACTCCAACATTAAAATCATTAGTAGTTACATAGTCAAAGCCGATGTAATAATGACCTTTTGTAATATCCACATCAGAATTAAAAACCCAATTACTTCTTACCGTATTATCAGAGGAAGTTTGCAAAGTATAAGTTTTGTTCGCAAAGCTACCTACATTATCCGTATTTGTTGATGTAAAATATCCCATTTGTTTTGTATTAATTTCTTCAATTAGATTTGATTTATTAAAAGCGTTATAAACCGAACCACCTGTGGCTGGTAGGGGAGTAGAGGCAATTAAAGTACCGTTGCCATCATAGAAATTCATTGTATAAGTTTTTTCTTCTTCGTTTTCATCTACTTCAACTGTCAAACCATCAATGCCAGCTTTAATATTGACAGGCTCACCAATTTTCTCGCCTTGTGAGTTAAGCAATGATAAATTATGTTTAACAATGTCAAAGTCAAGGCTAGTACCATATTTAGCACCTAGTTCATTTAATATTTGTTTGATTGTATTTGGAAGTGAACCGACCGTATCTTTAAATTTGCCGATTTCTGTTTTATTACTTTCAGCTTGTTGTCGAGCCTTAGTATCATTAAGAGGATAACCATTTATACTTTTAATCTCTGTTATATCTGCCAAATTACGCACTTCCTTTCTTAAAATTCGTATAATTGAAGGGTGGTATTACTACCACCCTGTCAATAAAATGTTTATTTTATTTTTATTAAGTTATTTCATCATCAAATTTGCCCTCGGCAACTGGAAGGTTTGACAACGAAAATGTAGCATTACCATTGTCATCAACAGTCACCACTATTCTTCTAGGTAGCTGTTCTTTTGCATCACTAATCTTTTTATTAATTTCAGTTGCGATTTCTTCTATCTTAGCACTACTATAAGTCTTTGTGGATGATGAAGTTGAGTCATTTATTATATTGTTAACCCTTGTCTTTAAGATAAGCGTATCATTGTTAATATGGTGTAAAATATTTGCAATATATTCGCCATATAAGAACCCGTCTTTGTAATTAATAGTAACATTTGAGGCGAAAGCCCCAGACTCGATAGTTACAGCAGACTCAAGATTGTCCACGTACACGGCCTTTAGATTTGGGAGATTCACCTCAGATGATACTTTACTAGACACCTTTGTAATACGCTTAGGAATAAACATATACTGTGCTGTTAAATTTTCCTTCCTATCAACTTCCAGAAGGGTTCCGTCTAAAAGGTTTGTATCTCCACCAATTACACTTAAAATATCATTATTTGAAAATAATATAACAGAGGTGGGAGTAATCCTTTCGTTACTCATATTGATAACGCTATCGGCCTCTTGAATTTTTTGTGTAATCTCGATCAATTTAGAATTGTACTGATCGACTATTGTAATTAATTTTTCCTGAATCTCTCCTGTAGGTTCATCGACTTCTTCTACGGTATAATATACCAAGTTTGTTTTACCTACCATACCTTCGGAATTTAAAAACTTAATAAAGATTTTGTATTGCCCGGCAAGATTTGTATATGCGGATTTAACTAATATATCTTGGATAAAATTACCCATATTGTCTTCCTTCGGAGAAAGTTCAATAACATCAATTTCTTCATCTGGGTTTATAATGTTAAAGTTGGCTTTTAGTTCTTTAATTGAATGACCGCTGATTGAGGGAGCTATCTGTATTCTTATCTTTTCAAAATTATTTTCCGATTGATAAATCGTTGTAGTATTATTTACAGATAACTCTTTATTTGCGTTAACTGATAAGATGATCAATAAAATATCCCTCCTTAATTCGAGTTGTATAAATCGGATGTATATGAATTACTGATAGTTGTGTTTTGAGAAAGTTGCCTATACAAATCTGCAAATTTAAATTTTAACAATCTTGAGCGATAATCATTGCTAAATGTCATAGTAACATCGCTAGGACTATCATAGCTGAGTTGCAATTCTAATAGATACGTTTCTACCCAATTATTTGGGGAGACTTCTGCTTTTACGACGCTCCCTAGGTATAGTTTGTTAAGCATATCCTTGTATTTACTCATAAATAAAAAGTTTATTGGGGTAGTTGAAAAGGCGTATCTGTCTTGGCTTTTTTGGACATGATCAGAAATAGCAAGACTTTTTAGTTTAGAAAGATTATTTATTACAGTATCTGTATTAAATTTAATAACACCTGTACTGCCAACGTCAATTATATCCGGAAATTTGATATCAGAATTAGTCCATGTACCATTCATAATGTATTTATCAATATCCTTTCGGTAATTAACGCCAGATAGAATGCAGTTACTACAACTATAAAAACTCTCCATGTCATATGTATTGTTTTTGCTATTAAAATAATTTTTAATATTTACTTTGCTGGATCCGCCTGTGTAGGGATACACCGATGGCAAGTTGTAGCTATCAATTGTTTTATCTTCAAATAGAATTGCAGATTGATTTACAACAATTTTATTGAACTCATCTACATATCCTGGCATAACTAGCTTGTATGCACCTTTATTATTAAACAGGGTTGAATACATTGAAAAAGTATTATTTTCACTGCCATAATACTGTTTATTTGTCATAAATTTATTCACTTTTGAAAGAGAAGAGGTATTAGATAAAACACAAGTTTTATAAATTACCTTTCTGTAAAATACGGCTAGATAATATTTAAATGCGGCTATATTATACTGGTGCCTATATTTATAATATCTCTCAGAATATTTTATCAATCTACCCAGATAAGAGGTAGAATGAAACCGAGATATGTAAGTTTTGTCGCCATTATTCCAAGCAACTTCAACACCTTTAAGATAACTCCATGTATAAGGCTCAACTGTACCTCCAATATTACCGCTATTAGTTGGTAGATTATACCAACCATAACTCGTCTGGTTTGCTGAGAGAGAATAGGTTTCTGTCATTTTAGTTGTTACGTCCTTGTATGTATTTATTTCGGTGCATACATCAGCGTAATCTTCTAAAGCGGTCGCCATCTTTGTCTGCCATCTTTGTTTTTGCTGGCTGTAGTAGATTATCCATCTACCGATGGCTTTGCTAGCATCGCTAAACATGTCTATTTTGTGAGTCCAATTGCTTATCAATTTAGATACTGAGTCCGGCATATATTCTTTGTATGTATCAAAGTTGTATATAATATTATCTCCAGTAGGATTGATTAATCCCATATCATAGTCTGTGGTGTTCTCACTGTATACTGCTAGGGCAGTACATGGTTCATTTGTATCTGATATAACATTAGCCTCTTTGATGGCATTTTGCAAACCAAGATGAAATCCAGAATTTAGACAGTCAACAAAATCAGACTTTGTAAGTAAATGTATTTTTAAGTTAGTGCTATCAAAAACAGGAAAACACTCGTAATTTTTACTAACTGTAGTCATTAACAAATCGTAAGCGTTCGCAGACATATCTTGAATATAACTATATTTGCTTTGTAAAGAAGGGGACACACTACCCACACTCCACGATGGACATTCCTTTATAACTATACCCATTATCGAATCGTATGTAGTACGTGTTAGATAGTATTCATCTGAAACACCGTTTGACTCTGAATATATTTCTAATAATGAATTCGCATATTCAAGTTCCTTTTTTAAACTAGCTGAACCAATAGATCTTACATTTTTGTAATGTTGGGAATATAAATAATCGACTACTATTCTTGTTAAAAACTCGTCAATACTTAAATATTCATTGTATCCAAAAACGTCTAGCATGGTACTTAACTCAGACTCGGTAATAGATATATTAACTTGACCTGTAGCTCCTACATATTCTATATTTACTGGGGTGTGGGTTTTATTATAATTGTCTACAACAGACTTAATGTCAGATTTAAAATTTTTGTTAAAATATGTTCCATCATAAGGAATTGAGCCTTGTACCATATAAGTTGTTTCTTGATTATTGGAATGCAATCTATACGAAGTAGCTCCTGCATTTTGTGACGCCGTTAAATGTATATTCCTTCTTTTTAGTGTGTGTTCGTAACTAAAGGCTTTAACTGTTTTTTTTGCAACAACCCCATCAAAAGACTCATCAACACTATTAATAACCCACCATCTTATATCTATATCCTCTCTACTGGTAATATTTCCGTCATCGTCATAAATTGGAACTGAATAAACGCCATCAATGGTATTTGACTCAATTAAAAGTTGTGGCTTTAATTTATCATAATTAGTTACATTTATATATTTGCCTTGAACTGAGTCGTAAAACGCTGAAGGTATTGTAAATGTTAATTCTGATATAGTGCCAAATCTTAATGCGATATTCACATTGTTTACAGGAAATAACATACCTAAACGTGTCCTTCTATCTGGACAACATAGCTCTAGGTTAGGGGTTTGGCGTTCTCCGTTAATGTTAAAATGTGAAATCATTAGAATGCCCCCAATCTTATTTTAGGAGTATACGAAATCTTCATCGACTCAACCCATCCTGTTACGCCAATTCTATTTAGCCCATTTTTTAACTTTAAAAAGCCAAAAGTATGCCAGGCACTTGGGTATATTCTTAAGGAAAGAGCCTCGTTGTCATCTATCCAGTTACCATTGCTATCTAGTTTGTATATTTTGTATACACCTGTAGCACAATCAATAATATATTTTCTTTTGTATATGCTAGACGTTCTGTTACTATACTCAGATGGCTCAAATATTTTATCTTTATTAGTTGTTGCGACATCTTTTGTAAGAGTTAAATCCTTACGTGCAAATGATTGGTTATAGAAATTCATAAGAACCATGCCATGTTTCATACTACTGTTGTATATAGAAGGATAACGGTAAATACCACAATAGGCATCCTTGCCATTGGGGCTAAGATTAGGAGTTATAATTTCAACGGTTGGGTATATAACTTTCTCAGCAGATTCTGCATATATATTTAGATACTTGTAAACACCACACCTCATTGATTTAGTAATATTTGACGCCTCGTCAGTGCTTATAGTGTGGTAAATATACTTCCCATCATTTTTTATTAACGGGTCTGGTTGGCCTTTGTTAATTGTGGATTTTATAACGCCGACATCAGCAGAGGAGCAATTGTCTAATAAGTCTTTGTAGCTTCGATCGTATACCACCACAGAATTTTTATATGCGAATGATGATTGATTTATAAGGGTGCATCTTATACCCCTATAGCCACCGTCAAAAATATCTTGGTCTGGTTGTAGAATACAACTAAAGTAACAATTTTCATGAACGGTATCATCGTCAAGCAATGCTAGTTTAGACCAACCATCTTGACTAAATAACCACTCTTTAATCTCAACCATCTCTTCGCTAGTTAGATACCTATCTGGATTTATAATTTCTATCGAAAATTCCATATGAGAAGATGAATATTTCTTCCCGTACAACACAGTGTCTGCTCTCCCAGGAAGCTCATCTGTTACAAGCTCGAAACTACCTCCACTGTCATATGTATTACTTGAGTCGTCGATAAAGGCTAAGATTAGATTATGAAATTGCTTTGAACTCTTGCCTGCAAAATTGAAATAACAGTTTCTTTTCATATATCCCTCCTAACTAAAAGGGCAGAGTTATAAAATCTGCCCTTTAAATAAAATCAGTCTTTTATCTTTATATATTTGTTAATACTTCTCTGTACATACGGTCTACCGCCATCCTAGAAATCTTATCAGCTTGTTGTTTTAGAGCATTTACCGTTGATTGAGTTGCGTCTCCAGTAATATTAATCGGAATATTTACTGATATATTTCTATTGTTTGAAACATTGTTAGTAGAAATATTTGTTGACAACTCCTTACTTAGGAAACTTTTTGGATTAGAAGAAAAATTCCATAAAGCATCTGTCATTGCTTTGGTAAATACCTGAGATTTTTCTGGTAACAAAGTATATCTACCATTTGAAAGTTTTGGGAATTTTGTCTCATAACCCTTTTCATCGGTGATACTTAAAGTGTTAGAAGTGTTCTTCGTACCGGTGGCATATCGTTTTATTTTCTTTTTGACGTAATCTAAATCAACATTAATATTTGCATTTCTTATACTTGGACTCGACGTTACCTTTTTGTAAATTTCTGTAGCAGCAACATCTTTATCTGATTGATAAGATCGATATGTAGCACCGTTAAACTTAAATTTCCAGGGCTTTTGGTTTGTAATTTTTGCCTTTATATAGTCTTTATCTAAACTTATAGCTTCGTTATTTTGCTTTTGAAACGCACTATATATAGCGTTGGCGGCCGCATTTGCATTTTTCGCTTTTACTTTATAAACCTTACCATTAAACTTAAAAGTATATTTCTTTTGAGGTTCATCTGTAATGTTCAAAATAGTTTTCCACTTTTTTAAAAGAGTGTCAGCCAAAGATATCGCTTCTTTAGTTGGCTTTACAACACCATTAACAATAGAGCTCTTTGAGTTCTTGGTCTTACTATTTGCATCAGAAATTTTAGAACTTAAGTCACTTATCTTATTTCCTATAGCCGTAATACCATTACCCTTATCATCTATTTGATTTTTAACCTTGTTAATCTGCTTATCTGTTGCTTTAATTGCACTTTCACAATTTAAAATTTTACCTTTTAATGCTGATAGCAAAGATTTTGTTGTCCCGCCAACTTTATTATATGCTCGATTAGAAGCCTTTGCTGAAGTCCACATTTTGTTAAATTCAGCTGCGGTAGTGTCTGCATAGTCTGTTGCGTACTTCTTTAGCTTATTATAACTGCTTTTAGAAAAACCATCTAGAATTTTATACGCGTCTTTATTCAGTTTTTTCTCGTTTTGAAGATACTTTTCAATGACCTTAGTTTTCTTATCATAATATTTATCAATACGGTCTTTCTGATTATCCAAAGCATCCTTTTTCGAGTCTAAATTGTGCTCTACGAGATAATCATCTAGATCTTTTTTAGATTCTTTTAAGTCATATTCAGCAGTCCTGTTTATGGATTGACCAGAAGATGTTGTATCTAAAGAAGACGCTGCGACCTTAATTTGATTTTGGACAATAGACTTGTTATATTCATTTAACTTCTTTTGAAAGTCTAACTCGTCCTTTTGAGCATCTAGGTCTTTTTTACGCTTATCAATGATATCATCAAGATTCTTCTTTTTATCTTCTAGAGCCTGCTTTTCATCTTCTTTTTGCTGTTTAATATATTTCTTAGTTATGTCTAAGAGGTTCTTAACATTGTCGTAAGCATCTGTGTAATCTGATTTACTATCTTCTAAAGCTTGTTTTTTTCTTTCTAGAGCCTTTTGTGTCTGTTCTAGTGCGTCTTTTTCTGCTTCTAAAGCCTTTTTATTGGCTTCAAGCCCAGACTTCTGTTTCTCTAAAGCAGATTTGGAAGCATTAGTAGAAGAATTAAGTGCGTCCGTTGCGCTCGCCGCACCCATTGAAACTTGGGTGTTTTTACTTAAGCCTTCAGACACAGAATTAATTAGCATAAATCTCTTATTAATAGACTCGAAAGCGATGTTGGCCTGTTCTTTAGTCATTTCGCCGGTGGAAACCTTTGCTTGCAAAGTAGCCATAACAAAGTCTTCTGCACTTTGACCAGCTTTTGTATATGCTTCAGATGCTGAGTATGCAGCTAAAGCCTGTCCCTTTAAATTACTAACAGTGTCAATAATTTGCATAGCTTGTTGAATTTTTAAATTATCAAGCTGGGATTGAGTTAGCTTAGCATAGGCATCCGAATTTAAATTAAGCTGTCCATTTTCATCAATTAACAAGTTAATATATTTTTCGTCTAATGAAAGAATTTCCTGTAAGTTATCAACAGATAATACGCCAGATTGTTGATAGTCACTTATGGCTGAATAACCGACTTTATATGCATTTTGAAACTTATCTATATGATCATTGATTTCAGATAACTTGGTTGCTATTTCAGAAGTAGATTTAGCGGTCGCATTTGCATAGTCTACAGCAGCCGCATTCAATTCGTTAATTTTTTCTTCTGATGTTGGATCTTTTGATATAGCATCGAGAGCTTCTTTATATCGTTTCTCTGCCGCAGTTATAGATGCAACAGAATTATTGCCCTTATTAATTGCGTTTTCTAATTCATACCAAGAATCATATGTGTTAGCGTCAATGGCTAAAAGATTATTGATATCATCTACGCTTAGAGAAGAAAGCCACTCTTTTATACCGTCAACACTAGATTTGTCAACATCTATACTAGCAGGTATTGAAAAAGTTCCCTCTTGTAGTCTTTTATAGAATGTATTTGATACTTTGCTTAATTGATTATCTAGGTTCTTCTCACTATCGTGATCAAGGTCTATTCCAATATTCAGTCCAAAGTTGATTACGTCATCATCTGTAACGTTCTTGTCTTTTGGATTTAACATCCTGTAAATGTGATTTAACAACTCTTTCGCTTGCTTTTCATATTGAGTCAAATCCAACTTTGATGTGTCTAAGGAAAATAACTTTTTTATAAAATCCTGCCCGAATAATGTTTTACCCTCAAACTCAGCTGAATAATCTGTGTTTGCAAGTTTGTCAATAATCTTTTTAATTTTATCTTTAGCTACGTTAATTGCGTCATCGTCGTCACTAGAGACTTTAAAATCGTCAGAATTGTCGATCCATTTTGTAATGAATTTTCTAGAGCTAGCGTCTATATCATCATAATATTCATCTGTGCTTTGAGCCACCGTCTTGAAGGTATTTCTCATACCTTCCTCTGCGGTTTCAAGATTGTTTTCTACTTCGCCATATCCGTCTATAATATTTTTAAAATATTCTTTAAACTTGTTCTTATATGCAGAAGACCAATTACCTGATGATATTTGAGATGTAACATAATCGCTCCATTCATTATTATAATGGTCAAAATTTGACTTTAGCTTGTCGTAATTGTCAATAAGTAAATCTGATAGTTTTCCGTCGTAATGGTCAAACCCTTGCTCTTCTAAAAAATCTAGAAGATCAAAAGCGCCTATGTTATGTTTGATCGGAGAAGTTCCTTTGTAGTTAATATCTCCAGCGCTAATTCTAATAGCTTCATCTATTTTTTCTTTTGCGCTTTTATACTGTGCGGTAGCATCATCAACTAAGGTATCCCAATTATCTCCACTTGTAGCATTTTTAGCTGCGTTTTTAGCTTGGATTTCTTGCAGTCTAATTAAGTCCTCAAGAACGTTAGCATTATTGCCGATAGCTTCAGTATTAGACTTATACCCTTTAGCAATGTCGGGGTTAATATTTACAATAGTATCACATATCTCTTTATATCTCTCGTATTGCTCATTTGTTAGCGATATTCTATTACCATATTCATCAACGCCGTTGCATAGTTCTGAAAATTCTTCAGTCAAAGATTGACCTTGACCATTTTTGGCCTGCAAAGTTTTTAGATTTTGAGTCGTCTTTTCAGAAACACTTTCAAAATCTTCTTTAATCTGTCCTGCTTCTTCGTGAAGTTCTTCTGCACTTTTAGTTGTGCTACTTATAACAGAAATTAGAGACAGAAGTCCTGTAACTGCTAATGAAACCCAGGTCATAGGATTTTTAGCCATTAATAAAAGCTGAGTTTTTAAGGATGCGTTTTCTGCTTCGATTGTGCCTTTATTTTCTAGTCTTGCTATAATTTCAGCTTGCTTTTCAGCAGATAAATTAGAACTTTGAATTATCTCCTTTAATTTTGTCACATTGTACAGTTTAAGACTACTGTTTTCCATTCCAGTAGCTTCTGCACTACTAAGCTTTGCTACAATCAATTCCTCTTCAGCGTCAGTCATACCTTCTACAGCTAAGGCATTTTTAACTTGAGATTTTGTTAGGTTGTTTGTATCATCATAAACATCCAACATTGATTTTACATATTTTTTCTGCTCTTTTGTAAGTCCGGACGCAGAAAGAGCGGCACTTCTTTGCCTTTTGTCTAGCATAGAAACCTGATCGATAAACACAGATAACCCTTTATCTCCGTCTACTGCGCCTAATGAGTTGAGTGCTGTTTGAACACCGACAGCATTTGTTTTAATGCTTTTAAATATTCTAAGAAGGTTTGCAAACCCAGCATATGTAGCCAATGCTCCTACGGAGGTAACTGAGTTCACCAAAGCATCATTAATACCCATAACCGTATTTAGAACATCAAGTCCAAACTTAACTAAATCGGAACTTAACACTTCGTTAGATAATTGTTCAAAAGATGCTTTAACCTGTCCAATCTTACCATTAATAGAATCTAGATAGTCTTCATTTGCCTCTTCGGATACACCATCAGAAGAAAGGGCTGTTTGATATGAATTCTTTAAGTCATCGACATTGGTGATAACTGATTTAATAACAGACGCATTTCTTTTACCTGCGATATCTTCAAGAACAGCAGCTTGGTTAATATCTGATAGTTTATCCCAAACATTTGAGATTTCTAAGAGAATTTGATATGTGGATTTAAATGTTTTCTTGTTTGTTACTCTTTTTTTTACAAAAAGGGGTAGGTCATTTCTGCCCACCTCTGCAATTTTATTATTAAGTTATATTTGCAGAACAGACCATACCATCATCTCTATTATGAGATGGTTTGCGTATGCTGTGCAATTGCTCACACAACTGTGGTCGTTACGGGATTTTGAACATCTCCATTATTTGTATGTATTTACAATATTCAAATCTTACCCTCGGTATTATCCTCTTCAGGACTTCCACCGATTTGAGCAAACTTTTCACTTGTATATCACTATACAAGGCGACTATTTCGTTAATCGTCTTTCATTATATCCACACCAGACAGTTTCATTAGTTCTTCTCTTAATTTAGAACTAGACTTACATAAACCATCTGTATCTTCGCCCATTTCTTCAAGTTCGGCTTTTGCACCTCGAATTCTTAGGGCAGTTGTCTTTAATGCATTACCAACAGTTTCAGCATTTTGAACTGCTGCATTACCAGCTGCCGCCAAAGCAACAGACTCTTCCAATGTGTTATTTGATGCTTGTAAGGAAGCGCCGCCCCTTTCAAGAGCGGTAGCCAATTCACTAGCTGAGATTGCATATTTTTGACCTACATTGATTAGGATATCAGTTATATTTTCACTGTCTGAGGCGTCTTTCTTGTACGCCTTTAAAATGGAGGTCATACCTGATGTAGCTTCGTCAATATTGATAGCGCCAACATTTGCCAGTAAGTTAGATGACTTTGACAACTTTAAAGAGTCTTGTAGGGAATAGCCCAATCTAGCATATGTTTCTGTTGAAGAAATAATATCTGTAATGCTTACGCCTAACTTCTTTGCAGCCTCAGCGGCTTTAGTAAAATAATTAGATAAGGCATTATCACTTTCACCAGTAACAATTTTTAGCTGTGTCATAGCTGAGTCAACAGATTTAACAGACTCCAATACCTTATTCATAGTTGTGTATAGGAAAGTAGTCGCCGTTCCTAATAACAACATTCTTGTCTTGTGTAACGCTACATCCTTAAGCTTGTCACCAAATGATTTTGTTGATAAACCCGCCTTATCAATCTGAATTTGGATTTCTCTAAATTGTTGCTTTAGAGAAGAATAATCCACAGAAGTACCGCTACGTAAAGATGTCATAAATGAGTCTAAACTAGACATCATAGTTGGACTTTTAGCTACGATATCTTTTACTCTAGTGTAATAAGCTTCTGCATTAGCTTGTAATCCGGCAAAACCAACCTGTGCTGATCGGAATGATTTACTATCCTGCATATGCTTTTTAGTCTGATCTATAGCACTCGAAAAACCATTAACTAAATCTTTCAGTTTATTAAATTCTGTTTCTAATTGCTCTACGGGCTGGTTTGCCTGTTTTAGATTTTCTTCGAGAACTTTTGCTTTAGCACATAGTGTTTGCAACTGTGTTGTTACTGTGTTGTAGTCTCCAGACCCAATCTTACCCTCTAGAGATGATACCTTCTTAGAAATTGAACCGCCTACATCCAATTTCTTTGCCATTGCTTCTGTCTTTGAAGTCATTGAATCCACAGTTCTTTTATAATCTTTGGATTCATCAACAACATTAGTATATGTCTGCTTTAAATCTGTTAATAGCTCGACCTGTCTTTCAGTTGAAACGTTGCCAGAAGACATTTCTTCGTCAATAGCTTTTACTTTATTAAGAAGTTGTTCTGCACCAGACTTTGTAACGCCAAGTCTCTTACTCATTTCGCCAACTTTTAAGCTAGATGAATTCATAGAACCCGTTATTGTATTATAGGTCTTCTTTAGAGCGTTAATTTGCTGAGTTTCAGCCACTGTACTTGCGGCCTTTTTATCCTGATATTCTTTAGAATTTGCAGTAACTTCTGTATATAACTGTTTTAACTCTGTATAAAGAGCCACTTGTCTTTCTACGGAAGTATTTCCGGAAGATAGCTCTTGGTCAATAGACTGTACCTTAGTTAATAATTGAGTAGCACCTTCTTCTGAAAGACCGAGGCGTTTACTCATTTCTCCGACTTGAAGAGTAGAAGACTCCATCGAACCAGTTATTTTTGCGTATGTAGACCTAAGTTCACTTAATTGTTTTGACTCAGCTGAAACTTGAGCAACTCTATTTTGTTCGGCCTCACTAATAGAAACGACTTTATCGTAATAGGCGTTAACTTTATCAACTAGTGCTTGATACTGTTGTATACCTCGCTCATCAAAAGATAGACCGTTTCTTTTTGCTTCATTAATCTCTTGCTGAATATCTTGATATTCTTTTAGTAATTCAACTTCGTTTGATTGATATAATTTAGCCGTCTTTACATTTGTAGTTAAGGAATTAACTTGATTTAGTTTTTTTCTTAATGAGTCTAAAACAGTGACATTTTTATCTATTGCGTTAGTAAATTCAATGTTGTTTTTACCGAATTTAATTTCAAACCCGTTAGCTCCGAAACCGTTAGCTAGAGAACCGACTTCCTTCTTTAACTTCTTAATAGCGTCAGTAGCATCAAGTTTTTTAACGATAACAGAAGATATCGTTGGAGGGTTTTCTTTAAACGAATCTTTAAATAAAGTGTTAACACTCCTACGTAAACTTCCTTGGGAACTTTTTGTATTTGAAACGCTCACCTTAGGAATTTCTGGAGCAAACCCCTTGCTGGCATCTTTCAAGAGTTTGTTTATCTGTCTTCGTATACGATTTATGTCTGTATCGTTATTTGAGACAACGACCTTGACCTCAATATTATATTCTTCGGCAGAATTATTTACACTTGCCATTTAAAACACCCTCTTTCTATCTTTTTATTATTTTGTCTATCTGTGTTCTTAGCGCTCCATCACGCACACTCTTTGCGGTTTTTGTTAATGGCTTACGGGCATATAGCCAAGGAGTTCTTGATTTAGATATAAGCCTAGAAGGAACGAATAAGTTTGGTATATTACTTCTTTCGTTGTTATTTGTATAATTGTTATTGGATTTATAGTTGTAACTATAGCCCTCTATCCATCTAATCAAATACCCAGGTTTTACAGCGTAATTGTATCTGTTGCCCCTTGCAAGAGACTCATTTGGCTTTGCGTCGTTATATACTACCAAACGAACCACACTGTTAGTCCCTTGCTTTTGAACGGTAATTTTGTGTTGTATGCCTTGCTTTAACCCGCCACTCTTTCTACGCTTATATACAGAAGGAGTCCAGTTATAAACTAGGTCGTTAATATTTTCTCTGAATTCTCTTTTTATGAGGGGAGCTACCTTAGTTTCTAGTTTTTCTTTAGCTTTCTCAACAGACCCTATAGAAGATATGTGCAGGTCATTATTGATATTAGATAATAGACCACTGATATTTTTAGCTGACTTACTTATAAGTAACACCCTCTTCCTAAAATAAAGCTACCGTTTTATTTGCCTTCTTTTAATTTATTAATTGTGCTTAGCACATTATTTGCTGCTTCTTCATACTCTTTCTTCATATCAGAATTTAAGATTTCATCTAGCTTTGCGTTATTTTCGGATAGCTCTTTTTCCATAGCAAAAGAAATATGTTGATTAACTAGCTTAATTAATGTCTGATATTGAGGAATATTAATCTGTTTGCAGATTTTTTCATACACATCTGTGAAATATAAAACATCCCACTGTTCTTCACTGCTCAAGCCTTTTAGATTTAAATTTGTGTAATACATAATTGTGTTGTATTTAACGGCCATATCATATAGCAGTAATGAGAAACTTCCATCTTTAAAATCTTCTACCCATCGAGTAATGCCAATAGAAAAAGATGTGGCTTCGGCAAAACTTAGTTTCTTTTTAACAGAAATCTTCTGACCGCCAGAGACTACAACCGATGTAGAATTACTAGTTTTATTGACTGAATTTAAAATTTTTCTCGCTTTAAAATCTACATTAGAATTTTTGTTTACCTTTTTACTATTGTTCTTTTTGTTATTCTGTTTACTAGAATTCTTTTTAATTTCTTTCATATCTAATCCTCCGAATTAATTGTTATATTATGTACGACATATTCTCCAATACATATAGCGTCGGAAAGGTTGTCATTATCGGTGTCTATATTAAATTTATTTTTTACGTGTTCAATGGATAGAACTTTTGAAACTTTTTTCCCGGTATCTGCCACAGACCTTACTTTAGACTTGATTTCCTTTTGAGTCCTCCCTCTAGCACAACAATAACTTTGCCAAGTAGAAGGAGCTATGAAATCATACAAGTATTTATTTTTCTCGAAAAGATTAATAAGGACGCCTTGTAGCTGAGCTAATTTCTTAAAAGACTGAACATTTCTACGCAACTGTATATCTTCAATAAATACAGCAGATATGTTATTATCTTTAATCAAATTGTTGACTAAATCCTCTATCATAAGTATTGCTTGTGCGTAGGTGTATTTAGCAGAGTTATAGTTAAAAGAACCATACTTTGTAAGACTTTTAGTGTCGTAATCAAAGATAGCCCAACCCCCAGCTCTAGCTTGGTCTATAGCTAATATGTTCATAATTCACCACCTTTATAAAAAAATAGGGGAGAAGCCTCATATTAGAAACTACTCCCCTTAACACTATTTAGTTGTAATGCCTTCGGTTAAGGTTTGAACTTTCTTGCCAACCTTATTATCCTTTTTCTTTTTAGGAACTTCATGTGATAAAATCTCAGTCAGAATGTTCTTAGCTAAAGGATAATCCTTAATAGTATCTAGTGTAACCCCTAGATTATGTAACTGTTTGATGATGTCGTTTACATCTTCACCACAGTTATACTTTGTAATTAACACATAGATTTGGAAATGTTCTTCAGTGTCTGTTAGCGATTTCCAACTTGGGGTGTAATCACAAATATCACAAGAAGTATACGCCTTACCGCAAATAATGCATTGGTGAGAACTTGCCAAAACTATCACCTCAATTACTTTTTATCTTCTACTGCTGTATCCTTAGGAATAATAATCTTCCATAGTTCTTTATTAGCAGTACAGTATGGTACAAGAGCATCAATTTCAATTGGCTGGTCAGCTTCTGGATCTAGCTTAAACTCAGCTGAATTTGCCATCTTACCTCTTTCAAAAATAATATGACCAAACTGTTTTAGTGACTGGTCACAAATATCTCTAAACAGAACTTCAATATCGTATAGACCGGTTGAGCTAAAGACGTCTGACTTATTAACGATTTTTACAGCTTCTTCTGCTTCATATTCGTATCTGATAAAGAATGTAACGTTATCTGTAACTACCTCTGAACCGAATGTAATCTTCTTACCAGCTAGTGTAAAACCTTCAGTACCAGCATCAGAAACTAGCGGAATCTCGTCAGCCTGTGCACCATTATCCTTCATAGCATAGATATACTTAACAGAAGTTGCAATTGGTGTGTATTTTAGTTCGTAAGTCTTTGCACCCTTTGCTGTTGAAAATAGTTCAATGGCAGGTGTGTTAATTTTAGTTGTTGCACTTGCAACTTCCTTTGTAGCACCAACCTGGTCGGATAGAACATTAAGGCTGATTACTGTGTTAGTTGCAGTAAATTTAGCAGACTTACTTCTGTCAAACTGGCCAATAGGTGTACCTACTTCGTCCTTAGCAGTAACGCTTTCACCGTCACAAGTAAGCGTACCATCTTTAAAATGGCTGCCCGTCCAGATAATTCTGCTATCTGATGGGTTAACCTTTGTAATTCTTAAAACTCTATCTACAACGAGTGCGTCTAGATTAAAACTCATAGTTATTCCTCTCTTTCTTTTTTATAAATAATAAAACCCTGACTAGGACAAATCTCTCATCCAGTCAAGGTTCTTATTGCTAATTTTACTTCCATCAATACAACCACTGTAAATTCCTCTCATATAGTTTTTGTATTGGTCGATTGATTGAATTCTTTTTACACTGTCCATAAATGCAAATATAGGCATATCCCATACTTCTTTGTAATTGTATTTAAACCCACTTGAATTAATCATAGAAGAAACCATTGGTAATAATAATGAGGTAAATCCGTGACTTTTTTGTTTTTCAAAATACAAGTCATCTCTATCTGCCTCAATCATTGCAAACTTTGTGTTGTTATCTGCACCAACTTCCATATTTTTTTTAAACCCACATATTTTTCTTATAAAACCTGTTATTACTTCATAAGTTACTTCGTCAATTACTAAACCACTGTTGGGGTCTCGGAGTACAACCTTTTTGGTGTCATTATCTTGATATATTAAAAACTTACTTAAATCTAGGTCTCCTAAAATAATAGAAGTTTGCTCTTTGGTAAAACTTTTATAGGTATAAAGAAATAAATCAAAGCAAGTTAGCTCGTCCCACCATATATGTAAATTATCGTATATAGCAACTTTCATATCCGCAGGGGTGCTTACCAAATTTTTACACGTAGTCCAAAACGTTTCTTCTCCAAAATCACATATTTCGCCTAGCGTTGGATGATGCAATGTGATATATTGATTAACTCTAAAATCTTGACCTCTATAAATAGCTAAATTATCTGGCATTATCATATAGCGTAACCTTCTCGGTTAAATGCTAATAATCTGTAGGTCATACTCCAACCATAATAATCATCCATAGGTATAAATTCATCAGCGTCGGTTAGTTGTACCTTGCCAATTCCTACATCTGGAAAATCTAAGCTACCATTTAAAATTCGGTCAATTCTATCTGCGATTAAGTCGTGTCTATTACCTTGTAGTGTCTCCACTCTTGATTTATGGCAAAAGATAAAAAAGTCAACAGTGACGCTCTTAATTGCGGCGTCGTTTGTGTATTCCACGTGTGAAGCCATTGTGATGTATATATTGTCATCTTCTATTGTTTCTGGAACGTATTTATATGTCTTGATTAATTTTTTAGCAGGGGAAGATATCCCTAATTTATAATTCTCTGTGTCTGCTAAATTCGCCCCTCTAAAACACAATAGATTTACAAGCTCTTGGTCTGATAAAAATAGTTTCTTAACTTGCTCTTTGATATCCACAAAATCAATAAAGTTAGCCATTAATACCACCCCGCAATCGACATCTCTATACTATCTTTTAAATTAATTTCTGGGACAGAAATTGTAATCTTAAACTTCTTGCCAATATTTTTTCTATTATTCGCGACGCTAACTATAAGAGTTTTGTCTTCGTTTGTATCCACTGTTACTGAGCCAGTAGGATCTTCTAAACTGTACTCATAATCAAAATCTGCAATCTCTTTTGTGTTATTATTGATTATTTGGACTGTGATCTCTGAAGATGAATTAATGGCAACAATACCTTCGTTTGATAGTATTTTTAGAGAGTATCCTTCTCCTAGGGTGTCTTTCTTTACTGGTGAATATGGAATGTCGTAATAGTCGGCAATCATTAATTCTGTGTTATCTCTTGATGTACGGTTGCACTCTTGTAATATATATCTGTATGTGCCTTCACCTCTGTATAGATTGCCAGCTCTATATATTTTTGTAACTTCATAAGCTACAACATCACCACTACCTGTAACATCTTCGTCATCAATAAGAAATCTTTGGTCTCGTGTGATTTGTCTGCTCTCTTCATCTTTGGCCAACCTTACCTGAATCCGAGTATCTCCAACTGTTAAGTATTCGTTATCATCAATACCGGACGAACCAGAATTATTTTTATCTTCTAGAATACACCAACGCTCAATTATATTTCCATCTTTATTGATCCACTTTAGGAGATAATTGCAAAGAGTCATTGTTGCTCTAGTATATACTTCATCTTGCATATCTAAAGATACAATCATCCAAGGAGCTGATTGCCACCATACGATAGCTCCTAGATGGAAAGTTTCTCCGGGCAGTGAAATCAAAGTTTTTGATTCGTAGGATTGGGTGCTAATAATTGTAACGTTTTGTTTTACGCCGTCGATTTCAACATTGGAACTTGATAGGCTGTCTGGAGAATGATGTATTATCTTGCTTTGCAACGCAGATAAATCTCGTTCTCTTCGTGACGCCCCTTGGGTTGATAATAACTTAAAACAATCGTTTAGATTCAAAATATCAACTCCTTTGTAAGTTTTTCAGCAATACCTTGCAAAGGTCTATACATTTATACACATCACTTCTAATTTCATGCTCCGTCATATTGTCTATATGAGTTGACATATATTGGAGTAAAGAAACGACTCTAACAATAGTTCCGTCTTCGATTATTTTCTTGTCCGTAAAATCAGGTTCTAGCTCAATAAGCTCCAAACTGCCTACAAATTCTTTTTTTATATTGTTTATAAACGCTAACAAAGTAGCTTCTTTATGTGTGTATAACGGAATTATCTTGTAAAGTTGGTTAATCATAATGTTTACATATTTTTTATATGTTATCTCTGTTATCATATATGTAACTCCGTTAAATCTCCGTGGGAGTATGTATAGTTCTTAACTAACTTACGAAATTCAGATTTTGACTCTTTATAAATTTCATAATTTGCTTTAGTTAAATTAGCAGGGGAATAGGCTGTATAGTCAGCGGTATTTAAAATATTAACTAAATTATCGCTATTATTAATAAATGGTTGCAACCAACAAACAACCATACCTTCTGATACTATATCTACAATTTCATCTAAATCAGACTGTTCAATGTTTTCTTCAATTTCTCTAATGTCATCATTAAAATTTAATAAATTATAGCTACAGGCGGAATTAAATCTAGATATTGCGGTCTTCATATATGAATCCAATACCTGTGTAGCTAAGTTTTCTTCATTCTGCAAAATATTATAAGCTTTAGCTTTAAGTAGAAATGCAGATAAAAATACATCGTATGCTACGCTCAATTTACCACCCTCTTTACATATCTCTAATAACAACCCCTAAAGACTTTTCTAGTGCATTAATAACCTTAATTGAGTCTAACTTGCCATTTTTATACATTGAGCACACTTTGTAAGTTAAAGATCTCTTTTGACCACTTGATAGCTTATTAATTCTAGATACAATTTCGGCTGGAGATAAGTCGAACAACTTATCAAACTCTTCTTCTTTTAGCGCATTTGCGTAGTATTTAGACACGCCCAAGGTTTTAATAACATCTTCGTCGTCAATTAAAAACCAGTTTTTAATATAGAAGTCTTTGTTTGTAGCCTTAGCGTACTTTAAATCAGAGAACGGAATCTCTTGAACCTCTCCGAATTCAGACCATTCATAGACCTCTCCGTTTCTTGTATTCTTAAAAATCAATCTGCCGTTAAAGCCGTTCTTAACCTCAATTAGATCATCATTATGAATTTTCTTGACTCTTTTAGCTTCTGCCATAACTTTCATTCCTTTCATATTAATAGGGGAGGAAGATCCTCCCCGTTATTTATTTAGACTTAATTATTTGCTAATTTCGTATCTACCGATACCAGAATTATTACCAGCAATAACAAGAGCCATACCGTATCTATCACCGTAAATATATTCCTGTGTTAGGTCTGCATTGTCTGTTGGTGTACCAGGGATGATAAGACCGTCACCTTCATATACAACCTTAATTGGCTTCTGATCGCCTGCAATGATAGTTAGCATATTATCATCAAATACAAATTCTCTTGTACCTGTCTTGTGTCTCTGTGGAGCTTCAACTACTGGAGTACCGTAGAACTTACCATAATAACCAAGGTTATATAGATCTGACTTTGATTCTGAGCCCTGGATAGCAGGAGCTAGATGTCTAATAGCCTTCTGTGTACCGATGATTGTTGCCTGCTTACCACCGGAAGCTGCTTCAACGTGAGCAATTACATCTAGTAGAGCATCTTCATCATAAGCACCTGCTACTGGATAAAACTCTACGCCATCAAAATCATCAGATGTAGCTGAATTCCAAAGAGCATATACATCGTCCAGCATCTTCTTTGTGAAAGATTCTGAAACCTTCTGAATAAACTTGTTAAAGTCGATAACACCTGCTAGCACTCTGTTTAGTTCTTCATAAACCTTTACAACTTTTAGAGATGTTGGAACTGTAACATTTGTCTTGCCACCAATTCTCTGTCTGCGAATACCCTGTGTACCTTCAGCTGCTTCATCAACAGTAAAGTATGTTGAATCTTCTATTTCAAATAGAGCGGAATCGCCTAATGAAATATTTCTAAAATCTACAAGAGCATTAAAATATTCGTCACCCTGTAGGCCGTCAACAACTGTGTTCTGTAGAATTTCTTCTACAAGAGCAAATAGACCGTTACACTTACCGTCTCTAATTGCTCTGTAGTCAAGTTTAGTTGAACCACCGTTAAGATCAATTAGAGCCTTTCTTAGAAGTTCCTGTGATTTATCAACTGAATATTTTTCGACTGAGCCTCTGTAGGCGTCAATACCGATTTTTGCTAATTCTGAAATTGCCATATTATTTATACCTCCTTACTTACCTACACGAATTACGTAGTATGTATGTCTGCCTGCTACTTCGACAGCATCGATTACACCTACTGTTGTAGAACTTGGAGTTGCTGAAGCGACAGCCTTTAGCTTTGTACCAGCAGCTAGTTCTACGATAGCGCCCTGCTTTGGATCACCATCTAGACATTCCTTAGTAACACTGAAAACATTACCAGGAACAAAATGAAAACCTCTTGAAATTCTACCTGCTTCATTAATGAAATCGTCTAGGTTATTTAGTCTCTTATCAAAATTTGCTTCGTAATTTGTCTCTACTGATGCGATTAGAACAACCTTGCTTAGATCTGTACCGGCTGCTACATCAGAGCCTTTATATACTTCTCTTGAGCCTTCATATAGACCATCTAGCATAACAACATGGCCATTTTCAATTTCTGCGTCCTTCTTATTATTTACATATTTAACTGATACTTGAGCAGCTGGGTCTTTTGTACCAGTCATCTTATCAGTTCTTACGACACCGTAATTCTTCATATTAATAATCCTCCTTATTATTCATCTTGACCTAAGCCATATTTAACAAACAAACCGCCATATGGTTCGTTTTTGTCTTGCTGTGGCTTAGGAATTTTCTGCTTCTTAGACGCCTCTTTAGTCTTAGAGAATGTAGCTGTTGCCTTAGCAATTTTGCCAGCAATAGCAAAACAACGTTCTCTTACAGCGTCAACACTCATATCATCACAATTTTCCTTTAAAGAACAAAAATCTTCATTTGCTGATAGTTCTGAGAATTCATCCCATACTGCATTCAGACCTTCTTCTCTCTGATGCTTTAGTGTTTCTTTTTTAAACTTAGATAGCTCTTCATTTTCGGATGCAAGCTTTTCTAACTTCTTTTCATACATTTCTTTCTGAGCTTGATGTACATCGTCTGCGATAGAATTAACGAAATTCTTTAGGACAAAGTCTTCGTTTGCATCACCTTCATCAAAGTCCGCAATAACATATTTCTTACGCTTCTTTGTTTCCCAATCAATAGTGATTACATCGCCCGTAATAGCAAACTTAAAACCATATAATTTATAATCATCCGCTCTGTCAACCACATATACTTCGTTTAGTTCTAGGTCACAATCCACAAAGGCATACTGACGCCATGTGCCACATTCATCTACGATAGTAGGCTCACCGACAGCTTCCCAAAGAGCATCCATAATTTGTGATGTTAAAGTATAATCTTTAGACTTTTTCTTATTGTTATCATCATCGTCGTCTTCTTCGCCTTCACCTTCACTAGAACCCGGGTTGCTATCGCCTTCACTTCCGTCATCGCCACCATCGGTATTTTCTGGGTCGTCATTACCCTCTGAAAAACTTTCTAATTTATCTTTAAGTAGTTCATATGAAATCTGTTCAAACTCTTCGTCATTCATAGAAATATCTTCTAGAGTAAGATTAAATGAACTTAGTAATTCTTTTTTCTTATTCAAATTAGTCTCTCCTTCCACACATTTTTTAGTTACTCCAAATGTTGCTTTAAAATCTTCAAGCATTCGTGCATATGAGTCCTCATATGAGAATGTGTGTAACGCAGCGGACTCAAAACAAGGCTCAACTCCAAGCAAACAAAAAGCTGTAAATTCAAATTGATTAATTTGATAAACATCACCGACAAAGTTACCATCAATAACAGAAATCTCCATTGACTCTTTTGTTACTTTGCCAGATTTAATTTTTTTGTATGCTTCCTGTCTCTTCCATAACAGAACGTCTGTACACAAATACTCGTGTACTCCTGAGTCGTCCTCAATTTCTTCCCACCAATAACTTGCAGACTCTGGCACAATACCTACTGGCTGTGTCAAATTTATAAGTCTTGGTGTTCCATCTTTGTCAACAACTACATCGCAGTCGTGACCACCAAATTCGTCTGTCTCTCTGTTGTAATTGCAAACAACAGGCTTGTTGTATATTGTTGCTATACTTTTTTCAAAAGCTTTTTTGGTGATACAAGAACCGTTACGATTTTCTCCTGTATATGCAACTTTTAGGATTGCTCTATCAAAAGACTCATTTTCACTTAAAATTTTGTCGATTTTACTAGAAGAACTAGAATAGTCAATAACCATCTTTTTCTTGCTCATTCTTCTGTATCACCACCTTTTAGAGCATAATAAAACAGCCATTTTATCAATGACTGTCGATATATATCAAAACACTAGAGTGTTAGATATTGTGTATTTAATTTCTTTTAAAGAATAATTAATTTTGTCATTAAATTGGAAATACCATATACCCGCTGTACTAGAGTGTGAAATCAGCTGATACCCCATATTTAATAACTTGTCTTTATCTGCTTTATTGAAGACACATAAATATCTCACTAATCATCACCGTTACCTTCTTGTGCAACCTCTCCATTATCAGTAATTTCGCCAACTTCTTTAGTTGGAGCTCCAGCTTCCGAAGTTTCGCCACTAGAACTTTGAGTAGCAGAACTTTGCAGAGGAATAAAGGTGCTTGGAATGTTCATAACTTCATTTTCTAGGAAATTCATACCTTCCATCGCTGACTGTGATAGGCCTTGTGACGAACAATAATAGGACACCATAGGAATGCCGTATTGGCACGCCTTAATATATGCGTCTCCAGCTTCTTTTCTGTTGTAGATACTTACATCTAAAATATCAAACTTGAATCTTTTATATGTAGAGTTGTTTTGCATGTATCTGTTAATAGCCTTAGATATACTCATTATAATTCTGTATGTTAATGATTGGTCTGACTTTATAGACAATAACAAGGCGTTGCTACTAGCTTTACTATTGTTAAATAACAGACTAGAAACGCCAGCGCCAGAATATAAATGGTTTTCAGCGTCAACTACATTATCTGTGTCCCCAGTTTGATTACGCTCAAAAGAAATCTTGTCAATCTTCATAGGAGATAAAACAGAACCAACTTCCTCTGGCAGTACAGAGTCTAAATTTCTATAGAAATCTGTAGCTTGATTTAGAGGTAAAGCAAAGTCACCATTTTTATTCATAGGTAAAGTCATAGCTAGCATTGCGTAGTTTTCCAGTTCTGACTTTGTTAATTTAAGTTGCTTATAATCTTCAATTTCATAGACCTCTCGTAAAATACCTACAAATGGTGGAACTGGATAATCTGCTATATCTCTATTGCATTTAATTGCAAAAGAAGTAGGAGCGTCCAACTCTTGCCATTTTGAGTTTGTTCTATCTTTTAGATATGCATTATATTTTGTTCTAAACTCATCTGGATAGTAATCTAGCATATCTGAATATGTATCGAAGTATGAGAAATTAAAGTTAACATTGAATACATCATCTTCGATTGAAGAAATATCACAGTAGTTTGAAGGGAGTTGCTGGAAAATTACCGATTCAGTAGCTTCCCACATAGTGACATAACAAGTATCTTCTCTAAAGCAAACAGTTAGAATATCTCTAACATGTTCTGGTAAATTCATAGTGTCTAACATATGCAAAGTTTTTAAATACGCACTACGAATTGTTGAGCTTTTTAATTGTTGCACATCTGTGTTATATGGAGACACAACAAAAGACACATCACTTAGACTGGCAAAATATTGAATCAATCGTCTGTAATGAGAACTAGCTCCATACAAATAGATCGATGCATCTCTAAGTTGCTGTTGATATCTATATGGGTTGGATAGATATGTAGTGATTTCGTCTTTTGAGTATCTTTGGAATGTAGGGGAGTGAGTGTTATTATTTAGATTTCTTAATGTAACTCGGTTAGCACCATTATTCCTAATAAATCTAGTTGGAGGTCTATATGCAAAATTTAGTGAGCTAAAGTCATTAAAATTTTGTTTCTTCTCAGACTTTAAATCGTTGCGAATATCCTCTGCTATATTTGAAAAATTAGGTCTTTTCGGCTTATGATTGTATTTTGAGTTACGGCTATTTCGAGATTTATATTTACGACCTCGATTGTAGTTATTCTGTTTTGGCATAATTCACCCCGCCTTCGTTATCTAATTTTTGGAGCTCTAAACATGAACAGGCCGTCCATATCTATAGCTGAATGTTGTCTAAGTTTATATCTTTCTTCTGCTTCAATTTGAGATACAACCCAGTAGTTATATGACAAACTTGAATATCTATCCTTTCTCATACCACTCTTCTCTTTAACTTTAATTCTGTTATTATCTTTTGCTTCTGCCTGAAGGTTGATAATTTCTTTAATTAATAGTGTGGTATCTAGGTAAGGTTTTCTTAGTTCGTCTTTTTCTTCTGGTGACAACTTTTCATATCCTTTAAAAGCAGACATATATTTATCAGCGTCATATTCATTTACCAGTAATCTAATTCTGTTAGATGCAAAACCTTCTCTAAGAAGGTACGCACAATCCGAGTTTAAATCTGCTGAAGCTTTAATAGACCAAATAACTCGCTTTGCTTCTCGTGGGCATCTAGCAGCCATTTCGTCGTTGTTATAACAAGATAAGGCAGGATATGTTATACCTAAGTCACTATCATAAAGGTCTCTGGCTAATGTGTCATATACACCCATACCTACGCCTTGTGCGTCAATCGCAATATAATCACAATCAAAATCTTCATAAAGTCTTCTTATCATAATTGCTTGATCTTGGGTATGCTTACCTTCTGCTACTGTTGTGTACATAACATTGGTACAAAACTTACCCATAGTGTTAGGTGTACTACTAGTAATAACGATTGCAGTAGCGTCGTTCTTTACTTTTTTTGTTGAGCTCATCAACGCAATATCAGCTGATATAATTCTGACTTCTCCATTTTTCTTTGGAGGTATTTGTAGTCGCTTGTCGATAGGCACTCCATATTTACTTGGAGGGAGCCAAGGAAATTGTATCTTTCTATTGCTGTCTATGCTGTCATAACTGAAGAAACCTCCTTCATTATCACCAAACCATAAACATTCATTTTCCATACTCCAAGTTACTTCGTTAAAGCTTGCTTCTGACATCTTATCTTCTACGGCTTGAGCGTCCATAATATCTTCCTTAATGGAAAGTTGATATGGCAAACCACATACAAAATATTTTCGTTTGTCATCAAGCATATTTTTGCAAAACGATTTAACTTTCTTATATGACCAGTGACTTTTGAAATAAGCACTTGATAGATATACTTCCTTATTTGGTTCTTGCAAATGAGCATATTCTGGCTTTTCTAGATACCCTGGAGTACGCCTTGCGGTTAAGAAGTTTCTTAAAACGGTTTCAACAGTATCTAAAGGTATCATTCTAAATTCATCTAGAATTAAGATATTAGCTCTGTTACCTCGAGCTGTATCAGATGCTGTTACAACCTTGATAAAAGAACCACCTCTAAATATAACTTCTGCTTTTTGAGTGGTAATCGTAAGTGTTTTAATTTCATTATCTAGTAGGTCTGATTTTGGTATCAATTCTGACCTGATTTTTTCTAGTATCTCGATACTTTGACTTCTCTTACCGGACGAGATACATATTTTTGTTCCGGGATAGAGAATACATCTAATACAGCAGAACACTGCTATTAGCCAGGACTTACCTTGTCCTCTAGCTGCTATGTAACAAAAGTTTGTACAGTAATCCATCATTACTAGTAGTATCTTTTGAAACAGTTTTAAATTTAGATGTAAAAAGTCTCGTGCGAACCTATGTGGGTTGCTTCTATAAAAGCCACCCATCCGAGCTGCCGCTTCATAGGTTTTTCTTGAATAGGTCATAGCACATCACCTACTCACTTGTAGCACTTGAGTCTCCGAAAATACTATCAGATACAGCACTTTCGTCGTCCTCTTCATATACTGGCTTTTGTACTGTGTACTTAGCCATCTCTTCTTCATAGGCTTTACTATATTTATTTTTAATCTTCAGCATTTTACACAAATGGCCTAAGAAGAATACGAATATTAATTTTCTAACGCCATCAACATCTTGAAATTCTGGGTCTGGCTCAATAACTGGCTTCTTACGTACATCTTCCCAGTATCTTAGCATCTCTGCTAAAGATGCGTTACTCATATCATCTTCTTTTGATTTTTTAGCCGCTGCGACCTGTGATGGCTTAATATTTGCAGAAGCAAGCAAACTATTTAACGCACTAATATAATCCGTGGGTTTGCCAGAGCCAGTCTGATAACATTCATTGATTTTATATTCAAGCATACAGATTTGCTTATATATAGCTTCTAGAGACGTATCCATATCCGGAACATTGTCTGTCCACTGATGATATCTTTCATCAAAGAAGAGTATGGCTTTTGGATTGTCGTCCCAACCATCACCCCAAAAATGCCTCATCTCATCTGTAACCTGAGCAGTATTTTCTGCAAATTCTTTTTCTTCTGCTTTTCTTTGTTCTTTAGCTCTCTTTAATTCTTTCTTTAGAACTTTCTCTTTTTCTTTAGCGGCCTCTTGAGAGTATTTAAGTTGTAGCATATACTCTCCAGATTGGTGATATTCTTCATATAAAGTATTATCAAAGGACTTATCCTTAAATTGTCTTAAACCAGACTTTGAAAGATAAGACTGAATTAAACTTAATGACTTAGTGTTCTCATAATGCTTGCGAGCTAAAGATATTAAGTCTGGATGAAAATAAGCATCGAACTTCATACAAATTCTTCTTATCGCTTCTTCTTCTGATAGTCCTTCTTTTAAATAATCATCATATATCCCTATTACGCACTGATAGCAAACTGTAATTCTGCCGTTGTTGCTTTGATATATCTTGCTCTGAGATGGAGCAAACTTATTATCTTGTGTCTTATAAGACCTACCACAACAAGTACAGTAAAAACGATCAGGCACTCTAGGGTCTTTAACTTGTTTAGGAGTTTCTTTCTTCGGCGTTCTCACCTTGCTTCTAGGCAATTACAACACCTGCAAGTAGGATTTTGAAAAACCATCTCTAACAATCTTTTTAAAGTTAGAACTTGGTGTAAATTTTGGATACATTCTTGCTTCACATACAACTTTCTCTTTTGTTGTAGGGTGGATAACCGTTCTGGCGTCTCTTTTAACCACATCAAAAGTTCCTAGCCCTGGAAGTCTCAGACCTCCAAACTGCGTAGTAACCTGTACAACTGTATCTACAAAATCCTTATAAATAATTTCGGCATCCTGCTTTGTATATCCCTTACTCCTAAACACATCTAAAAACAAATTTTTGTTGCTAATCACTTTTAATTCCTTTCATACTCGGTAGGTATATGTATTACAAATCACTCAAACCTTTACTGTCTTGGCTTACAACGCCTTCAGAAGTAAAGTATTTACTTAACTCTTCTTCCTCGGAGACATCTTTGTAAACACCTACCATGTCAATAGAGTCCCAACCAACTACTAACTGAATAACGCTGTCTGGGATACCTAGTTTTGATAACTTTGTTGTAAAATAATGTCGTAATGCGTGAAAATAAAATGGCTCACCAATAATATTTGAAATTGTTGTAGCGTAACTATTTAATGTTGAAATAGAAATTGGCTGAGAGTAGTCAAATTTATTAGGGAATAACCATTCACTTTCAATACCGTGTTCTTTACGATATTGCATCCAACGGTCATAATATGGCTGGAATGGTTCGGCTAAGGTATATACATAAATCTGTTTACCGGCTTCGCCAGCACCTTTCTTGCCTTTTGTTTTTATCTTCTCAGGAGATTTATATAATGAACCTCCAAAAACCTTATTCTCTTTATCAAAGAAGTTGGTTTTAAATCGTGGTAATTCTGCTTTTCTTCTACCAGATGTAGCTGCTAAAGCAACGATACAAGCCTTTTCGTACTGACCTCTTTTTGTAAAGAAATCCAAAATCAATCTAACCTGCTCGTCTGAAAGCACTGTCTTTTCTCTTACAACTTGCTTAGTTGGGTTTTCAATTTTATTTACCACGGATTTAAAATTCTTAAAATCTTCTTCATCGTCTAAGATATTTTCTATATATTTGGAGAGGGAAGATAGAACGCTTTTGATTCTACATATTCTAGAAGGACTGTTATGATTTTCTTCTAATAGCCATCTTTGAAACGCTACAAAATTTCTTTTGCCGACCTTTTCAAAATTCTTGTCGTCATTATATTCTAAATTCCATATAAAGAAGATGTTTAAATCGTTCTTATATTGCTTGATTGTCTGTGATGACCTCCCAATACTTTTTAGGTAAGCAAGAAAATCATCTCTTAATGCGATATTGCTTTTGTTAATTTTCTTTATTTTCTCCGGTGAGGAAATTTGATTGTACACTGTATTTCGACCCAAAACGCTCACCTCCTTCTTATTATTTGTTTTGGCATAAATAAAGAGCAGTCTACATATTGCAAACTGCTCTCCTTTATGTTTTATGGTACAAGTATTAACTATGTTTAATATATTTTGAGCTCGACCTTATTTTAGTTGCGTATCGAGTAGCAACTAGATATTAATATTAATCTAACTCCACATCGTATCTCGCTAGGAGAGAACCGTCTTCATTACAAACCAATATAGTTTGATTTGGCTTTCCCACAAGTCTTTTCTGGACGGTGAAATCATCACCACTACCAGCTAATGAACCACTTTGTATCATCTTCACATCATTGCAAGTCATAGCGGCAGGAGCATGCTTGTGTCCACTTAATACCGCATACGGTTTAAATCCTAATGCTAATGCTAGTTTTGCAACACCATTCTCTGAAAAGGCATCATAATCACCGTGTACGGCTACATAAGTCTCACATCCGACTGTAAAGCCAGTGTATGTAGAATCCCCAGAGTGTATAAAGTTAATATTGTCTATATGAGATAAGAACTTTTCTGCAAACCAGTCAACCAGCCTGTCTAGTCTTTCGTCTTTTAATGCGTCATCTTTCTTGTCAATTCTACTATGATTGCCAGACACGCTAACAACATTAACATTTTCAAAGTGCTTACTAAGTTCATAAATAAATGCTGCTACACACTCCGAACATAGTTCGATTTGGGATATAACATCTTCTCGATTTGTAACTTGAATAGACTTATGAATGCTGCCAGAAATTAAATCTCCCATTAGCGATACATAACAAGTCTTTGAACTGTGTAGTTTTTGAATATCTAATACCTTGTTCAAATACTCTTCTAGCCTCGCCTTTGCAATGTCGGAATTATAATATCCGAAACAAGAATTAAATGTTGCACCTATATGTAAGTCACTTAAACAAACAATCATAGGGAAATCACATTCTTGGCCATCATATTCTGTAGCTGAGTCGTGCACACTAAATTCTACACGACCTTTATCTTCAAGGAGTTTTTCTATAATGCTTAAATTTTCTTCTAACCTAGCCTCGTTTCTTAGCTGACGATGTAGGTCGTTTCTTTGGTCTCTAAATCTAACTTTAGCCTTTTCTAAATCTTGAAGCTTCTTGTCTATCTCGTGAATATACTCTTCTGCAACATCAGAAGAACTAGAGTTAGCAGTCTTCTCTTTAAAATACTTATAGACAAAAGCACCACCAAATATTGTTTGGCTCGCCTTTCTCAGTGTGTCGTAATGGATAGGTAGTTTATACTTATCAATAATTTCTGACCATTCCTTATCAATTAGGTGGTCTACCTTCTTAGAAGCTTCATCTAAACATTGTTCATACAACTCTGTGGTGAGATTGTATTTAGACAGAGCGTCAGTAATTTCTTTACTCATACTACCAACCTCTCTTGTTAAACATATCTAGGTTGATATTACGTTTCTTACGACCAGCTGACGATACAAACTTCTTTGCGTCGGGATTTGTATCCGAGATTAGTCGTAAGTACCCAAAAATTTCCGGACAATAATATCTGTGTCTCTTAGATTTGTTTTTACAAGTACGCACGATGTACGCATCTGGATACTCACTCTTAATGGCCAATGATTCTTGTTTAGTAATTAATATCAAATATTTCATTCCTTTTATATAAGATGCCTAAGTTCTAGGCAGAGGGTCTATCCCTCCATATATAAATTCTCAAAAGCATTATAAAAGCCCATTAATACTGGGCTACTGCGATTTTTTATAAAAAAATTCGAGTAAAAACGCCGATTTTTGTAAGTTTTTGATAAAATAAATAGGAATAATGTTTAATTGTATAATAAAAAAGACCACCCGAAGGTGGTCTTGAAATATGTATTAAACTTTTTTAAACAGGTATCCATACAAAGAGACAGCGTCTTCGTTGTTAGTGTTTGTCTGAACCAAGGTCTTGCATTCCTCTTTGTTCTCTAGCAACAAGTTCATAAACTCTCTGTTAGGACATCCTAATAATATAGACATTAACATTCTGGATATGTCTTTATTCTCCGGTCTTTCAATCGCAGAGAGCAACCACATCATAGTGGTTTTACCTATACGCTTTGCCTCAATATAGTTGACACAAGCAGATTTAACTTCATTAACCAACTTGTATTTTTGATGAACATCCATACTGTCATCGCCCCAGTATTTCTTGCATATACTTTTCGTCTCTCTTACTTTGTCAATTATATTGTAAGCTCCTTGATACCACACTTTCTTTATATCGTAGTTCTTAAAGTTGATTATAGAAGAGAATGGTTGAAATTCGGATGGAATATAAACCATATCCTTTTCTATGCTTATCTGAGAAGGGAGTAGGTAGGATATTTTATCTGTACAATCGTTATCAAGCTCGTGCTTGATAATCTTAGCACCATCTCTCTTATACTTCACGTTACAGCAACTAACAGTATATGTCTTACTGTTATATCTATATTGATATTCACCCATAATGCCATCAATACACAATTTATCTTTTCTGTGTATCAAAATATGTTTCTCGATAATAGCTTGAAGGTAATCCATAGCTGTTTCATGCTTCTTGTACTGTTTACGTTCTGAGTCATAATAACCCTTACTCTTCTCAATAACTGAGAAGAATTTAGGCATTATTCGTCTGCCATTAGAGTCTTGAGTAATAATGCTATTTCTAATCTTGTCAATCTCAGCTCCGCTATCAATAGGGTACTCTCTCTTAGCTTTATCAATCTCTATGTTAGACATAACATCTAACTTGGATATTTCAAAGTACAAGTCTTTAACATCATTAAACGAAGCCCCTTTATTGACTCTGTTCCATAAGATTGAATTAGCTATCTGCGATAAGTTGACAATCTCGCCAATCTTATTTACGGATGTCTTAATGTCCAGGTCAGCTTGTTGCTCACTACTATAATATCTTTCAATCTTCTTAGCCTCTACATCACTTGTAGGGACACTGAACACATTGTAGTTTCTTTTAGCAGCTCTAAGCAATACAGGGTTATCTGTAAGCAATACTGTATCTGAGTCGAAGTCTGAACCACTTAAACGATTGAGCAGATTCTCGTTGATACTGTTGACGTAAACTATTTCTTCTGTAAGGTTGAAGTATTTTTCTATGTCCTCATTGTATGTATTATGGGTTACTAGTATATTACCCATTGTAACGTGAGGACTTCTAGTTCCTAAAATATCCGTATCATATTCAAATCTCTTAGAAGAAATATTGCCTACGCCTATTACAGATTTACCGTCGAACTTACCTATTGCACTTTGTAGCATTTCGATACCGTTGCCTATCATAACAGAGTAGTTACCATCAACATATATATGACCCATTCTCATATTAGATATAAATGAGTTAATTAGGTCTTTCTTAAAGTTATGGTAGAGTTTTGTTCTGGTAAAGGCTGTATTTAGACTTAACAAGTTATATACCACTTCGTTAGTGCTATACATAGGTCTTACCTGAAACTTCTTATCTCCAGGATATTTAATATGATACTTAAGCACATCTGGGTCGTTTCTTAACTTCTCTAGATAATCTAAAGAAGGCGCTAAAAATTCTTCTACCTCCTCATATGTAAGTTGTAGGGTGTTGATAAGCTGATAGTGACACTGTACCATTCTCTTTAATAAACCTTTAGGTGGTTTCTCGTGCTTTACTACGCCGAATGTAGAGTCTATCTTACTTAGCCAAGTTTCCAACTTGCCGAACTTTAAGTATTTAATACTACTTGGAGTGGTTACCAACTTGATATCTGATATATCGTCAGCTAAAGTAAATCCGTTTAATTGACCAACATCTGTAATGTTATTATCTGCGAACCACTGCTGTATCTTAGTATTAAAACAAGCTGACTTAAAGAACCTGTTACGTAATAAGAGAAATCCGTACTGAGAATACTTACCAAAGAGGGAAGAGTCTAATAGTGACTGTCCGTCCCAGATGTTATTATGTACATCTATAATTTTCTCTTCACTCTTTAGCCAACCATCTTTGCCTAGCTCAGTAGACACAACCTTGTCTTTGAACACGCTTTCGTAGTCATCTATTACTAAGATGTTCTTAGGCTGGATTTCAATAGTATCTATAATGCTACTCAAAGTTAAGGAGATATAAGATTCTAACCCTGCTAAATCTATGCTCTGCCCTTGCTTTACTGTTAGTCCGCACATCTCCCATCTGTGCATTTGAGAGTATAGTTTCTTATCTATGAATAAGCATTTACCGACTCTACTACTACCACTACTTCTCTTAAAACGAACATACTCTACGCCGTCGCAAGTAAAGCCATTGGTGTATAGTTCTTTTCGTAAGTCTGCTACTGATGTTACAGCAGGTATATTTGCTTCCTTTTGATAAGTGTGGCTTTCTTCATCATATTTAAAGCAATCACCTAGAACTTCTTGAGGCAATGGGTCTTCTACGGGCTTGTTAGTTTGTATCGCTACTAAATTATCGCCTACTGTGTAAGTGCAGTCACTAAGTTCTATATTCTTATAATTATACCCCTCTCTTAAATATAAACCTCCATACATCGGATTGTATTCTTTGTTGCTGTAGTTAAAGGTTACGTTTATGACACTCTTGGTATATTCGTATCCGTTCTCCCAAAAGCTGAACCTTTGATTTCTATATACTTTGTAATACACCTCTCTCAACTTAATTAGGTCTAGCGAATAGTCTAAAGTGTTAATGAACTTACCGGTATTTATACTTCCATCTTGCTTTCGTATGTTATAGCCTTGTGTGTTGTCCGTACCATCAACATATCTGTTAGCTAAGTATAAATCTTTGGCTTCTAAGGATAATATATTAACTCCTGTCTTGTGACTCAATACGTATTACCTCCGTTGTACTTATTAGTAATTGTAGTTAGACCAATCAAAGCAATCAAATAAATCGTCGCTATTCTCTCGTAATTGCTCCAAATTTAAGCTCTGTCGCATTTTTAGGTCTTCTTCATACTCATTGTTGATTACTACTTCTTCTAGCGTAGGAAGGAAATCTGAGCAAGCTATGCCGTAGTCTGGCTTGCATACTCCATTGGTAGAATCTCCATACAAGCAATGGTCACATAATGTGAAGGTATATGTAGCGTTAGTAGTTCTGTTTTTAGTTTTATATGTAGTCATTTAGATCTTTCCTTTTATCCGTACAAATAAAAGGTTGGATCAGTCCAGCTGTCCAACCAGTGTGCGTTCCGACTGAATAGCTTTCTGATATTTCCTCTGTTGTATAGTAATTGAGCACTTCAACCTCGTTGTACCACTACGTAAATAGCAGATAATCAACACTAATAATACATAGTGTTTATTAATTATTACTGTGTTTAATATTTTTGCAGACTTTTCGGCGGGGCTACTCACCCAACCTTAGCACCAAAAGGGTGAGTAGCTAAAATTGGATACGGTAGGGTGCCATTTTCGTATAGTTGGAATATTGCTTACGGTACAAGCACCTATGGTCTATCGCATATAAAATTTTACTATCCGTATATATAATATATTATATATATATATTATTACTAATAGACTCGGGGCTTAAAAACCCAGCAAAAATGCGGCTTCCTGAGTTGAAAATGCAGTGGTTTGCAGGGTTCCTCTGCACACATCTGTAAAGTAAAACGTAAATATGGTACTTTTTAAAGAAAAAAGTGTAAGTTTGTTGAAGCACAAAGTGTACCTAAACAGTAGTGGTAGATACTGTCCGTACACGGGAAGTTTGTCTTGAGATGTATTCCTCCTCTCTATCTCTCAAATAAAAAAAATCTCTCTCCGTTGCGTAAGCAACGCTTTTATATAGTATGGATTAGATATTGGTTAGATTAGCTAACCTGATCTTCCTCAATAACAGAGTCGATTACCTTACTGTAAACTTTATCAGAACCTAAGTTTAGATTTAGATAGGCATCTTCCATCTCTTCCTCAGTCAAACCAATATAAGTTAGAGTTTGTATGGAAGAAGAGTGTCCAAACATCTGTTGTAGTAAGAGTAACTTTCTAGGGTTATTATTAGACATAGCCATTTGATGAAAGCCAAAAGTCTTCCTAAAAGTATGAGCTCCAAATCTTATACTAAGGTGAAGACTCTTTTTTATATCTTGACATATATTATAGACTTGCTGTCTAGTTAAAGGCTTTGCCTTAGTTTTATCCCTACCGTGAGATACAAATAGATAGTCATCAAGTCTAACATCAGGAGTATGTTCTAGATATAGAGTAACTGCTTCAATAACAGCATCGTTAATACTAATATATCTATTCTTCTTTCTCTTTCTAGTATTTCTAGTCTTAATCTCAAATACAGGAAAGGTAGTTTTAAAAGTACAATCATCATTAATAAGATCTGTAAATCTAAGATTACGTAAGTCAGAGACTCTAAGACCCATATTAATACCAAGTATGAATAACATATTATCTCTATATCTTCCGTGTAGCTTTAGAAAGGTAGATATCCTTTCAATATCTTGTACGGACTTAATAGGTTGAGAATCATGTTCTTCTACTACATCAGAAGTTACTTCTGTACTTTTAGGTAGAATATTGACCTTAGTTCGTCTTAGAAAATCAACTTGAATAATGTTATCATTTGCCATATTAAAACCTCCATAGTAAACGGAAAATAGTAATTTTCTATACTCTTATTATACTCCTGTTTTAGCAGAAAGTCAACGAAAAACGTCAAATAATTTTAACTATTTTCTGTTTATTTCCGTAGTTACCGATTTGACATAATACTAATATTTTTTCAGAAATATTTTTACATTAAACCTGTTACGTAATAAGAGAAATCCGTACTGAGAATACTTACCAAAGAGGGAAGAGTCTAATAGTGACTGTCCGTCCCAGATGTTATTATGTACATCTATAATTTTCTCTTCACTCTTTAGCCAACCATCTTTGCCTAGCTCAGTAGACACAACCTTGTCTTTGAACACGCTTTCGTAGTCATCTATTACTAAGATGTTCTTAGGCTGGATTTCAATAGTATCTATAATGCTACTCAAAGTTAAGGAGATATAAGATTCTAACCCTGCTAAATCTATGCTCTGCCCTTGCTTTACTGTTAGTCCGCACATCTCCCATCTGTGCATTTGAGAGTATAGTTTCTTATCTATGAATAAGCATTTACCGACTCTACTACTACCACTACTTCTCTTAAAACGAACATACTCTACGCCGTCGCAAGTAAAGCCATTGGTGTATAGTTCTTTTCGTAAGTCTGCTACTGATGTTACAGCAGGTATATTTGCTTCCTTTTGATAAGTGTGGCTTTCTTCATCATATTTAAAGCAATCACCTAGAACTTCTTGAGGCAATGGGTCTTCTACGGGCTTGTTAGTTTGTATCGCTACTAAATTATCGCCTACTGTGTAAGTGCAGTCACTAAGTTCTATATTCTTATAATTATACCCCTCTCTTAAATATAAACCTCCATACATCGGATTGTATTCTTTGTTGCTGTAGTTAAAGGTTACGTTTATGACACTCTTGGTATATTCGTATCCGTTCTCCCAAAAGCTGAACCTTTGATTTCTATATACTTTGTAATACACCTCTCTCAACTTAATTAGGTCTAGCGAATAGTCTAAAGTGTTAATGAACTTACCGGTATTTATACTTCCATCTTGCTTTCGTATGTTATAGCCTTGTGTGTTGTCCGTACCATCAACATATCTGTTAGCTAAGTATAAATCTTTGGCTTCTAAGGATAATATATTAACTCCTGTCTTGTGACTCAATACGTATTACCTCCGTTGTACTTATTAGTAATTGTAGTTAGACCAATCAAAGCAATCAAATAAATCGTCGCTATTCTCTCGTAATTGCTCCAAATTTAAGCTCTGTCGCATTTTTAGGTCTTCTTCATACTCATTGTTGATTACTACTTCTTCTAGCGTAGGAAGGAAATCTGAGCAAGCTATGCCGTAGTCTGGCTTGCATACTCCATTGGTAGAATCTCCATACAAGCAATGGTCACATAATGTGAAGGTATATGTAGCGTTAGTAGTTCTGTTTTTAGTTTTATATGTAGTCATTTAGATCTTTCCTTTTATCCGTACAAATAAAAGGTTGGATCAGTCCAGCTGTCCAACCAGTGTGCGTTCCGACTGAATAGCTTTCTGATATTTCCTCTGTTGTATAGTAATTGAGCACTTCAACCTCGTTGTACCACTACGTAAATAGCAGATAATCAACACTAATAATACATAGTGTTTATTAATTATTACTGTGTTTAATATTTTTGCAGACTTTTCGGCGGGGCTACTCACCCAACCTTAGCACCAAAAGGGTGAGTAGCTAAAATTGGATACGGTAGGGTGCCATTTTCGTATAGTTGGAATATTGCTTACGGTACAAGCACCTATGGTCTATCGCATATAAAATTTTACTATCCGTATATATAATATATTATATATATATATTATTACTAATAGACTCGGGGCTTAAAAACCCAGCAAAAATGCGGCTTCCTGAGTTGAAAATGCAGTGGTTTGCAGGGTTCCTCTGCACACATCTGTAAAGTAAAACGTAAATATGGTACTTTTTAAAGAAAAAAGTGTAAGTTTGTTGAAGCACAAAGTGTACCTAAACAGTAGTGGTAGATACTGTCCGTACACGGGAAGTTTGTCTTGAGATGTATTCCTCCTCTCTATCTCTCAAATAAAAAAAATCTCTCTCCGTTGCGTAAGCAACGCTTTTATATAGTATGGATTAGATATTGGTTAGATTAGCTAACCTGATCTTCCTCAATAACAGAGTCGATTACCTTACTGTAAACTTTATCAGAACCTAAGTTTAGATTTAGATAGGCATCTTCCATCTCTTCCTCAGTCAAACCAATATAAGTTAGAGTTTGTATGGAAGAAGAGTGTCCAAACATCTGTTGTAGTAAGAGTAACTTTCTAGGGTTATTATTAGACATAGCCATTTGATGAAAGCCAAAAGTCTTCCTAAAAGTATGAGCTCCAAATCTTATACTAAGGTGAAGACTCTTTTTTATATCTTGACATATATTATAGACTTGCTGTCTAGTTAAAGGCTTTGCCTTAGTTTTATCCCTACCGTGAGATACAAATAGATAGTCATCAAGTCTAACATCAGGAGTATGTTCTAGATATAGAGTAACTGCTTCAATAACAGCATCGTTAATACTAATATATCTATTCTTCTTTCTCTTTCTAGTATTTCTAGTCTTAATCTCAAATACAGGAAAGGTAGTTTTAAAAGTACAATCATCATTAATAAGATCTGTAAATCTAAGATTACGTAAGTCAGAGACTCTAAGACCCATATTAATACCAAGTATGAATAACATATTATCTCTATATCTTCCGTGTAGCTTTAGAAAGGTAGATATCCTTTCAATATCTTGTACGGACTTAATAGGTTGAGAATCATGTTCTTCTACTACATCAGAAGTTACTTCTGTACTTTTAGGTAGAATATTGACCTTAGTTCGTCTTAGAAAATCAACTTGAATAATGTTATCATTTGCCATATTAAAACCTCCATAGTAAACGGAAAATAGTAATTTTCTATACTCTTATTATACTCCTGTTTTAGCAGAAAGTCAACGAAAAACGTCAAATAATTTTAACTATTTTCTGTTTATTTCCGTAGTTACCGATTTGACATAATACTAATATTTTTTCAGAAATATTTTTACATTAAAATAGATCCGTAATGACGGAATAAGTTTTAGAAAATCAATAGAAAAGTGTGATGAATAGTGATTTTTTTTGAGGTGTGAGGAAAAATGTGTAACTTAGTGATGCCTGTAAAGCTGAACGGTTGAAAAATCTGTAAAATATCCCCCACACCTATGGGTATTTTACATTGTGCGAAAAGGTAAAATACTATGATATGTACTACTACCAACGCAAAAAATAAACAGAAAATATATTATATTTCTTTTTTAGAATAATAATTAATATACAATGTGATACAATTTAATAGTAGAGATACAGAGATTTTTTTGTATCTGACTACATGCAAAATTTTACAGTTGCTAAAAAAAAAGCAACAGAGAGGACGGCAAAAAAAATGCTATTATCAAGTGAAAAATTAAAGGATTATGAAAATTATGTTATTGAACAGATTACAGACAAGGCAACAGTTGAAAAAGTTGTGTATAGTCAATTTAGCTGGCTGTATGCGAGGAGTGGATTAAAATCTATGTTGGAGTTTATCACGCTTGAATTTGCAAAGTATAAGAACAGTGAGTGTAACCGATTTGAGGACTGGATACAGGAGTATAGGGTGCTTATGCTGGACTTACTAACTGAATATAGAAATTGTTCTTTTTTAGAATAATAATTAATATACAATGTGATACAATTTAATAGTAGAGAT
>ENA-OOXM01000395-OOXM01000395.1-human-gut-metagenome-genome-assembly--contig:-NODE-395-length-39927-cov-9.437876_pt1 | contig 39927 bp, 27 predicted proteins | sample MGYA00241589_ERZ501347 | MGnify/ENA primary metagenome ERZ501347 (study PRJEB25962, sample SAMEA2042832) | human gut metagenome | biome: human gut; feature: human-associated habitat; material: faeces...
ACCGAAGGGAACTATTACTCAAATAGCTGATATGAAGGGGTGGGAAACTTCAGTTATTTAATCCTATTATCATTGAATATATTTTGGACTTTCTTTGTTTTACGGTGGAGTGGCGGGAAATGTGTATGACTGACGAAAGGCGGCGTGCAGAAACCGGAATAGGGGCTTCGGATACACGGAGGAGACACGAAAAAAGCCATGCCGCCAACCTTTTTATCGGTTGTGACATGGCCTGACAGTTGTTATGTATTGAGGTCCCGCGCGGCAATAGAACACGGTGTGCTTTGCGGAACCTTAGTTACGATGTCATCTTACGAGCACCTTGCGCACCGTCTCGCCGCACTTAACGATGTATGCTCCCGGCTCTATCGGGAACGAAGTGCTGCCCTCCACGGTGCCGAGCTGTCTTACGGTGCGTCCTGACATGTCGAACACGCTTACTGCGCATGCCTCTGTAGTAGATATGTTTATCTGTCCGGCGGTGGCTGTGATGGTTGTTCCGTCGGCAGTCACGGCGTTGCCGATGCCTGTGTTGGTGTCAACGTAGATGGTGTTGGACCAGTCGGAACTGTAATAGAATAACACACCGTCGTTTATTGATACGACGGAGTAGCTGAAATTCTCTTCTTGAGGAGAGTCTGGCGTCTCAATATACAAACCGTTATTGTAGGTTGTGCAATGATTATAAGTGCGTGTAAGCACTGTGCCGGCCTCCATTTCCTGAGTTATCTTTATGTCGTCGACGAACACCATGCCGAATACACCTTGTTCGCCTTCAGGCTCCATGAAACTTATATAGATAGTGTAGTAGTTGCTTTCTCCTAGCTCCAACTCGTATGATGTCATTTCTTCGTTTATTTCTACGTATTGTACACTATTGGCTGTGATATATTCAGTTACAGGGTCGGCATCGTAAAGTATCACTTGCAGTCTTGTCCCCGGAGCGCAGTTGACCGCCATCGCCGAGAGATTCATCTTTATCTTACCGGGATTTGCCGTGCTGACTTTGTAGTATGGAGTCGTGATCGTGGACATATTGTATTCTGGGGTTTGGTAATAGCTGCTGAGTCCTATCATGCCGTCCGCAAGAAAACAGTAAAGTCCTGCCCAGTCCGGATATTCTGTGTATTGGTCAAACCGATAGGCATTGTCGTTATAAATAGGATTTTCTATTGTTCCTACATTTACATTGTCGAAGTTCTCGTCTGCTATGACGAATGGCCCTGACTGCGGTATTTTATATTCTGATCTGACGCGCAGTTCGTATAGTGTGGCGTTTTCCACGCTGGTCCAGTTGGCTCTGAATCCGTCCTTGCTCACTTCTGTGGCCTCTGTAGCCACGGGCGGATCCATATCCGTTACGGGATTTATGGCGGCTACGATGTTTGACTCGGCCGAGGTGTGAACCCCGTCGGTTGCCTGTACGGAGTAATAATAGATTCGTCCGGGCTGCAATCCTTTCACCGTCAATTTGGTGTCGAGAATATTATAGTCTTGAAGTACATACTGCGGCTGGTTGTCTGAGAAGTAGAACACGTCGAGCAGATAGGATGTAGCCTTGTTCACGGCTATCCAGTTGGCGGTGAATCCAGTTTCTGTGACGTTGGTGGCGTCCATCACTGCCGGTCTGCTTATCTCCGGGTTGTCTTTCTGTGTTATTCTGATGTTGTCGATAAATATTGGCGCATCGGCACCTATCTGTATTGTACTTTCTCTGCCGCCTAATTCACGGAATGGGATTGTAATTGTTTGCCATGTCTCATTACAGCTTGCAAACCTTCTTTCCGGATATCCATACATAGTTTGATTGTATATAGTTACAATGGCTTGTCCAGACTGCGCACGGCATGAGAACTCGACATTGTAGTTACCGTTGTCGGCAGAAAGATCGATAAATGGCGTCATGATAAATGATCTGTTGCCTGTTGAAAGGAAACAGCATCCTCCTGCCTGATAGATATCGGTCCCGTACCATCCGCCCGTATTGGTATAGTCAGGTATTACATTGCTGCCGTCTGTTATGACAGTGTTCATGTCTGGTGCATCCTCAGAGCCTGACGTGAACCTGCTGAAGTCCTCGCTTAATACGACAATATCAGTTCCTTCTGCCTTCATAGGCGTCAGTCTTCTGTCGTTCGTCGCGTTCATGAAATATGGAAGTGTGAGGTGGCTTCCCGTCGTTGGTTTTACGGCAGGCATCATTACCTGTTGTTTTATGGTCTTTATGCGGTCATTGTTGTCTGCATGTGTACATGGCGATACGAGTAGTAAACCTAAGACCAGTGACTTTAACAGCTTTTGGGGTTTTAATGTCTTCATGTTGTTGATGGAGTTTTGTTTAAGTGTTGTTCTCTTCATATAAGCGTTGCAAGCAATGGCAACGCTCACGAGATGACCCCATTCCCGGGTGAGTTCGGTTTAAGGCTTCCGCCTTCATTGTGATGGTAGGCAATCATTGTTGCCGATGCAGGATATTGTTTATACGGCAGTTATGCCGGATGTTATTGCAATGAAGGTTTGTCTGCCGGTGTGTGACTGTGTCGTCGCGTGGTCTTCCGGCTTGGTTGTAATATATTATTCAACTATGGTGGAAGGCGAGAGCAGAGACATATCGGGAAACTATCGTTTCTCATATCTGACTATGCCGCACCGCATCCTATATTATGCAAATATAGTGAAAGGTGAGAGCAGAGGCAAAGCGGGAAAACGAAGTTTTACCGTACTGATCTATGCCGAGCCGCATCCTATATTATGCAAATATAGTGATTAATGGTAAAAATCAGAAGTTTTTTGTTCAATATTTTCTTTTTATTTACTTTATTGTTCTTCGGTGAGAGCTGTGACGTGTAGGTGGAAGAGTATTAATGCGTAGCGTTTATATGGTGGAAAGTGTGTGTAAGGTATGTAGTGTAAACAAGAAAGCCATATCACGTCCCGATAAAGGGAAATGATATGGCTTTCTTATGTTTATTGTTCAGTGCAGCGCGGCCGTTGTTTTCGGCATGCGGAGCACTGAGCGGGTGTATTCATATTTATCTTACGAGCACCTTGCGCACTGTTTCGCCGCACTTCACGATGTATGCTCCCGGCTCTATCGGGAACGAGGTGCTGCCCTCCACGGCGTCGAACTGTCTTACGGTGCGTCCTGACATGTCGAAAACGCTCACGGTGCATGCCTCTGTAGCAGATATGTTTATTTGTCCGGCAGAGGCTGTGATGGTTGTTCCGTCGGCAGTCACGGCGTTGCCGATGCCTGTGTTGGTGTCAACTATAACCACGTTGGACGGTTCAGAATATACATAGTCGTCTGTTCCGTTGCTTACGGCTATGACGTAGTAGTAGAAGTTCTCGCCGTCGGGAGAGTCGGGTGTCTCAACATAGAAACTGTTGTTGTAGGCTGTGTCGTACCTGTAGATGCGCGACAGAGTTGTGCCTGCCTCCATCTCCTGAGTTATCTTCACGCCGTCGATGAACACCATACCGGTTGTGCCGTAGGTGTCGTTGGGGTCGCTGAAGCCTATGGCGATGTAATAGTAGTTGCTTGTACCGAGGTCGAAATCATATGACGTCATCTCGTTGCTGAGAGTTACAAATTGCCAGCCGTTGCCTAATATGTCGCCTGTTTCGGCATCGACGAGTGCCACTCCGAGTCTTGTTCCGTTGGTACAGTTGACCATCTGTGCAGAGATGGTGGCTTTAATCTCTCCCGGATTGGCTGTGCTGACCTGATAGAGCGGACTGTAGAGCATAGAGTAGCTGCCCATCATGGCATAGTAGTTCTTGAGACCAATCATGCCGTTTGCGAGCAGTGTGGTGATGCCCAGCCAGTCGGGATGCTCTGTGTATTGGTCGAGCGAACATTCAATGGAGTTGTACTCGGGAGCGTTTATCGTTCCGCTTGTCACCTTGTCGAATGTCTCGTCGTCGAGAACGAATGTTCCTGACTGCGGAACTTTATACTCAGACACGGTGGTTAGGCTGTAGTATGCGGCGCTGTCCACGCTGTTCCAGTTGGCGCGGAATCCGTCCTTGCTCACTTCTGTAGCCGCTGTCGCCACGGGAGTGTCGAGATCCTGCACGGGCTTAATGGCAGCCATGATGGCCGACTCGTCGGATGTGAGCGTGCCGTCGGTTGCCTGTACTGAGTAATAGTAGAGGCGTCCGGCCTGCAGACCGCTAACGGGCTCGCTGGTGTTGGTGGTCTGGTAGTCCTTGAGGACATACTGCGGCTGGTTGTCTGAGAAGTAGAACACGTCGAGCAGATAGGCCGTTGCGGTGGTCACAGTCTGCCAGTTGGCGGTGAAGCTGTTGTCGGTGACATCGGTGGCATCCATTATCACCGGAGCGCTGATGGTGGATACTGTCTCAGAACTTTCCTTCTGAGTTATCGTGATGTCGTCGATGAATATCGGCGCGTCACCGTAGAACTGAATCACAGTCTGCGAACCGCCGTATCCGTTGAAGGTAGCCACGCCTGTTTTCCAGTTCTCGTCGCAGCTGGCTTTCATTCCGTGCGGTTGCGGTCCGCCGTATGTCTGACTGAAGATATAGACATTGGCGCTGCCCGACTGTGCCCTGTATGAGAATTGGATCTCGAAGTTTCCATTGTCGGCGGAGAGGTCGATGGAAGGTGTCATGAGCAGTGCCTCTGTGCCGTCGGCAAGGAAACAGCATCCTCCTGCCTGATAGATGTTCACTCCGCTCCATCCGTATGTGTTGATGTAGTCCTGCATTATCTCGCCGTCGCTCGTAGTGATGTTTGTCATGTCGGGTGCGTCCTCGGAGCCGGCCGTGAACTTGCTGAAGTCCTCGCTGAGCACAACGGTCGTTGTCTCGCCCGCCTTCATCGGCGCACGCAGACGTGTGTCGGCTGTGGTTGTCATTGCTGCCGGAAGCGTGATGCGGCTTTTCTTTATCGGGTTCACTGCATGCAGCTTTGCCGGACGCTTGGCGCTCCATACGCGGTTGCCGTTGTCGGCTTGCGCGCATGGTGAGATAAGTAATAAGCCTAATACCACTGACGGTAACAGGTTTGTTGCTTTTGATAAGTTCATTTTGTTGTTATCGTTTTTATCTAATTATTATTTTCTTTATGTAAGTGTTGCTGTCGCAGTCAACCTTAACTATATATACACCCTTTCCAGCTATGTTCAGCTTAAGGCTTCCGCCCTCGGTCTGACCTTCGGCAACCATTGTTCCCGATGCTGAATATACGGATACGGCAGCCTTTCCGGCTGTTCTGACGGTTACGGTCTGTCCTTCGGTTTCAACAGTTGTGGCGTCGGTTGATGCGTTGTCGATGCCTGTGGCCAGGACATAGATGGAACGCTCGACCGGTGACGACTCGTTGTTGCCCTCGTATAGACAAACCACGCTATACTTGTTGATGCCTTTCTTGACAGTTCCGTCGATGAATGTGCGGGTTGTTGTGAATCCGATGTATTCGTCGTTGCGATAGACATTGAATCCGAGCGGGTATTCGGCGTCAGTCGTAGGATTGTAATTCTCGTCGAAGTCTGGCGTCTGTCCCGGTACGAAAGTGTCTTTTGCAGTCGTGGGTTCGAGCGTAGCCTTCATCAACGGATTGAGCTGTATGATGTCGTCGCGCCATACACCTTCTGATAGTACGAGGTTACCGAGTCCCGGAGTGTAGGTGTCGCCGTCGCAGATGATGCGGAATCCGCCGTCGGATGTGTTGCCGTAAACGCCAATCATGTAGTCGTAGCCGGGCTCGATGACTGTAGGCGTGTCAAACTCCTTGACACACCAGTTGCTCGATCCGTACTCGGTGATGTCGCGTTCGTTTACAATCTGCATGTCGTCTGTGCCTGCTGCTGCGCGCCATACTCTTATCTTATAGCTTGTGGTGCGTTGCGATGAGAACGGGAAGAAGCCTATGCCGGTGATGGCGTAGCCGTTGTATGCGCGGAGATCTTTCTCGTTGAAACGCTGCGCGAAGTCGGTTTCGTTCGAATAGATATACTGATATACAACATCGCTGTAGTTGAGGTTCGAGCGCGAGAGGTCTGGATTCATCTTCCATGTCACCTCAACACCGTTGCTCGTCTCGGTTGTCGAGAGCGACTCTATGCGGTTCTCGGGCAGTCTGACGGTTGCCTCGGCAAACGGAGATACGAGTCCGTTATCATAAACCACATCCACTTTGTAATCTATTATTATGCTTCCCGGATTGTTGTCTACATAGGTCAGCTCCTGTGTTGAGGTGAGGAGTATGCCGTCTCTGAATATCCGGTATTTCTTCACTCCGTCGGCTTCAGGTGCTTCCCATTCGAGAGTCACCACGCCACGCTTTGCCTTTGCCGTGAAGTTTCTGACCATGGCGGGAGCCGCCTCGGCCGTGAAGTCGAACGAAATCTTGCCGTCGGTCTCGCTGATGTTGTTCAGAGAGAAGTATGAATACTTGCCGTCGTTGGAGTGGGTAGACGGAATTGTGACATCAGACCATGTCGTCTTGCCTGTCGATCCGGGGAAAGGCGCACCTGCCGAATTGATGTCGCCGTAGGATTGCGGGCTGTCGTAAGGGTCGGATGTGGCTGAAGCGCACACTGTGTAGAGGCCCTGCTGATAGTCGCAGTTCACGGTGTTGAGGTCGGCGGTGGCGTTTATACGGTTCTCGTCAACATGATAGACGATGAGTCCGTGCCCCGGAAGCTCCTTGTCGAACTTCTGCACCTGGCGGTTCTCAAGTACGAAATAGTCGCCCTCACGCTGTGTTTTCACCACATATCCCACAGGTTCGTCGGTTGCGGCAGGCATGTCGGTTATGGATGTCGTGGCGTCGAGCACCTTGGGTTCAACCCATCCGAACTGCATCTTCTGCCACATGTTGAGGCTTGAAGGCGTGTCGCCCGGCAGGTTATGCTCGTTCCATATACCGTCGGCCATGAGGTCCCAGATGCCGGTTCCGTTGTAGTAGCCGTTCTCCTCGTAGTCGGTGTCGTAGTAGTCGGGCGCACCGAGGTTGTGTCCGAACTCGTGACAAAGCACTCCGACAGTCGTCATCTGTGTGCCATACTGCGAGTTGCTTATGAGAATTTCGGGCTGTATGGTGTATTTCTTCACGCGGATGTCGCCATACATCTGGTCGAGAAGCTCGCCGCTGTGCGACCATATATCCGCCGTGTTACCGCTCACTTCCTGTCCCATTCCCTGGTGGATGATGGAAAGTCCGTCGAGTTCGCCGTCACCGTCGTTGTCAAACTGTGTGATGTCGAGGTCAGGATCGACAAGTGCGAGAGCGTCGCGTATGAGGTCGGTCATGTCCTCTGTGCTGTAGAGTGACTTCTGTCGTGGCAGCTGCAGCCATCCTACGACAGTTGTCTCTATGTCCAGTTTGCCGTAGGATGTCTCCAGATAGTAGTCGCGGAAACTGCCTGTGCCGTTGTAGTTCTCGGCGTTCATGAGCTCGCGGAACTTGTCTGCGTCGAACAGAGGTTTGGTGTCGGCAAAGTTGACGAGCAGCATGAGCAGCTTGCGCTTGCCCGTAAGCGGGAATGTACCGTTGATCTGTAATGATTTCTTCGGTCCGGTGGTGCCGAATACAGCACCGTCAGCCTTCATCAGTTCATTGCGTCTCAGCAGTCGTGCCCTTGCCGGAGCCTGTCTGTCGTCGCCGGTGTATTTCTGTCCTGCTACGATTGTGTCGTTGTCGTCCTTCGTAGCGTAGCATAGGAATCCCTTATCCGATTTCTTCAACACATATCCGTCGGCCGATTCGAGCCAGTGGCTGTACTCGTCGCCTCGTATGTGATAAGCGACCGTCGTGCCGTCGGGTTGTGTGAATTTAACAAGTTTCGGATATGCCGGCACACAGAAGGCCGGCATATCCGAAATAGAGATAAGGCATAATGATGTAATAAGAATTCTGAAAAATCTCATGCCTATATTGTTACTTTAAAATCTTTACGCTTTCGTTTCCAGCGTTGATGACATAGATGCCATTGCTCCATCCGCTTGCAGGAATGACAACCTCGCCACCGCGAGCCTTGCCGTTGAATACCTGTACGCCTGATACGCTGTAAACTCTTACGCTCTCGCCGTCAGACAATCCGCTCACGCGATAGTTCTCGCCGTCGGCAGATATCTCAATCTCCATGTTGCCTGTTGTCGTTGTTCCGATTGCGTCGGCAATCTTCTGATGGAACTTAACCCACGGCATTACGCTGAAGCTGTAGCCTGTCAGTTCAGAGCTGAACTCGTCGGCTCTACACCAGTTGCCGTCAACAACGTAGTCGCTTCCAGGCAGAGCCTTCTCTGGCTTGACATAGAATGTAGTCTGTTTGTTGGCGTGCTTTCTTGTGTCGAATCCTATCCATGTGCGGTAGTTTCTCTCCTGTGTCTCATCGTAGAGGTCGAGCTCGTCGAATTCGAATGCCACATAGAATGTACCGCTCACATTAATCGGTTCGTCAAAGCTGATAGACTGTCTTACCGGCTGATAATATCCGCTGTCGCCGAATGTGTTGATGAGCTTTTCGGTCTTCGAGCCGAGCGGGTGCTCAGTGTCCGGTTTGCCGTCTTTGTCAGGATAGATGACGACGGTGTATGTCTTTTCCTTATCGTTGATGCTGCCTTCGCCTATGTCGTTGATGAACAGGTTGTACATACTTGTGAGTATAGACAGCGACGAAATGTCGAGTGTCACGTCAGAAGGCATCTCGAAGCGCTCGGCTATTGAGCGGTAGTACGGGTTCACTCCGACTGCGTAGTCGTAGTATATCTCGTATGTGTCCATCTCCTTCACGTTGCCGTTCTCGTCGAATGCAGGCAGGTCACTCTGCTGGAATATCTTGTCTATTGACTCAGATGTAGTGGTGAAAGCGTCGTCGGTGTCTACCTCAAGGTCGTAAACATCTGTTCTGAATACCTGTGTGCTCTCTGTTGTTCCACCTTCGTTTGTAGTCTGGAGCGTTATGGTGTAGCTTCCTGATGCCGGGAATAATATTTCCGGTTCGGCAGCCTGGTCGTCGGATATCACGGCTCCGTTGTCGGCAGTCCATTTGTAAGAATCTGCGTCGGTGCTCATATTGACGAGTTTCACCTTCTGATCCTTGAATACGAACGGTGAGCCGTTGAAGATGGAGTTGAGCGTATTGCCTACATAGAAGAGTGCGGTAGGCGGCAGCACATCGTCCTTTTCTATGACAGAGAAGTTGTCTATCGCGATGTTTCCGTCGCCGGCTTCAGCCGAGCATGCGTACATGGCGAAGCAGTATTTGCCGTCTTCAGCCGGAGTGAAGTCTTTCTCTATCTTCATCCAGTCTGTTACAGGTGTATTGATTATTTCCTCAAGCACTGTTGTCTGTGCGTCAGACTCCTGTGCGTTTCCTGCTGTGAGCTTGAACGACGGGTTCACGTTGCCGCTTCCCGGCATGTAGAGATACATTGATACGGTGTATGTCTGTCCGCCCTTCATGTCGAGCATCGGCGAGTAAGCTATGTCCTGTCTGCCCGGCAGAGCCGAAGGCTGAGTCAGCATATAGTATTCGCCCGATACTGCCGGTTTGTCTTTTATGGCAGCAGTGATCCACGGTGTCTCGCCTGTGCTTGCCCATCCCATAGGCAGGTATTCCTGTCCTGAATAGTGCGTAGCGTCGTCGTAGGTCTCTACATACGGTATCTCGGCCTTCCATGAAGGTTCCTCACCGCTTCCGCTCTCGGCTACAGAGAATGTGTCGAAGAATACATCGCCTGCTGAAGCCAGTACAGAGTTGCACCAGAGTCCGAAGCAATATTGTCCGTCGGTCTCAGGAGTGAACTTAACGGTTACTTCCTTCCAGTCGCAATCGCCCTCTTCTGCGGCAAGCTCATATATCTGAGCGTCAGCCACCTGAGCAAGTCCTGCGGTAATCTTATATCCCGGATTGCGTCCGTTCTGTGCGGCGTTCATCATCTTTACCCATACGGTCATGGTATATTCCACGCCACCCTTCATCTCGAACATCGGCGAGAATGCCACGTCGGCACGGTTGCTTCCCTGCGGATAGCCCGATACGAGAGCGTTAGAACCGCTCTGTGCCTGAACTCCGTACCAGTCGGATGTAGGATAAGTAGCGAATGGTGCTGTGCCTTCGCTTGTCCATCCTGCCGGGAGTTGTTCTTCTGCTGTAGTGTCGAAATTCTCAGAGTAAGGCAGTTCCTTATTAGGATCAACAGGCTCCTCCACGGTTTCTTCCTCTGTTACGGAGAATGTATCGAAATATACATCGCCTGCTGTAGAGAGCACAGAGTTGCACCAAAGTCCGAAGCAATACTGTCCGTCAGTCTCCGGAGTGAATGTCACGGTTACTTCCTTCCAGTCGCACAAGCCTTCCTCGGCAGCAAGCTCAACGGTCTGAGCCTCGGCAGTCTGCGCGTTTCCGGCAGTAATCTTATATCCCGGATTGCGTCCGTTCTGTGAGCCGTTGGTTGTCATCACCCATACGGTCATTGTGTACTTAACGCCGGCCTTCATCTCGAACATCGGCGAGAAAGCCACGTCGGCGCGGTTGCCTGTCTGCGGATAACCCGATACGAGAGCGTTCAGACCGCTTTGAGCCTGAGTTCCATACCAGTCAAGTGTAGGATATACAGCAAATGTGTATTCGCCGGCTACTTCCCATCCTGCAGGAATATATTCCTCTTCGGTGGTGTCGAAGTTCTCAGAGTAAGGCAGCGCAGCCACCTGTGCAGGCTCCTCAACGGTTTCAGCCGCGGTCACGGAGAATGTGTCGAAGAACACGTCACCGGCTGTAGAGAGTACGGAGCTGCACCAGAGTCCGAAGCAATATTGTCCGTCTGCCTCCGGAGTGAATGTCACGGTGACTTCCTTCCAGTCGCATTCGCCTTCCTCGGCAGCAAGCTCAACGGTCTGTGCCTCAGTCGTCTGCGCGTTTCCTACGGTAATCTTATAACCCGGATTGCGTCCGTTCTGTGCGAAGTTCTTAGCCATCACCCATACGGTCATAGTGTATTCCACGCCGCCCTTCATCTCAAGCATCGGCGAGAAAGCCACATCGGTACGGTTGCTTGTCTGCGGATATCCGGAGACAATCACGTTTGCTCCCGACTGAGCATGTGAGGCATAGTCCATTGCTGAAGACACGGAGAAAGTGGAACTTCCTGCCGTTGCCCATCCTTCCGGCATCATTCCTGCCTCGGTGTCGTCGAAGTTCTCCGTGTAAGGATACTCCGCCACACTTTCAGCGGCCTTAGCATAACAGCTAAAGAAGATGCTGAATAGGAAAAGTAAAGTAAAAAGTTTTCTCATATTATAAAACAGTTATTAAATGAAATATTTTGTCAAAAATTATAGATAAATGTGGTTCATCCGACATTTCGAGTGATATGACAATCATGAAGAGCAAACAGCCTTAGCTTAAAATATCGTTCATCTCTGAATCCATACGCAGTTCTCTTCAAAACCTTAATTTTGTTGTTGATACCTTCCACTTTCCCCGTTGATATATGACAGTCATACCATGCAAGTATTCCCGTACGATATGCCATAACGGTGGAAGCCATCCTCATAAGTTGTGGCACCTTGCTTTCTACGGCCTGGTTTACCCAGTCTAGCAGAACCAGCTCGGCTGCTTTCCTGTCTGTCTGCATCCATATCTCCCTGAGCTGCTCCTTCAGATAGTATCCTTCCGACAAGGGCCTGTTCATAGCCAAGGCATTCTCCAGTCTGGTCCTGTATTTCTTATCACAGATGTCTGCCCCGTTCTTCAACAGCAGATATCGTGTACCCTTCAGCACGTTCCGTCTGTTGACGTTCTTCTCCATATTATATTGCACCCTGCGGATTTCATCGAGCTTGTCATTCATCAGCTTCATCACATGGAAATGATCGAACACATGTACCGCGTCAGGACAGTTTTCAGATACGGATGAGATGAAGGCTGCCGACAGATCGGTGGCGACATATTTGATTTTAACGCCTTTCTTCCTGACCGTTTTCCAGAATCCATCCAGAGAATCAGAGCCTTTACCATTACCCACATAAAGTATACGGCCTGTCCGCAGGTCTACGACTATGGTCTTGTAGACATGCCCTTTCTTTACTGCGAACTCGTCAATACCGATACAGTCCACACCCTCCAGTGACGGAGGGGAATAGTGCCTTTCAAGATAACGGACGTGTATGTCCTTTATCGTATCCCACGACACATCCAACAGATCGGAGACATCCTTCAGGCTCATTGCCTTAAGCAGATCTGTTACGTAACGTGCAAAACGATGGGTGTAACTGCAACTGCCTGTAGCAAAAGGTATCCGTTCCTGCTGGTCATAGGAACATCGCTCATTCATGCACTTATAGCGCTGTACTTTCATACGGATGATCGTTTTCTTACCGCCGATCGGAAGACCGACAAATTCCCTGATACGATAGCCGTTCTTGACCAGATGGGTATGACCGCATAGAGGACATGTCTTTTGACGCTCTTTTCTTTCCACATGTAAGATAATTGTGTTACCTTTGTATTCCTCTCTGGTACATTTATGGGAATACAGACCCCACGCATGATATAGAAAACTGCTGTTCATAAGGATATATTTGTTTGTGGTTATTCAAATATACTATATGTCCAGTGGTTTTCTTCTTTTTATACATAACTTTTCACTCCAAATTTCGGAAGAACCCTGTTGTTAATGTAATATGCTTATTTTACTATTATCTTACGAACTTTTCCGTCAGACATTCTCACGATGTTCACGCCACGTTCCGGAGATGTGAGGCGGCGGCCGTCGATGGCGTAACGCTCGGTCTCGGTGGCCGTAGCGTCAGACCCAGTCTGGTCTATTCCGGTAGGTGTAAGCATTGCTTCGTTGGATGGACTGCTCTCGCCTGAGTCGTAAACGGCGGTAACAGTATAGACAGCATCGGGATGTCCTGCCTCGGTATCGGTGAAGCTGTTGGTGGTAACGAGCTCGTTGTTTATCTTCACATTGTTGCGATAGACATTGTATCCGAGCAGTGTCGAAGCCTCGCAACTACCGTCGTAAGGCGCATATTCGAAGTTGTCTATCATGAGCATGACAACGCGGCGTACGCAACGCACGGCGAAATAGCGTGTGCCCTCAGGCACTGTGAATGTGTATTTTGTCCACGCATCGCTTACCGCAATATGGTCGTCATCGTTCAGTTTGACGAAACTGTCGTGATGATTGTCGGTGGTCGAGTAATATACGTTCATCCATTCAAAGTCGTATGTGGCAGCCTTTGCGTAGAATGTTATCGTCTGCTGACGGCCGTCAAGGCGCGGAGTGATGAGCCAGTCGTCGTTCTCTGCAGGCCAGTCAACCGACGGACAGATGAGCATCTGACGGCTGTCGTCGCTCAACGGCATGAACGCGTCGTCCATATTGCCATCAACCCATACACCGGCCTGTTCGATGTTGAATACCTGGAAGGCCATCGGTTCGCCCTCATGCTCATAAAGGTTTGGTATGCGCGGAGTAATCAAGGTTGTTGACTTGTCACCGTCGTAAACACTCCAATCACCTATATTATCTATGATGAACGGTTCATAATCCTCGAATCCATCGGTGACTGTCTGCATGTCGCCGTGTGCCACAGCAGGGATTGAGGCTGCCGCGTTCCATGTGAGCGTCGCGTGGCCAGGAACACCTGTCGCAGCAAGTCCGCTGACAACCGGCAGATCTGAGGGGCGTACAGATGTATAAAGCGTATCAGAAGCGTTGTTTTCGTCGAATTCATCGGCATCATACGTTACGATTGCCTGCCATTCGTGGCTGTCGGCAACGGCATCTGCCGGTGTGGCTTTCACCGTATATGTAACGTTTACGGTGTTTGCGGCCTCTACATCGGCACCGTCGGCTGTGGCGACAACCTCTCCGTCGCGCAGGAAATCTACCTTATATCCGCTTGCGACATTACCGCCACGGTTGAATACCGATACACTATATGTGACGTCATCGCCTATGCCGGCACGTTTCTTATCAACCGTGAATGAGGTGACGGCAAGGTCGTTGACATATTCAGACTCGTCTATGCTTATGTTGTCAACATACATGTTGCGGTAGGCTCCGGCGTCAGACTCGGCTGTTGCGAGCAGGCCGATGTTCGCGAAAGACGCTTTCTGCTTCGGCAGATTGACTACGCACTGTGTCCATCCGTCCGAATTCTCGTTCTGATAGAACACCGCGTTGTCGATGTTCTGCCACTCACCGCCATCGAAAGATATCTGTACCTGAACGCGGTCGTTCACTTCGCCGTCCCAATCTGGGTCATACCATGGGCTGCGAGCCTTGTAGAACCAGAAACGAAGTACGGGATTTACCGCTCCGGAAAGGTCGATGAGAGGAGACACATATAGTGACTGTGCTCCGTAGTCAGCATATTTTGACTCGGCAACAATCATTCCATTGTCGCTGTCCTGCGACATTACTTCCTCAAATTCGCCCATTTCATCGTCACCGATGGTGTGCCATTCGAAGTCGGCAACAGTTCCGTCTACAAACCAAGGAACTTGTGGTTTCTGGTTGGCGAACGATTCCTTGTAAGGGAACGTAAGCGGAATACCACTCAGAACGGACGAAGAGACAACCGGTTCGCCTGTCAGTCCGGCAGCAACCGGAGTAATGGTGTATGACACGAGAGCCTGACCACGCTCCACGGGCACCTTGTCCGTATAGCTTTCACCCTTGTGTCCGGTGGCAAGAACCATTCCGTCGCGGGCAATGTTGTATGTCATGTTCTCATAATCCACGTATCCACCGTTGACTGAAGAAGCCGGAGCTTTCCACGTAACGGTCACGCTCTTGTCGGCATTGAGCTTTGCCACTGCGTCGGTAACGGCAACAGGAGTGTCATTTCCTACATATACTTTCTGTTCAACAGCGGCTCCCTCGCCCTCTGCATTGGCAGCTACGACACGGTAGGTATTGAATCCGTGTGCGGGTTCGGTGTCTTTCCAAGTAAGAGCGGAACCCGGATTGACATCGCTAAATGTCTTTACGGCTGCCTCGCTATCGTTGCGGTAAATGTTTATATCCACGTTTGCAGACAGAGCCTCGTCGGTCGCCGTAACGGCAGGAGCCACAAACGAAAGGTCGGCAGACATAACGCCACGCTCCGCAGGTGCGACATTCAGATTGGTGACAGCACCGGGAACGCCTGCCGAAGCGACGTCTGTTATATATATATTATCTATATCTATGCGGTGCATGTTCGGCTGACTATATGCATAAAAGCCAAGACGATAGTTGCCGTCAGCCTTGACAAACACCTTCAGTGTCTTTGTTCCGGAATCAGATTTTGTTACATTATTATAATCGGCAAGCACTGTCGTGAACGAAGCGGGATCGGTGGATGTGCCGAGAAATACCTTCAGGTTCTCCGGCATAGAATTTATTCCGAGATAAAACTTCAGTTCATAAACTCTTCCGGCAGAAAGATGGAACTCCGGAGAGATGCACCAGTCGTCACCAGGCAGGCCGGCCTGATAGTCCAACATATAGGCCGCCGCACCGTTGAGATATTCCCATGTGCGTCCTCCATTGTTATCAACAAGCGTCCAGCGGGCAAAATCTTCCTCGGTATCGAAGGTCTCTCCAAATACCACATCACCGCTGTCGGCACGGGCACCGATTGCAGCCACAGCCAATAACGCCGCAAACAGATGCCTTTTAATAGTAAAGCGTGAAAATCTGTCCATTTGTTTTGAATTTTAATAATTAACGTGACAAAATTACGCTAAATACATTTTAAAACAAACATTTCGCACTACTGCATTACCACTGCATCGACAATATCAACCCGTAATATCAGCAAGAAACTCCTGAATACTCATGCCTGGAGGCACACCGAGTTTCTTGCGTAGACGGTGACGCGACGATTCGACACTCCGAACCTCACGATAGGTCAGGGCAGATATCTCTTTCGTTGACATTCCTATGTGCAGATAGGCACACAGACGTAAGTCTATCTTGCTGAGATTAGGATAACGCTGTGACAGACGATTAAGAAAATCAGGGTGCACTTCGTCGAAATATACTCTGAAATCCTCGCTCACCGGCTTGTCCTCATAGTGGCGGAGAGCATGAATTATGGCGTTGAGACGCGACTTGTCAAAGTTCTTGTTTTTTGCCATTTCATCGCGTACTTCGCTCAGTTCGTCACAGAGTTTACTATGAAATTCACTTATCGAAGCAAGGTCTATGGTATAAGTGGTAAGCTGACGGTTCTTGCTGTCGAGCTGGTTGGTCATCTCCCGTTGCTGCCGTTCGTGCTCGCGCTGTTCGTAAAGCAGCAGTCTGTCGCGCTGCAAGTTTATCAAACGGTTCTTGCGACGGTCTGCACGGATGCGCAACAGCAACAGGACAATGAGTACGGCAAGTATCACAAGGAATACCGCGACAACAAATACCATGAGTGTCCGACGGCTTGCGATGGTGCGATAAATGTCAACCGAGGCTTCCAACCTGCTGTTCTGATTCTTCAGACGTTCGGAATCGTAGGCCACGAGGAGCTGACGCAACTGCTCGTCACTATTGTCGTTCCACACCGAATCTCCGGTTTCCTCATACTTGAGAATATTGTGCAGAGCCTCGATGGAATCGCCAAGAATGAACGATATGTCCGTAAGTTGACGGTAAGAACGAGTCTGCACCGTGAGCGGAGTCTTAGGCAGACAGGTATGAATGAGCTTCACCATATGGCGGGCATCATCATTCTTACCAAGCATAGCCTTGACATAAGCCGTATTGAGCATGGTCTGAAGAATGTCAGAATTGAATCTCAGACCCTTCTGAAGATGCGAAGCCTTCGACAGCTCGACATCAGCACGGGCATAATCACCCAGCCCACAGAACACCTCGGCACGGTTGGTATAAACCAACGACCGTCCGAGTCTGTCGCCTTTCGGCGTATATCGCAAGGCTTCATCCATATAATGGAAGGCCTCATTATATTTTTTCTGGTTATAAGATATGAGCCCCAGGTTATTATAATTATTGCATATGTTCGACGAATCCTTCAGATTGATGTTTATCTCAAGCGCATGCAGCAACAGATCTTTCGCATTGGAATATTGCCGCGCCGAGTAATATATGCCGAAAACCTCATTGCAGAACAGCGCAAGGCTACGCTCGTCGGACAACGATTTTGCCTTTTTCATCGCGTCACGATAAAGGCGCAGCGCCTTGTCCATATCTCCGAGAGCCATATAATTCTTTGCTTTCAGACCCTTGACGTCCATCAACAGCTTTTGTTCGGAGGATCCGTTATGGAGCATCGACAGACTATCTGACAGCTGATTCAGCAAGAATAATGCCTTGGCATTCTGTCCATGTTCTGTCAGCGAGAGCGCTTCGCGATAGACAGAACGGCCTTTGTCATGACCGGGAACGGCCATGATTACCGATGGAATGGATAAAAAAAGGATGAAGAAAAAGGCACAGGACAACCCATAACGCGACTGACGGAAGCGCGCCGGGCAATTTCCTGCACGACGGAAAGAACCGCCGCAATGATTTGAAATTATTTTTTCACGAGCGGATTGAAACATTCTCAGATACTCAGAACATACGGCTCACACGCTTTACTCCTGCGACAAGCGCGTCAATTTCCTCCTTTGTGTTGTACATCGCAAAGGAAGCACGCACCGTACCTTGTATGCCGTAGCGCTGCATGACGGGCTGCGCACAGTGGTGACCGGTGCGGACAGCGATACCGAGACGGTCGAGCAAGGTACCCATATCAAGGTGATGAATCTTTCCTACGAGGAATGAGACAACGGCGTCTTTATGCTCCGACGTGCCGAAAAGCGCGATTTCATCGATAGTACGCATCTGTTCCATGCAATAGGATGTGAGTTCCCGTTCGTGCGCGGAGATATTATCGATACCTATCTTATTTACATAATCGAGTGCCACAGCGAGTCCGTGAGTAGCTATGTAGTCGGGAGTTCCTGCCTCAAACTTGAACGGCAGATGTTCGAAAACGGTTTTCTCGAACGAAACACTCTCTATCATCTCGCCACCACCCTGATATGGCGGCATGCTGTCGAGCCACTTTTCTTTACCGTAAAGCACACCGATACCGGTAGGACCATATATCTTATGTCCGCTGAAAGCGAAGAAATCGCAGTCCATATCCTGCACATCCACCTTGAAATGAGGCGTACTCTGCGCACCGTCTATAAGCACCGGCACGTCGTGTTCGTGGGCAATCCGTATGATGTCCTTCACTGGATTTACCGTTCCGAGGACGTTGCTCACATGGGCTACACTTACAATCTTAGTGCGCTCATTGAACAAAGCGGCATACGCTTCCATGTCGAGCTTGCCCTTATCATTTATCGGTATCACCTTTATAGCGATTCCGCGACGCGCTGCCTGAATCTGCCACGGCACGATGTTTGAGTGATGTTCCATCATGGAAACGATGATTTCATCACCCTCTTTCATGAAAGCATCGCAGAAGGACGATGCCACGAGATTGATGCTCTCAGTGGTTCCACGCGTAAAGATCACCTCTTCAGTCTTTCCGGCATTGATGAAACGACGCACCGCCTCGCGCGCAGCCTCATGCAGTTCGGTTGCCTGCTGCGACAGATAATGCACTCCACGGTGCACATTGGCGTTGGCATTGAGATACTCGTTGCGCATGGCGTCGAGCACACAAAGCGGCTTCTGCGTCGTGGCGGCGTTGTCGAGATAAACCAAAGGCTTGTCATAGACTGTGGTGGAAAGTATCGGAAAATCCTTACGGATGGTATTTACATCGTATGCCATGATATTCTTTTTATTATTGAAACATATTTTATTTGCACAGACGGCAGCCCTCACACTTGCACAGCTCGCCGCGGAAGCGCTTCTCAACGAGATAGTGCAGACGGTCGCGCAGCGGTTCGAGCGTTATCTTGTCAACCACTTCGTTGATGAAAGCGAACTCAAGCAGAAGACGTGCTTCCTTCACCGAGATGCCACGCTGGCGCATATAGAACAGAGCCGCGTCGTTGAGCTGGCCCACGGTAGAACCGTGAGAGCACTTCACATCGTCGGCATAAATCTCGAGCATAGGCTGAGTGTACATACGGGCTTCCTTTGTGGCGCACAAGTTACGGTTGACCTCGTCGGACACAGTCTTCTGAGCGCCCTCGCGAACAAGCACCTTTCCGGCGAAAGCACCGGTGGAATGGCCGTCGAGCACATACTTGTATAGCTCATTACTCGTGCAATGTGACGCCTGATGATCGATGAGAGTGTTGTTGTCAATATGCTGGTTCTTGTCGGCAATCACGAATCCGTTGACGTTGCACTCAGCGCCCTGACCGCGGAGAGCGAGCTCCAAGCAGTTGCGCGTCACGCCGTTGTGCAGGGTTATGACGTTATGGCTTACGCGGCTGTCTGCCTGCTGATCGATATAGACATTGCTCACGCGATTGTTCAGATGATGCGTCTCCTCCATGCAATAAAGCTCGAGCGACGCATTGGCTCCGACATAAGCCTCCGTCACCTGAGTGGCAAGGAACCGGCGTTCGTCGGCAGTATGGTCGCAGAAAAGCAACTTAGCCTCCGCTCCTTCGTCAAGAACGATGAGCACACGGCGGTTGACCATCAGATCGACATCGGCACGAAGAATGTTTATCACCTGTATGGCGCGCTCCACCTTCACGTTGCGCGGCACGTGGACGAGCAGTCCGTCCTGGGCCAACATGGTGTTGAGCGCAGTCACGGCATCGGCATCCGTACGGGCGATGCGGGCGTAATATCTGGCGATGAAATCGGGATTTTCTGCGGCATAAGCGTTAAGCGAACCAACATACACGCCTTCGGGAAGCGAAGACTTGGGCAGCAGACGGCTATAAAAAGCATCGTTCACCACGAAATAGAGCGACGTGCTGAGGTTCGGTACGTCGCAGCGGAAAGCGTCGTAAGGATTCACAGGAATGTCCAGACGGTTGAGATTGAGACCGTAATCAGGACTGAATATCTCGCTGATGTCGGTGTATTTGTATTTCTCCACCTTACGTGTGGGAAATCCGAGACGGCAAAAGTCGTCGAAGGCCTTGTCGCGCACAGCGTTGAGAGCTGCGGCACTATGGCCGAACAACGCGTCGCGTCCCGACTTGTAAAGGTCTATATACTGTTTCTCGCTTCCCATAATCACTCCTCTCCGATTTCTGCCTTAATCCAGTCGTAACCTCTTTCCTCAATTTCCTTCGACAGTTCCGGTCCGGCGGTCTTCACGATACGACCCTTATAGAGCACGTGAACCACGTCGGGTTTGATGATGTCGAGCAGACGCTCATAGTGGGTTATGACGATCGTACTCGACTCCGGTGTCTTCAGTTTGTTCACACCTTCGGCCACGATGCGCAGCGCATCGACGTCCAGACCAGAGTCAGTCTCGTCGAGAATGGCGAGCTTCGGTTCGAGCATTGCCATCTGGAATATCTCGTTGCGCTTCTTTTCTCCGCCGCTGAATCCCTCGTTCACCGAGCGGCGTGTGAACTTGCTGCCGAGCTCGACAATCTTGCGTTTCTCGTTCATGAGCTTCAGAAACTCCGCTGTCTTCAGCTCCGGCAGGCCGTGATACTTGCGTTTCTCGTTGACGGCGGTCTTCAGGAAGTTAGTCATCGACACGCCCGGTATCTCCACAGGATACTGGAACGAAAGGAATATTCCCTCGTTGGCGCGCTCCTCCGGCTTCATCTCCAGCAGGTTCTTGCCATTGAAGTAAGCCGAGCCGGCGGTCACCTCATAGAGCGGATTGCCCGTAAGCACCGCGCTGAGAGTGGATTTTCCCGAGCCATTTGGGCCCATTATGGCGTGTGTCTCGCCGTCCTTTATCGTAAGGTTGATACCTTTCAATATTTCTTTGTCGCCTATTTTGGCATGCAAGTCTTTTATCTCTAACATAACTGTTTGTATTTCTGACGTAAGTGTTTAATAATTATCCAAATTTAATTTTACCTTTTTGCTGCCTCCGCTACGCTCTATCCCCAATATGGAATCGAGCAGACCACTGAAATCGCTGCCCGTGAAGCGGAACGGGAACGAAGCTTTCAGTCCAGCCGAAAAGGCGTGGCGGTGCATCGGGGAGCGCACGGCATAGGTCTGTCCGTCACCGTTGTATTTCGTCTCTGTCGTGGTACGGCCGTCAATAGCGAGACGGAAACCATAGTCAAGTTCCACAGCCAGACACGAGAAGAAATAGACATCGAGCCCGACAGACGGTGCCACGCTCAACAACGGACAGCTGACGCGATAGTTCCGCTCATAGTTTTGCGAGCCGGACATACTCATTGTTCCCGACGACTTACGGCCTGCCACATTCCAATAGGTGCCTGCTCCGAGGTATGGTTGCAGCGGACTGCCGGGCGAAAGGAAATACCATCTGCCACCGAACATTATCTGCGATAACTCCGCGGACACGTCACCCGCAAAGAAATCCATCGTCTCCTGATCATAACCGCCCACAAGCGAGAAACCTGTATGCGGTATGAAATATTCGAGATGTGCCGAGAAATTCGGTCCTCCACCCGATCTTATCGGGTCATATTGATTTGATGGCGTCTCGTTGAGCGACACGACCGGCTTCACCGGACTTATCCTTATATCGAACGCCCAACGTCTTGTGACATCGTCCTGCGCCCTCATGTCGGAGGCAACCACACATAGGACGAATATCAAGACAGCAACACCTGTTATTCTCATATTGAAAAACCGTTTTACGGTAATATAGAACATTTATCAGCCCACGGTGCCCTCGAGCGATACGCTGAGCAGCTTCTGAGCCTCTACGGCGAACTCCATTGGCAGCTTGTTGAGCACTTCCTTGGCGTAGCCGTTCACTATCAGTCCGATGGCATGCTCGGTGGAGATGCCTCGCTGGTTGCAGTAGAACAGCTGGTCCTCGCTTATCTTGCTCGTCGTGGCCTCGTGTTCCACCACTGCCGTGTCGTTGTGTATGTCCATGTAAGGGAATGTATGCGCGCCGCACTCGCTTCCGAGCAGCAGACTGTCGCACGAGCTGTAGTTGCGGGCATTGTCCGCTCCGGCCGTGGCTCTCACCAGTCCGCGGTAAGAGTTCTGGCTGTGTCCGGCGCTGATGCCCTTGCTTATGATTGTACTGCGGGTGTTCTTGCCCATGTGTATCATCTTCGTGCCAGTATCGGCCTGCTGATAATGATTCGTAACAGCCACGCTGTAGAACTCTGCCTGCGAGTTGTCGCCGCGCAGAACGCACGACGGATACTTCCACGTTATGGCCGAACCGGTCTCCACCTGTGTCCACGACAGCTTGGAGTTTACGCCGCGCAGGTCGCCGCGCTTGGTAACAAGGTTATACACACCGCCGCGTCCGTTCTCGTCGCCCGGGTACCAGTTCTGCACGGTTGAGTATTTCACCTCGGCGTTGTCCTTCACCACTATCTCCACGATTGCGGCGTGCAGCTGGTTCTCGTCGCGCATCGGGGCGGTGCATCCTTCGAGATACGACACGTAAGAATCGTCGTCGGCCACTATCAGTGTACGCTCGAACTGACCCGTGTTGCGGGCGTTGATGCGGAAATAAGAGCTCAGCTCCATCGGGCAGCGCACGCCTTTGGGGATATATACGAACGAGCCGTCGCTGAACACAGCGCTGTTGAGCGCTGCGAAGAAGTTGTCGCGATAGGGCACTACAGAACCGAGATACTCGCGAACGAGGTCGGGATGATTCTTTATGGCGTCGCCTATCGAGCAGAATATGATGCCCTTCTCAGCCAGTTTCTCCTTGAACGTGGTCTTCACCGACACCGAGTCCATGATGGCATCCACGGCCACTCCGCTCAGCGCCAGACGCTCCTCGAGCGGAATGCCCAGCTTGTCGAACGTCTTCATCAGCTCCGGGTCTATCTCCTTCTTGCCGTCGTCCTTCTTCTTTGCCATAGGGTCGGCATAGTAGGAAATGGCCTGATAGTCTATCTCCGGCAGGTGGATATGTCCCCACGACGGCTGCTTCTGCGTCTTCCAGAACTCAAAAGCCTTGAGACGGAAGTCTAGCATCCAGTCGGGCTCACCCTTCTTCTGCGAGATGAGACGCACCACGTCCTCGTTAAGTCCTTTGTCTATTATATCCGTATGTACGTCAGTGGTGAAGCCGAAAGCATATTTCTGTTCGGCCACCTTGCGCACAAATTCATTCTGATTGTTATTATTGCTATCCATCTTTTTACACGGCCGGTCGCGGAAACCTTCCCTTCCGGCATTTGTTTATATTTTTGCAAAGATAATAAAAAATAAATACTGTGCACAAGTATTTCAATAAAAATCAATATGTTGGCGGATTGTCTGCCATGGCACAGGAACAAAGCACAATGCAAACGGAGTTATGCAGGTAAGCCGTTGATGGCAGGAAGAAATACGAAAGAGGAATTAACCAAAACCGACAACGCGTATTAAGCTTTGCCGAGATATTTCCGATGTAATGCAATGATGCAGTGAACGCGGTTTCTCTGGCGCACATGTATTCTAAAATTCCCGATTTCCGGGAAATTATTGTCAAGGTCTGTCACTTTCCTTTCAATACATTTATGCAAAAACAACCGATTTCAACGGCATTTTATGACGTATGATACCCGTTGGGAGAAACGGCATCTTAATTGTTATCGTAAACGATTATAACACCCGACGGACAGCTGTCGAGACCATCCGAAACACGTGATAAGGACACAACGACGCGCAGTCAGAGCGAGTCAATAAGCCGGTCCATACGGCTGACACGCTCAAGAAATGTCTTCCTAAGGTTTTCTGAAGACGAACGGAAGGTTACGAACGTGTCGAAACGGGCAGGATCGAGCGAAGCCCACATGTGCTCGTCGGCAATGGCTGAAGGCTCAATTGTCGCGCGCCAGCAGTCAAAACGGGCGATTATATCGGGGATATGTGGTTTCAACGCTTGCCAACGGCGCTTCACGACGGCAACAAACTCAGGGTCGGAAAGCAGTCGGTCGTACCACAGCGCGTTGCGGTTGTAAAGGCTGTCGGTGGTGAGCAGGCGCACATCAGTACGATTGAGCCGCGAGGGACGCAGGTCGCCGCCGTCGTCAAGCCCCACGGTGATGAAAGCGAGATCGAAATCCCAGACAGGTCCTGCCGTCAGTCTGCCGCCTTCGTCGCAATACATATAGCAGCTGCGCGGTCCGTTCGGCTCGGCGTTCTGCGCTATCTCGTGCACCAGCCACCCGTCGGCGAACGATTCGGCATCGATATATCTATTGTATATCTCGCGCATGTCGGGATGCGGAGAATAGAGCTTTTGCTCGATTTCATCGAACATACGGCGTGCTTTTTCCTTCATAGCGTCGGTCAAAGGGTCGGGCGACTTGATGTTGACAGGCAGATGGCGATGCGCCGTGAAGAAGCGAGGGTCGCCGTCGTCGTATCTGTCGAACTCGAAAAGAAATCCTTTATTTTCATCGATTTCAACGCGGCCGCGCGCAACTCTCACCTGCTCGCACAGCAGATAGAGACCTTGCGGCCGTCCGTTGAGCACCACGTCCACCGGCCGGCAGTCGGGAGTCCAGGCGAGCGACGTATGGCGTGCCACCTCAAGGGCAAGCATGTTGCGCAGCTGACTGTGGTCCATGAAATTGGCAAGCAGAGCCCAACGCTTGCCGGGAGCCATTCCGAGAATGGAATGACGGCCGTCGAGTTTTATGGCGTATGGCTTCTTCGGCTTGGCAAACGTGGAATGTCCGCGACCCTTGACATCAACGTTATGAGAGCGAAAATCCACGGTTCCATCGGGTCTGACAATCCTCATGCGGCAGTCTTTCGTCCAGATGTCGCGCGAAGTTATGGCCGACGAGTCGGGCGTGTCGATGTATATCACGGGTAGACCTCCGGCTTTCGGCTGAGCTGTCTGCGCCGAAACAACGGCCGTAATAAGGCACACGAATGCCGTAAAGAATGCGCGTGTGACACGCATTAAGTTTGTTCCAGATATATTCATCCCTTACGCCTGCTTTACGTTTATGAGTTTTGAGGTGTCGTAGCCACGGGTGCGGAGGTCTGAGAGAATTTTCTGCATCGTCTCGTCGGGCAGACTGCTCGTGCGGCTCATTATCCAAAGATAGTCGGGCGAGCTGCTCCCTATGACCACATAGCTGTAGTCTGTTGCCATGTCGAGCACGTAGTAGTCGGCATAAAACCACAGGAAGAACGACACCTTCAGCTTTCCCGGCTCGATGGAATCGGGCAATTTTGCCTTTCCATTGATGATTTTGTGCACGCCCTTGAGATAACCGTCGTTGATCACGACAATCTTCCCGTCGGGCTTCAACGTGTATGTGGCCGTGACGTGAGTCATGTTGCGCTCGAACAAATGGTCATAGCGCGCTATCTCGTACCACATACCCATGAAACGGTTCAAATCCAACGATTTCACCGTAGTATTGTCAACCGAGGCTGCATCATTCTCCTTTCTGCCAAGTCCGACCATTTTAAGGAGCTTAAAAAATAATCCGTTCATAAGCTAATATCTTTTTTCGTTATGCTCAATTATAATTGTTAAACGCTGAGTATCGTCCGAAAAGGGACGAAGCATATAGCGTATAATGTCTTTAACCGCATCAACAATATACAGAATCCTATATTCTACAAATATAGCGAGAGGCGAGCGCAGAGACAAAACGGAAAAGCTCCGGTTTTTCGTTTTGCGCTTTGCCGAGCCGAATCCTATATTCTACAAATATAGCGAGAGGCGAGTGCAGAGACAAAACGGAAAAGCTCCGGTTTTTCGTTTTGCGCTTTACCGAGCCGAATCCTATATTCTACAAATATATGAAAAATTTCTCTCATACCGAAATAAGCTACATGAAAGGAAGGTTTTACAATTTTATGACACAACTAATAAATATTTAGGAGCAAACAAAAAAGCCCTTCTCTGCGTCGTGGAAAATCAAAGCTGGAGTCTTTAGTCAGAGTTATACCGCCAAATATAAACTCCAAGGATAATAATCTCATCCATTAAATGGTGCAGATCGACGTAAAACTCACTTACCGTACGTGTGCCGTAAACCTTGACAGGCCGTTTGTCCGCTTTATAATAAATTCACCCAGCCACAACCGGTAATTATTCATCGCAAACGCGACTCATACTCACAATGTCTATATTTCCACATAACATCAGTGTTTCTAACGAAAAACAGGAGAACCTACTTACAATTTTTCTTGACTAAATTTTGACAAAATAAATTCGCAAAAGAAATGTAAATGAATGTTAAATCGAATTCTATAAAGCCCATTTCTTACTGAACAGCCTTTTGATATACCCTATACCGTAGTCCGAAAAAGTACGTTCGGCGTTCCAATAATGCCCATTTCATCATGCAATAAAGCCTATTTCAGAGGCCGAAAAGCACCATATCGCACCCTAAAATAGGCCATTTCGCATACCGAAATGGTGCTTTTCGCAATGAAAGGAAATGCGCTATAAACACAAGTTACTGATATTCAACACTTTATAAAAACCTCTCATAATTCGCGTATTTGCGCCCGAATACGACTCAGCCCGCAAATACTCGCTTATTTTTCGGGGTAGAACAGGAAACTAAGGCGGAAAAATCAAAATCCGGTTACGATTTGAAAGTGGGACATATCGGTTTATTACAGCAGAAAGGAAAGAACCTGATGCGGGTATGAGAGAAATATTTTTCCGCATCAAATCCTCGGTATCCATATTGAGATATATCACAATTGAATTTCCATAGTGCCGGTCTTGCTGCCTGACGAGATCTACGGCTCATTCTCCCGATGAAATGGTTGATTTTGGGAATTATGAACATAAAAACACCGGAAAAGCAATCCATAAGGATGCTTTCCCGGCGGAAGCATGATGATATTAAGAATTTAAATATGTACTTTAAGGAGCCCCGTATCAGAGCTTCTGCTGTACTTCAATCTCTGTGAATGTCTCGAGGATATCGCCCACCTGTATGTCATTGAAGTTGACAAGGCTGATACCACACTCGAAGTTGGCCGCAACCTCTTTCACGTCGTCCTTGTAACGCTTCAGGGCATTGATGTCTGCGGTATGAACCACGATTCCGTCGCGTACGACACGTGCGCGGTCGCTGCGGTGAACCTTTCCTTCGGTGACATAAGCACCGGCAACGGTTCCTACCTTTGATATCTTGTAAACCTCGCGAACTTCGGCCTGACCGGTCACAACTTCCTTCTTCACCTTGTCGAGCATACCCTCCATGGCCGACTTGACATCGTCGATGGCGTCGTAGATCACCGAATATGTGTTGATTTCGACACCGTCCTGCTCGGCCTGTTTGCGTGCCGCTGCCGACGGACGAACCTGGAAGCCGACGATGATGGCGTCGGATGCGTCGGCCAGAGTGACATCGCTTTCGGATATCTGACCCACAGCCTTGTAGATGACATCGACCTTGATCTTCTCTGTAGAGAGCTTGATGAACGAGTCGCTGAGCGCCTCGATACTTCCGTCGGTGTCTCCCTTGACGATGATGTTGAGCTCCTTGAACGAACCGAGGGCGATGCGGTGGCTGATGTCGGAGAGCGTAAGACGCTTCTGTGTGCGCAGACCCTGCTCGCGCTGGAGCTGCAGACGCTTGTTGGCGATGTCGCGTGCTTCCTGCTCGGTGTCGAGAACGTGGAACGTGTCACCTGCTGTCGGTGCGCCGTTCAGACCGAGGATGATGGCCGGCTCGGCCGGTCCTGCGCTCTCTATGCGGCTGTTACGCTCGTTGAACATGGCCTTGATACGTCCGTAGTTGGTACCGGCGATGACGTTGTCGCCCACTCTTAGCGTACCGTTAGACACGAGTACGGTGGAAACATATCCACGTCCCTTGTCGAGTGAGGACTCGATTATTGAACCAGTTGCCTTGCGCGCAGGATTTGCCTTGAGGTCGAGCATCTCGGCTTCGAGCAATACTTTCTCGAGCAGTTCCTTCACTCCCGTACCCTTCTTGGCGCTTATCTCCTGGCACTGATACTTTCCGCCCCACTCCTCTACGAGCAGGTTCATGTTGGCAAGGTCCTCACGTATTCTGTCGGGATTTGCTCCCGGTTTATCAATCTTGTTGATGGCAAACACCATCGGCACATTTGCGGCCTGTGCGTGTGCGATTGCCTCCTTTGTGGTAGGCATCACACTGTCGTCGGCTGCGATGATGATGATGGCGATATCGGTAACCTGAGCACCACGTGCACGCATGGCAGTGAAGGCCTCGTGTCCCGGAGTATCGAGGAAGGTTATGCGTCGTCCGTCCTCCAGTTTCACGTTGTATGCACCGATGTGCTGTGTGATACCGCCCGCCTCACCGGCGATGACGTTTGTCTTGCGTATGTAGTCGAGCAACGAGGTCTTACCATGATCGACGTGACCCATGACCGTAACAATCGGCGCACGCGGCACGAGGTCGTTCTCGTCGTCCTCCACCTCGGTGATGGCTTCCTGCACCTCAGCACTCACATACTCTGTCTTGAAGCCGAACTCCTCAGCCACGAGGTTGATGGTCTCGGCATCCAGACGCTGGTTGATGGACACCATTATGCCGACAGTCATGAGAGTTCCGATGACCTGGTTGACAGATATGTTCATCATGTTTGCAAGTTCGCTCACGGTGACATACTCTGTCAGCTTGAGCACCTTGCTCTCCTTGCGCTCCTCGAGACGCTCCTCGTTGAGTTTCTCCTGCACGGCCTCGCGTTTCTCCTTACGGTACTTGGCACCTTTCTTGTTCTGGTTCTGCTTGTTGGTAAGCCTTGCAAGCGTCTCCTTAACCTGGCGTGCAACGTCCTCCTCGTTCACCTCGATGGGCTTATGGTTGCGGTTCTTGTTCTTCTTTTTCTTTCCGGCGCCTGCCTTGTTGTCCGACTGGCGCTGCATGTCCTGCTGAGAAGCCGCATTGATATCGACTCTCACCTTGTTTATGCGCTCGCGTTTTTTCTTCTCTCCACGCTGCTGCATCACTTTCTCCTCGCGTTCCTTGCGTTTCTCCTCCTTAGTTTTCTTCTTCGGACGTGTGCTCTGGTTGAGCGAGTCGAGATCTATTCGTCCAAGCACATTCACCTTGGGAGCGTTCAATATTTTCTTTTCACTCTTTGTCGTGAATATGGTAGCAGAACTCTTTGCGTTGTCCTTCACTGTCTGTTTTTCCGGTTCCTCTTTCTTCTCCGGCTCAACAGTCTTGACTTCCGGAGTTACATTTACGGCAGTGTTTTCCGTCTTTGCTTTTTCAATCACGTTGTCGGTATTATTGTTTTTGTTTTCTTCAGCGGGTGCATCAGCGGCAGCCGGTTTGTTCTCTGCTGCCGGAGCATCAACGGTTTTGATTACTTCAGCTTTTGCAGCTTCAACGGATTTCACCTGACTGACGGCAGCAGCCTGTGTCTCCTTTGTCTTTTCAGCATCAGGCACAGAGTTGTTCTTCGCAGCACCATGTTTGTTGATGCTGTCGAGATCTATTTTGCCCAATGGTTTATACTGCTGCTGTTTAGCAGCCGACAGAAGTTTCTCCGCGCGGTGTTCTTTCGATTCCTGCGAACGTTTTTTCTCCTTAGGCTTCTTCAACAGAAGCTTCTCGGCCTGCGTCCTGACCTCTTTGTCCTGCTGGAACTCACGCATGAGAGCCTGATACTGCTCATCGTTGAGCTTAAAGCTCGGTTCCGGCTTCACCTCGCCCAGTTCACTTCTTTTTTCAAGGAACTCCACTGCCGTCTGGAGTCCGATATTCAACTCACGTAATGCTTTATTTAACCTGATGCTCATATTTTATTGTTTCATAATGCATACGGCGCGACGCCTTAAGCGACTGAGCGCGGACGATGCATTTCTCTGTTCTTTCTTCTATTATTGGTAAACTAATCAAACTGTATCGTAAGCACAAGGCGCAGCCCGCAAATGAAGCGGACCACGCTTTGTCTCATTATCCTTCAAACTCGGCCCTGAGCACTTTGAGCACGTTGTCAACGGTCTCTTCCTCAAGGTCGGCCTTCTCGACGAGCATCTCGCGCGGTGCATTGAGCACGGCTTTCGCAGTGTCAAGTCCGATACCCTTGATGGCATCGATGACCCACTGATCTATTTCGTCGCCGAATTCGTCGAGATAGATATCCTCGTCGGCCTCGTTGTCGTCGATCTCTCTGAATACGTCGATGGTGTATTCGGTGAGCATCGAGGCAAGCTTGATGTTGAGTCCGCCACGTCCGATGGCAAGGCTCACCTCCTCAGGTTTGAGGAACACCTCAGCCTTGTGGTTCTCCTCATCGATGTTGATGCTCGAAACCTTTGCAGGACTGAGCGCACGCTGGATGAAGAGTTTGGTGTTGGCTGTATAGTTTATGACGTCGATGTTCTCGTTGCACAGTTCGCGCACGATGCCGTGCACACGGCTTCCCTTCACTCCTACGCAGGCTCCTACAGGGTCGATGCGCTCGTCGTAGCTCTCGACAGCTATCTTCGCTCTCTCGCCCGGCATGCGCGCTATCTTCTTGATGGATATCAGTCCGTCGGCAATCTCAGGCACCTCAGCCTCGAGCAGACGCTGCAGGAAGACCGGACTTGTACGCGAGAGGATAATCTTCGGGTTGTTGTTCTCGTTGTCCACACGATGGATGACGGCTCTGACGGTCTCGCCCTTGTGATAGACATCGCTCGGTATCTGTTCCATCTTGGGCAGTATGAGCTCGTTGTTCTCGTCGTCAACCACGAGCACCTCGCGCTTCCATACCTGATATACCTCGCCGGCGATTATCTGTCCTACGCGGTCTTTATATTTGTTGTAAAGCGAATCGTGCTCCAGTTCGAGAATCTTGGAAGCCAGAGTCTGTCGAAGATTGAGGATGGCGCGGCGTCCGAACTTAGTAAAATCGACACGCTCGGAAACGTCCTCTCCCACCTCGTAGTCGGGTTCTATCTTCCTTGCCTCGGTCAGGGAGATCTGTTTGTTGTCATCCTCCACCTCACCGTCGGCCACAACCACACGGTTGCGGTATATCTCGAAGTCGCCCTTGTCAGGATTGACAATGACATCGAAATTCTCGTCACTGCCGAATATTTTGGCAAGAACGTTGCGGAAGCTTTCCTCAAGCACGCTCACCAACGTAGTACGGTCTATGTTTTTCGTCTCCTTGAATTCCTTGAAAGAGTCGAACATACTTACGACCGGTTCTTTTTTCAATGCTGCCATAGCTCTATTTGAAGTTTATTAAGTATTTTGTATATTTCACCTTGTCCATATCGTACGTGTGATCCACGTCCATCGTCTGCGGACGTTTCTTGCCCTCCACCTTCACTTTCTCGGGCACAGTCACCACGAACGTGTTGCCATCGACGCTTTTCAGCACGCCTTTGACCTTCTTGCCGTCGCCGTCGAGCACCTCGACTTCCTTGCCCACAAAGCACTCATACTGCTGTGGTACCTTGAACGGCTGGCCCAGTCCGGCAGAACCTACCTCAAGCTCGTAATCCTCTTCGTCGCGACTGAGATGGGCCTCTATGAACCGGCTCAGCTCCACGCAGTCCTCGATCCACACACCGTCGGCATGGTCTATTTCCACCACGATTTTATCATCCGGGCTGACTTCAACATCGACAAGAAAATAGTCCTTGTCCTCCAGCCACTGTTCTACAATACCTTTTACGACGTTTTTGTCTATCATATATCATTGATTAAATAAAATGAGGAGCTCTGTGTCGGAGCCCCTCATTCCTCTGAATGCTGCAAATTTACGAATTATTCCGCATGTGCACAAATATTTCACGCCTTTTCTGCAAAAGCCTTGCAAATTAATTCACTATCAGACACGCAGTTGCAGAGTCTGAGCCATAAAAATGTGAAAGCACCTCTCGCAGTGCCGGATGCTTATGTCGACGAGCGGATTAAAAGACAGCTGTAATTCCGGAAAATCAGCATTGCAATGCGGCAAAGGATTTATGACCACGAACAACACGAATGTTCCGGATTCGCACTAATAGTCTTACAATCAGCCATATATACATAACAACGTGGCAACTCAGCCTCAACAACCTTGCAAAAAAGGCTTTCCGATCATGCAAAACGGGCATTAATACATCATCTAATGTGACTTATGACCAATCTGTAAAATTTTTCTACACCCACAAATACCATTTTCTGTAACAGACAAGAATAAATAGCGGTCGATAATCTCTTAAAACAAAACAACAAACCGCTTTTAAGCGGTATTCGCATTTATATCAAGCAAAATTTATTTTATCAATATTTTCTCTTTGTTTTATATATACTTACAATTCTATGCCATAATATTGTCTTTAGAATAACTAATATAATATGTTAAAACATAGATTATTAGCATAAATGCACATTTAACTATTCATACACATCTTTTTTTTCGTACGGAAAACATGTATCCAGAGATGACTGAAAGTACACACGAAAGAAGGAAAACAGACAATGTAAAATATGGATGTGTTGATGTAATCCCTAAACTAAAGATAAAACAAGCAACCGTAAATGTCCATTTTAAGAAATTCCATATTAACGCATTAATCTTATTACGCTTTTTCTTCAATATGTATAGTACATATACACCTAAAGCCAGCCATAATATAATTTGAGACATCGCCAGAAGACCACGTCCACTATTATCATGATAGAATGGAGAATTAATATCAAGGCATATTGATATAATATTATAAGGAGAATAATAGGAATTATGATCATCCATAAAAATACACAACTCAACAATAGCGACACATAATTCGACTAATCCTACTAAAATACCGCGTAATATTGTACCTGTACTCTGTGAAACAGGGCTTATGGATTGTTGATTCACATTCTTTGTATTTATTTTTTTATCATCAACGTCGGTACTTTCTTCATTTTCAATATTAACAAATGTTACCTCACTACAAAGCAAATAAAGAAAGTCTTTTACACTTGCACAACGCTTACCTCGCACCGGATTCATGGCTGATTCCACGGCCTTGATGACATTTGTACTAACTCCATGCTTCTTCAACAAGCCATAAGGGAATCCGTCGTTCAGTATCGATGATGCTTCCGGAGGACGTTGGCCTGTAAGCATCTTGAACATAGTTGCACCGAGAGCATATACATCCATAGTCACAGGGAAACCTTTACCATCATGATAATCCGCCTGCTCTATAGGGGCATATCCGGGTGTGCCCAATCCAACATTTGTGCTTGACTCAGGCTCTCCATTATTATCGTACTGCTTAGACAGTCCAAAGTCTATCAAAACCGGTGTGCCGTCCCTGCGCATCATAATGTTGGAAGGCTTCAGATCAAGATGTAATATTCCCTTAGAATGCATAAAGGCGAGAGCCGAACCTATCTTTGTACAGAGGGCAACTGCCGTGTTTTCATTAAGTGGGCCGTGCTCATCTATATAACGATTAAGGCTGCCGCCATCAATATATTCCATGACATAATAGGCCGTGGAATTTGCTTCGAACAGCTCTACTACCTTTACAATGTCAGGATGGTTCAGCTTTGAGAGATTAAGAGCCTCACGCTTGAACTTGCGTTTGTAGTCTTCGTAGATGCCATGCTTGCTTCCGCTTGTGACTGAAGTGCCGTCACGACCATTGATATCACGCATGAAGAACTCCTTGATAGCCACACGCATACCTGTATTAAGCGAGCCGAGCTCGCCAGACATCCTCACTGAAGCCAGATAAGTGATGCCGAACGAGCCCTGACCGAGCACACCCTCAATGTAATAATCATACGACTTGCCTTTCAACAGGCAGCCCTTACTGAGTGTATAATACGTAGATTCCTGTTTATTCATTTCGTTTTTTATTATCCACCTTGCTTTTCAGATAATTCACCACCCTTTGCTTTCCGCTGACTCCGGAGTTTTCTTCACCATTGTTTTTTCCTTCCGCTTCATTTGCGTTTTCGGTTTCATCAGTTTTTGAAGGAGAAGGCTTTTGCTCTGGAGTGACAGGAGTGGCAGGAGCAGTGGTCTTATTTGGTGCGGTGGAAGCAGCGTCTGTAGGCTTCGTAGGTTTCTTTCCGTCAGGCTTACCTGTCTGTTCTGCTTCCGGTGTAGGCGTTGCAGGGGCTGCATCAGGGGCTTCAGAGGCAGGTTTTACTCTCCTTGCTGGAGCGGATTGTTTCTGAGGTTTCGGAGCAGGCACTACAGTTTCGATATCTAGTTTTTGAGGTTTGTCATCGTCATCCTTTCCGGATGTAAAATAATACACGGCAGCAACAATCACCACAATCAGCAATACCAAGACTATGAATGCAGACAATACGCCTTTCTTACGGCGCACATCAGTAGCACGTACATTCTCTTTTCTTTCTTCACATTCAGATGTGTCATCTTCTGTCGTAGAGGTATCATTATCCGGCAGTTCCGCATTATCATCAGCCTCATCGACATTATCGTTGTCGATCGTCGGTTCGTTGTCATCACCATCCTCAATCTCTGCCATGAAAGGTTCCGGCGTCTTTGACGTTTTCTCTGTGCCTGACGGTACACCACTGACATCAAGTATGTGCACGATAACAGCCGTATGGTTGTCACGATTACGCGATGTGGCCATAGTGAGCACCTTAACTTTATTATCATCGTCACCCGTTTTTTCAGAGAAGTTGAAGCGGATATTGTCGTCCTCCATCTGTTCTAACATACCATCCGTACACATATAGAAATAATCGCCGGGACGTATGTCTGACGAATGATATATATCCGCTTTGGGGCGTCGCTCCATATGCGGCTGCATGGCACGCGTTATGATATTCTTCTGTTTTGAGGTGCGTGCCTCCTCAGGCGTAAGCTCACCTATCTTCACAAGATCATTGACGAGCGAATGATCCTCGGTACGGAACAGTATTTTGGTATCGTCAATATCTTTTCCAGGACGTATATGATAGACCCGACTGTCACCCATGTGCGCAATAGTGCATCCGTCGGCATGAAGTTTGAGAAACGTCATGGTAGTACCCATCTTACGTCCTGTGGTGTCGGTCGTGTCTTTTTCGTCAAGAGCCTCGTATGCGTCAGTCAAAGCCTGGTAGAATTGCTCGTCACTGAATTCTCCCTCAGCATCAGGAACATTCGTAAACACTGATTTACTGATTGCCTGGCACACCGTAGAGCTTGCGACCTCTCCGGCCTCATGGCCGCCCATTCCGTCGCAAAGCACAAACAAGCGGTTACTATCCTTCTGTTGTCCAGGAGCCGGAAATACGGAATCCTCCTGATTGGCACGCTGACCTATCTCACTTATTATATATACCTTCAGCTTGTATTTCATAATGTTGAAGTTTTTTTCATAAAACCTGTGTAGCTTCAGGATCAGGAATCCTGAAATAAATCTCCTCATCTGGCAAGAGCAAGTGATCGCCGTCAGCAAGCACGACACAGTCACCATACTCAAGTTTGACATCATTGATAAATGTGTCGTTCACTTTCTGCTTATAAAGCGAAGCACAATGAACATATCCTTTACCTGCTACATACTTCACGTCTATTACCAGATGCTCACGGCTCATGCGGCGTCCTTCACCAGTGTTTATCTGTATGTCTGCGGTAGAGGCTTGAGCCTGACGTCCGATTACATTGCGTCCGGCTTTAAGCCTGTATTCCTTATTTACTGACGAAAGTTTCAATACACCTATCCCATTCTTATTGTCTTTTCCGTATATAGTATGTTCTTTTTCGTCAGTACTGCCTTTAGAAAAATCGGTTTCTGTCTTTTCCGGATACGTAGTATCCTCATGATCATTTTTAACCGCACTTTTGAAAGACGTAAACGGAGCTTTACACTTGCACACAGGGCACGTTAAGTTCTTTTTCTCTATGCCCGGTATGTTTTTCACTGAAAGCGGAGTACCGCAGAACGGACACTTTATAATCAATTTGCTTTCTCCCTGTAACATAATTATTCTGATTTTTTATTATTTCCATTTCATAACAGGCATACTGTCGGAGAAACGTCCCCACATCACAGGATGCTGCTTATTGCCAGAAATTCTGGTCACACCCGAGCTGACATAATTAAAAAGTTCTTTCGCTGTAATGATTCGGTCACGATTGGCATCAGCTTCTCCACGCAGTCCACGCTGCAGATAAGTTGTGAAAAAACCGTTACTCATTCCCCTGCGTTCTATGGAAGTCTCACCGCTGCGCGATGACAGGAAAAGCATCACACTGGCTTTTCTGGCCGAAGCGACAGACCCACTCGTGTTACGTCTGCCATTCCTTATTTTGCCGGAGAAGCATGCATCGGCGAAAATCATCTTGTTGCGGCACCTGCTGACAGCCATTCCTCTACGAACAAAAGAATAGTCCATCTCACCGTCGTAAGCTAAAAAGCCTCCCGGATAGCCATGTCCGCTGAAGAAGAAGACCACTATGTCATTAGTCCCGGCACGCGAAAACACCTTACGCATGGCCTTTACTATGTTACTCTTTGTAGCCTTATTATTGAGCAGCTGGCTGAAAACCACACTTGTGTTCTTGCGATACAGTTGTGTGATAGTGCGGGCATCGGCAGTCGGCAGATTAAGATCTATTTTCTGACCCGGATAATCGGAGATGCCTACCGAAACCAGATATACCTTGGCCGGCACCTCCGCTACGAGCATCAACAGGACAGTCAGCACAGAGATAAATTTAACTTTAAGCGCCATATGTCATTCCATCATTAATATCTCCGCCCATTCCGTCATCGGCATTCATATCAGGATTACAATCATGCAGGCCACCGAGCTGATCAACAGTTATTCCATGAGCAGATATGTCTATTACTTCGTTGTCAGTAATCGTGCCGTTATTATCGACATCGGCAACCATCACATCGAACGCCTGGTCGTTATCTACATCGACAAGCACCACCTGCTGATCACCGACAAGCATTCCGCCGATATTCGCGCCGGTCTCATCGTCGTGAATTACTCCAAGCACTTCCACCTCAGGATCATCAACATCCACAACATCTGATGCATCCACCAAGTGCGGATCATTACCGCCGGCCGGCTCCACATCGGCAACATCTTCTTGCGCATAAGGTTCGTCTGCGGGACCGTCAACCGTTACCTCTACATCATCAGTATCCACATCAGAAGCGACCGAGGCCGTAACATCATCCGAGTCCTCCGGAGTCCAGTTGAAATGGCTTCCATATTCTTCGCGCTCCGCCTCTGACATAGAGTTCCATTCGTCATCCGTATATGTTGAATAGATATACCCATGCCACTCGAACACGCCGCCAGAGCCCACTTCTTCACGTGCAGCATTAAACGCATCAGTGAAAGACATGTCGTCATTAACACTTGTAGCGACAGGCACTTCACCGTCGGTCCATTCCGGATGCTGGATTTCCTGTTGCGCTTCTACCGGTTCGCTGCTTGAGCTAAGCACGGTCGTAGCAGCTCCGAGCACTATGCCGGCACCGGCGCCGGCTGCCACTTTACCCCATACAGACTTTCCCGAAGACTTTGACGCCATATGATTATCTACACCGGCATTGTTTTTATCAGAGTAAGAACCGTTATCGGCTGGTTTACTGTTCTGAGACTTTGTCGAAACATTCTCATCGTATATTGTATCCTCGTTGTTCATAATCGAATGTTTTTTTATTGTTAATGACTTATTGTTTATTTCTGTTACAAAGATAGGTTATATTCCCGACTGAGCGTCAGTGCGGCTGGCTTATTACACGAAATATGCGGTTTTATGTATGAAACTCCGATGCCGGCAATTATGCCATGTAGTTATCCACGTCGGCATTATTCACATAGTCAGGACCTTCGGCCTGCGCCTCGATGTAGCCACCACCGTTCTGACCGGCAAGATAAGCATCATGGAAAACACTCATTTCCACATTCTGATCGCTCAAATCGTATAATTCACCGTCATCAAGGACTCCGTTACCATTCACGTCAGCAGCCATTACATCAGCCAGTCCGTCACGGTCGCCATCAACAACAACCATTGATTGTCCGTTGACATCCACCAAAGCCACGTCTGAAAGACTTCCGTCTTCGTTTGTAACAGTCTGATATGCCAACACTGACACGTTCGGATCCGGATTTACGACAGGTGTCGGTTCCGGCTCGGGTTCCGGCATTGGCTCGGGTTCCGGTTCGGGAATTGGTTCAGGCTCCGGCGTCGGTTCAGGCACAGGAGTGACGTCTTCCACCACGGGATGATATTCTTCTGCCGGTGTAGTATGTGTACCAGCGGTATTAGACTCAACTACCGGAACATCATCACCAGGTACGTTGTGCACTTCAGAAGCGCTTATTTCTTCAGTAACCATATTTCCAGCCACTACACCTACAGCTGCACCGATTGTTGAACTTACGCCTGTAGCGACATTTTCTTTTGCCATTGAATTCTTCTGCTCTTTCATATTTCTTGATTTTTATTGTTGTTTATACTTTGCTTTATTATGACCTGAACCGCCTAACTGACCGTCCATGTCGTTTATCTGTTTGCAAAGATAATCAGGCTCTTATAAAAAAACAAGCTCTCAAAAGCATCCTGTACGAAATGGTAAGATTAATCCACAAAATCATCAGACCGACATCATTTGTCTGTCAGCTGACATCCGCAATAAGGACATTTCTTGTTCTGACGCAGGACATTATAAGACTGCATTCCGAGGAAATGATGACAGTTCGGATTAGGACAGACATAACGGCGCTGGAAATCCTCTGTCAGCCGCTCGCTTTCCTCTATGCTCTTGTCTGTATAGCTTTTATAGAAGCTGTATATCATTAGAATAAGACCTATGACAGTAAGAGTTGTCGTTACGATGAATATCCCGCTGCTCCAATCCTGTGTCTTGGCTATCGCGGCTATGGAACCGCTGCCAAGAGTGAATATCGGCGAGGCACTGCGCAACTGCATAATGCTGCGCCCACGGCGTTTTATGGCGAGCAGTCCATCGTGATACTCATTCCACACCTGCTCGAGCGGTCTCACCGAATAGGTCTTTGGAGTGGGCGGCTTCACTACATTGACAACCTTCGACGCAACCGCCAACATGCTGTCTACATTCAGACGATATCTGTCTTTGCCAAGCTCTACGTTGCTCGATTCGCTGATTCTTTTCGATACTATCTCCACTCCGTTGACATAAGTCACATTCGCAGGCTTCATATTCACTATTGTCATGTTGCCACCACCGTCTATCACAATCTTACAGTGGGCCACGCCTTCTGCAGGCTTGCATCGGCTCACGCAGTTTGGCACACTACCGGCACTGCCCATTGCGGCAGTCTTGGCAGTACCGTTTATCATCAACGATACCAAAAGACGGCCATTATCCGATTCCCTGCCTATAAGGATTGTACTTCCTTTCAAATTTTCCACCATGTTCCTTTAATATTGCTTTTGTTTATTTTCATTTCACTTCTTCTGTCCGCCGCCGTTAGCCGTCTCTGAGCACACATTCACGATCGGAATGACATACAGCTCCTTGAGTTTCTTTAGCGCCTCCTTAGATATGTCTATCTGATAAGCGAACATCTCGCCGTCGCTCAAAGTGAGTTTCTGACGCAGTACATTGATATGATATATATAATTCATATTTACGATATATCGCTTACCAATCCTTGCGAACATCGTAGCTGTCTCCTTCAGGCTGGCATCTATCACATGGCGCATCTGCGACAGATTCATACACACTGCGCCTTTCAGTTTGTTGCTCATCACGAAATTCGTATAATTGCCCTCAGCCTCGAAATAGACTATCTTCGATATATCGAGTCTGTAAAGCTCATCACGTGAGTTAAGATAAAAATATTTCTTGTTTGTCATATTAGTAAATTTCATCGTGACATCATAAATTATCTAATTCATATTTTTATTTAATTCATATTGAGAATTCTTTGCAAATTGTCTAATTGACTCAAGTTTCGGATTTAGACTTTGAGGTTGAATTTATTGCATAAAAAAGGCTTT
>ENA-OOXM01000416-OOXM01000416.1-human-gut-metagenome-genome-assembly--contig:-NODE-416-length-39012-cov-9.737043_pt1 | contig 39012 bp, 31 predicted proteins | sample MGYA00241589_ERZ501347 | MGnify/ENA primary metagenome ERZ501347 (study PRJEB25962, sample SAMEA2042832) | human gut metagenome | biome: human gut; feature: human-associated habitat; material: faeces...
CAAGAACTATTGACACACAGCTCGCTTTGTTTTGAATTCGTCGAACTCACGTTAATATTACTGTATATAAGATGAATAATGAAAATATTTTTTGTTTTCAGATTTTATCTGACATGATGCAGTTATAAATATATTATATGTTAAAAAATAACTATCTTCATATAGTTATTTTGATTTTTTATGTATAATTTCGTACTTTTGCAGAGTTCATACATATCTGATTCCAAATGGAAACAGGGTTGTAGAACGCATATACATAAATGGCGTAACTGTACGCTTTGGTTTTGACGCAGTAAGAATCTCGCAAATTCCAACGGTAAGTCAAAAACAAAGCAACGGGAACGTCTCATGGTGGTGTACTATATATATAGCTTTTGTATTTTCATTTTATAATTTAGATACAGAAGTATAATCTATACGTTACACTTACGTGGGGCTTTCGGCGTTGCTCGTTTCGGCTTACCGGGCAATGCGAGAGCCTTTACTGCGTGGAACGAGTGACAGCGTGGCTCCACGTTTTTTATGTTGATATGCTGAAGTTACAAATTAAAAAGAATGTCACTGGGGCTATGACATGATGTAACTATTATGAAAAGTCAACACGTTTTGGTTGTAGAATGTTTAAAGCATGCGGCTTTTGTGTGTCTGATCATGCTATTATTTTCATGTACAACAAGTATTCCTATAAGTCTTTTATGCAGCGAACAGGACATAGAAATTTATGTAAATGATGAATATGTCGGGCGTGGATTGATTAACTATACAGTTCCAAAAGGTACAGATTATATCTCAGTCTCATGTCGGGATAATGGAGTTGAAATATATGAAAGGAACTTTTATGTAAAAGGAAAGAAGAATGAATTGTTCGAATTGAATATTCCTAAGAATTATCGTTACTCCTCAGGACAGCAAGTTAAACCCCAAATTAAATAATAATAAAGATGATTACAAGAAAGATTCTATTCGTTATCGCTGTGTTGTTGATGTCTTTTGATGTCTGTAAAGCGTCAGTAACACCAAAAGTTGTAAAAATCACTGTAGAACCAAAAGAAGCTGCAATATACATAAACAATGCTTTTGCGGGTTATGGGTATGCAGAATTCACACGTCCGAAGAAAAAGAATGAGGTGGTGATCATACGTTGTGAATGTGATGAATACAAACCGATATTGACAAAATTTTATGGCGGAGATAAACGGAGTAGTATTTCGTTTACTTTGCAGCAAGATGGATTTTACCGTGCATCGGCCGCATCAGGCGTGGTTAATAAGTTCTTCACCATTGATCTGGATTCGGCTTATTATAAGATAGACGGTGACAAACTTGATGTCTCACCTGCCTGGAAATTGTTACACCAAATCCTCTTAAATTATTTTGATGAGATAGCTACTACAGATATATATGGTGGATATTTACAGACACCATGGCAATATAAGACATTCAGTCTTTCCGAGAAACAAATCAGAAATAGGGTAACCATCAGAGATATTTCTACTCCCAAGCGTGCTGCTTTTCAGATAAAGATTTCATCAGAAGTTGCAGGCAGTATGTCTGCAAAGCATGGTGAATTTACTGAAGTTGACCGTATTCCAAAGGAGTTGGAACCATTAATAGAGGAATTGCAGACCCGTATAGGTAAAGTCAGCAGTCTTTGACATTATTAATACTTTAAACATTATAAAATTATGAGAAAGTTTACATTTATTATTGGAATGGCATTTATTGCGCTGAATCAAATGAATGCACAAAGTTTTAAGGAGACATTTGATTCCAATTCTCTTGAGTGGACAGAATGTGCTTACGAAAGTAACAGTGGAACTGCTATTATTGATGGTGGTAAAATGACCATTGTTTCAAAGGGAGAGAATAAAGGATTGGGATTGGCTCTTACTGCATTGAGTGGAGTTGCGACAAAGGTCGGTGAGAATACATTCTTCGAGACACATTGTTATGCGCCACTTGATGTGCAGAAACCGTTCAAAATCATATCGCATGTCAATATCCAAAAACTGTCAGACGACCGTACTACGGGATTGGTATTCAATTACAGAGACGGTGGAAACTTCTATTGTTTCAATTTTAATGGTGAGATGGTACGGTTTGAGCGTAGAGTAGATGGCGTTGTCGTAGGTGCTATACAGCAAGGTGTAAAATGGAAAGACAAGAAAAAAGTTGATCAGGAATGGGAGCTTTTGAGCGATGGACAGACTATTACATTCATAGTAGATGGAATGCAGATATTGAAAGTGCGTTATATGCCATTGGAATATACCGGATTCGGTTTCTATACATTCGGTAAACAGGAATTGCAAGTTGATGATGTTGAGTTTATACAATTATGATGTGATTTGAAGACGTTGAAAATCCATTGGAAATGCAGTTACTGATATTTCTGATGGATTTTCTCATATCTTAAAGTTCTGTTATTCTGTAAGTTTTTTATTTTCTGATTTATCTTCTCCTTAAACAGGTAGAAGAAGGGTGTATATATAATATACAGGTAAGTATTTCCTGTTATTGCCATTAATCGTTTCTAATTATACACTTTTGTGATAATTGCCGTTATTTCTTTTGTGTATTGTGTTTCCCATTCTGTCAGGTTGTTGATAAATATAATTGCATATATCAGTCTTTCTATACCATCGTCTTATCTGTGATGTTGTATAGGGTGTGATATTAACCTAAATCGGTCATTATACCGCATATGTTTTTATATATTTTATGCATTCATGCTTTCAGCCGTCTTTTTGTTTTCTATTGGCCTCTTTTTGTTGTATTTTGTCTTGACAAAGCCCGCTTTGCCTGAAAAGATCCAACGAAAACACGCTCAATATAAAGCAAAAATACAGATTGAATCCTAATAACCGTTTCGGGGTTAATGGATAAATAAAAAATTAATATTCGTTTTACCGGATTTTTTGAGTTACCTTTGCACACGGTTTGAAACGCATTTTTTCATTGAAAAGCAGCGACGAGCTTCTCGCCGGCATACGCGAAGGGCGGCCGGTGAGCACAAGCGAGAAACTCAGTCTTATTGTGGGGCTGAGTATTCCGTCTATTCTCGCACAGGTGACGTCGGTGCTCATGTTCTTCATCGACGCTTCGATGGTGGGTCATATAGGCGCTGAGGCTTCGGCTTCCATTGGTCTTGTGGAGAGCACCACGTGGCTGTTGGGCAGCATCACCAACGCCGCGTCGCTCGGATTTTCGGTCCAGGCCGCCCACTTCATAGGTTCCAACGACTTCGCCAAGGCCCGTCAGGTGTTCCGCCACGGACTCATCTGCACCGCCATCATAAGTTTTCTGGTGCTGCTCTCGGCCGTAGCCGTTCACCGTCAGTTGCCTTACTGGCTTGGCGGAGGCGACGACATAGCCCACGACGCCTCGCTCTATTTTCTCATTTTCTCGCTCGCCGTGCCGGCGTTCCAGCTTTCCAATCTTTGCGGTGCAATGCTCAAGTGTTCCGGCAACATGCGTATCCCGAGCATAGTGAGTGTGCTGATGTGTGTGCTCGATGTTGTTTTCAACTACATATTTATATTTGTCATGGGACTGGGCGTAGTCGGTGCAGCTGTAGGCACGGCTCTCGCTGTGACTGTGGCCGCATCGTTGCAGGCCTATTTTGCCATTGTCCGCAGCAAGATGCTGGCTCTGAGACTCGACCGTGAGCGTTTCCGCTGGATATTGTCTTATGTGCGCAACGCCCTGAGGATAGGCACACCCATTGCCCTGCAGTCGGTTCTCATGAGCGGTGCGCAGATAGTGAGCACCATGATTGTGGCTCCGCTGGGCAATTTTGCCATTGCAGCCAACACCTTCGCCATAACAGTCGAGAGCCTGTGTTACATGCCGGGCTACGGTATCGGCGACGCTGCCACGACGCTGGTCGGGCAGACCAAGGGTGCGCAGCGGCTCGACCTGTGCCGCAGTTTTGCCCACATGACCGTGGGGCTCGGCATGGCTGTCATGGCGGTTATGGGTGCGGTGATGTATATTTTCGCCCCCGAGATGATGGGTATTCTCACTCCTGTCGAAGAGATACGCATCCTCGGTACACAGAGTCTGCGCATCGAGGCATTCGCCGAACCCATGTTCGCTGCCTCCATCGTGGTCTATTGCGTATGTGTGGGAGCCGGCGACACACTGAAACCTGTGCTCATCAATCTGTTCAGCATGTGGTGCGTGCGTCTGTCGCTTGCGGCTTTGCTTGCTCCGACATATGGTCTTCGGGGTGTGTGGACGGCCATGGCACTCGAGCTTACGTTCCGCGGCATACTGTTCCTTGTGCGTCTTTTCCGCGGCCGCTGGCTTCATCACAACCTGTAACCGTGGCGTGCCGGGGCTTCCTGTCCGCATGTCAGCCGATGTCTCGCCCACCCGTGCAGCGCACGTTTTTGCAAATTCTCTTTAACATCCGTTCACTTTCCAGGTTCCTGATTTAACATTCCATTTTTCTTAATCTGGAGCGATGCCACCCGATATATGCTTACCGAAAAGCCCGTTTTGCCTTGATCGCAGAGCGTTCGCGCGGCTTCCGATTTACGAAACGGGCCTTTTTGCATTGCGAAAGAGCCCATTTCAGGGTGCGATATAGGCTTTATCACGACCCGAAATGGTGCATTTCGGACCACGAAATGGGCTCTTTCGCAAACCGGTGCGAGGCCTTTTAAATCACGATAAAACGCAAGCGTCTGTATATCAACGACTTATCAAAAGTCCTTATTTTCGCGATATTTCGCGCAAAATATTTCCTTACTCGGTTTTACGCGGTTTTTTCGGGATTTTCGAGGCGAATATTTAACATCCGCGGCTTCTGTTTTTCGTTTTTTTATATGTCGATTCTGTGCCGCACGCTATGTCCGCTTGTCGAGCCGAGCGGCGCCCGGTGTATTACCGTCCTACGATTTTCCTTTTTCCTGTTTCTGTCATAATACACCTCAGACTGCGTTTTCTGCCCGTTCGATAGCTTTTTTATGGCCGTACGACTCGCTTTTTAGTAAACAAACGTTAAATAAAGACCGTTTTCCACTTTTTCCTGAAAAAAATCGCCGAAAAGCTTGCGTCGTATCATAAAATAGCATACATTTGCAGTGTACTATTAAAGTATTACACTAAAACAGTAAACAAACAATAAAAGAATAAACAACAAATTAAAAACTATAAGACTATGGACGCAATCATAACAGCAGCAACCGTAATGGCAATGTATCTTAATTCACTCGGTACAGAAAACAGTCGTTATCTCTATAATGCCGAAATGCAGAACGGCAAGGTGACATCAATCAACGTGTATGACAATTCAGAAAAATATCTCTCTCAGAAACTTCAGTACCGCTTCCTCTACGACTCAGACAACCGTCTGGTGTCGAAGGAGGCCCTGAGGTGGAACGCTGAGGCTCAGCAGTGGCAGCCGTCGTACAGACTGAACTACGTGTATGAGGCCGACGGATATACTCTCGAGCTCCAGAGATGGGACGCCGCCAAGTCGGCTTACGCCATGGCTGAGGAAAAGACGGAATACCGCATGGTGCTCGGAAACGTGACCGCCGTCAACACATACAGATGGTGTGACGAGGCAAACAGCTACGAACTGGCCGACAACATGCTCATCATGCAGCCGCATACCGATTATCTCATCGCCCAGAACACTTTGGTAAAGTGACACGGAAATTCATTTATTAAGGAAACATAAACACAGAACATAAAACAGATAAAATCATGATAACAGTAAACAACATAACATTCAGTTATCCGGGAACAAAGAGAAACGTATTCGAAGACTTCAGTCTGAAATTCGAGGAAAACCGCATCTACGGCCTGCTCGGCAAGAACGGAATGGGCAAGAGCACCATGCTCTATCTCATAAGCGGTCTCCTCCAGCCGTCGCGTGGGACGGTGATGGTGGACGGAACCGACGCTCGCCGCCGCACGGCAGAGATGCTTCAGGAGATATTCCTCGTGCCTGAGGAGTTCGATCTGCCGCGCACCACGCTCGAGGAATATGTCCGCATAAACGAGCCTTTCTATCCGCGGTTCAGCCGCGAGGTGCTTCTCAACTGCCTGAAAGAGTTTGAGATGCCGCTGTCGCTCAAGCTCAACGCCCTCTCCATGGGCCAGAAGAAGAAGGCATACATGAGTTTCGCCCTTGCCGCCGGCACACGCCTGCTGCTCATGGACGAGCCTACAAACGGACTGGACATACCTTCGAAGAGCCAGTTCCGCAAGGTGGTTGCCAACAACATGACCGAAGACCGCACGCTGATAATATCCACCCACCAGGTGCACGACGTAGAATCGCTGCTCGACCACATCGTGATATTCGACGAGAACGGAGTGGCTCTCGACTCGTCCGTGGGCGATGTGTGCGACAAGTACGTCTTCGAGACACGCCGTCCGGGCGAACCCACCGACGACGTCATCTATTCAGAGTTCTCCATCCAAGGCAACGCCGTCATGGCACACCGCGGCCGTCATGAGGAGACGCCGGTGAACCTGGAGCTGCTCTTCAATGCCGTGACAAAGGGAATGATTAAATGAACCGACAAGAAAAAGAAAGGAGAAAATGATCATGAAATCGTTTGAATGGAACCGTTTTCATAAGATGCTCTTATGGACGTTTGAAAATACAAAAGGCAATCTGCTGCGCATGGGTATTATTATGACCATCGCGTTCTTCCTGTGCGAGGAGTTCGTGCTCAGTATGGTTACTTTCTCAACCGGAAACGGAAGTGAGAATGACCTCGCAATGGCAATGGCCTTTAGCGTGTCCGGCTTCATGGTGGGATTCACATGTCTTTATTTCGGAGCGAGCACCATGTTTGCCAACACACGTCACAAGAAGCAGGCAATCTCGTTTCTGATGCATCCTGCGTCGAATCTGGAGAAATATCTCTCGCGCTGGACTTACGTTACGATAGGCTGGCCTGTTGTGCTGATAGTGTCGTTTTTTGCGGCCGACTATTTCAGAGTGCTGTTCAATATGCTCATGGGGTGGGACGCCACCACCAGTTTCATAAGTCTGTGGTGTGACGACTCGGTGTTCGGAGGCGGCAATCTGATGAAATTCATAAGTTATATGTCGCCTTCACGCATTATGGCCGGCATCATTCTGATGCTCGCAATTATGTGGACCCACAGCTTCTATATCCTTGGCAGCGCATTTTTTCGTCGCCATCCGTTCATCCTCACATCGCTTGTGCTTATGGCCATTCAGATATGCCTTGCTGTCGCAGGACATGGAATAGATAACTATGATATCGACGTTTCGCTCACAATAATAGACAGATGTACCATCATTGCTATGGAACTGGCACTCATTGCATTGAATTACTGGGCGTCGTACAGGCTCTTCAAGCGCACCAATGTGATAAACAACAAATGGATAAACATCTGATCCGCACGTCGGACATGTAAAAAACAAGGAAAATATGAGCAATTTCAATATATCGAGAACCATGCGTCTCGTCAAGTGGAGCTTCGTGGAGGAACGGGGTTACGCCATACGCACAACGATAATCATCACCCTGCTGATGACGCTTTTCATGACAATGATGTCTATAGGCAGCGAGCCCATATTCATGGCAAATGCGTCCAATCCCGAAACGCAGCGCGCTGTGCTGCTCAAAATGTCGAGAAGTTTCTCCTTCGTATTCTTTGGTGCCTATTGGTTTGTCATTCTTATGGGCGGAAGCATGATGTTCCGCAACATGCAGACCAGACAACAGCGTATAGCCTACATGATGCTGCCGGCGTCTAACGCAGAGAAGTATGTCTGCCGTGTGGTGCTCGTTGTACTTGGCGGAATATTTATGTCGGCAGTGTCGTTTGTGGTGGCCGACCTGCTTCAGCAGCTTTTCATGCACCTCATATTCGGCCGGTCGCACATGGGTTCCTATGCCGTGACCTTGCTGACAACGCTGTCCGACATTGCCCAGCGTGGCGTCAGAGCGTTCGACGAGCTTGGTCCTACCTTCAGCAACTACGTGTCGCAATCAGGATTAAGGGACATTTTTGCCGGCACATCCATCAATCCCGGCCTGTTCGTCATATTCTACTACTGTCTGGGCGACCTGTTCGATCTGTCTGTATTCATCTTCATGGGCACGCTCTTCCGCCGTCATGGCTGGCTGTTCGCATGCGTCATCTATTCGCTGATCAGGGCTCTGATCTACCTGATCTTTCCCGAATTCAACGTCTGGTTATCTATGTCGGTAATGCTTGTAGGCATGGTAGCATTTACATGGCTGTCCTTCCGACTGTTCACAAGAATGCAGGTTATCAACAATAAACTCTTGAACATATGACATTCAGCAACGATAAAGCAATATACATACAGATGGCCGACCGTCTGTGCGACGACATTCTCGCAGGCGTTTATGCCGACGACGAGCGCATACCCAGCGTACGCGAGTATGCCGTGAAGCTCGAAGTGAATACCAACACCGCCGTGAAGGCCTACGACTTTCTGGCACGCGACGGTATAATATACAACAAACGCGGACTGGGATATTTTGTCACTGCCGGAGCGCGCGACCGCATTATGGAAGCCCGGCGCAAGGACTTCATGGAGAACATCCTGCCCGACATGTTCCGCAACATGCACCTGCTCGGTGTCGATATAAAGGATATCGACGCCGAGTGGCAGCGCTATTGCGAAAACTTATAATATGTTATTTTTGACGGTCATATTCGGCTGTTATACGCATATTTGTGTAATTTTGCAGAAAATAAGTGACGTAAAGTATATAAAAACGTACATATTAATAATATAAAAAATGAAGACAAAAACATTATTGGTGTCGTTCTCGATGATGGCTACGGCCGCATGCGCCCAGAACCTGTCGTCGGGTATCGACAAAGCCAACATGAATCTTGACGTGAAACCGGGCATGGATTTCTATGAGTACGCAGCCGGAGGATGGCTGAAGACTCATCCCCTCGATGCCGAACATCCTACAAACGGTGCCTTCGTAGATCTGGAAGAACAGAATCAGAAGCGCATCAAGGGACTCATAGAGGAATATTCGTCCAAAAGCCAGCCCAAGGGTTCACTCGGACAGAAGATAGGCGACCTCTACAACCTGATGATGGACAGCGTCCGTCTTAACCGTGAGGGAGCCGCACCTCTGAAACCTGTGCTTGCGAAAGTTGAGGCGATAAAAAACAAGAAGGAGTATCAGCTCGTCATGGCTCAGCTCGATTATCAGGGCGTGGGCGCAATGATGTTCGGCATAAGCGTGGGAGCCGACCAGCGCAATGCGTCGCAGAACATCGTAGGAATATCGCAGGGCGGAATAGGTCTGGGCGAGCGCGACTACTATCTGAACGACGACGAGCAGACCGTTAAGGTGCGCAACGCCTACAAGGAATACATCAAGACCCTGTTCCAGCTCGTAGGCGACGACGAGCAGACGGCTCAGAAGAAGACCGATGTGCTCCTCGCCATCGAGACACGCATAGCAAAGGCAAGCTACGACAACGTGAAACTGCGCGACGTAAACGCCAACTATCACAAGATTGGTTATGCACAGCTCATAAGCGACTATCCCGGAATAGACTGGGGAAACATATTCTTGGCGCAGGGCTTCCCGCCGTTCGCCGAGGTGGATATGGCACAGCCGGAGCCTATAAAGGAGGTTGAGAAGATACTGGAGGAGACTTCTCTCGACGACCTTAAGACCTATGCCGAAGCAAAAGTCATAAGCAGCGCGACCAACAGTCTCAGTGATGAGTTCCGCGCAGCGTCGTTCAAGTTCAATCAGACCCTCAGCGGCGTTAAGCAGGACCGTCCGCGCTGGAAGCGTGCCGTAGGTGTTGTGAGCGGCGTTCTGGGCGAGGCCATAGGCAAGCTCTACGTTGAGAAATACTTCCCTGAGAGCAGCAAGCAGCGCATGCTCGACCTCGTTCACAATCTGCAGACCGCACTTGCCGAGCGCATCGACGAGGCTTCGTGGATGGAGCAGGCCACAAAGGACCAGGCAAAGGACAAGTTGAGCAACTTCATCATCAAGATAGGTTATCCTGACAAGTGGCGCGACTACTCCGGACTGGAGATTGATCCGTCGCTCTCTCTGTACGACAACCTCACCCGTGTGACCGCGTTCCTGACCAAGGATTACATCGACCGCAAGGTGAACAAGCCTGTTGACAAGAGTGAGTGGCATATGACTCCGCAGACAGTCAACGCCTACTACAACCCCACGACCAACGAGATATGTTTCCCGGCAGCCATCCTTCAGGCTCCGTTCTTCGATCCTGAGGCCGACGACGCCGTGAACTACGGAGCCATCGGTTGCGTGATAGGTCACGAGATGAGCCACGGATTCGACGACCAGGGATGCCAGTTCGACAAGAACGGCAACCAGAACAACTGGTGGACAGCTGCAGACAAGGCCAACTACGACAAGCGCACGAAGGTGCTCGAAGAGTATTTCAGCAACTACGAGGTGCAGCCGGGCAAGAAGATAAACGGCAAGCTGACTCTCGGTGAGAACATCGGCGACAACGGAGGACTGAACATCGCCTTCCGCGCCTTCAGCAATCTGATGAAGACAAAGAAGCTGCCCGTGATCGACGGATTCACTCCAGAGCAGCGCTTCTTCCTCGCATGGGGACGTGTTTGGGCTGCTAACACCAGCGACGAGATGACAGACTATCTGCTGAAAGTAGATCCGCACTCACCCAACCAGGCTCGTGTCAATGGTGCACTGCCTCACATCGACGCATGGTACGACGCCTTCAACGTGAAGAAGAGCGACAAGATGTACGTGCCGAAGTCGAAGCGTGCGCATATATGGTGATATGACATTACATTACAAACCAAACAGTTTATATTATGATTAAAAGATTCATCGCGGCAGCCCTCGTGGCTGTCTTCACAGTGGCGGGCGCAAATGCCCAGCTGCTCTACAAGATATCGGGCAAGGACCTCACCGCGCCCTCGTACATCATCGGCACACACCATCTGGCAAACGTGGGCTTTGTGAACAAGATTGCCGGCGTGAAGGACGCGCTGACAAGCACCGAACAGGTGTATGGCGAGGTGCGTTGGGACGACATGACCAACCCCGACAGTCTGAAAGTGATGCAGGCCGCAATGATGCTTCCCGACGGACAGAGCCTCAAGACAGTCCTCTCGGCAGAGCAGTATAAGAAGCTCGACGCCGTAATAACACAGATGATGGGTGTCGGACTGAGCAATCCGCAGGTGGGCGCACAGATGGGAAAGATGTCGCCGGCGGCTCTCTCCACACAGCTGCAGGTGCTCATGTTCATGCAGAAGCACATGGGCGAGTATGACCCTTCGAGCACATTCGACCAGTATTTCCAGGCTCAGGCAAAGCACAACAACGAGCCAGTGGGCGGTCTTGAGACCTTGGCCTTCCAGACAAATCTGCTCTATAAGGGCTCAGACATGAAGCGTCAGGTGGAGCAGCTCATGTGTTTGCTCGACAATCAGGAGTTCTACGAGCAGATGATGGAGTCGATGACCGACGCTTTCTATGCCCAGGACCTCGACGCACTGAAGGCTGCAATGGACAAGAAGCTGGGCGGAACATGCGACAGCACGCCTGAGGAGCTGGCACAGCTCATAGACAACCGCAATGCCGACTGGGCTAAGAAGATGCCCGCCATCATGGCTGCCAAACCCACATTCTTCGTCGTAGGCGCAGGCCATCTGCCCGGAGCAAAGGGTGTGCTCCAGCTGCTGAAGGATGCCGGATATACGGTTGAGGCAGTGAAATGATTTGACTTCATATTACACGTTATTTGTTTAAGCCTGCCGCGACGCTCTCTTGTCGCGGCAGGCTTTTCTTTTATGCCGTCGGCAACCGCTGTCGTGTGGCGGCGTTCTGCCACACTGCCGGTAATGAACGACTGCGACGCGGCTTCTCAACCCGAATCGGTCATTAGAATTAAGTCAGTATTTTTACTTTATGTTGAGCGTATTCTCGTCAGTTTTTTTGCAGGTATGACGGGCTATACCAGTAAAAATCGGATAAAAAAGGCCCATGGAAAACAAACAGACGGCTGAAGCATGAAGGCATAAAATATATAAAACCATGTGCGGTATGATGACCGATTTTGGTCCGATACATCCTGTCCGTTGTGCGTCCTGCGTGTCTCGTCCTGTTACAGTACAGTCAGTCAGCCGTCCTTATTGAGGAAGCAGCATTTTATTCCGGTGCGAAGTGTCGGGCGGTATTACGTCATGAGAACGCAAGACTTAGGATTTTCAGAACTTAACACGGATGTATAAAAAAACATAAAATCCGGTCCGCAAGGTTAAATATTTCCCCCTGAAACCTCTGAAAATCCTTCTCCCGGCGCACCGCACGCAAAATTGTCAGAAAAAACGCAGAAATCGTAACAATCCTCAACCCTTTGTCCCTCAACCATTTACGCAATACTCCATCTCGCCCTCCAATCTTCCGTCTCGCGAAATGCCCCATTTCGCACTCCAATAAAGCCCATTTCGTGCTCCGATATGGCCCATATCACCCTCCGAAATGGCCCGTTTCGCACCCTGAAATGGCCCATTTCGCAACACAACCGCACAAATCCGACACTCCCGACTGCCCGAAACGGGCATCCCGAAGCGCAAAAACCGCATTGCGCAGAGCTGGAACGAAGAAAACGGAATGTTAAATGCGGAATTGTAAGTGTGAGCGAATGTTAAAGAGAATTTGGAAAAAGGAGCGCGGGAGGGGTGGGGGAAAAAAGGTATTTGTGAAGTTTCACACATCATATTATGTGTATTTATTGTTATATTTTATAGATAATATTTTTGTCATTGTGAGTTTGTTTATATTTTATTGGTAATTATGTCATATTTATTTTACCTATTAAAGAAAGCTATAGATGCATCATATTTTTATAAAATCATAGGATGTAATTAAAATAATAATGTTGATATTATAATGACTATATATGATATGAAATATAAAGAATCAAATTAAAATTGTATTATATGTTGTTTTATGATTACCTTTGTAATATTGATGTGACCTAAACAGATATGACAGGTATATACGAACAGATAATAAATCAGCTTTTCAGATGTAAGCTGGACGGTTGTGACAGGAAAATATATCATATAGGAACGAAGGAGATAGGCAAAGAGGAGGCGATAAACTATTTGTCTCGTTATCTGTATGTGATTATCCAGGAGCTCATAACAGACCTTGTCGATACTGAGGATGGTGTGGAGAGAAGCATCAGACTTGTTAACGCTATTATAAAGAAGTTGGGCAGGGAGTTTCAGATGGAGCATTATGAGGACGACCTGATAGATGCGAGTCACTCTATTCTGACATGTATAATAGACAAGACGGCATGTGACTATCCTGATATACAGAAATACATAAAACAGATAACTCCTATCACGACACTCACACAAAGTTCGCTTTTCACGGGTTCGAATTATTCGGTAAATATGATGAGCGAGCTAAAAAAGGAAATATTGTCGTCTAACGAGGTGAGGATACTCGTTTCGTTTATTCGTCAAAGCGGTGTAAATCTGTTGTTGCCTGAACTGAAAAGGCTTACGGAAACTGGTCGGAAGCTGAAGATAATTACATCTACATATATGGCTGCTACTGAGTATAGAGCCATAAGAACCCTCGCGCAATTGCCGAATACGGAAGTAAAAATATCTTATAATAGTGATGTTGATCGCCTTCATGCAAAGGCGTATATATTTCTGCGCGATACAAAATTCAACACGGCATATATCGGTTCGTCGAATATCTCTAAAGCTGCATTGACCGACGGACTTGAATGGAATATCAAGGTGACGCAGGTGGAGCTTCCGCACATAATGTCGATGGTGAACAATACGTTTGAGACTTATTGGGAAAACTCAGCCTTTGAGACATTCTGTCCGGGACGTGATGACGAGAAACTGAAAACGGCATTGGGAATGTCGGAGAATCAGGGTGGGGGAATAGACTATTCGGTGCTTGACCTGATGCAGGCAAAAGAATATCAGAACGATGTCTTGGACAAGCTGGAGAAGGAGAGAATGTATAACAACAACTGGAGCAATCTGGTTGTGGCTGCTACCGGAACGGGTAAAACCGTGATAGCGGCGTTCGACTATAAGCGGTTCAGGGAGAAGAACAAGCGTGCAAACTTCCTGTTTGTGGTGCATAGGGAGGAAATCATCCGACAGGCGTGTGCTACTTTCAGGACAGTACTGAACGATCCTAACTTTGGCGATATGTGGTATGGCGGGCATGAGGCTGCGTCTTACAGTCATCTGTTCGCATCGAAAGATTTGCTGAACAATCGCATAGACCAGTTGTCGCTTCCCGAAGACTACTACGATTATATTGTGTTTGATGAGGCTCATCATATTGTGGCTGACAGTTATCAGAAGATTCTAAGGAAATTCAAACCAAAGATTCTTCTTGGACTTACGGCCACTCCTGAACGAATGGACGCAAGGGACATCACGGTGTATTTCGGTCGGCGTATCTCGGCGGAAATACGTCTCGACACTGCGTTGAACAACAGATTGCTGTCGCCATTTCATTATTATGGCATAACAGATACAGTGGATTTGGCAGAAGTGCGTTGGGAGCGTGGACATTATGTTCCGGCAGAATTGTCGAAGGTCTATACGGCAAACGACCAGCGCACTGGTATTATCTTCAGAAAGATAGAGGAATATCTGCCTAATTATCGCGACGTGCGTGCTCTGTGTTTCTGCGTTGACCGTGAGCATGCCAAGTACATGAACGCTAAGTTTATGCTTGCCGGATTGAGGTCAGATTATCTCGTTACGGATAACGCGCAGGACAGACACGTCAAGGTGAAGAGTCTTGTGCAGAAGAAAATAAATTATCTTTTTGTAGTCGATATGTTTAATGAAGGTGTCGATATACCGGAGATAGACACAATATTGTTTCTTCGTCCTACAGAAAGTCTGACTATATTCCTTCAACAGTTCGGTCGAGGACTTCGTAAAGTCAAGGGTAAGACACATCTTACGGTGCTTGATTTTGTAGGTCACTGTAGGGCGGAGTTTAATTATGCCGATCGTTTCAGGGCTCTGATTGGCCGTACGTCGTTGGGCATCAAGGAGGAAGTGGAACGTGATTTTCCTCATCTTCCGTTGAACTGTCAGATTCAACTGGAGGAGAAAGCCAAGGCTTATGTCCTGGAAAATATAAAAGGATATATCAATGGTTTCCGTAAGAATCGCATAATAAGCACGATACAGCATTTTTCGAAGGATTATAGCGAGCCATTGTCTCTGTCTTCTTTCCTCCGCCTGACGCATGTCCCAATAGAGAAATTGTATAATGGTACGACGTGGAACGAGTTGCTTTATCTTGCCGGAGTGGGAAAATCAGTGTCCGGGATGAACGTTGAACTGTCACGTGCGGTGAATAAGAAATGGCTGTCAACGGACTCTCATTCTTATTTTTCGTTCATACACAGGCTTTCATCTTGTCAGTTCCGCATACGCGAATCTATGCTTACGGATAAGGAAAAGAAAATGGCACTGATGCTGTATTACGATTTGTATGATGCAGCCGGCGTGTACGACAGCTTGCAAGATATGTTTGACAGCCTGTCGGGGGATAAGATTTTCGTGGATGAAGTGTGTGAGGTCACAGCATATCTGATGGATCATTGCAACGCGCTTGAGAAGGATGACAATTCTTCTTTAAATAATGTTATGCCATTGAAACTGCACGGTGTATATACAAAATCGCAGATACAAGTGGCAATAGGCACCTCAACCATAACAAAGAAATCATCAAACCGGGAGGGATGTGAACGCAATGTGTTGAATGGTGTAGCGTTGGAAGCAATGTTTGTGGATATCATAAAAGATCGCGAAATCGGCTCAAACACCAATTATAACGACTTTGCACAAAGCAGTTGTAAGTTTCATTGGGAGACGCAAAATAAGGTGAGTCCGGAATCTTTAACAGGACAGAAATACATAGAACAGACACAAACGATGCTCCTCTTTGTCCGCAAACAGGCTAAGGCTGCCGATAATCCTACCAGGACAATGGGATACGTGTATCTTGGAGAAGTGAAGTTGGAAAGTTATAGTGGTAGCCGTCCGATGCAGATAGTCTGGCGGTTGAAAGACCCAATGCCTGGAGAGGTTTATGAATATGCTGTGAAGTATGTAGTGTAAAGGATTATTTCAAGATATTTCTTTTGGGTATATATTATATAACATGAATTCAATTTGTAGATGTAATAACAATTTCTGTGAATGAATAATATATTGCATATACAGGTTGAATTTGTGTGTATATGTTAATGTTAATTCGTCGAACTCACGTTATTTACTATTTATCAGTCGATTTTTAGTAATATTACAGTTCATAATATTATTTGAACTCACGTTATTTATCATTATTGGTTTGCTCTTTCTTATTCTGATAATGAATGGACATAAGCTTCTCATTTGAAGCAGTTCTATCTATAATTGCTTTTACGAGTTTATCCAGTTCTGAATTTTCTGTATAATCAGCAGGTGCAAAATATTTAATTCTGTTATCCTTCATCATCTTATACACTTTACTTTTGTCATTCGTTTCTGGATTGAAGACTCCAATAGAATGTCCTGAATATGAGTTAACAAGTTTCATACAGGGAATATCTGTATCACTATCTCCTATATAAATCATATTCCTAAAAGGAACTCTAATATTTTCTGGTTCAAAATAGTCATTGACACCCGGATCATTTATATCTAATGTCCCTTTTTCTATTCTAAACAGAAACTGTGTTTTACTTGTATAATTGATAACTTGTGCCGGCCATTGAGCAACTCCATCTTTATCATAATAAAACGAATTGGCATATATTCTTTCGAATTCATTCGCAACTTTCGTTCCCTCAATCATTTCTTTCAAGCCGGAAGATATGATATAATGTTCTACAATTACACCTTTATCTCTACCATATTCTTTCATTCTCTTAAACCACGTGGCAACGCCAGGGAACAACTTTACTTGCGCCCCATAATCCATTAGGGCTTTTCTATTAAATACAAATCTTCCATGTGCAGTCCGAAGCATTGTAAACATGTAGGCCAAATTTTGATCCATGTCGTTTTCTTCAGCTAATCCATTGGACTCTTTCCAAAAAGACTCGACTTCATATCCTACCGATTGTATATACCCTTGTGCCTGCATGTCATCAGGCGACAAAGTCTTATCGAAGTCGTAGCATATTGCCACTACTGGTTTATCCTCTTTTGACTTTCTTGAAAATTCCTTACTCATAGATGACATATATAAATAAAAAATGAGGCATAATCATTATAAATTATGCCTCATTTCTATTATTTTATTCCTTTATTTCACTTCCTCGAATCTAACATGTATTGATAATCAACGATTTACGAAAGTATTGGTACAAATATGGAACACCATAAGCATCTTGGATGTTGTCCCTCAATAACTATCGATAAGCATCCGTGCGATGCTCTTCCCATTCTTCTTTTTCCTTTTCTTTTTATTTCTTTCTTTTGTTGGTGCAAAGGTACGAATATTTTTTATATAATCAAATACTTATAATATAAATGTTGAGGTAAATCAAATTGAATCATTCCATATAAAACCTAATATTTTATTGGATCATCTTCTGGGTTAAGGAACAATTTGATTGTTCCATCTTGTGATATCTTTATTGCAATACCGTTTCGAGCGAGGTTTTTAGCTGCCTGCTCGCCAGTTCCTTTTGCTTTGTTTGTTTCCACGTCCTCCATAACAGCTATGCATGCATATTTTATAATTTTACCCTGTCGGTCTATTTGAACAGCACCATCACTAGTCATGAGGCTCATAATAAGTGATTCTTGACCTTTATTACAGATATTGATATCATCGTCAGAAAAAGACACACTACTTTTTATTCTGTCTTCCCGTACTTCCTCTATAGGTATCCATAGGATGGAACTGGTATCATTCTTAGACAATATTAGAATATACTTAATAAGTGAATTAAGTACAGCTTCAGATGTATTTTCGCCGATAGTATTCTTTAACAGATGTTTGAATGCATCGTGATCACGATAGTGCCATACATTCTGCTGATAGATAAACTCTTGGTTTGCCCCATTAATAATAGACAACTCTCTTCCCTGGAAAGTCCTGAACAGAAGATCATTTCTATGAAGAGCTCCTTTTAATACCATACAGTCTACATAGTCCTTGTCAGTTGTGTCATAAAAAAACATATAACTAATCGGTTTTTTATCGCTGGCTATGTAAAAAGAGCTTTTGCCATCAGCCATTTTCCAAAATCGATTGTCAATACAATCAGTAGGATATTGATATGGTTGCTGCTTTAATTTTAGCAATGTGCCAGACCGATTGTTTCCATTTCCATTCTTATATTCGAAAAATGAGTTTGTAAGAATCAAACCTGTATTGAGATATTTGCCTTCAAACGTAGTAGAACGTATGGCGTTGAACTTGTCTATAAGGTTATAGATTATGTATGGATTATATCCAAAATGCCATGTTTTTGAAATTACCCGTTCGATAAGGTTTTCATTCATCAGAATAATAGAGTTTCGGAATTGTGTTATTGAACTATCTTCTAAAGCGTTTGAAACAGACTGACTTAGACGGTGGAAAATCTTATTGTTTATAACATATTTGAGTTTTATGACTATAGCCATTATGTAGTTCTCTTGATACCACTTACTGCAATGGCAAATCAAAATGTGTTCAAGATTGGAAATCTTATAAGAATCTCTATATGGATTTTCCTCTATGTTTATTCCATAAGTAGTCTGTAATCTAGAAAGAGGATTGTAGATAATATCTATATCTGCAGAGAGTAGTTCACGTAAGGTTTCTGAAAGAATCCTTTCACCATAACGTTTAAAATTCTCAAAGTTTTTTATTTTCTTAAAATTTTGCATACTTGTACTGATTGTTATTATTGTTTATCGTGTACTATCACTTTGTTTTTTAGTCGATCTATCCGCAAACGTTCTAAATCAGCTTCCACACCCTCCTTAGACACCAATGAATCCTTGGGCAGCACGGAGTAGTTCTTGGCGATGTTCTCTTTCTTTCCACTGAACCACTCACCGAAAGCGGTTTGGAGGAATGACTCGGCATCGAGATTGTCTTTCCCGTTATACCTTATTATATTATAGACGAACTGCTTCACTTCCGCATTGCGTAGTTTCTTGTTCAATGGGATGCATAGATCCTTATTGGCATATACCTGGCCAGTTTCAATAAACAGTTTAACAACGTCGCATACTTTCTCTACATCTTCTACAGGAGTACCGGCAAGCGAGAATATTAGCATCGTATATTCCTCTGTATACTTTAACCGTTGTACTCGATTCTCGGCCTCTTGTCTTTTGATTTCCTGTTCAAGTTTCAAGAGATAGTCACGCCTTTCAATAACACCAGAGACATCGGTACTCATCGCATTGATTTCGTTCAATCGCTTCTCGTTCTCTTGCATGAGGCGTTTCTTCTCCAGTTCTACTTGCTGGGTGACCAAATCCTGCACAACTTCAGGCAAACGTTCCCTCAGAGTACTGACTATAGAATCAGTATCGGCCTGAGGAGTCTGTTTGACGGCATCAAAAATCGCTTCCAAATCCTTGTTTTGGTCTTCCTTTTGATTCATTATAGCATTGCCACCTTCTCCTCCTATGCCTTTAATGGCATCCAAATACTCTTGTCTCTTAGTAATTTGTGTTTTGTAGAAAGATGTAAAGATTATAACCACAGCCTTGTAGATGGCAAAAAGGAAGGCCGCAAGATACAGGTAAGGTATGACCTTCTGTCATCCCTGCTGGGTGTTGGCGATTATACCGTAGACCATCATAATCACAACAAGGACAATAGCCAATGCTGCAATTCCATATACTATCTTTTCTATAATCTGGAATACCTTCTTCATAGGTTTATCTATTTGTAAGAACCATCATGTATGGCATCTTTAAGCATTTTAATCAGTTTATATACACTCGTAGATGGGTTCTGGGACTCTTTCAGGTGTATTGCACGCCCGATAGCAACATCCATATTGTTCTCCAAGAATATTTGCTGATTTCTTGTAATAACGGATTTTGTGTATGTTCTCCAGACCTCAGAACTTTTCTTCAATTCCTTGACTACCATCTCCGAGGTGATGGGAGCCATTTGGTCTTTTGCATGAAGCAACAGCCATAACTCAAAGCACGGGTTTGAGCACAGCAAGATGGCACCAGGAACTTTCTTCAGGCGGTCCAACATGGTGGGCACATCTAAGTCATACATCAGGAATGTATGGTCTTTTGCCGTCTGCATATAGGTAGCCTTGCAACGTTCTACAAGTGCAGGAGTGATGTTCAGCAGCGTCTTTTTAGGGATAATATGTATCGGGCAGCGGAATTGCGCTCGAAGAAATTCCACGTACTTCACCTCAGTATCCCCTTCGCAGAATACGAAGTAGTTTGGGCGCATCACCCGGCCCCTGCCTATTCTTTCCCGTTGTGCCATTGCTTATAGATTTGGTCTTGAAAGATAGGGCACAGCATCGAAACGGCCCTGTAGATAGGCTTTCTCCATGTCGAAGGTATCACGGAAGTCCTTGAAGTCGTAGAGCGAATAGAGGTCGCTACACCCATCTTCACGCTTGTTCACGAAGTACACCTGATCACGACGCTGGAAGTCTGTGTTCAGCAGATGAGTATTATGGGTGGTGTAGATGAGCTGTGCATTGTCACTGTTGTTAAACAGGTTGATGATGTATTCCACTAGATGTGGATGCAAGCTGGTGTCAATCTCATCAATGAGCAGTGTCCTACCATTACGAATAATGTCTATCATGCTGAGCATCATATGGAAAAGCGTCTTTGTACCTTCAGACTCTTCTGTGTCAAAATCAAAGGCAATATCAGGGTTCCCTCTATGAAAAGTCTTCAGAGTGTTTCCCTGGATTCTAATGTCAACGATGTCGCTATCAGCTGTGTTGAGGATTTCAAGGATTTGCTCCTTCCGCGTCTTCATGAAGCTATCTATTGGCATTGCAGACTCCTTGTAGTCCAGCACAACATCTTCGGAGAAGAAACGGAACACTCGCTTGGCGATGTCCCTGTCCATCTGACTTGCCCTTGAAATAAACAAGGTCTTCCGCGAAGTGTTTGCCGCTACATCCATTGGCCTTTTAATGGCCTGCTTAAATTCATATATGTTTTTTTTGTCTGGACCTTTGCTCTCATCGCGACTGAACACCAGCGAGCGACGACCTTTAGGATAATGGAAGAGATGTTCCGTAAGAATCTCCGTTCGGGTCATTGAGAAAGAATACTCATACTCTATCCCGTCTATGATGAAACGGACAAAAAATGAACTTGGATTCTTGTCAAATCCATCAAATTTGAACGGGGCAACAGCAAAGATTGTATTCTCATTATAGGTATGGGAAGTGCGTATCATGTCCACGCAGGCATGGATACCCTTCATTACATTACTCTTGCCAGATGCGTTAGCGCCAAACACAGATACGCTTTTCAGCACTTGTCCTCCAGCTGCAGGAAACATATTGCCACTCAAAGCCTTCCCTTTCTCAGTCTGTATCTTCGCAGCTTGAAGGTCGAGTGTTGTTTCATCTCGAAACGAGAAGATATTGTTCAAACGAAATAATAAAATCATTTTAGATTCGATTTTTGCTATTCGGTTGCAAAAATAGCAATTAAATTTGAATTAAACGTGGTTTTGCATGAAAAAGTATGCCGTTCTGCCTACTTTTAACATTTTTGGCTATCTATTCGTAAAAACAATGCGACATTTGAGCGATTCGCAATCATCTTTTGTATCACCTTTTACGACATCTTTTCCGAAATCTTTCCCGAAGTCTTTTCCGAAATGCCCTTTGCGGATAAAAACGGATTAGCAATAATCAATTCAGATAATTCATTGACGTTCAGGCATTTCTTTTACGCCACTTTTACGCCATCTTTACCGCCATCTTTTGGAACATTTGTCTTTTTTAGGAGCGTATTACTCGTATTGATAAAAACTGAGCTATAAGTCTAAAATACATGAATTATAGCCCTACATATTACTCGTATTGGCAAGTAATATCTCTCCTACATTAAATATCTGCCAATGTTGATGTTTTATCTCGCGCTTTTCTCTTATATATGTTCAATCTTAATGTAAAATCAACCGTTTTATATTGAAAAAGGTTAAATCTTTCTTTTATCTCATTTTTTCTTGTAAATTTGCCGTCAATAATTGAACAATTTATGGCAAATAACGAAAAAACAGGGACATTAAATCGCATTCGAGTTGTCCTTGCAGAACAAGAAAAGACCAATCGTTGGCTAGCAGAGCAGCTGGGCAAGACCGAGCATACCATTTCTCGGTGGTGTCACAACAAGTCCCAGCCTTCGGTGGCACAGTTGAATGAGATCGCTAACGTTCTGAATGTGGACGTCCGTACTTTGATGAATTCAAATTTGTAGTTAAATATGGCTATAACATATAAATTCTCAGGACATGAGTCGTTCCCCTGCAAGTCACTTTGGCTTAAGAAAGGATATGATTTTGTTGTTGGAGGTAACGACTTCAATAGCCCTGATGCTGTAATAACCCTTGGTGTAGGCAAAAACATGGTTGCATCAATCCGTTTTTGGCTCAGGGCTTTTGGTGTTACAGAGAACGACAAAAAGACAAAGCTTGGCGATTATCTTTTTGATGAGAGCAAGGGCAAGGACAAATATCTTGAAGACATCGCAACATTATGGTTGCTTCACTTCAACTTGGTGTTCTCAGAAGAGGCAACATTATATAAAATGTTCTTTTGTGACGTACAGAAAGAACGTACCAACTTTGAACGTGAGCAGGTGCTTACCTACGTAAAACTGAGGATGGTGGAAGCTGGCAAGATGACATTATTTAATGCCAATACCGTGAAGAAAGATATTGGTGTACTCCTGCAAAATTACTGTCTTCCCCGCAAGCCACAATCCAATGAGGATTTTTCGTCGCTGCTGATTGACCTTGACCTAATTCGCCAGAGTTCAGAAGGAAAAGGCTACTACTTTAATGTCGATGGTAAGCGTAAGGTTACGAAAGAAATCTTCCTTTACGGTCTGTTGAAGCTGAAAGCCCAGGAAGGTGATAACACTATCGCCTTCGATACCATACAGGAGAATGTTGGACTCGTGTTCTGTATGCAGGACTTTGAGACAATAGGGATGTTGAAAGATTTGTCAAGCGAATATAGCCAGTACTTCACATATAGCGATGTTGCTGGCATCAAACAGATTCAATTCACAAAGGATTTGGACGCATTTCAAGTATTAGACAATTATTATGGCAAAGACATTTAGTTTATCCGCAAATATAGAGAACGGCTTTGCCGAAGGAATGCAATACTTGGTAACGCCAAATGCTCAGAATGCCATTCACAACATAGTGAACGACTTCCGTTCCGGTATCCATTCTTTTACGATTATTGGTTCATACGGAACAGGTAAGTCAAGTTTCCTGCTGGCATTAGAATCGGATTTGCAGAAGACTGGCAAGCAGAAATACCTTCTGGATGCACAGAATCTCTCAGACGCCAAGTCGTTTGAGATTATGAACATCGTGGGCGATTATGCTGAGATGTCAACCCTGCTGAGCAAGGCCCTGAATGTGGAAGGTAATACCACCAGCATCCTTGACAGCCTCAAAAACTACTATGCCCAATGCCAGAAGAAAGACAAGTTCCTGCTAATCGTAGTAGATGAGTTTGGTAAGGTTCTGGAGCATGCAGCCAAGAACAATCCTGAGAAGGAGTTGTATTTCTTGCAGAAGTTGTCGGAACTGGTAAATGTGCCTGCTCGAAAGATGATGCTGCTGACCACACTCCATCAGAACTTTGGTGCATACGCCAAAGGTTTGACGGAAGCCCAAGCAAACGAATGGACCAAGGTGAAAGGACGCTTCAAGGAAATCACCTTTGTGGAGCCTGTGGAGCAGTTGCTTTATTTGGCATCAGCGCAATTGCAAGAGGAAAGAACAATATCCGACGCAGAAAATGCCAAGTCCCTTTTCGAGCTGGCGAAAGAGACGAGATATGTATCCAAAGATTTCCCCTTGGAAAAGGCAATACAGCTATTTCCGTTAGACCTTTTCTCTGCTTATACCATCACTACCGCCATCCAGCGATATGGTCAGAACGAGCGTTCACTCTTTACTTTCTTAGCGGCAAAAGGCACCAATTCCATTTCCGAGTTCGAGCCTGCCGAGCATCAAACATACAATCTGCAAAAGGTTTATGACTACATTCTCTACAACTTCTATTCCTACCTGAAAGATGCCAATGCCGACTCCATGAGCTGGAGTACCATTCAGGTGTCTATCGAGCGTGTGGAAGGTCAGGATTGGGCTGACGAAGAGGAGATGCTGCAAGCCGTAAAACTCGTAAAAGCCATTGGACTGCTGAATCTCTTCGGGACAGCCGGTTTTAAACTGACAGAACGGAATCTTGCGGACTATGCGCGTGAGGCGATGGCAATCACAAATGCCAAAGAGATAATTCAAAAGCTGTCTGCAAAGAAAATCATCCGTTTTGCAGCCTACAAAGAGCGTTTGATGCTTTTCGAGGGAACTGACGTTGACCTTGAAGCAGAAATACGTGAGGCCGGAATGATGGTTTCCCGTCCTGTCACATTCGTAGATGAACTGAATGTGTTCTTCAATCGCAGAATATCTCCCGTCAAAGCCCATTTCTACCAGAAAGGCACGCCACGTTTCTTTGACTACATGATTCGTGAAGAACCCATTGATATTGTACCAACTGGTGATACGGATGGCTACATAGAACTGATATTCTCTACCCACAAGAAAGCTTTGGAAGAGATTAAGAAGTTCAGCTCTGAGACAGATCATGCCCTGATATTTGCCTATTTTACCAATACGGAGGACATCATCGACCACCTCTACAACATCAAGAAGTACATGTACCTGTTGGAGCGTGTGCTCGACAAGAACGACAGGGTGGCTGTGACAGAAATTCAGAAGTTGAAGGAGTATGAGGAAACTTTGCTAAACAAGGCAATCAGCGACAACCTCTTTTCTTACAGGAACAGGGTGGTCTGGGTATTTGCAGGTAAAGAGCAAAAAGTACAATCGCATCGAGATTTTAATCAGTTGTTGTCAAAGGTATGTAACGAGGTTTACAGCAAGGCACCTGTGATGAACAACGAACTGTTCAACAAGCATAAACTCAGCGGAACGATAACGGCTGCTCGCAAAAGTTATCTTACCTATCTGACAGAGCACTATTCAGAAAACGGGATGGGCTTCCCAGAAGGCAAATTCCCACCAGAGAAAACCATCTATTCCTCTCTGCTGTTGAATACTGGGCTACATAAGAATGGAGATTTCGCAGATGCACCAACCAACAAGGGATTTATGCCGTTGTGGGATGCTTGTGAAGAATTCCTGAAGAGTTCAGAGAACAAAGCAAGAAAGATTTCGGAACTGATAAAGATACTGTCTGCACAGCCTTATAAGATTAAGCAAGGATTCTTGGAATTCTGGATTCCTACTTATCTCTTCATCAAGCGTCAGGACTTTGCACTCTATGATGCATCGAAAGGTGCATTCATGCCAAACGTGAATATGGAGTTTTTCGACTTGCTCCAGAAACATCCTGGCGATTTTGAAATCAAGAAGTTTGCTGTTGATGGCGTGAAGTTGGGCTTCTTCAACCAATATCGTCGCTTCATCAATCTGGGCGATGAATTCACAATCACCAATGCAAGTTTCATTGAGACTATCAAACCCTTCCTCAGTTTCTATGTCAGGCTGGATGAGTACACCAAGCACACCCGTAAGTTTGACCACGAGTCAACGATGAAGTTCCGCGACGTGCTGGCGAAGGCAAAAGACCCAGAGAAAGCTTTCTTCGAGGACTTACCTGAGGCTCTTGGTTTCACACAGGAGAAGTTGAAACAGGAAGAGTTTATCAACGAGTATGGAAGAATTATCCAACGAGCAATCAAGGAATTGCGCTCATGCTACACCCAGCTGATTGATCGCATTGAGGCACGTCTGGTAGAAGAGTTTGGTTTGCAGAGCTATGACTATTCAGAATATATCGTTGAAGTGCGCGAACGACTGGCCCATGTAAAGGCCTATCTGTTGACAGACAAACAGCGTGAGTTCTATCACCATGTGATGACAGAATACGACAATCGTACTCTGTGGTACCAGTCAATCTGCTACACAATTCTTGAGCAACGACTGGATGCTTTGAGAGATGAGCAGGAAGACAAGTTGGCTGACGACCTGATTTATCTGTTCCGCACCTGCGAGAAGTACTCTTCCATTTCCCAGAAAACGGACGATTTGGACAAAAATGATGCCTACTCCTTTGACATGGTGACGAACCGAGGTACAGATGTGAGAACACAAACCTACATTCTGCCAGAGAAGGATAAGTCCAAAGCAGATGACCTGGAACAGAAAATCAACAAACTGCTTTCTGGTGACAACAATATCGACGTTTGCGCTCTGCTGTCGATACTTAACAAGAAAATGAGTAAATGATAAAAGTAAGACATATATTAGGCATATCAGGCGGAAAGGATAGCGCAGCACTCGCCATCTATCTGAAGCAAACGTACCCATCCCTGAAGATTGAGTACTACAATTCAGATACAGGTTGCGAACTGGCTGAAACGGAAACGCTAATCAATCGTTTGGAGGCCTATTTGGGTAAGATAGAGCGACTAAGGGCTGCTGAGGGTAGTCCTGAGCCAACACCATTCCATCACTTCCTTAAAGCGATGGGCGGTTTCCTTCCTTCACCACAGGCTCGCTGGTGTACCAAGAAGATGAAGCTTGACAAGTTCGAGGAATATGTAGGCGATGACTATGCTGTATCATATGTTGGCATACGCGGCGATGAGGACAGAGATGGTTATATATCTTCGAAGCCAAATATTCAAGCCATATTCCCATTCCGCAAGAATATCTGGAGCATCGATGTAATTAACAAATTCCTTCACAATGAGAACTTGGATCAGATAGTGAAAATCTACGAGCAGCTATGTCCAGAAGGGTTTCTTCGCGACGAGATTCTGGAAACGGTTAGAAAGCCTATAACAAAGTCTTTCTATTACTCAAAGAAGATGAATGCGCTACTGGACTACGACATCAAGCTTTTCAATCATGCTGTGTTCGAGTTCCTGAAAACAACAGACTATCCAGTGGGTAAACTCGATGATTTCCCATTACTAGATAATACGGACATATTGGTGAAGGATGACATCTTCCGTCTGCTGAGAGAAAGTGGTGTTGGTGTGCCTGCCTACTACGAGGAAATTCCTTTCGAGGTGGATGGTGAAACCGGCACATATTGCCGCAGTCGTTCTGGTTGCTACTTCTGTTTCTTCCAACAGAAGATAGAATGGATTTGGCTCTATGAGCAGCATCCCGACCTCTTTAAGAAAGCGATGGAGTTTGAGAAAGACGGTTATACATGGAATCAGAATGAGAGCCTTGCAGACCTCATCAAGCCAGAGCGCATCCGCCAAATTAAACTCGATATAATTCGCCGTCAAAAAGAAAGTAAAGCCAATAACAAGGGGACAACACTTGCTGAAATCCTTGGCGATGACATTATGTGTACGAACTGTTTTATATAATTAAGGTGTATGCTAAAGAATAACGTATTATGGCCAGCAAGTCGGCGTTTCAAGTCAAGGACAGAATGGGAGCCAATAGGTTTCTTTTCTGAGGCACTTTGCAATTCCACACAGTTTGATATAAAATTAGGATTCTTTTCGTCTTCGGCTATAAATATATTATCAGATGGATTTGCCACATTCCTTTATAATGGTGGTAAAATGCGAATGATTATCAACGACGTTCTATCTATAGAAGACAAACATGCTTTCATGGTCGGAGAATCAGATATAATGGTTCCATATTTTGATCTACTGAATTTAGCAGAAGTAAAACGTACATTGTCTGAGCGTGACCAGCATTTCTTTGAATGTCTTTCCTGGCTTATTAAAAATGAAAGACTGGAAATCAAAATAGTGGCACCAAAAGTAGGTGAAGGTATTGCTCATTCAAAGTGCGGAGTGTTTTCTGACGGATTAAATAACGTTGCTTTTGATGGTTCATGTAACTTTTCGCGTACGGCTTTGATAGAGAATCTGGAAAGTGTGACTGCCTTTTGTGATTGGGATGGGCAAGGTGATGTATGTAAAATAGCCGATATTGCAGAGGATTTTGAACGGACATTCTCTGGCAACGATGATTCTGTCATTTATCTAAAAGCTGATGAAGTAAAAGCAGGAATCAATGCCAACTTCAAACATAAAGATATTGGTGAACTAATACGTGACGAGCACGATTTGATTACAAAAAGGCTAAATGGCAATCTTCCTATAAATATACAAGCTATTTTAAATAAGGCTAAAAGGAGAGTTGCTGGTCTCATAGAAATAATTGAGGGGCAAAATAATAACATTCTAAATGATAGCGAGCCAAAATTTCCTTATGATGAACCACGTGCCTATCAGAAACAGGCTTACGAGAACTGGAAAACAAAGCAAAAAGGGCTTTTTGCCATGGCTACAGGGACAGGGAAGACGCTTACTTCGCTGAATTGTTTGCTCAATATCTGGAAAAAATTCCATTTTTATAAAGCCATCATTTTGGTTCCTACTATAACACTTGTAGACCAATGGGAAGAAGAATGCAAGAAGTTTAACTTCTCGCATATTACTAAGGTGAGTTCTAAGAATCCAAAGTGGAAAGACGAACTGGATAGCGTAAAGACCAAGGAGAGTATCAAAATGAATGGGGAAGAGCCTTCGTTTATCATCATTGCTACTTATGCCTCCTTTGCAAGAGAGAATATTTTTCGAGAGTTAGTGGATTTTAGCAGAAATACCACAAGGCAGATATTACTTATTGCCGATGAGGCTCACAATATGGGTGCAGGTAGAATACTTGATAGACTGGGCGGTGTAAAATTTGCTCGACGGATTGGTCTTTCAGCAACCCCTGAACGGCAGTTTGATGATAGTGGTAATAAGGCTATTATGAACTTCTTTGGCTGCGATGAAAACTACACCTTTGAATTTGGTATGCAAGAAGCTATTGACAAAGGATATCTGTGTCGTTACAATTACTTTCCACATATAGTACACTTAAATGACGCTGAAATGTCAGAGTATATGCGTATTTCACTTCAGCTTGCAAAATTTTTCAACCAAGAAAAAGAATCGTTTCCCAAAGGAGATGATATTCTTATGAAGCTTCTGCTGAAACGTAAACGTATTGTTCACAAAGCGACAGAAAAAGAGCGGATATTTCAACAAATCATTCAACAAAGATATGAAGAGAAAGGAAACCTAAAATATACGCTAGTCTATGTTCCTGAAGGTGCAAGGCCAGACGACGAAACATCAGATGTCTTCGACAGTAGTGAGACTGTCAAGGACGATGATTACTCTGACAATTTGATAGACACCTATACAAAGATTGTACATGATGTTAGCAAAACCACTACAGTAAAGAAGTTCATTTCGGGCATTAAAGAAAGAAAAGAAATACTTGACAAATACGCGAGTGGTGAAATTGAGGTACTGACTTCCATGAAATGCCTAGATGAAGGAGTCGACGTGCCTCGTAGTGAGATGGCTATATTCTGCGCAAGCACTGGAAACCCAAGACAGTTTATACAAAGAAGAGGGCGTATTCTCAGAAAGCATCCGGATAAACACATGGCAATTATACACGATTTGGTCGTCGCTCCAGAAATCAGTTCAGCACAAGAAAACTACAATATGGAACGTAGCCTAATTAGGAGTGAACTTAAAAGGGTTCGTGATTTTGCAGTACTCTCAGAAAATGCAGATTACGCATACAATGAACTAAATGAAATCCTATCATACTATAATATATCTTTATTCTGATTATGGCAAGAAACAATGACAACAAAATGCTGCAAGCAGTCCTGCTCAATGAGCAGCTAATGAAATTTGGAGGATATACTCCATCCGATATCAGTACTTTAGAACAGGCGCTTGATTCTGACAATCATGTCATCAATGCAGTTGCACAAATTATTAAACGTACAGGTGAAGGGGCCTCCGAAAAGGAACTCTGGAAAGAAATTGATAAATATTTAATTGACAACGTATGATTATCAAGGAAATTCAAATCAAAAATTTCCGTAGCTATTACGGAGATAATAACAAGTTTGAGTTTTCAGATGGGCTGACTCTTATTCTTGGTGATAATGGTGACGGAAAAACCACGTTTTTTGACGCGCTTCAATGGTTGTTTAATACGACAATAGACAAAGGAAATATTGACCACATGTCTGAGATGCGCAAATCAAAAATGGAGATAGGAGAACGTGAGGAAGTTTCCGTTTCTATGCTTTTTGAACATGATGGCGAAAAGTCTGTGGAGAAATCTTTTTCTGTAGAGCGTGTTAGCGAAGATTTCTTTAGAGTCGGTGCTCTTGTTTATAGAGGTTATGAAACGTCTGGTGCAGAACGTATCCAAGTCAGTGGAAAGAACCTTATTGATAGGTGCTACGATGCTTTCATTCAAAGATTTAGTATGTTCAAGGGGGAATCAGAACTAAACGTTTTCGATAATGCCACTGCATTAAAAGATTTAGTAGACAAGTTCTCTGATATAAGGAAATTTGACGACCTCGTAGCATATACCTCTAGTTTTGAAGAAAAAGCCAATGCTGCCTATCTGAAAGAAATGAAATCAGATAGGAAAGTCGCTGGCGAGGCAAAATCTTTAGAAGTACAGATAAATCGCCTTGGTGATGAAATATCGACAAAGAAGAGAGATATAAAAGAAAAAACTACATCGCTGGAAGTCTTTTCCAAGAAACTGGGTGAACTTGAAGAGAATCAAGAGACTTCAGAACGGTATAAAGACATACAAAGCCGGTTAAAAACGAAGGAAGAAAAGCGCCGAAAATTAAAAGCTCAAATCAGCTATGTCGATTATAACCATGCTCTTCTCGATAAAATGTGGGTGTTATGTGCGTTTCCTAATATATTACAGGAGTTCAAGCAAAAATGCTCAGCTCTGAGTCGTGAAAAAAGGCGTCAGGAGAAAGATTATGAAAGACAAAAAGCAATAGAAATAGGTAAACTAGAAGCCGTTAAGGAAATGCAAGGTGCATTAGTGAACGGTGCTCCTGAACTGCCGTGGTATCTGCCCAATCAGGAAACCATGGAAGAAATGTTGCATGATCATATCTGTAAAGTATGTGGCCGTCCTGCGGAAGAAGGATCTGATGCTTACAATTTTATGCTGAATAAACTTGAAGAATACAAGCGTCACATTGCTTTGGAAACAGCAAGAAAGAATCAAAAAGAGGCTATTGAAGAAAAGGAACTATTCAAAGATGACAACATTGAATCGTTACACAATCTGAGTATTTCACTTAGCGGCAGCAACGAATCTTTAGTATCGGGACTTATCAGAGAAATAAGTGATCGAATGGGGCTTGTAGATCGGCTTAATCAGGATTTGAAAAATGTAGAGCAACAGATACAGGATACCATTGATGAGAAGTCACGTTTACTAATACAAGCAGGGAACGTCTCTGAAGCAATCTTGGAAAAAGACTTCAATGACATAAAGGGATTGTTTGAGCAAAAAGGTAGAGCCGAGATAAGATTAGCAGAACTTAACAGTGAGCTTTCGCAATTACAACTGCGAATGGAAGGACTTCAGAAGCAAATGGATGCGCTGAATCCCGATAGTTCTCAGGTAAAAGTATATCGAGATGTACATCGTGTCCTTGATGAGATTGCAAAGGCCTTTGCCGTAGCTAAGAAAGAGAATCTTCGTCATTTTCTTGCAGATATGGAGGAAAAGGCTAATGGCTATTTGGAACAACTTAGTGCAAATGACTTCCACGGTGAGATTCATCTCAAGCAAACAGCCGACGATTCAACGGAAATACGATTATACAGTTCCAATGGCACCGAAATCAAGAAACCTTCTGGTTCTCAGTTGACAGTAATGTATATTTCTGTACTGTTTGCTATATCCGACTTCACACAGGAGAAACGTGACGAGGATTATCCTCTTGTGTTTGATGCTGCTACGTCATCATTCGGCGACTCAAAGGAAGAGAACTTCTATAATGTGATAGATGGTCTGAATAAGCAATGTATAATTGTGACTAAGGACTTCATCACCAAGGGCAGGGTTCGCTTCCTAGAAATAGAGAAACTGACATGCTCTGTTTACCGTATAAAGAAAGCCGAAGGCTTTGATTCAAAGAATATGGCAACAGTTCGTACAACAATCGAAAAAATCAAGTAATATGGAATCATTATATGAACTCTGGGGCAAACGAAACCCTGAATGGGAAGAGCGTTACCAAGACTCTGTCATAAGCGTGTTCTCTGATTATGGCAAGGGTATAAATCAGTATCAAGAAGTGAGAGGAAAGATATATGGTGCCGGCTATGAGGTGTTCATCCTGGCCTTCTTCATTGGTTTGTATAGTAATAAGACAAAGCCGCTGATTGAAGATAAAGCTAAAAGGAAACATTTTGGCTGGGCTATTTCTAACTGGGGAACAGGAGAATCTCGTCTTGGCCGAACACAATACCCGCGTTTGCGTGAGTATATGTTTGCTGCACTAATAGCACGTACAGACATTGACTTCATAGCTTTGGATAAAGGAGAAATCACGCAGCGAAAGGTTGTGGACGACCTTATTGCGAAGATGGAGGAGTATGCGAACTTCGGTTTCGACTTCATGCAAGAAAAACTGGAAGAGAATCCTAATTATTTCTTCAAAGAAACAGCATTTTTACGTGTCTTTTTAGATTTCTTGAAAAAAGATGAAGAGGATGATGTAATGGATGATGTACCGGAGTCGTTGGATTAATTAATTATTCTCTATAATTATGGAATACAAGAACAAAGAACTAACAATTAGAGAGTTAATAAGTCTCATAGAGAGTAAGTCTATAAATTTGCGCCCTCCATATCAGCGTAATTTCATATGGACACCTAAAGATCAAAGGCTACTTATTGATTCAATCTATAAAGGATACCCGCTGCCAAATTTCTTTATTCTAAAAAATAAGGATGGAAAATATGAAATGGTAGATGGGCAACAGCGTGCGACAACTATCTATAAATACTATAATAATGAGTTTAAGGATAATCGAAAAAAGTTTTTTAAAGAATACGCCCCAGATTTTTTCTTAGATTATCGACTTAATATTGTCGAGATTGGAAATTTTGATTCCTCAAAAGGAGAATCAAAAGAAGAGTTTTTTTATCTAGTAAATAAAAGAGGTATTCAACTTAACCCTGCGGAAGTAAATCAAGCATATCATCATGATTCTGATTTCCTTAATTTGGTTTATAGGGTTATGGATATTCAACAACTCATAGAACTGGATATTTTTACAGACAAAACAAAGCTTCGCATGAATGATCGAGGACTTATAGAAGAAATTGTCGCATACTTATTTTATGGTATCACAGAAAAAAGGAATGCTGTAGAGGATTTGTTTGAGGCACAAATAAGCGAAGAAGTGATAAATGAAAAATATTCCCGTTTTTCATTGGTAATAAATAAAATGTATGCCTTAAATGACATAAAGCCAATAAAACAAACAAGATATAAACAAAAGAATGATTTTTATACTTTTTTTTGTTTCATAAACGAACATATTGATGAAAAGTTTGAGGTTCTTCAGTATCAATACAAGATCTTGACTTTCATTAGCGACAATAATTTTATTGCTCCTTCAAATGAAAATTGTCGTCCTTTTATGGATTATGCTATAAATTGTGTTAGTCAGTCCAATTCGAAAAGAGCCCGTGAAATGCGTCTACAATTTTTTGATCGATTATTATGTAACAAGAAAGAGAACGGGGGGGATATGGTGAATGAAATCATAGATTTTCTTTTAAAGGAATACGGGTTAGATAAAATAGAACTAAATCCTATTGGAGAGTATTGGTTATTAGATCTGTCAAACTTGGAATAGTATGAATATTCTTGTAGCAACAAATTTTCTTTCTAAGGGGAATACTATTTTTCTAAAGGATGATCCGCGTGAAAATCAACTAAGCATAAACAATGTAGATTATTATGCTTGTTCCGTAAGCCCGCAATTTAAGCGGAATAAAGGCGCACATTCGTATGTCTTGGCATTATATCCTAGCCAAGATTTTATAGATATTTACAATACCCAACCACAGAAAGTAATTAAAATATCAAATGTACGTGATTTTTACAGAAACGGAGATTATGTTGGAAGTGATGCTAATGAAAGATTCCGTATAGAAGTTAGTGCTTTGGAGGACTGTAAAAGAAACCATATTCCCAATATTATAGAGATAGACCTTCAAGGGCATATACAATGTACAGAACAATACATGACAAGAAGAGGCGAAGAAAGGAAGGTGAAAGCATTTTTTCCTTTCTATATGATGGATTATGCAGATGGTGATCTCAAACAGTATTTAGAGGAGCAGAATATAAATAAATCAGAAAAAATGGATTTATGCCTACAACTTGCGGAAGGGCTGAACGATTTGAATAGGTTAGGTTATTACCATCGAGATATAAAGCCAGATAATATTTTGATTTTTCAAGGAAGTCGATGGAAGATAGGAGATTTAGGTCTTGTAACACGTAGAGACTTGGATTTTGATAGACAAAACGAACTAATTGGTCCCAAAGGATGGCTTTCTCCAGAGGCTATGAATAAGTATCTTGCAGAAGGAAGAGGTAACAAAAAGATAGATTGTATAATTGATAAGCAATCTGATATTTTTCAATTAGGTAAAGTGTTTTGGTATATTTTTCAAGGGAATGCTCCTATAGGATGTATAAAAAGGGCGGATTTTCTTGATACAGACGAATCTATATATGTACTTATCAGGACAATGCTCAACTATTCAAAGAAGAGACGAATTAAAGATATGTCTGAGGTCGTAAAAGAACTTGAACGGATTATTAATCAATAGTTGATTATATAGAATCATGACTATCCAATCAACTTTACACGGGTACAGGGTACAGTTCCTATATACTCTATATAGGATGATGAGTTCTGGTAATCTTCAGGAAGTATTTGTGCCTGAGGGAAAGGAGGATTTGGATGTTTATGTTGATGATGTTCTAGAAGAGTGTATCCAGGTAAAATGCCATTCTGGTGTCTTGACATTCGGGGATTTGTATTCTGCGAGGAGAAAAACGTCTTTATATAGCAGGGCGATTGAATCTCTTGGTGAGAATCCGAATGTAAAAGTAAAAATAGTTTCCATCAATGGAAAGATAAGTGATGAACTTACAAATAAAGAAAAACTAAAAAGGAAGCTTAAAAGTGATTCGGAGCTGAAACTGAAAGGGCGTGATGCAAAAAATCTGGCAAAGATTATAGATGCTACGGTTTTTAACGAGCAGGAAATGATTTCTGCTATTTCTTTGGAGTTGAAATCACGTTTTTCGGAGATTGATGCGATTTTAAGCATAAGACTATTGACGCAATGGATTTACGAGGCTGCAGAACAAGGAGAACGTATAACAATCGAAGACTTGGAGCAAGAGATTCGGAACATTGGTGTTTTCCAGTCTCAAATGCAAGCATTCCATCATCAACTCGGTTATGCTATTGTACCACTATTCACTGGAAATGGCTTGGCTGGTTATGATGAACAAGCGTTGTCGAATGAATTTTATGATGGCGTTTCTGCAAAGCCGGAACATATTATGGCCGGACTGGATATAGAACGCGGAGATGTTGAAAATGATGTTGAAACAGCATTTAGGAAAAGTAACATTGTAATAGTGCATGGGTTGTCTGGCGCTGGAAAAAGCACATTTGCATACAGATACATCTATGAACATGCCAGTGCAATGGCATACGAAATCAGGAATTGTAATCTAAAGAATGTGAACGATGTGTTGGCGTCGTTGTCGGCAATTGCTAATGGGCTGAGGATTCCTGCCATGTTCTATTTTGATGTCAATCCATCAAACCAAGAGTGGATTGAGGCAATTTCAGTTTTAGCTGGCAGAAAGGATGTTCGATGTCTCGTGACCATGAGGCAAGAGGATTGGAACATACAATACCCCCAAATTAGTTCTACATTTAAGTTTGAGGACATTACATTAGAATTGCACAGGGAAGAAGGAGTACGAATATATAATAAGTTTTTGGAGAAAGATGTTGTTGTTCATCGTTCATTTGAAGTTGCCTGGGAAGAGGCAGAACAATCGGGTAATCTGTTGGAATTTATTTATTTGCTAACCCATGGAGATACTCTTGAGAATAGGATAAAAGCGCAAATATGTCGTGAATCGGAACCGAACAAACGCCTATTGAGATATATCGGTACCACAAACTTTTTGGGAGGGTACATCAATCAGGACGGATTATTGAAACTTTCAGGTTTGAACATGGAAGAGGTTTCTTCTTCGATAGACAATCTAAAGCATGAATTTTTCTGGGTTGAAGATAACGTAATCAAAGATATTCATCCTATAAGAACTAAATTTATTGTTAAAGCGTTGTTTAACAATAAGTTATCATTTCTAAGAGGTACGGCTATGGAGATATTTGATAATATAGACATTCCCGATGGTCATCTTTATATATTACGGATGATGAAAGAATGTAGAATCACTGTAGATGAACTCATTTCAGATTTTTCAAACAAAGAACTTTCGCCGAATCAAGCTTATAGCATAGCAAGAGCCTTGTTATGGTGTGGTATTTATGATTATGAAAGGAAACACAAAGAACTGATTGACGAGTTAAACAATCAGGTCGGTTCGCTTTGGGAATATTTCTTACCTATGAACTTCACTGGTATTGATATACAAAAAAGTATGTCTGTCCTTACCAGTATTAATCCAAACTTTCCTGATACTACGGAGATACTCTATCGGTTTAATAATCAACAAGAAATATTCTTTCATTTGGAGAGGTGGCTAAATAGCAGAAACTTCAGATTTCATCCTGCCACCCACCAAGAATGGTTCTTACTTAGTAAGTTCTTAACACTTGTCTCATGGGTGAACAACAAAGATATTGAAATTATAGGCACTCCTGAATGTCAGACTGTCGAATTAGAGAACTTGGAAGAGTGTGCTCAAATTCTTCTTGGACTAAAAAGTTCTAAGCACTCTAATCTCGCATCAGATTACGAGAGACAGTTTATAATACGTTTAAGAAAGGATTATAATATCATCAAGTTTAAGAAGAAAAAGCAATCTTTACAGATGCTGAGCTTCTTAGATTATAATGAAGATCCATCAAAGAGGGTTGAAGACAACAAAGGTTTTATTACCGAGCAAGTTAATATGCGAATAATAGATCTTTGTAGATGCGCATTCCCTGAAGTAGAAGAATATCGTTCGGAAATATTAAAAGATGATTTGATGAATCTTTTCGAGGAGATGCCGACATTAAAACAAATTGAACGCGATAATCTTCCACTTGATGAGATGCGGGAGCCAAGAATTGTGCTTTGTAATTTGTATAAGAAGGAGAATGGAATCATTAATCGTGAAGAGTATGCAAATCTCGTCTTGCAAAAAAGAAAAGATTACATTACGGCAAACATTATGGTGACACACTTCCTTGATGAATGGCACAAAAATCGCAAAATAGCATTTAAAGGATTTACGCATCTTATCGAAGAATTGGCAGAACTTGCAGATAAAACCGACTTATCAATCCCAACATCGGAAATTAGCGAGTTCGGATATGGCCGATCACATAATCAGTTTTCCATAGATAAGGCTTTGAATAAAAAGGAACTTGACGACATTTACCATTCTGTAGATAAGTATTTCATGGGCTTATGTACTTTCTTTTATCAATTTCCAAAGGCAATCGCAAATGAAGATAATTTCAAAAACACAGCTTCAGCGAATTTGTTTGATACAATGATGATGTTGCCATCATTGCAATCCAGTTTTAGGAATGTTTTTGGCAAATATGTTTCAACTGACAAACTTGAGCAAATTCAAGAAAAAGAGAATAGAAGCTTTAAATGTCTTTGGGTCGTATGGGAATCATTAAGAGATCGTCCAGACTATAATAGTGTGTCTCATTTGTTACAAAGATATGAGCAAATGAAAACGACGCTGGTAGAAAAGCTTGTTTATGCAATAAAAAAAGAATGGATGGATTGTGGTTTTAATAGTGAAAGACTTCATGTAAATGTCAATCAAAAGACAATGAAGGTGGACTATACGTTTACTAATGAAGAAGAATGTAAATATGGTTTTTACTATATTCAAATAGCGATTGGTAAAAAGGTGGCGAATTACAATTACTTCTCTTCTCAGCGGATGATTTTACAGGATGCAATAGAAAAAGTGGTAATAGAACCTCTATATCAGATGATGGATGGCTCTATTGTTTCATTGGATGGACAACATTTTGTTTGTAATATGAAGAGTTTGTTTACAAAGGCTGATGAGGTTGTGAAAGATGTTGCTTCTTTCTCCTTTGTTCCAGAACAGGTTGAAAAAGAAAAAACAATCACAGAATTGGCCGTTTTTAATCAACTGATTGCTGTTCTGAATCTTATAATTTGGACTTGTAACAAACTATCTTCTTTATATAAGCAATTGGAAGATGATGATGTAATTGCAAAAGAGATTATTGATAAATACAGACATCTATGTGAGAAGAAGATTACTGAGACAGATATTTCCATCTTTGATAATCTTTTGGAATTGGATTTACAAGATACTTCTATTAATAACATAATAGATAATGCAATTGAGGCAACTAAATCGTTCATGTCCTCTATTGTCTCTGATTCAACATGGTTTATGGATTCAGACCAGTTGAGGAGCGCTTTTAACCATTTGAATGACATGAAAATGTACATTCAAATGCAATTACTTTCAAGTAAACATCAAAAATGAACCATATATTTGCAAACGAAATAAGAACATGTCACTTTCAATAAATATACTAAAGTTTCCCACCCCCAATAAGGAGGGTGGGAAGTA
>ENA-OOXM01000426-OOXM01000426.1-human-gut-metagenome-genome-assembly--contig:-NODE-426-length-38552-cov-3.057277_pt1 | contig 38552 bp, 26 predicted proteins | sample MGYA00241589_ERZ501347 | MGnify/ENA primary metagenome ERZ501347 (study PRJEB25962, sample SAMEA2042832) | human gut metagenome | biome: human gut; feature: human-associated habitat; material: faeces...
CTCGAATTTACGGACTGAGCGGCATTTTTTTGACGTTAAGACAAACATTTTCTAAAAACATCCTGAAAACCAAATACACAGCTTCCAAATTTTCAGGAATCCGTTTGAAACAGTTCCCCATACCCAACCTGATACAGCTCTTTCAACGCATTCAGCTCGCTGATGCGGATGTTGTATTTGTTCTGCTCGATCTTTTTATAAATGTCAGTTGTCATGTACACGCCCCGCTCACACAGAAGCGCCGCCACCTGTGACTGGCTGTAACCGGCGTCCTGTCGGAGTTTTCTGAGATTCTGACCGATTCCAATTGGCTCCTGCTTTAATTTCATCGGTCACCGCCTTTTTCCTGTTGCACGAAAAAGTCATCAAACGAGTCCACCTCATAGACCTGTTTGAAGGCAAGTAATACACTGATGCGAATATTATGATGTCCGGATTCCATCTGCGAAATAATTTCACGGCTCATGGAGATTCCCATCAGTTCCAGCTGTGCTGCAGCCCGTTCCTGTGAATATCCGGCACGTTTTCGTAAAATACGCAGATTCTCCCCGATCGAGACATCCTGAGATAGTTTGGTAGACATAGATTGCGGCTCCCGTCTGAAATACTGGAATAAAACCGTTCCAATTTTTAGTTTACAAATTTTCCGACAGGATATTGGAACGAAAACATTCCAATTTTGCCATTCTATTTTTCTAAAAATAAATTTGAAATTTTTTTACGAAAAAGCTTGCCAAACGTAAGAAGCTGTGTTATTATAAATTTCGTCGCCGAGATACATCAGCGAGAGATAAAATGCGACAGTAGTACAGTTGGTAGTACGCCACCTTGCCAAGGTGGAGGTCGCGGGTTCGAGCCCCGTCTGTCGCTCTTCTAAAAAGTCAGTAAGCAAGCGGTTTCCGAGGATTCGGAAGCCGCTTATTTTTCGCATTTTCCATCAGTAACAACGTTCCGAAAATCATATTCCATCTTTCCTCTCATTTCTGCGCACACTTTTTGCGCATACCGAGTTTGTGTCAAGTGCACGCAGACACAAATCTCGTTCTTCCCCCTACATTGACAACTAACTATAGGAATGCTAGAATAATTTGGCATAAGGCATAATTGAATAAATGCGTAAGGTGTCAGACCATATGCGTCTGGTGAAAAGGGAAGCGGGTGCAAATCCTGCGCGAACTCGTCACCGTGATTCGCAAGCGACGGCTTATTACCACTGGGAGACCGGGAAGGGAGTCGAAGCGTCAGAGCGTTCAGTCGGGAGACCTGCCTTTCGCAGTACAGGAATGAAAAGTTACCGTTCACCCGCGACATTCGCAAAACCCGCGTCTTCGACGCTCTCCGCTGCTTCGCAGCTCATTTTTGCTTACAAAACGGTACGAGTGAACGGTAACAATGAAAATTCATGCCACGAGAAACTGGCAGTACGAAATCTGCAAAATCAGAAACACTTCTGGTTTTATTTTGTTGCGCTCCGAGATTCGAAGCTATGGCTCCGCTCTATGGAGTTGATTCAGCGATCCAACTTTGCACATTTCGCCTTTCTTCTCTTTTTTCAACGGCATCTGAACGAAAATTTCCCGTATCACTCATTTATCGCCATATTCACACACTGTTGGGACAAAATTTTATTGTCCTCTGATACCGGATTGCCCGACGCCCGTCGTTTCTGCAATCCGAACCCATTCCCAAGGAGGAACTTATGAAAAAGAAACTGATCGTACTGATGTTATCCATGTCAATGACTGCTGCGCTGGTTTCCGGATGTGGCTCTACAGCTGAAACCGCTGTGGAATCCACCGCCACTGAAACTGTGCAGGAAACTACGACAGAAGCGGAAACCGCTGACGCAGAATCTGACCAGGAAGCCGCAGACAAAGTAGCCGCCCTCATCGACCAGATCTATGTTCAGGAAAGAAACGATAACACCGATGAACAGTGTGCCGAAGCAAAGGCAGCATGGGATGCACTGACGGATGCTCAGAAAGAACTGGTAGAAGGCGAAAACGCCGATCCCGATTATTTCGGAAGAGATACCGGCGACGCTTCCAAGGATGACCCGTTAAATGCAGATGAGATCGGGGAAAACGAGCTGCTTGTTGTAAGCTTTGGTACTTCCTTTAACGACAGCCGTGCAGAGGATATCGGCGGCATCGAAAAAGCACTGCAGAAAGCATATCCCGACTGGTCCGTAAGACGTGCATTTACTGCGCAGATCATCATCAACCATGTGCAGGCACGGGATGGTGAAAAAATCGATAATATGGATCAGGCACTGCAGCGTGCTGTTGATAACGGTGTAAAGAATCTGATCGTACAGCCTACTCATCTGATGCACGGTGCAGAATATGACGAACTGAGCGAAGCGGTTGCAAGCTACAGCGACAAGTTTGAATCCGTATCCATCGCCGAGCCTCTTCTGGGTGAAGTGGGCTCTGCAGACGATTCCGTAAACAGTGATAAAGAAGCGGTTGCAAAGGCAGTTACAGCAGAGGCAGTAAAAACTGCAGGCTACGAAAGCCTTGACGCTGCAAAGGAAGACGGAACTGCTTTCGTATTCATGGGACACGGAACCTCTCATACCGCAAAAATCAGTTACAGCCAGATGCAGAACCAGATGAATGCCCTCGGATATGACAATGTATTCATCGGCACTGTAGAGGGTGAACCTGAAGATACTGCATGCGAAGCAGTGATCGAAAAGATTCAGGAGGCAGGCTACAAGAAAGTAATTCTCCGTCCTCTGATGGTTGTTGCCGGCGACCATGCAAACAACGATATGGCTGGCGACGATGATGACTCCTGGAAGAGCCAGTTCGAAGCCTCCGGCGTATTTGACAGCATTGAAACCCAGATCGCCGGTCTTGGACAGATCCCTGTCATCCAGGATTTATATGTTTCCCACACACACGCTGCTATGGAAGAGCTCGGCACATCGGCTGCATCCAACTCTGACACTACAGATGCTGTCCTGGAAGATGGAACCTATGAAGCAGAGTTCAAAACTGACAGCGGCATGTTCCATGTAAATGAAGCAAACGACGGAAAAGGTGTCCTGACTGTAAAAGATGGACAGATGTCCATTCACATCAGCCTGACCTCCAAAAACATCGTAAACCTGTTTGTCGGCAAGGCTGCTGACGCCAAAAAGGATGGTGCAGAGCTTTTACAGCCCACCACTGATACCGTAACCTACGATGACGGCACGACCGAAGAAGTAAACGGATTTGACGTTCCGGTAAAAGCGCTGGATAAAGACTTCGACCTCGCCCTGATCGGAACCAAGGAAAAATGGTACGATCATACCGTCAGCGTTACCAACCCGGTAAAGATTGACTAAAACCCAGGCCTGCTCCGACAAAACACACTAAGTTTATACAAGCATTAGAATTCCCGTAAAGTGTGCATTCTAATGTCATGAATCCAAAAAGACCGCAGAACCCGTACAAACAATGTGCACGTTCTGCGGTCTTTTTTGTTTTCTATGAACCCTGTAGAGCGTTTTTTACAGTTCTACACAGCATGCGCCGTCCTTCAGCTCAGCCTCAAAGGTCTTTCCAAGGCAATGAACCTGTACGCGCTGATAATGCTTTTCATAGCCATCATGAACACAGGCTACGGTCAGCTTTCCGTCTTTGAGTTCGCAGTGATACTGATTGTATACACCCTCACGGTATGCGAAGCTTTCGCCGTCGTCCTGGAAATGATCCCAGCTTCCTTCTCCAGGATACACCTCCAGCATCAGCACCTGATTGGTATCCTTCTCGCCCACGTAATTCTGCTCCGGCCATACCGGCAGCACTGCGCCTGCTTTTACATAGAGCGGGCAGGTATCCAGCGGAGCATCCCGCAGGATCCACTGTCCCTGATCGCCGGAAATCTTTTCACCTGTCCAGTAGTCATACCAGGTTCCTGCAGGCAGATAAACCATCTTCTTGCGATCGCCCTGGATTATAACAGGTGCAGCGAGCAGATTCGGGCCTGCCAAAAATTCTGTATTGCACTCCTTTGCTACTTCATCCTTTTCATAATGAAGCACCAGGGAACGCATGATCGGCAGTCCGGTCTTCTCTCCGGTAAAGAACAGGTCATAATAATACGGGATCAGATGATATCGAAGCTGCGCTGCTTTCCGGTAAATATCCACGGTTTCCTGATCGAATCTCCAGGGCTCCTGATACCGTGTTCCGATTGCGGAATGATTCCGGAATAACGGAGAGAAGCATCCAACCTCTACCCAACGGCACATCAGCTCTTTTGTACAATCCGAACCGAAACCGCCCACGTCTGTACCGACAAAGGACATTCCGCTCATACCAAGGTTGCACAGCTGCGGGATCGCCATCTGCAGATGCGCCCAAATGCTGTGATTGTCGCCTGTCCATGCTGTGCTGTATTTCTGCGTGCCGGCATAGCAGGCTCTCGTGATGACAAACGGACGTCTGCCGTCCCGCTGCTTTAAGCCCTCGTAGGTTGCCTTTGCCATGTTATGGCCATAAACGTTGTGCATTCTCGCGTGGTCGCTCTTTTCGTCCTCATCGGTAAACACAACGTCCTGCGGCAGCTCCCCGCGGAAGCTTGCCGGCTCATTCATATCATTCCATACGCCGCGTACGCCTTTATCTACAAGGAACTGCTGATTCTCGCCCCACCAGTCACGCACTTCTTTTTTGCCAAAATCCGGATAAACCGCATCTCCCGGCCATACTGCATTGACATAGATCTCACCCTCCGGCGTCGTTGCAAAATAGCCGTTCTCCACACCTTTGTCGTAAACAGAATATCCCTCTTCCAGCTTTACACCAGGATCAATGATGGTTATGATCTTGATGCCGTCCTTCGCCAGATCTGCGATCATCTTTTCCGGATCCGGATAACGTTCCTTATCTGGTGTCCAGGTAAATACCTTGTAGTGATCCATATAATCGATATCCAGATGAATGGCATCGCAGGGGATTCCGCACTCTCTCATGTGGGAAACAACATCCCGGATTTCTTCCTCAGACATATAGCTCCAGCGGCACTGATGATAGCCCAGGGTCCACTTCTGCGGAACCGGAACCGTACCTGTCAGATAAGTATAATTGCCAAGCACCTCCGGCATACTCTCGCCGGCGATCAGATAATAATCCAGATTGCCGTCTGCAGCACCATACCAGTAATATTCCTCCGATTCCTTGCCCATATCAAAGCAGGATCTGTAGGTGTTATCATAGAACAGGCCAAACACTGCATTTTTATGTAAGGTAATAAAAAACGGAATAGATTTGTAGAGGGACTTGAAATTGTCCATCTGCGGAGCCGGATCATCCGTATTCCACATCACATATTCATAGCCGCGCTTGTCCATAAAGCCGGTCTTATCACCAAGTCCGTAAAAGGCTTCGTCACCCTCAAGCTGCTTGACAACCTCTACCGCTTCCGTGCGCTGCTCCTCTACACTGTGTCCCTCTGCTTCTTTTAATGCCTTCAGTTCATCACTCAGACCAGCGCAGATCTTTCTGCTGCCCCGGTAGTCCCGGCACAAAACGGTGCCGTCCGCTTTATAAAAATCGACCTTGAAATCATCGTAAATCCGTGCAGTCACTGCATCTGTGGAAATTTCTACGACGCCGTCTGCTTCTGCCGCCGTAAAATCAACTGCAACAGACTTGTCTCCCTCAATGGCCTTAGAGCGATGCTCTTCACTCACCACTCCCGAAAATACATTAAAAATCTCCGGTGTGAGGATCTCCACGCGTCCCGTTCGTTTCTCAAACTGAAAAACAACACGATTGCCCTGCTTTTCCCAACTGCATAATTTTCCGAATTCCATCAGTCTTTTGCCTCCTTTACAGAACTGTCTTTTTTCTGCTTGGGTTCTGTTTCTGTCTCTTTTTCTTCTTCCGGATCCTTCGGTTTTTCATCCTCCTGCAGATCTTCCCACTTCACTCTGCCGTAAACAATATTCTGCTTGCGGATAGAATCTGCCAGCGCCTTTGTCAGGTCACTCTTTATCAGTCTCCAGCGCCAGTTCGTACCGAGCGTTGACGGGAAATTGATTCTTGCGCTGTTATCCAGTCCCAGATAGTCCTGAATTGGAATGATACAGGTATCCGCCACAGAAGCGATGGTGGTACGAACCAGCTCGGATGCCAAAACCTGTTTGCTCTCTGTAGGACGGTTTAAGTATGCCCGCACCATCTGAACCTCTTCCGGCTTAATGCTGGACAGCCAGCCCAGGATCGTCTCATTGTCATGGGTGCCAGTATAAGCTACGCAGTTATGCTCATAATTATGCGGCAGATAATCACCCGCGCCGCTGGAATCTCTGGAATCGAATGCAAATTCCAGAACCTTCATATTCGGATAGCCGCTTTCCTTTACCATTCTGCGGACAGTATCCGTCACATAGCCCAAATCCTCTGCGATAATAGGTTTTTCACCGAGACGTGCCTTGATCGCCTGAAACAGCTCAATACCCGGACCTTTTTCCCAGTGACCATTCACCGCGGTTTTGTCCTTTGCAGGGATGGAGAAATATTCATCAAAGCCTCTGAAATGGTCGATTCTGACAACGTCATACAGTCTAAAGCACCAGGAGATCCGTGTTATCCACCAGTCATAGCCGGTATTTCTGTGATGATCCCAGCGATACAGCGGATTGCCCCACAGCTGTCCATCTGCAGAAAATCCATCGGGAGGACAACCTGCAACTGCGGCGGGTTTTCTCTCCTGATCCAGCTGGAACATCTCAGGATGTGCCCAGACGTCCGCGCTGTCATATGCCACATAGATCGGAATGTCACCAATGATCTTCAGTCCCTTATCATTGGCATATTTTTTAAGTTTCTGCCACTGTGTAAAAAACAGATACTGAAGCCATACATAAAAGCCGATTTCTTTAGAATAGTTGGTCTTGTAATACCACATCGCATTATCCCAGCGATAGCGAATATCCTCTGCCCACTGATCCCAGCTGTTTCCGTCAAAAATATCCTTCACTGCCATGAACAGGCCATAGTCATCCAGCCACCAGGCATTTTCTGTCCAGAATGCTGTAAACTTCGGGTCAGGCTTCTCCAGGCTTCTCTCATATGCCAGCTTTAAGAGCGGCATTCTGTTTTCATACAGTTTTCCATAATCAATATCTCTGGCCGCTTTGCCGCAATCGCAGGCTTCTACCTCTTTTCTGGTCAGAAACCCGGCTTCCACCAGCTCCTCCAGATCAATAAAATACGGGTTGCCCGCATACGTAGAAAAGGACTGATACGGGGAGTCCCCATAGCTTGTCGGTCCCAGCGGCAGGATCTGCCAATACTGCTGTCCTGCCAGCTTCAAAAAATCCACCCATTCATATGCTTCCTTGGAAAAGCAGCCGATCCCGTGCGGAGACGGAAGACTGAATACCGGAAGCAGCACACCGCTTGTTCTCATACCTGTTCCCTCTTATCTTCCTAATATTGTAATAGACACCGGTTCTGCCCATACAGAACCTTCCAGCTCTTTTATCTGCTCTAATTTCGTGTCCTCTTTTATTTTAAACCGTGTTCCATCTGTAAGCAACTGCCACTTGCCCTCCAAGGCAAAATAATTTTCAGAAGGCTCCTGTTCCGGATCAGAACATTTCCCGCCCGGAAGTCGAAATTCCACAGCTTCCTTATTCGCGTTGTAAATGATAAACAGCTCCTGCCAGGGCGCAACGTTGTCTGTGAGGACGCTTTCTGCTGCAGCCTCCGGCTCAGCCCCTGTCCGGATGGTAAAGGCTACGCAGCCTTCCGGTGCGTCCACAAAGGAGATCTGATCCAGCACCTCCAGGCTTCTCTGCCTCCATGCCGGAAAACTCTTTCGCAGCAGGATCAGACCGCGGTAAAACTCCGCCAAATCCCGGTATTCATGCATCCGGGTCCAGTCTAGCTGATTCACCTTCGCCGCGGAGCGATAGCTGTTGTCGTCACCGTATTTCGTACGCGCCGCTTCCTCTCCCGCCTGTAAAAACGTAATCCCCAGGCAGGTAAAATAAATTCCCGCGGCAAGACGGTTCTGCGCCAGAGCTACTTCATTGTATGCGCCAAAATCCGGCTCCATGCTGTCCGTCAGCGTATGCACCAGCTTGTCCCACAGCGTATAATTGTCATGGGCTGAGACATAGGAAACAGACTGGTGTGCAGACGATGGCTGATAACCGCCCATTCCGTCACAGAATCCCAGCACACTGGAACGAATCTGAGTCTCCAGTCCCTTTGCTCCGTTGACAAAGCCAGTCTCCTTGACTTCAAAAACACTGCCCTTAATGCTATCCCGAATATCATCATTGAAAAATCCGATTCGGTCAGACAAAAGGGCTGCGTTGCATTTCAGCGCCTGCTCATAGCCTGGCTGAATCGCAGTCTTGCCTGCCGTCCACGGTTCGCCGTACATCAGAATTTCTTTTCCACCCGGCAGGCAATCCAGTGCCGCACGGATCTCATTCATTGTCTCCGTATCATGCAGTCCCATCAGATCGAACCGGAATCCATCCACATGATATTCCTTTACCCAGTAGCAAATACAGTCAATCATATATCTGCGATACATCCTTCTCTCACTTGCAGTATCGTTGCCGCATGCGGAGCCGTCTGAAAAGCTGCCGTCTGCCTCCTGTCTGTAAAAATAATACGGAACAGTTTTCTGGAAAACAGAGTCTATGCTGAATGTATGGTTATACACCACATCCATGATCACCCGGATTCCCGCGCGATGCAAGGCCTGGATCATTTCACGGCATTCCCGCACCCGTACTTCTCCATGATACGGATCGGTCGCATAGGAGCCTTCCGGTACAAAATAGTTCATCGGATCGTACCCCCAGTTATACTGGAGCTTCTTTCCGGTTTCATCTACCGAACCATAATCATACATCGGTAATATCTGGACATGAGTGACACCCAGCCATTTCAGCCAGCTCATGCACGTCGGGTTTTCTGTATTTCCATCAAGACAGGTATCCTTTTCTGAGAACGCTTTATATTTCCCTCGATTTTCTTCCGAAACACCACTTTGGGGATCGTGGGAAAAATCGCCTACATGCACTTCCCAGACAACGGGTGCCGGAGCCTTTGGCAGCTTCTCCTGATCTTTGTCCCAGCCCTCCGGCTCAGCTTTTTTCAGATCGATCACCATACTGCGCTGTCCATTTACTCCGGCGGCCTTTGCGTAAGGATCTGCAGTTTCCTGTTTCTGGCCGTTCGCCGTTACCAGCCAGGTATAATAAACACCTGAAAGATCCCCGTTTTTATGCACACGGAAAACGCCTTTTTCTGTGCGTACCGCTTCTGTCCGGTCAAAGGGCTCTGCTGCACCCTCCTCTGCGCTTCCTGCCCGATACAGCAAAAGCTCTGCCCGCTCTGCCGTCGGGGCCCAGAGTGCAAAGTCTGTCCCCTGCGTCTGATAAACCGCCCCAAGGTCATCGCCCCCATATTCATAGGCTTCTTCAAATTCCTGCGAAGAAAACAGCTCTCGCCATTCCCCCGGCGTCCGTTTCTGTGTTACATTTTCCATTTTCCTGCTCCTCCTGATCAAAAGTCATTCTCTAAAAACGCGGATAAAATAACCAGTTTATCCTTTTTATTGTAACAAAAGAAATGGAAGAACTGCAACTGCCCCGGCATGTTGAAATTCTTCCATTTCATATCAATTTTTTATGATTTTTACAAAATCAATCTTTTTCTGTCATTTTTCCGGAAAATCTGCTTTAGATCACCTTCGACAGAAACTCCTGCAGTCTCGCGTTTTTCGGATGATCGAAAAATTCTTCCGGCGTGTTTTCCTCTTTGATCCTGCCTTCATCCACAAACAGCACTCTCGTGCCGACTTCCCGGGCAAAGCCCATCTCGTGGGTAACGACCACCATTGTCATACCCTCGTGAGCCAGATCCCGCATTACACTTAAAACCTCGCCAACCATCTCCGGATCAAGCGCGCTGGTAGGCTCATCAAACAGCATGACATCCGGATGCATGCACAGAGAGCGAACGATGGCGATTCGCTGTTTCTGACCGCCGGACAGCTGTGCCGGATAAGCGTTTGCTTTTTCTGCAAGGCCGACACGTGCCAGCAGCTCCATCGCTTCTTTTTCCGCTTCTGCTTTGGACTTTTTTAACACCTTGATCGGTGCCAGCGTCATGTTTTCCAGAATCGTCTTATTTGCGAACAGATTAAAATGCTGGAACACCATTCCGATTTTCTGACGATATTGATTCAAATTGCTTTTCGGATCTGTAATTTCTTTTCCTTCAAATAAAATCTCGCCCGAGGTCGGCATTTCCAGAAGGTTTAAGGAACGCAGAAAGGTCGATTTACCGGAGCCGGAGGGACCTACAATAACGACTACCTCACCCTGGCGGATCGTCGCATCAATATGATCCAGCACCTTCGTCGGTCCAAAGGACTTGCAGAGCTGTTTGATTTCAAACAGAACCTGTTTTTCCTGTCCGTTATCGCTCATTGACACGCATCCTCCTTTCCAGTCTGCTGATCAGAGCTGAAAGTACACTCACACTGACCAGATAAATCAGAGCTGCCGCAAACAACGGCATATAAGGCTCATAGGTCTGACTTCTGACGGTATTCGCACCGTGCGTAACATCCGTCAGTGCAATGTAACCGCAGATAGACGTCTCCTTTAACAGGGTAATGAACTCGTTGCCCAGGGCAGGCAGGACATTTTTAAATGCCTGGGGGATAATAATATACCACATCGTCTGCACATAGGTCAGTCCCAGGCTTCTGCCTGCTTCAAACTGCCCCTGATCCACAGACATGATACCGGAACGGATAATCTCCGCTACGTATGCGCCGGAGTTGATTCCGAAGGTCAGAATCGCAACCAGCCGCTTGCTGACATCCACAGAACCGAACACGATGTAATACATGATCAGCAGCTGGATCATTGCAGGGGTTCCGCGGATAACCGTCAGATACAGCTTACAGATCACATTCAGAATTTTAACCACCAGTGGAGGACGGTCCAGCTTATCTGCAGACGACCGCACCACTGCGATCAGCACGCCGATGACAACGCCCAGAATAACAGCGAAAAAGGAAACAACATAAGTTGTTCCCAATCCGTTGGTGAAGTACTTCCACCGATTATCGGTTATAAAGTTTGCAATAAATTTGAGTTTAAAATCTTCCATATTATAATTGCTTTCCGATTATCTCTTGTAATTACTTTGTTACAATGATCACCTGGCTTGCTGTTGCATAGGTATCTGTGAAGTCTACGCTCAGCTTACGCTCATCTGTTACCGTCATGCCTGCTGCACCGAAATCAGCCTTGCCGGAAACAACTGCATTGACGATTGCATCAAATTCCATATCCTCGATCTTTAAGTCATAACCAAGCACATCACAGACAGCCTGTGCGATATCAGGATCGATGCCGACAACCTTCTGATCCTCATAATACTCATAAGGCTCAAATGTCGCATTGGTTGCCATAACCAGTGTGCCGTTGGAACGGTCTACACCTTCCGGAGAGGTATAAGGATGCTGTCCTGCCTCATCACCGATGTAGTTGGAAACGATAGCATCCAGCGTACCGTCTTCCTTTAACTGAGTAAGCGCTTCGTTAATCTTTGCAGTCAGCTCGCTGTTGTCTTTGTTGACACACATTGCATATTCTTCAGAAGAAAGCTCTTCGTCCAGAATCTGTAAATCATCATTCTTTTCCACAAAAGCCTTTGCGGGATTGTAGTCGATCACTACGCAATCGATCTTGCCCTGCTTTAATGCCTGAATTGCATCTGCGCCCTTGTTGAAACGTTCTACAGTAGAACCGTCGTTCTGTTCATATTCCGTTGCCAGCTGATCACCTGTTGTACCGAGCTGAACACCGATCTTCTTGCCAGCCAGATCAAAAGCAGCGGTATCTGTGCTTTCTGCTTCTGTGGAGGCTGCTTCATCGGTCTCTGCAGCTGCTGTCTCTGCCGCAGTGCTTTCTGCTGCAGTCTCTGTTGCCTGTACTGTTGTCTCTGTGGATGCAGAAGAACCACATGCTGCCAGAGAAGCAACCATGGCTACTGCCAATACGCTTGTCAGTAATTTTTTCATTTTCATTTTTCTTCTCCTCATTTCTGCGCACGTTTTTTGCGCATGCCGAGTTTGTGTCAAGTGCGCGCAGACACAAATCTCGCGATTGAAAAATCTTATTTTTCAATCTTCTCCTCTGATGTCTCCTTATTCTTTTATCTTTAGATTTATTTTTAAAGACATCTTTAAACGGGATTTCCTTTTCCGTTGTAATTCCGTTTCATGACATCTATACTATCACACTTCCTTTAAAAATCAAGTATAAATTTTCACAAAATATTCACTTTTTTACCTCTTTCTTGTATAAATATTCACCTGTATGTATATTATTCGCCGATATACATTCTATATGTATATTTATGTGTATTACACCTCGAAGCGCTCCACAGGCATCCGGGTCAGGGCTTTTGACTCCGACATCATTTTACACAACCTTTACCCATTCCTAACCGGATCGTGATATCTTGCATTGCTCAAATGACTTATCATAAGTCTCGCAATGAGGCAGACGGCATATGGCTTCAGGCATTCACTATATTTCATTCATCAGCCCGGAACAGGATACTTCCGGCATCAAGGAGGAGAAACATTATGAAAAACAAACTGATCGCACTTCTTACAATGAGCGCACTGGCAGTTGGCACTCTGGCAGGCTGCGGCAATACTGCTGCAACAGATACTGCAGCAAGTGCAGCTGACACAGTTGCAGAAACCCCCGTCGAGGCTGTCAGCACAGCAGCTGCTGAGGCTACTGAAGCTGCTGACACAGCCGCAGACAGTGCAGACAAATATGCAGATCTTTCCGGTTCCGTCAGCATGTCCGGTTCCACTTCCATGGAAAAGCTGGCAAATGCAGTTGCAGAAAGCTTCATGGAAAAATATCCCAACGTAACCGTAACTGCTGAGTTTACCGGTTCTTCCGCAGGTATCGAAAGTGTCCTGGCAGGCAGCGTTGACATCGGTAACTCTTCCAGAAACTTAAAGGACGATGAAAAGAGCGCAGGCGCCGCAGAAAACATCGTTGCAATTGACGGTATCGCAGTAGTTGCAGATCCTGCAAACAAGGTAGAAGATCTCACAAAGGATCAGCTGGTTTCCATCTACACCGGTGAAACAAAGAACTGGAGTGAGGTTGGCGGAGACGATCAGGCGATCGTTGTTGTTGGTCGTGAGGCAGGCTCCGGTACAAGAGGTGCGTTTGAAGAGCTGCTGGACATCGCAGATGCCTGCGTTTACGCAAACGAACTGGATTCCACCGGTGCCGTTATGGCAAAGGTTGCTTCCACCCCCGGTGCGATCGGTTATGTTTCTCTCGATGTTGTAGATGATTCCGTAAAAGCTTTGAAGCTCGATGGCGTAGACGCAACGGAAGAAAATATTAAAGCCGGCAACTACGCACTGTCCAGACCTTTCGTAATGGCAACCAAAGGTGAAATCTCCGAGCAGAAGACCGAAGTACAGGCACTGTTTGATTACCTTACCTCCGATGAGGGCAAGGCTCTGATCAAATCCGTTGGCCTGATCACAGTTGACTGACAACATTTCTTTTCCAAAACACTCCCTGCTGGATGCAGGCCCGGCAATGTCGGACCTGCATTTTCCAGTATTCTGTGCACAACCGCATAGGGGATAACCTTTGATTAAAGGCAGCCTTCTGCAGGCTGCCTGGAAACGAGGATTTTTATGAATTCTATTATCGGCAATAAAAAAGCAAGATCCGTGGTAGAGCAAACTGCTGAGATCATTTTTACCATCTGCGCGTTTTTCGCTGTTCTTGCAGTCATTTCCATTACAGTTTATATGTTTTTAAATGGTACTCCCGCCCTTACAAAGGTGGGACTTACAGAGATCCTGTTCAGCACAGTATGGAAGCCAACCGCTGCAGATCCCAGTTACGGCATTTTATACGTCATTCTGACCTCCATCGTCGGCACAACCCTTGCGATCCTGCTGGGCGTTCCCATCGGTGTCCTGACTGCTGTTTTTCTTGCAGAAACAGCGCCCAAGCCCCTCTCTAAAATCGTCCGCCCCGCAATTGAGCTGCTCGCCGGTATCCCTTCCGTTATCTACGGTCTGCTCGGTATCCTGTTGCTGTGTCCTGCAATGTATAAGCTCGAACAGAAAATTTTTGCAGGCTCTGCGACCCATCAGTTTACCGGCGGTGCAAACCTCATTTCTGCCGTGCTTGTCCTTGCGATCATGATCCTGCCTACCGTGATTAACATCAGCGAATCCGCCCTCCGCAGCGTTCCTGCCAGTTTAAAGGCAGCCTCCCTGGGTCTGGGTGCTTCCAAAATCCAGACGATTTTTCGTGTAACGATCCCGGCAGCCAAATCCGGTATCGCAACCGCCATCGTCCTCGGTGTCGGCCGTGCGATCGGTGAAGCAATGGCAATCAGCCTTGTATCCGGAAGCAGTGTCAACGCCCCTCTGCCCTTTCACTCTGTCCGCTTCCTGACAACCGCCATCGTTGCTGAAATGGGCTATGCAGCAGATTTACACCGTCAGGTACTATTCACCATCGGCCTTGTCCTCTTCGTATTCATTATGATCATTAACATGACCCTGAACAAAATTCTGAAAGGAGAAAAAGAGTAATGAGCACAGAGCTTACGGTCCCCGGTTCCTCCAGTATTTTAAACAAAAAAATCCGGTCTTCTCATTCTCACCGTTCTGATCGATCTGGCTGCGGCATTTTCCATCCTTTTACTGATCGCGATTATGGGCTATGTCTTTTTCAGAGGTCTGCCCCAGATCAGCCTTTCCTTCCTGACTTCCGTTCCCAGCACCATCAAGGGAACCTTTGGTATCGCCGGAAATATCGTCAATACGCTTTACATCATTATCCTTACCCTGCTGATCGCAACTCCCATCGGTGTCGGCAGCGCGATCTACTTAAACGAATACGACGTGACGCTGACGCATCATGAATCCTTAAGCCGCTTAAACGAATACGCAAAGCCCGGAAAAATCGTCCGGCTGATCGAATTTACGACAGAAACCCTTTCCGGTATTCCTTCTATCATTTTCGGTCTGTTTGGTATGGTATTTTTCGGAACCACCCTGGGACTTGGCTATTCCATCCTGACCGGCGCCCTGACCCTGACCCTTATGGTTCTTCCCCTGATCACGCGAAACACACAGGAAGCCTTAAAAACAGTTCCTGCGACCTACCGCAGCGGCGCACTCGGCATCGGCGCAACCAAATGGTACATGATCCGCACAATCCTGCTCCCCTCCGCAATGCCCGGCATTATCACCGGTATCATTCTTGCGATCGGACGTATCGTCGGAGAATCCGCCGCCCTTTTATTCACCGCCGGAAGCGGCTATCTTCTGCCAAAGACCTTTGCAGGATTTTTCAAAAAAATCTTCGAATCCGGCGGAACCCTTACGATCCAGCTGTACTTGAGCATGTCCAAGGCACAATATGACGCAGCCTTCGGAATTGCCGCTGTCCTGCTGATCATCGTCCTTTTTATCAACCTTCTGACCAAAATACTCGCAAAGAAATTCGATGTTTCCAAACTCGATTAACCGGAGGATAACGCAGACGCAGCAGCGCCTGCAGAATGGAGAATTCATGAGCAATATCAAAATCAGCACGAAGAACCTCGATCTGTATTACGGCGAAAATCACGCCCTTAAAAACATCAATATGAATATCAAGGCCGGAGCGATCACCGCCTTTATCGGTCCCTCCGGCTGCGGTAAATCCACCTTTTTAAAAACCTTAAATCGTATGAATGACCTCGTGGACAATGTAAAGATCACCGGTGAGGTCAAAATTGACGGCGAGGACATCTACGATCCCCACGTAGATGTCACTCTGCTGCGTAAAAAAGCCGGTATGGTATTCCAGCAGCCCAATCCTTTTCCCATGAGCATTTACGACAATATCGCTTACGGTCCCAGGATCCACGGTATCAAAAACAAGGCTCAGCTGGACGAAATCGTTGAAACCAGTCTGAAAAACGCTGCGATCTTCGATGAAGTCAAGGATCGCCTGAAAAAATCTGCCCTCGGTCTTTCCGGCGGTCAGCAGCAGCGTCTCTGCATTGCCCGTGCCCTTGCTGTTTCACCGGAAATCCTGTTGATGGATGAACCCACCTCCGCCCTTGATCCGATCTCTACAATGAAAATCGAGGACCTGATGGCAGACCTGCGGGAAAAATACACGGTTGTCATTGTCACTCACAATATGCAGCAGGCTGCCCGTATTTCTGACGATCTCGCTTTTTTCCTTGTGGGAGAAATGGTGGAATTCGGCGATACGAAGCAGATCTTTTCCCATCCGCAGGATAAACGCACAGAGGATTATATCAGCGGACGGTTCGGCTAATCCTGACAGACCCTACCCGTTTTTCTCTTTCCCAGCATAGTAAACAGGCATTACATTGCGATTTTTCATTTTAAATGGAGGTATCTATGACAACAAGAAAATTATACAGTGAAGAGCTGGTACAGCTTTCCGAAAGCCTGGAGGAAATGGGAAACCTCGTTGAAGCTTCCCTGAAAAATTTATTTTTTTCCATCGAAAACAAGGATATGCAGCTGGCAGAGCGGATCGTGGCCGATGACCGCAATGTCAACAACCTGGAGCGCAGCATCGAAGCTCAGTGCCTGATGCTCATTACAACCCAGCAGCCCATCGCACAGGATCTGCGCACGGTTTCTTCTATTCTGAAGGTCGTTACGGATATCGAACGCATTGGAGACCACGCCTCTGATATCGCAGAGCTGATTCAGCAGATGGATCACAAGCAGCTGGAACGTTATTCCGGACATCTGCAGCCAATGATCGCAGCTTCCCGGGAGATGGTACACGAGGCAGTCAGCGCCTTTGTCGCCCGGGATCAGAAAAAAGCGAATGATGTCATCGCTTCCGATGATATCATCGACAAGCTTTTTGATAAGGTAAAGAATGATATCGTTATCCACATAAAAGAAGATCGTTCCGATGCGATAGAGAGCCTCGATGCCCTGATGCTGGCCAAATACCTCGAACGCATCGGAGATCATGCGGTCAATATCTGCGAATGGGAAATTTTCCGGGAAACCGGAACCATTCAGAATACAAAAGTATTCTGAAGCTCCATCCGGCTGTCAACAGCTATTTTCACAATTCCTTCGCAATTTTTCCTCATAATCCTCACACTTTTCCAACACATTCCTCACAAATCCTTTTTATACTGTTTCTCAGATAAAGAGAAAGACCAATGGTTCAGCATAAATCTTTGCGCTGAACCGTTTTTCCCGGCAGACTGATACCGATCAGGCAGCTCGCCGGCAGAATAAGAAAAGGAGTGACAGTTATGTACGAAAATGAAAACCAGAGCTTCGACAACAGAGAGCAGGATTATCATTATACCAATACCCCGGAACAGCAGGCACCGACTCGTCCCCGCAAAAAAAATACGAGTGCAGCACGCATTGCCAAAAAAGCCGGTGCAATTGCACTGAGCGCTGTTTTGTTTGGCGGCGTTGCATCCGGTACCTTTCTGGGTGTCAACTACGCGGCAGGCTATCGGAACAATGCTTCAACAGCTGCATCCTCGGAAAGTGCTTCCGCTTCTTCCCAGACAACAAGCTCTTCCAGCAGCCTGTTAAAGGCTACCACACCGGTCAGCACAGGCAGCGCAGCATCCTCCGGAAGTCTGGACGTCTCCAGCGTTGCGGAATCCGTTATGCCTTCTATCGTATCCATCACAAATAAATCTGTACAGGAGGTACAGAACTATTTCAGCATGTTCGGCTACGGCGGTCAGGCTCAGGAGGTAGAAAGCACCAGCGTTGGTTCCGGTATTATCATTGGGAAAAACGATACGGAGCTGCTGATTGTCACCAATAATCACGTTGTGGAAGGCGCGGATACCCTTTCTGCAAGCTTCATTGACAACTCCGTTTATGAAGCAACTATCAAGGGTACAGATTCCGACAACGACCTGGCAGTCATCGCCGTTCCGCTTTCCAGCATTTCCGATGATACAATGTCCCAGATCGCAGTGGCTGCAGTGGGCGATTCCGATTCCTTAAAGGTCGGTGAACAGGTTGTTGCCATCGGCAACGCACTCGGCTATGGTCAGTCCGTTACAACCGGCATTGTCAGCGCCACAGACCGTACCCTTTCCTCTTCGGATTCCGATGACAGCAATGCCCTCATTTCCAGCACTGTTACCACAAAAGAGACACCTACCTACATCCAGACAGATGCGGCCATCAACCCCGGCAACAGCGGCGGCGCACTGGTCAATATGAAGGGTGAGGTTATTGGTATCAACTCTGCAAAGCTTGCCAGCACAGAGGTGGAAGGCATGGGCTATGCAATCCCCATCACCAGAGTATCCAGCATCATCGAAGAGCTGATGAATGAGACGACCAGAACCAAGGTTGCTGACAGCCAGAAATCCAGCATCGGTATCGCAGGCATCACCGTGGATTCCAACATCAACGCAGCCTATGGCATCCCCGCAGGTGTTTATGTAGCAAGCGTTACTCCGGGCAGCGGTGCAGAAGCGGCCGGCATCCGCAAGGGTGACGTCATCACAAAATTCGATGGTAAGACCGTCAGCACCATTCAGGAGCTGAAAGAAAAGCTGCAGTACTACGCAGCCGGAGAAGCGGTTTCTATTACGGTACAGTCTCCCGGCGAGGGCGGCATTTATACAGAAAAAGAGCTGACCATCACCCTTTCCTCCGCACAGAGCTCTGAAGAAAGCCAGTCTACCGACAACACACAGGCTGCTCCTGAAAAAGGAAACGGAACACACAAAGCGATGGGATATCAGAACTGAAGCTGACAATAGCTTATCTGAAAAAGCCGGTCGGCATGGAAGAAAATTCTTCTGTGCCGACCGGCGTTTTATGTTCGTTACAGCTTACTCTTCCTCTTCTTTCTCCGGCAGGATCTTGCTGACCAGTGCAGATTCCACTCTCTGATCCTCCATTTTTTCCACATGAATATTCAGTCCGTTGACCTGCACATCAAACTGGCTGCCGTCCGCAGGAATGATCCGCAAGCAGCTGAAGATCATGCCGCCCAGCGTGTCATAATCGATATCCTCCGGCAGATCCAGATCCAGTGCTTCCGCAATGTCCTCAACATATGCGCCGCCTGAGATCCTCCACAAATTATCCTCCAGCTGAACGATTTCCGGCGGCTCCTCGGAATCGAACTCATCGTAAATATTTCCGACGATCTCCTCCAGAAGATCCTCCATTGTAATAACCCCCGCCGTCTGTCCGTATTCGTCGATAACGATGGCCATATGGATTTTTCCTTTTTGCATATCCCGGAACAGGTCATCTGCATGAATCGTATCCGGTACAAAATAAGGCTCTCGCAAAAGCTCCTTTAACCCTGACGGGCTGTCATTTTTACGATCCAGGAGATAATCCCTGGCATTCAGAATGCCTATAATATCGTTAATATCTTCATGGTAAACCGGATATCTGGATAAACCGCTTTCCCGGATCGTCGAAATGATGTCCTCGTCCGCCTCATCCAGCGAAAAACAGACCATATCTGCTTCTCTCGTCATCGCATCCCGAACCGAAATGTCATCAAACCGGAACACGTTTTGAATCCACTCCTGCTCATCGTGGTCTATCGTTCCTTTTTCCCCGCCAAGGTCAACCAGCCGCCGGATCTCTTCCTCCGTGACGCTGCGTTCTACGGATTCCGTTTTAAAGTGAAGCAGCTTTAAGATCAGCTTTGCAGACCTCGACAACAGCCATACTGCCGGATGCAGTACCACCGTCAGCACACCGACTACACTACAGGTCATTCTTTCTGCAGCTTCAGGCCGCTGCATCGCGATCCGACGCGGCACCAGCTCGCCAAACAGCAATGCAAAGTATGAAAGCACAACTGTCACCAGCACAACTGCCAGCACATGACAAACAGAAAGGCTTATGCCGCTTGTTCCCAACCGTTCATACAACCATGCCATCAATTTGCCTGCAAATCCGTCCGCTGCAGCTGCACTGGCCAGAAATCCTGCCAGTGTAATCCCGACCTGAATCGTAGATAGAAAAATATTCGGCTCCTCTGCAAACTTCAGCAGCCGCTGTGCTTTCCGATCGCCGTCCTCTGCCAGCTCCCGCAGCCTGTTTTTATTCAGCGATACAACGGAAACCTCGGACGCCGCCAAAAAGGCATTGACCAGAATCAGAATGATCAGTAATAAAAGTAGTTTTACCATGAATTTAAAATCTCTCCTTTTTCTACGACAAAGAGACATAACCCATTGGGAACTCCCAACAGGCTATGCCTCCTATAGCTTTCTCCAACAGAGCACAGACTCTGTCCATTTTGTATTGTGATTGGAATTCAGAAAATTCGTTTCCCCGTCAGGGTCCGCGTTATCCATGAAATTCGGTTCCTTCCCTGTCTGAAATAAATCCTGTGCGAAGCGATCTTTATACAAAGCCGTTTTCTCTGCTTTATTTCAGGCAATCCGCTTTTGACATGTTTACTTTACCCATTATACAGAATCAGGAAAGGAGCTGTCAAGATTTTATTCTATCCCCTTCACTTCGTAGCCGGCATCTACGATTGCTGCAGTCAACGCTTCATCGGTTGCTGTGCCTTCTACAACTGCCTGCTTATCCTCCAGGCTTACGGTTACAGCGGTCACGCCCGCTACGCCCTCCAGCGCTTTTGTTGCTGCCTTTACGCAGTGCTGACACATCATGCCTTCGATTTTGATTGTTTTTTTCATGGTAGTCTCTCCTTTTGATTCATCATTTTGGGCTATTCTATCCGCAATTTCCGCGGCTGCCGTGCTTTGCTCCATCATACCGCCATTTCCGGTTGTCTGCAAATCTGCAGTACCGCTCTCATGCTTCCATTTCGGCGTAAAGAACCGGAGGCGGAGCGCATTCGATACGACGGATACAGAAGAGAAGCTCATCGCCGCCGCACCGATCATCGGGTTTAATAAAATATGGAACGCCGGATACAGCACGCCTGCTGCCACCGGAATGCCGATCGCATTGTAGAAAAATGCCCAGAACAGGTTCTGCTTGATGTTGCGCATCACCGCACGGCTTAAGCTTACCGCAGATGCTGCGTCCATCAGATCGCTCTTCATCAGTACGATATCCGCTGATTCGATCGCCACATCTGTTCCTGCGCCGATCGCAATTCCGACATCCGCCCTCGCCAGTGCCGGCGCGTCGTTGATACCGTCTCCCACCATTGCAACCTTGTGCCCCTGCTCCTGCAGCCGACGAACTTTTTCCTCTTTATCCTGCGGAAGCACGTCCGCAATAACCGTCTTGATGCCAACCTGTTTTTTGATTGCCTCTGCCGTTCTTGCATTGTCGCCGGTCAGCATAATGACGTCCATTCCCATCTCCTGCAGTCTGGCAATTGCCTCCCTGCTGGTGGGTTTTACAACGTCCGCAGCAGCAATCACGCCGAGGAACTTTCCTCCCTGTGCAAAATACAACGGCGTCTTGCCTTCATCCGCCAGTTTCTCCTGCAATCCTGCCGCTACGGAAATGTCGATCCGGTTGGTTTCCATCAGTTTACGGTTTCCCGCAAGGCATCGTGCCTTGTCGATCGTTCCCGCGATGCCCTGTCCCGGGATCATCTCATAATCCGAAACCTCCTGGAACGCTGCTGAACATGCTTCCGCTTTTTTGACAATCGCCTCTGCAAGCGGATGGCTGGACATTTTTTCCAGAGAAAAGGCCAGCTGCAAAAGCTCTGTATACGCCTGCGTGTTTTCACCTGCTGTTTTTCCGTCTGCTTCCAGCGCGATCACGTCTGTCACAACCGGCTTGCCCTGGGTTACCGTGCCGGTTTTATCCAGAACAACCGTATCGATGCTATGTGTAATCTCCAACGCTTCCGCAGATTTGATTAAAATACCCTTCGCCGCCCCCCGTCCGGTTCCCACCATGATCGCCGTAGGCGTTGCCAGTCCGAGGGCACACGGACAGGAAATTACCAGCACAGAAATCGCAACAGAAAGTGCAAACTCAAAGCTCTGACCGGCAAGCAGCCAGAGGATTGCCGCCAACAGCGCTATTGTAATGACAACCGGCACAAACACACTGCTGACCCTGTCCGCCAGCTTTGCAATCGGCGCTTTGGAGGATGTCGCATCATCTACCAGCTGAATGATCTTTGACAGTGTCGTATGTTCTCCAACCGCAGTTGCTTCCATCTGAAAATATCCGGTTCGGTTGATCGTACCTCCGGTCACAGGATCTCCGGTCTGCTTGTCCACCGGAAGGCTTTCGCCGGTGATCGCAGATTCATCCACAGAAGCAAAGCCTTCTGTAATTTTTCCATCCACCGGAACCGTATCACCATCCCGGACAACCAGAATATCTCCATTCTGTACATCGTCTACGGAAATTTCTTCTTCCTGTCCATTCCTTAATACCTTCGCGGTCTTCGGTGCCAGATCCATCAGCTTCGTGATCGCCTCGGACGTCTTGGATTTTGCCCGGGCCTCCATGAATTTTCCCAGAGTGATCAGTGTCAGGATCATCGCCGAGGATTCAAAATACAAATTCATGCCAAATGTCTCGACCATATCCATATCTTCGATGGAAAAGCCCCAGGCGATTTTGTAAATCGCATAGATGCCATACACAAACGCCGCGCCGGAGCCCAATGCGATCAGCGAATCCATATTCGGAGAGCGATGCCACAGATTTTTCAATCCGTTTTTAAAATAATGTCCGCCTGCAATCAAAACCGGCAGCACCAGCAAAAACTGGGTAAATGCAAAAATCATATGATTTCTTGCTCCCAGCAGCCACGACGGCAGCGGCCAGCCAGCCATATGTCCCATCGAAATGTAAAACAGCGGGATCGTAAAGACTAACGAAACGATCAGTCTCTGCTTCATCTGCTTTGCTGCCGCCGCTGCCGCATCTGTTGCACCGTTTTTTTCTCTGCCTGATGCTCCTGTCGTTTTGCTGCCCTGTGTCTGGTGCAGCGAAGCGCCATAGCCGATGTCTTCTACCTGATGAATAATTTTCCCGGAATCCAGTTCGGCTTCATCATAGGAAACCGTCATGCTGTTTTTCAGCAGATTGACACTGCATTGCTGCATGCCCTCCATTCCGGAAATTCCTTTTTCAATTCGCGCTGAGCATGCCGCGCATGACATGCCGGTAATATCATAGGTTTCTTTTTTCATATATCTCCATTCTGCAGCCGTCCTGTATAGTCTTTCCTGCTTTACAGCTTTTAAAGGCTGCCCTTAAAGAACTCATCTTGTCTTTTTTTCTATCCTCTGCTACCATTATAACAATTAGGATAGAAAAATAAAGAATGCACTATTTTGTAATATACTACCCAAAAGGATAGTGTTCACCTCACAACAATAGAATGTACGCTCTGCGAGCATTCTATTGTCATGAATAAGAATGGAGAACTCGCTATGGCTTCAAAAGAAAATCCCTCGGTCAATAAAAATTGCCCCGTTTCCGCTACAATCCGCTTAATCGGCGGCAAATATAAAGCGCTGCTGCTCTGGCACCTGACCGGTCAGACGCTGCGCTTCAACCAGCTGCACCGTCTCGTCCCCGAAGCGACGCCTAAAATGCTGACCCAGCAGCTCCGAGAACTGGAAGAAGACGGTCTGATTTCCCGCACAGTTTATCCTGTCGTTCCGCCCCGCGTCGATTACTCGCTGACGGCGCTCGGTGAAAGCCTTTTCCCGATTCTCGAAGCGATGTATCGTTGGGGCAGCGCCCTGATGCAGGACGAAGGGCTTACGCCGGCATGTACGATGACCGACAGCCATGCTATGGCTGCATCCTCTACAGCTTCTGCACCAAATGCCGTGTTGCAGAACACTCCGTCCGCGGCATGCTGCGAAAGCGACAACGTTTTGTCCCGCCGCAGCACGACAAAAAAAGAACAGGAGAGCTGTCCCTCCTGTTCCTGTCATGCACGTTTAAAATCCTGAGCTACACCTTGGCATGCCGGACAATTCCAATCCCGATGGGATACGGTCCGGTATGCACTCCAATTGTTGCACCGATCTGATAAATGCCGATTTCTTCAATTCCAAGCCGTTCCCGGATCAGGTCCTTCAACATCTCCCGGAAGCCGACAGCCTCTTCATAGTCATAGCCATAGCCGATACAAAAGCTGTATTCTCCCGGCTTTGCCTGTACCTCATCCAGGTATTTTTCCGTCATCTCCACAACCTTCTGCATCGATTTCTGACGGCTTCTGGTAATGCCGGAATTGAAAATTTCTCCCTCTTTCAGTGTGATGAGAGGTTTGATTTTCAACGCACTGGCCGCAATTCCCGCAAGCTTTCCAATGCGTCCGCCATGCTTTAAGTAATCAATGCTGCCGATCGTAAAAAAGATCCTGCCGCTCTCCCGGATCGAAAGCAGAGCTTCTGTAATCTGCTCATATTCCAGTCCGAGATCCCGCAGTCTGCACGCTTCCAGCACAAACAGTCCCTGCAGTACCGTATCAAATGTCGAATCAATGACCGCAATCTTTGCCTCCGGATACTCCTCCAGGATCATATCCTTTGCTGTAGTTGCCGACTGCAAAGAGCCACTGAACTTCGCCGTGATGCAAATGCAGATCACCGGAATATTTTCTTTTACAGATTTTTCAAACACCTCATAAAAATCCTGTACAGACGGCATGGATGTCTTCGGGAACACATCCGGATGATCCACCATCTGCTGATAAAAATCGCGTACTGTGATCTCTTCTATTTCTTTATAATAGTGTTCCCCGTCAAACGAAACATAAAAGGGAACAACCTCAATATCCTTTTCTTTGGATAGCTCCGGCGATAAATCCTGAGAACCGTCACTGATGATCTGTACCTTTTTCTGCATAAGTGCCTCACACAACATATAGTTTTGAAAACTACTTTTTGTAACTGTATGATTATATCACACTCTTCAGGAAAGATACAAGTCATTTTCAGTGGTTGCTTCCTCTTTTCATGGCAGATGGTGTTGCTGCGCCACGCGTACCATTTTCAAAACCAAAACTTTACTTTAATATTTCTTCCATCTCATATTTCTTTGTCATCGCTTCCATCACCTCTTTTTCCGACAAACGGACAATAAATTCTGCATCTCCACCTGCCGCCATCCTGGAAATCAGCTCCAGCAAACTCGCTCTTCCCTCATTTCTACACTCCTCTGCCCAGTCTTCCATAGCCTTACACATATCATATTCCTCGCTTTCTTCCTTTAAATATTTCGTTTTCTTTTCCAATAAATCTTCCCTGTTTAACATAATACAGATCATATCGTATGCGGACGCGTCCATCCGACTGATCCGTTCTTCATTGTCTTTGCAATATTTCCGAAGCTCTTCCTTGTTTTTCTGTCGTTTCATCAGTCCGATCAGTTCCCGCAGATTTGTATGGAAATACTCTTCCTGCAGGTCTTTTAAACAAAATACATGGATCGGGTAATCTGTGATCAGGCTCTTTAGCTTTTCATCAATCCCCTGCAGCTTGAGCATATCACTTAGCCTCTTTGGCGCATTCCACTCCTCCTCTCCATGGTAAATCACAAGCGTAACGACCGGAATCAACCGATCCGTCCGCCTTAGGCGGCTTAAATATTCTGTGCTGTCTGTCAGCATCCCGCTGTTCTCCTCGTACAGTTTCTTTAGTTGCCTGCTGTATTCCTCCGTGTCGTATTCCATACACCGAAACGGCATCGCAAGGTGCAGATTGTTCTGTGCTTCCGCTGCCAACAGCACCATCATTTTCCGGTTCGAAAACATTTTAATAGCGTCCCGTTCCCGGTGTTTTCTCAGTCCATTTCTGCCGTAGTTCATCAATGTCCTCGAATAGTTTTTCTGCACCTCGCTCAACTGCCCCGGCAAGATCACCTCCTCCCCTTCATACAGGCACCCATTGTACAAGTCTGCCAAAATTTCATCCCGGTTTAAATACCCCACAAATGCGTCATTTTGTCTTCCCATCCACACTCCTCTTCTCTCTTTCCAGCAGAAATCTATCACACCTAAAAATTTACGATACCCGGCACATTTAAGAAATTGTAACCACTTCCACACAACCTCCCCACAGTATTCCGTCAAAGTATCCTTTTCAAATGATTCCTCTCCGCTGCGCATTATTCTCTTGTCCCAAACAAATTGAATTCCGGCAGTCCTGCCGTCATGAAGCGCACAGCCCATCTATGCTGTACCCCTGGAAAAATGGAAACGCTGCAGCCGCTATAAGCCCGTTTCGCATTTTTAATATGAATATAGTGATGATAGAATAGATTCAAAGCGCTCTGCCTTGACAACTTCATTATAACAGCTTTTTTCATTCTGACAAGTCGTGAAAATACGGCAGCAAAAAATCGCCGCAGCCCAGTAAATACAAGGGCTACAGCGATTTTATTTTTACTCAACTGTCAAAGATTGGATTATAGCACAACTTTCAGGAAAGATACAAGTCATTTTCCGTACTCTTCTCAGCCCTCGCCAATCTTATTGACCTGTTCCAGAAGCTCTGCCAGCTGTTTTCTGCTATAGCGTCCCTCTGTAAAGGTTACAAGAGTTTTCAGCGGAAAGTCGCAGATCACACGGAATGCGAAGTCCTCCGCATTTTCTCCCATCTCGAAATCAATACCGGACTCCCGTTTAAAATAATCCATCCTTTCCTCTGCGATCGGTCTGGTCGGCAGATATGCATACAACTCACCAAAGGTTGTATTGGCATGGAAATGCTTGTGGATCTTCGCTGTCGAAGTCACTGTAACGGTCTTTTTCAGGCGAATGTCCCGGCTCGATGCACCGACTAAAATTTCGAACTGCCCGCTCTGCACCAGAAAATCCTTCTGCTCCACATCGTAGTAGGCAAAACTTCTTTTATTCAGCACAAACTCTGCGGTTTTGGTTTCTCCCGGCTCCAGAGAAAGCTTTACAAAGCCTTTCAGCTCCTTCTCCGGACGAATGATTTCATTCTGGCAGTCGTGAACATAGAGCTGCACCGTCTCTTTTCCGGCACGTTTCCCTGTATTGGTCACCCTCACCTTAACACGCAGCTGATCGGTATCCAAAATGCTCTCCTGATCCGTTTCGATGCTGCCATAGGAAAAGGTCGTGTAGCTTAAGCCCTCGCCAAATGCAAACTGCGGACGGATTTTTTTCGAATCATAATGGCGGTATCCGACAAAGACACCCTCCCGGTATTCCACCTGATAGCCCTCTCCCGGGAAATTCAGGTATGCAGGAGTATCCTCCAGACGCATCGGGAAAGTCTCTGCCAGCTTACCGCTGGGATTTACCTCTCCGTAAAGGATCGACGCCATGGCACCGCTTCCCGCCTGTCCCAGCAGGTAGCCTTCTACAATCGCTTTTACATCGTCTTCAAACGGCATCACCACCGGAGCACCATTATTCAATACAACGATCAGATTCGGATTATACTGCTTCAGCACACGGATCATTTCCAGCTGTGCACCGGGCAGATTCAGATGCTTACGGTCAAGTCCCTCTGTCTCATAGCTTTCCGGAAGTCCCATGCATAAAACAACCTTGTCTGCTGCCTTTGCCGCCGCAATCGCCCGTTCCAGTTCTGCTTCATCCAGACTTTCCGCATCCACAGAAAATCCTTTTTCATATAAAACAGCATCGCCGCCGCGCTTTTGCATTTCCTCCAGCAGCGTATCCAGAAATGTCGGGTTGATATGGGAGCTTCCACCGCCCTGAATCCTGCTCTTTACCGCAAACTCACCGATCAGCGCTATTTTTTCCGTTTTGGCAAGCGGAAGCTGCTGTTCTTCATTTTTCAGAAGCACAATACATTCCGATGCGATCTTCTGTGCCAGTTCATGATGGGTTTTTGGAACAAACGGCTCTACCGGCGGCTTTTCATCTGCCTTTGCGATCAGCTCAAGCAGTCGGCGAACTGAAACATCTACCTGTGCTTCGGTAATTTTTCCTTCCTGCACAGCCTCCAATACCGCACGGTCATTGACACCTCCCGAAGACGGCATTTCCAGATCCTGACCGGCCTCCAGTCCCTTGACGCGATCGTTCGTCGCGCCCCAGTCCGTAACGACCAGACCTTCATAGGCCCATTCGTCCCGCAAAACATCATTCAATACTTTCTTATTTTCCGAACCGAACTCACCGTTTAACCGGTTATAGGCACACATGACCGTCCAGGGCTTTCCTTCTTTGATCGCAGTTTCAAAGCTTGCCAGATAAATTTCCCGAAGTGTCCGTTCATCCACCTTTGCATTGATCGTCAGGCGCCTCGTCTCCTGATTGTTCGCCGCAAAATGCTTGATCGAAGCGCCGACTCCCTTGCTCTGCAGCCCTGTGATATGTGCCTTTGCAAGTCGAGAAGACAGATACGGATCTTCGGAAAAGTATTCAAAGTTCCGTCCGCACAGAGGCGAGCGTTTGATATTCGCCCCCGGTCCCAATAAGACATCTACATTTTCCGCCCGGCACTCGATTCCAAGCGCTTCTCCCATCTCATAGATCAGCTCTTCATTCCAGGAAGCTGCCAACGCTGCTGCCGGCGGAAAACAGGTTGCCGGAACGCTTTTATTCAAGCCCAGATGATCCGCATTCTCTACCTGCTTACGCAGACCGTGCGGTCCGTCCGTCAGCATCAGCTTGCGGATGCCAAGGCGCTCAACTGCCTGCGTATACCAGAACGCAGAGCCTGACAGCAGACTGCATTTTTCTTCCAACGTTAGCTGTCCAAGTAATTCTTCTATCGCCATTGCTGCTTTCCTCCTGCCAATATACCCGGCTACAGTGTGCGTCACCACACCATCGACTGCCGAATCTTTTCTCCTTCGCAGCTCCTGCAAAAGCTGGAGCTGCGCTGCACCAGAAAGACTTATTCCTCCCAGGTTTTATAATACCAGCCGTAGCCATTGCCGGGCAGGATGACATTACGTAAAACACACTCCCCTTTTCCGAGCAGATCTTGAAAGGGCATTTCTCCCATGTCGATCCATGCCGTCTGGGGCTCATCCGAGAAGTTGAACACGCCGACAACCATCTCGTTTTTCAGCTGTCTGCAGATGCACAGCACATGGCTGTTATAGGTGTCATAGGTCCATACAGCAGCCTTTCCGGAAAACGGACCACATGCAAAGCGGGCTTTTTCCATCTTCTGCATTCCCTCGAAAATCCGGTTCTGGACAGTACCCCTTTCTGCTCTTTTCTTTTCCAGCTCCCAACGGAAATGTCCTCTGTGTACATAACGGGAATCCGCCGCACGGTCTGCATCCGGATCATCCTTATAGGAATAATCATTGAGCTGACCGATCTCATCTCCGCTGTATATAACCGGAATGCCGGACTGAATAAACAGATAAGCGTTGAGCATCAGGATTTTCTGAATGGCACGCTCAATTCTCGCCGGATCCTTTGCCTGCAGCGAAGTCTCCAGACCGCACAGGGATGCCGTCGTTCCGCAAAGTCTCGCATCCTGTAATACAGGATCATCATTATACAGCTCTCCCCGCGCATCGCTGCCTGCTGCCATGCCCCGGAAATATTCATTCAGATACTTCTTATGCGGAATCTCCTGAATCCCGGAGGGTTTTAAGAAATCATAGTCCAATCCCCAGCCGATATCGTCGTGGCAGCGCAGATAATTCAGGAAAACATATTCCTTCGGCAGACTGTTTACCACGTCCATCTGCTGTTTTAACAGCGCAACCTCCTTTGTCGCAACGGTATGCCAGGTTGATGCCATCGTTGTTACGTTATAAAGCATATGGCATTCCGGTTTTTCGAGCGTTCCGAAATAAGGGACAACCTTGGCAGGCTCCATAACAACCTCACCCAGCAGTACAACGCCGGGGCAAACGATTTCCGTGATCATACGGATCATACGCACAATGGTGTGTACCTGCGGCAGGTTTCTGCAGTCTGTCCCCAGCTGCTTCCAGATATAGGGGACTGCATCGATCCTGACGATATCAATTCCCTGATTCACCAGATACAGCATATTATAAACCATCTCGTTAAAAACCACCGGATTGGAATAGTTTAAGTCCCACTGATAGGGATAAAAGGACGTCATAACATATTTTTTGCACTCGTCCCTCCAGGTAAAATTACCGGGTGCCGTTGTCGGAAATACCTGAGGCACGGTTTTTTCAAACTCCTGCGGAATGTCAGGTGTATCATAGAAGAAATACCGATCCTGATATTCCTTTTCCCCTGCCAGTGCGCGCTTTGCCCACTCATGATCTTCAGATGTGTGGTTCATTACAAAGTCCATGCACACGCTCATCTTTTTCTCATGGCAGGCGCTGCACAGAGAAGCCAACTCCTCCATCGTACCCAGGGCCGGCTGCACCTTCCGGTAATCCGCTACCGCATAGCCTCCATCACTTTTTCCCTTCGGGGTATCCAGAAATGGCATCAGATGCAGGTAGTTTACGTTGCATGCTTCCAGGTAAGGCAGCTTTTTCTTCACACCCTTCAAATTGCCGGCAAAAGCGTCGATATACAGCATCATGCCAAGCATATCCTGGCGGCTGTACCATGCAGGCTCCTGTTCTCGCTCCCGGTCCAGCTTCTTTTCTGATTCCGGGCGCTCCTGATACCATGCTTCCATCTGTTCACATAACTGGGTAAACATATCCTCTCTTCCCGGATATAATTCGCAGTACAGCCATTTGAGCTCATCCAAATGGCGCTGCAGTCTTTTCTGATATTCCTGCGCTGTTTTCATGTTCTTTCCTCTCCTTTTGCCGCGCGGCGGGCACAGCAGATTTTATTTCAATTTCGAACGCGGATGTCACAGCGCCCCCGCCAGCGTTGTGCTGCGATTTTTATTCCACTTCAACTACCGCATTCTGTCCGTTTAGCTCAAGCAAATACAGGCAATCCTTTTTCTCCACCTGCGCTGTTACATCCTCTCCGTTGCAAAGCACACGCTTTACAGGCTCTTTGGATAAAAATCCGACGGTCTTTCCGCCACAGATTTCGCCCATTAGCCTGCCGCCGATCTCATGCATCCACAGTACCGCATCAAAGCTGATGTATTTATCCACAAGTCCCACAAAGGTTTTCCCCTCTGTGTCCTCCACAAATAAAAACCAGGTGAAATCCCCCGCTGCAAGGCGGTATTCCCTGCCTTCTTCTGCACTGCAGGCCGCAGCAGTCTGATTACGACAATCATAAATCCAGCAGTTTTTCCCGGAAAGCTCCGGAATATCCGATGCACCGATCCGATAGGTCTGTTCCTGATGGGTCAGATTATAAACGGCAATCACTCCGCCGATCTTACCATTTGCATATGCTCCGACATTTGTCAGCTTCAGCACGCCATCTTTTCTGGGATCACGAAACATACAATCCTGTGTCGGTCTTGCCGCCCGTAAAAGCTGCGGCAGCCTTCCGTCCGCATAGCAGAGAGGTGCTGCAACCTCCGGGGCTGTTTCTCCTATCCGATCGCTGAAATACACCGGTCCTCCGCTGATCGCACGCAGCAGGCTGTGGCGCAGACCATCCTCATGGCTTGTCCAGAACATATCCCAGTCGCATACATACAGCTCGCCCTGGTAGGGTGTATTGTATGCATTCTGGAGCAAATGCTCTGCAAATCCATCCTCCCGTTTTGGTACAAAATCATCGCTGTTTCGTGCAACCGCTGTCTGGGGACGGGAAAACATGTTCTCTGCCGCCATTCCCATACAGTTGATCACTGCACCGTCAAAGTACGCTGCCGCGCCCTCCAGCGCTCCATGTATTCCCCGCGTCGCTGTCATCAGTGGAAGATCATTTTCAAAATAATTATGTACGGCGCTCTGTCCGTCCACTTTGGAAAAGCTGATGCCCTCCCGCTTCAGATATTCATACCAATCCCGGTAAAAGCCGTAGCCCTTGGCTGCATCCGGCCACGGGATCAGCTTCCCGGGTGCATTTTGATATAAATGCTCCTGCTCTTTTGCTGCAAGGTCGCTTCCCGGCTCGATTCCGCCCCAGTAGCCGCCAAGCGCATGCCAGACACCAAACCAGTCCACCTGTGTATCCCGCTTTATATCACGGATCATCTGAGCAAATCCGTTGGGGAACTTTTCTTTTTCGGGCGCAAGGTCATAGAGTGCGTCTCCATGCACCGACAGCCAGCCGTCATCCATCAGCATCCAGCGCACCGGTACATTTTTTTCCGCAAATTCTCTGCCCTTTGCGCGAACCTTTTCTTCACTGATTTCCGTATAAATGGAGAGCTTCTGATCTCTCTCATTGGAAAACTTCACATAAACCGGTGCTGTCTGTGGCTGTTCTTTTCCGATCACAAGAAGAAAGGAATTGGCAAACTGCGGGTAAAGATCATTGCTCAAAAGTGTATTATACACCTGAGATTCCTGAAACAGATCCAGACGGAGTCTGTCAAAATTGTAGTCCCTCATATGCAGCTCTCCGCTTGCAGGGAGATGTCTGTCTGAATGAATAGTCATTGGAAATTTGTAATCCGGATATGGATAATACCAGTCGGCTTTTAAGTTTCCTGCTTCCTCCAAAATTCCATTAAATTCTTTTCTTGAAAAAGTTTTAACCCCTTTTGTTTTGGGGTATCCCTGGATTCCTTCGAATAAAGTTCCAAAATGGTCCTCTGTACATCCGGCCCAGTATTTCAGTCCCAGTCTGTTCTCAATGGCCAGAATGATCTTTCCATCCGGCTTCAGATGCTTTGATATGATCCTGAGAAAGTCCACATAGGGATTCTCACTCCGGATATAGGATTCTCCATACTCAAATACACCGATCAAAGTAATATAGTCGTATTTCTCAGTAAGGTTTTTCTCGATCTCCTGAAAGTTTCCCACAAGGATCTTAAGATTATCCTGATCCTGATGTCTGTATGCATTGATCTTACTTCTTTTCATAGAAAGCTCGATGCAGGTAACTTCCTTCGCCCTTTCACAGAGAGCTCCTGTCACAGCACCACATCCGGAACCAATCTCCAGAACCTTCTCTTCTCCTGTAAAGGGAATCCAGCTCAGAATATTCTCCCTGATATGAGAAAAATGATAAAGAATTGGCCAGCTCTTTCTCTCACTGATCACTCTGTTAAATTCTTCCGGTGCAAAATCTCTGGAAATTGCAAGCATTTCATCCTCTATCGCACCATCACTGTATAGATCTTTTCCCGGATAGCACGTGGTATCCAGAATTACTTTCCCGATTTTTTCTTCCATATATAGTCCTCGCGCTGATTATTTTTTCGCACTGATATTTGTCATCATAACATTCTCAGACCTGTTCTTCGCACCGTACTTCCACCTTTGAATCCATATCATAGAATCCAACTGTATTTTTACTGGAAATAACTGTTATGTTACATGCGTCATAAAGTCTGTGGAATACCGTAAAATCTCCGTTTTTATACCCTGTACATCCAAATGACAGGAGATACTCACCGCCCTGAAGGTTCATGTTCTGTGTAAATGTTACAGTACATATATCCCCTTTTCCGGAGTGTTCTATCTTTGCATTTTCATACATGGTATTGGTACCTGTGATTTCCGTACCCTGAATATTTTTAAATGTGTATGCCATGATCGGCTCCTGAATCTCTTCATTAAACCGGACTTTCATACGAATTTTGAAGCAGCTTCCCTTTTCAACAGTATTGGAACATCTTCCTTTATCATCAATGACTCTGAAATCTGTGATCTCAGCAATACGGCTTCCATATTCCAGCATATTGGGATTTACCTGAAAATCTCCCAGTCCTTCACTGTCCTCTGCCACAATCTGCTCTGTACCGTCAGATTCATTCTGTTTTACAGGATTCTGTCCTACCAGAAGCTGTTTGTACAGGTCAACCATCTGCTTTGGTGAACCTTCATCCATCTTTACCCCTTTGTTCAGAAGAATAACTCTGTCACAATACTTGGAAACGCTTCCAAGATCATGACTTACAAACAGGATCGTCTTTCCCTGTTTCTTAAATTCCTCAAACTTGTGATAACATTTTGCCTGAAAGAACACGTCGCCCACAGACAACGCCTCATCTACCACCAGGATCTCCGGATCAATATTGATCGCAACAGCAAAAGCCAGACGCACGAACATACCGCTGGAATAAGTCTTTACAGGCTGGTGGATAAAGTCTCCAATGTCCGCAAATTCCAGAATATCATTCAGTCTGGCATCAATCTCTTCTTTTGAAAAACCGATCATGGTTCCATTCAGGTATACATTCTCAAGACCTGAATATTCCATGTTAAATCCGGCTCCCAGTTCCAGCAGCGCGGAAATTCGTCCGTCTACCTTTACTTCCCCTGCTGTGGGAGTCAGGACACCGGTGATGATCTTTAAGATCGTGGATTTACCGGAACCGTTGGTTCCGATAATTCCCACGCATTCTCCTTCATAAATATCAAAATTTACATCATGAAGTGCATAATGCTCTTTATAAAGTTTCTTTCTGGTAAGCCCCAGCGCTTCTTTCAGTCTGTCCGAAGGCTTATCATATAATTTATACATTTTGGTGAGATCCTTCACCTGAATTACTTTCTTGTTCTCCACGTGATTTCCTTTCTGTTATGTTCCTGTGTTTTTCATCTTCTTCTGACTTATTTCACGCTTACCAGTACAGCGAAAATTAAGTTTCTGCTATATTAATATTCGCTGTACTAGTTACAGTACATCTGCAAAATGAATGCGCAGACGTTTAAATACCCAGCTTCCGAACAGGAAACACAGAATTGTAAATATCCAGAAATAGACCGTCCATCCTGCATGTTCCCAAAACCAGGTTTTCATCAGGAATGTATCTCTGTATCCGGAAACAATATAATACATCGGATTCAGTTTCAGGATCTTCATGATCACAGGATGTCCCATCAGAGGTGAAGCCTCAACGATCCACATGATCGGAGTCAGCCAGACTCCTACCTGAAGCACAATGTTGATGATCTGGGTCAGATCTCTGAAAAAAATAACGATTGCACTTGTGGCATAGGATAAGCCCAATACCAGAATGAACACACATACACTGTAATAAATAATCTGCAGATAATAGAAATCAGGAAATTTCCCATACGCTGCATACAGGATGATCGTAAACAACACAAAGAATGCATGCACAAACATAGCAGAAATGATCTTGACTACCGGAAGCACACTGATATTAAAAACGACTTTTTTTACCAGATAATTGTATTCCAGCAGAGAATTTGTCCCCCCTATCAGCGCATCCTGGAAAAAGAACCATGGAACAATACCTGCTACCAGATAAAGAACAAAAGGAACTCCCAGATCCCCTGTTCCGGAACGAAAACCTACAGAGAATACAAACCAGTATACCAGGATCGTGATCACAGGCTGGATAAACGCCCACACAATTCCCAGATAAGAACCTGCATATCTTGTTTTGAAATCATTCTTTGCAAGCTTTGCAACAAGCCGTCTGTTCTTATAAATATCCATCGGTAAAGAAAAAATTGTATTCAATCGCTCATTCTCCTATTTACGGTACTCTTTAAAGCTTCCCCATTTGGTATCTTTGTCAGAAAAGCTTAATTCCATTCCTCCCGGGATCGCCCATTCAACTCCGATATCCGGATCGTTCCAGATCAGGCCGCCCTCATCATTTGGATGATAGAAATCAGAGCATTTGTAAACAAATTCCGCATGCTCGGAAAGTACAAGAAAACCATGTGCAAATCCTTTCGGAATGAAGAACTGTTTCTTGTTTTCAGCAGAAAGTACGACTCCAAACCATTTTCCATATGTTTCTGAGCCTTCACGAAGATCTACCGCCACATCAAATACCTCACCATTTACAACACGTACCAGTTTATCCTGTGGGTAATTGATCTGGAAATGAAGTCCGCGAAGTACACCCTTATGTGAGCTTGACTGATTATCCTGTACAAATTCGACATCAATTCCTGCTTCTTTGAAATCATTGTAATTGTAGGTTTCCATGAAATATCCTCTGGCATCTCCGAAAACTGTAGGTTCTACCACTTTTAATCCCTTAATTCCACCACATTCTGTAACTTTGATTTTTCCCATTTTATTTTCCTCTTTTCTTTAGCTTTCTCTGTGTTTCTGTTATATCTGTTCGCATAAATCCACATGATATGCAGACTTAGCCATAATATCTTTTTTCCTTTTTTGCAAGTGCAATGCTCAGAATGATAATAAGAAGAAGCATTGCCGCTCCTATGATCAGAAGTATTTTTCGCAGTTCCGGCATCCCCGCAGAAGTTTTTTCTTCTCCGACAGTATCTGCTTTCTCATTTTGATCCGCCTGATCCGTATTTCCTCCGGATGTATCAGAAAGGGCATCCACTGCAGGTTCCGGTGTAGGTGTAGCTTCCGGAACTTCAACGCTTCCCAAAAGATAATCATTATAATAGTAATCATCTACTGTATTTCCATTCTGTGAATTCTCCTGAACAGTCAGGTTATCCACAGTCACTCCGTTTGGAACTGATACTTCTCCACCATTTACCTGTGCTTTTGTGAAATTTTGATAACCATAGTTGAACAGTGCTGTGGAATCCGTACTGGCAACTGCAAGGTCTGCCGCCTTCATTGTCACTGTAATATAGGTAGTTCCATTCTTCCCTGCTGCTGTCACAAGAGTGTTTCCGGCCTCACTGGTATATCCTGTCTTGCCGCCAATACAGCCATCATAATGATAACTGCTCTCCGGGGCAAGCATCGGATGATGCGTATGCAGTACCCTTGGCTCACTGTTCATGTTCGTAGGTTTGATCGTATAATCTGTAGCACCGATGATCCTGCGGAATTTTTTATTCTTCAGACCTTCCCGCATGATCAACGCCATGTCATGTGCAGTAGAATAGTGATCAGGATCCGGAAGACCACTGGCGTTTACAAAATGTGTATTCGTGCATCCGATCTGTGCCGCACGTTCATTCATCATATCTACAAAGTGCTGCTCTGTGCCGCCTACATGTTCTGCAATCTGGGCTGCGACCTCGTTTGCAGAGCGGATCACAAGTGCATAAAGGCATGCTCTCATGCTCATCACTTCTCCCACCTGCATTCCAATATTGCCGGAATCCCAACTGATATCACGTGTTCCTGTTTCCGTAAATACAACATCTTCTTTCAGGGAACAGTTCTCCACCGCCAGAAGCAGTGTCATGATTTTGGTAATACTTGCCGGATAACGGATTTCATCTCCGCCCTTGCTGTACAGAAGAGTTCCGCTGTCTGCATCCATCAGTACCCCTGTCTCAGATGTGATCTCAGGACCTGCAGGCCAGCCTGAAATCTCATTAGTTGAAATGGATACGGGTGTAACCTCTGAAACAGCAGCCTGCGCAGTTCCTTCCGCAGCAGTGCAGATCTGAACAGCAGTCATTGCAATGACTCCCACAGCCATAACAACCTTTAATAAATATTTCCATTTTTTCATAATATTTCCTCTTAATATATGTCTCTGTTTTCCGTCCGATGTACCGACAGGTTGATTCCTGAAACAAACTTGCGGCACACGATTATCAGAATCCGTCAAAAGAAGCTATGGTATCTGTGATATACTTCACATCCTCCATATCCAGATTATAAAACATCGGCAGTCTCAACAGACGTTCACTTTCCTTTGTAGTATAAACATCTTCCCCTGAAAATCTTCCAAATTTCTGTCCCGCAGGTGCAGAATGAAGAGGCACGTAATGAAATACGCTGCAGATTCCTTTTTCCCGAAGGTAAGCAATCAGCCGGGTTCTTACCTGTATATCACGCACCTTGATATAATACATATGGGCATTGTGGCTGCATTCCTCCGGCACATAAGGCTGTTCGATCTTACCTTCCTGTGCAAGATGAGCCAGATTTTTATGATAATAATTGTATATCTCCATTCTTTTGGCAAAAATCTGATCTCTTGCTTCCAGCTGTGCATAAAGATATGCTGCATTTAACTCACTTGGCAGATAAGAAGAACCCGCTTCTACCCAGGTATACTTATCAATCTGTCCCCGGAAGAATTTGCTACGGTTTGTTCCTTTCTCCCGGACAATTTCTGCATTCTCTACATTTTTCTCGTCCCGGATTAAAAGTGCTCCGCCTTCTCCCATACTATAATTCTTTGTCTCATGGAAACTGTAGCATCCGTAATCTCCCATGGTTCCAAGTGCTTTTCCCTTATAAGAAGACATCACACCCTGGGCCGCATCCTCAATCACCAGAAGATTATATTTCTTTGCGATTGCAAGAATAGTATCCATTTCGCAGGATACCCCGGCATAATGTACCGGAACAATTGCTCTTGTCTTATCCGTAATTGCATGTTCAATCAGTTTTTCATCGATATTCATGGTATCCGGCCGAATATCCACAAATACGATCTTCGCTCCCCGCAGCACAAATGCATCTGCCGTTGACACAAAGGTATACGATGGCATGATCACTTCATCACCTGGCTGGATATCCGCAAGAAATGCAGCCATCTCCAGCGCATGGGTACAGGAAGTCGTCAGCATTACATGCCCGGCATGAAAACGTTTTTCCATCCATGCAGAGCATTTCTTCGTGTAGATTCCATCCC
>ENA-OOXM01000478-OOXM01000478.1-human-gut-metagenome-genome-assembly--contig:-NODE-478-length-36366-cov-6.570929_pt1 | contig 36366 bp, 22 predicted proteins | sample MGYA00241589_ERZ501347 | MGnify/ENA primary metagenome ERZ501347 (study PRJEB25962, sample SAMEA2042832) | human gut metagenome | biome: human gut; feature: human-associated habitat; material: faeces...
GAATCCTTATCCATAAGACATTTGAAGGACTTGCCGAGCGTGGAAAATGTTCTATGGGATGGTTCTTCGGATTCAAATTGCATCTGATAATCAATGATAAAGGTGAGATTCTCAATTTTATGTTCACGCCTGGGAACGTGGATGATCGGGAACCGTTGAAGCAGGGGACGTTTCTGGAAAACATCAAAGGAAAACTATGTGCGGACAAGGGATATATTGGTCAGGCTCTGTTCGAGAATCTTTTCCTTAATGGTATTCAGCTTGTCACTAAAGTTAAAAACAATATGAAGAACTCGCTGATGAGCATTGCTGACAAGATTCTACTCAGAAAAAGGGCCTTGATTGAGACGGTCAATGACGAATTGAAGAACATTGCGCAGATTGAACATTCCAGACACCGTTCATTCAGTAACTTTATAGCCAATTCTTTGTCAGCTATCGCAGCATACTGCTTTTTTGAAAAGAAGCCCGCCATTGATGTCAAGTTGTTCAATGACGGGCAACTGTCTATTTTCTAATTTTATAGTGTTTGCTGAATGTCCATAATCAACAATTTATAAATTAGTTTCTGTGATAATTCGCGTTAATATTGTGTCTTATTATCCATTATAAACCCATACACATTACCGGCAAAATCTGTTACATACAAAGCGTTTCCAGCAATAGATACTGTAGAAAATATTGGTACACCTGTTTTATATTTCCACAGCAGTTTGCCATTTATACGGTTCAATGCATACAATATTCCGTCAGAAGCCCCAAAGAGAACAGTATCTCCAACCAACACTGGACTAGTCTCTACAGTTGAAGACGATGGTTTAGAATAAGGTGATGTATAAATCAAAGCGGGGTTTGTTTTAAAATTCCATTTCTCTTTTAAGGTCTGCTTGTCTAAAGCTATGACTCCATTAGCAGCTGTTCCAAATATTATCTCGGATTCAGTAATTAAAGGAGTTGAATTCACATCGACCGAACAATCCATTTTTTTACGTACTATAATCTCACCGTTCTTTGAATTCAATATAAAAAAGGAACGGGAAGAAAGAAGATAGAGATTTTCTCCTTTCCAAGCAACAGAGGCCGAACGATATTTTAATTCCGCATCTTTATTCTCCCACAATAACTCACCATTAACTGCATTATTGGCATACAACCCCTTCCAGTTTGCATGCCCAATCAGAATATTACGTCCAAAAGAAAGTGTTGCCACGCATCCTTCCCCCCTGCTCCAAGCTTCATTCTTCCAAATAAGTTCCCCCGTAGCTGCTTTCAAGGCACATAAGGATTTTCCTGTACCGGCATATACTACATCCGAAGCAGCAACCAGCCCGTCATTCAAAGGAGGAAGTACACCGATATTTAAATCTTTTCCCCAAACCAATGTCCCTGTTTCTGCTTTAATCGCATATAGGTAGCCATGTATATCTTGGGCAAAGACTAGTCCATCAGCAATCGCAATACTACTGCGTACAGAGCCACGGAGTGAATACCGCCAACAGACTGTTCCATTCTGCGCATCCATGCACACTACAGCTGCTTTCCCCGATTCATTATCATCGACCGATACCGTAAAGAGACGTTTCCGATATACCAAAGGAGCAGACATAAAAATAGAAGCACCTACATTTTTAATCCATGACAACCGCAAAGGCAATTGTTTCCTTTCAGGCTTTTCATAAAAAAACGAACGCCTACATCGCCTTACCTCTCCATTATTGAAAAGCGCTTCCACTATCACAGTAAACTGCCGATGTTCCCATTGAGAAAGCAAAGGAATTTCCGCATACCAATTGAAATCACTCTGACGTTTCAAAATATTGGAGAAAAGAACTTTTTTATCCTCCGATTCACACCAATAACGCATGGATTTTATTGGGGAAACTGTAGAGTAGGCATTGACTGACAAAGGAATCTTTCCGGAAGGGAGTATTGGCATCTGTCCATCCTCCAACGAAACAATATGTAATGACGGAGACAGATAACTGTATCGGAACTCGGACGCCACGTTTCCCTCTGTATCAACAGTCAGTACACGAAAAGCGGAAGGTGCATGGTCAATACCACCACAAGCAGGTGTAGAGGTACAGATAGTATATACCCCTGCCGCTTTATGCTTATGCACATGATTTACGTGCCAGTGACCGTACAACCAAGCTTTCAATCCCATAGCCGGCAAGTCTATATACTCCGTATCACTAATACCATATTTAAAAGCTACCGTATCTTCCGGCAGGCTATGATTGAAAACAATGACCGACTTCTCCTTGCTTACATAAGCAAGATCATTTTTCATCCAGCGATATACATCTTCCTTGGTATACTCCGGTAAATAATCTCCATGAAGCATAGGTGTCATTATGTAATGTGTATTCCCCACATCAAATGAATAGAATACCGGTCCATAGAGTTTCTCGAAAAGTTCTTCCCCATAAGCACCTTTCACCAAGTCATGATTGCCTATTCCATAAAAGACTTGCGTATCTTCCATCAAAGCGGTATTCAGTAAGCCTATATGACTTTTCAGTCCCGATTCATAACAAATATCCCCTGTATGCACGATAAAAGCTATTTTCTCATTGGCCGAATAGTCACGTAGATTATCCACCCACGCTTGATTCCCTTCTTTCCCACGTATTTCTGTATCAGAGATATGTACAAACCGGTGACTACCATCAGCTCGAATTCCTCCATAACAAGGATATACCGGAAAATCGTATTCTGTACGACCGTTCTCTATCCGGCAATAGTAGGCATTATCAGTCTTATATCCAGAAGGAGTAGTAATAAACAGAAAATGCATACGAGAATGTCCGGGCAATTGATATGTGCCATTTGAATCTGTCTGTATCACATTTAACCCATCAGAAACAGAGACTCGATACAATCGTTTTTCACCTTTATCGAAAATACCATTTCTGTTCTCATCAACGAAAACCTTTCCTGTATATTGAGCCATAGCTTGTAAAGCCATACTACCCAACAAGCCAATGACCATACAGTATTTCATGTATTTACTCACCTTTAGCCATTTGAATACTGACATCAGTCTGCTCCTCCACTTCTATTGTTTTATCGGCAAATCCTTTTTTCGAAAAAATAAGTCTGCCATTACCTTTCACCTTGATAGTATATGTGCCCCGATAGTCAGTCAATACACTTTCACCGGATTCTTCGCACTGTACTTTTACTCCGGCAAGCGGAGTTGCCTGTATATCACGGACAGTCCCTTTTACTTGAATCACTTTTCCATCTGTCCGTGATTTGAAAGAAATACCGGACACCGTCTGTCCTTCCTTCCCGGAAGAACCAATATACACCGGAAGGTTGAAATAAATCCGATCTGAAGAAGTGCCTACCTGTAATTCAAATTTGCCAGGTTCGAGATAACAATTGCCCAAATCATCTGTCAGATAAAATTCATGAACAGGAATCATTATAGTCGTTTCCCGTGTCTGTCCGGGAAGTAAATCCACTTTTCTGAAACCTTTCAACTGCTTCACCGGTGTCATCACCGAGCTTACCACATCTCGCATATATACCTGTATCACCTCTTTCCCGGTTCTTTTCCCCGTATTTTTCAATTGAACAGTTACGCAAACGGTATCATTAGCCTGATAGAATTCCTTATCTGTAACAGCTTTCAGATATTCAAATTGAGTATAGCTCAATCCATATCCAAATGCCCATAGCGGGGAACTATTTGAGAAAACATAATCTCTTCCCGGCTTTTCATAAGTCCCCGGCTCTTTATAATATCCTTTATCCGTAGGCAAATAGTTATAATAAACAGGAAGATGCCCCGTACTTTGCGGAAATGAAAAAGTCAGTTTTCCAGAAGGATTCACATTGCCAAACAAAATATCCGCAATAGAATTTCCTCCCTGTTCGCCAGCATACCATTGCGCCAATATCGCCGGAATATTCTCTTTCACCCACGGAATGGCAAAAGGCTTTCCAGCCACCAATACAACAACCACTGGTTTTCCCACAGCAAAGACATCACGTATTAATTGTTCTTGTGCACCGGTCAAAGAGATATCACTTAAATCGATTCCTTCTCCACTAGTAGACGGCTCTTGAGTATAACGTACAAACGCTGTACTCGAACTTCCCACAAATATCAAAGCGACATCACTATGACGGGCAGCATCCACAGCCTCCGCTATCCTCGAAGTGTCCAAAGAAGCCAAAGAGCATCCTTTAGCATAGTTGATTTTAACCCTATCACCCAACAAGTTTTTGATTCCTTGAAGCGGTGTCACTCCATCTTCTTTCTTTTTACTCCAGGTATAATCTCCAAATTGTACATCATCCGCATTAGGTCCAATCACCGCTACAGACTTCAGATTCCGGACATTCAACGGCAACAACTGTCCATCGTTCTTCAGCAATACGGTTGATTCGTCTGCAATCCTACGTGAAAGCTTCACACTTTCTTCCGAATGGAGAGGAAGCCGATAGACAGCTCGTTCTTGATAGGGATCTTCAAATAGTCCCAACTCAAATTTAGCACGAAGCACTCGTCTCACAGCCTGATCAATATACCTGATATCAAACTCTCCATTCCGTATTTTATCAGCCAGCACTGCATAGCAAGAGCTGGAAGCCTCCACGTCCATTCCGGCGGTCAATACCTGCTGGGCTGCTTCGAAATCATCCGCTGCCGTCTTATGGAAAGTCTTCAGCATACTGACAACTCCCCAATCAGAATAAACATATCCCCGAAAACCAAATTTATTACGCAAAATATCTGTCAGCATAAAACGGGAAGCAGAATTAGGAATTCTATTCCAAGAATTATAACTAGACATGACAGCCATAATTTCCGTTTCAGCAAGCACAGCCTCAAATGGTTTCAAATAAATATCAAATAAATCACGTACACCACATTCCACAGAAGCCAGATTCAACCCGCCCAAAGGATTGCCATGTGGTCCGTAATGCTTCAACATCGGAGATATTCCATGTTCCATATATCCTTTTACCTCAGCAACCGCCATCTTTGAACAAAGGAAAGGATCTTCACCAAAAGACTCTTCTACACGTCCCCAACGTAAATCACGTACAACATCAATACAAGGTGCCAACACTTGCTTCACCCCCATCGTATTCAGTTCGCCAGCAATATGTTTAGTCTTTTCGTAAGCCAGTTCCGGATTGAAAGTACTCCCCATCGCGATATTCTGAGGGTAGATAGTTGTTCCCTCATGCACCACTCCATGCAAAGATTCGGCAACCGGAAAACCGGGAATACCCAGACGTGTTTTTTCTACCATATAGGTTTGTATCTCACGGAAAGTCTTACGACAGCTTGCAGCCGTCAATGGAAAACCTTCAAAGAACCCATATCCTATTCCACCGCACATCTTATCCAACTTCTCTTGATTCAGGATCTGTCCATCGAACACATCCCACGAATGCAAATGACGAATCTGAGCTATCTTTTCTTCCAGTGTCATCCGGCCCAGCAAGTCATTCACTCTTAGTTCTGTAGGAAGAAGTGGATTCTTATAAGAAAATGATTGCTGTGCGTTAACTGTAAGTATACAGCCCGACATCGCCACTAGTACGAGGCCTATATATTTCTTCATATTCTCTTATTTTGGTTAATCTATTTATCTAAGTTTAAACTTTACACTACTATGAATATCGGCTGAGGAGGCTCCTATTAAAGCTCGAAATTCTCCCGGTTCCACCACCCATTCGTGTTTCTCATCGTCATAATATTCAGTGCATAATGTTTCACACATACAGCTACTCCGTTTTTCTGTACACCTTTTATGTAAAGTACTACCATACGGGATGCCCCAAATGGGTCTTCTCCCATATATTCGAAATTCCGGCCGTTCAGCGGGCTACGATAGATATTAACTCCCGGCCCCAATAGGACATTCTTATTGCGGTAGCGTGCTTCTTCTCCAATATTGCTTCCATATATATAAGATAATTCGGGATTCCACGTAGCCGCCAAACAGGTTAATGCCGGAAAGGCAATACAAGAATCATTCGTCCACTTAGCTATATTCCATTGATCCCAAAGCAGTTCTTCACGTACATCGTGTGGACCATCAGACATCCAGTTTTCAGGAATCCCTAAACGAAGAACACCGGGAGAATTGAACTTAGATTGGGCATGGGTCATTACCGCTTTTTCTTCCAAAATCATGCGTGCCAAAGCATTCTTCCACACGCTTCTCTATAGGTTGATTATTATCCAAATAAATGGGAACCTCTTGCTGCTGTGCAAAACTACATATCGTCCAAAGACCCACTGCTCCTAATATCCATACTTTCATTATATATTACTCAAACTTGGGTTTATGCTCCTTGGGGTAGCTGAAGGTATTATTCATTACCCAGCGACCCTTATAGATTTTAGCGCCGTAGATGTTAAATAGTTTCTTACCTTTCTCGTTTATCAGACCATCAGACCACCACTCGGTAGTAGGATACAACATCAGTACCCCGTCGGCACTGTTACACACACTCTTCACAGCGTAAAGCGGGTAAATCAATTCAGCTTTGTTATTCTTTATATCATATTGCCACACATTCTCATTAGTAGTGATCCATAGCACATCGATCTTGTTATACACGGGAAAAAGGTCATGCCCGCACGATTCGGTGTTGGGTAATTCGAAGATTACGCTTCGATCTTGCAATCTAGGCTCCTTGCGGTTGAAATTGTACTTATAAGTACACAATTTAATCCCTTCGGTGGTGTAAAGCAACTCTCTTTGGAGATCCCATACCACGTTGTGGGCACTAGGAAGCTCGTAAGAGGCAAACCACTTGCCCGTTCCTTTAATAGTATCAGTCATAAATGTACGTAACTTACCATCGGTAGACGATACAGCCACGAGATTTCCATCGGGCAAAATCTCTGCGGAGTGTGGATTTTCACCCACATACGCATAATACATCAATTTACTGTCGGCAATACGTATAAGAGCTACAGCACCACCTGATGCAGTCATCAAGATATACTGATTGTTGAACACTGGCTTAACCTCACTAGGATTGTGAAACCATGTTTGACAATTGGAGGGTACACCGGCCTTCTCCGGATTCCAACTCCATACAGTACGATAAGTGGAAGCATCGAGTATCACAACTGACTTAGAGGCTTGCTCGGCCAGTACAATTGCTTTGTCAGGAAGCGTAAAAGGGGATTGGGAATTTGCTTCGGATTCATCGCTGGAACTACAACAAAGGAACAATATCGCACACATAGCGGCATATAAAATCTTTTCCATTATTCTATTTTTTTTAAAATCTATTTAAGTCGGCTTTATACAATTACTTCTTTTCTATAATCAACATACTGTTGGTAACCTTACGGGGTACCCGATCATCGGCCGGTGTATTCAAAATAGGAAAAGTCGGCTTCCCACCATCATTCACCTTTCGGATTATAAGCGTAGTTGATCCTCCTCCGTCAAGGTTGATAGCATTATAGCATCCCACAGCCTTCATCATAGAAGCCAGATGGGGCAAAGTAAGTCCCAATGCAAAGAAAGAGTCTTTTCGACGACCGTCCACCACAAATATATACATGGTCTTTCTATCTTGAGAAAGCCCTACACTAGTACGCGGATGGGTATTCTGCAAATCACCCATTTCTTCGTAAGAATTTTGAACCACCCCATCTTTAACTAATAGTCCATATCCTCCCAACGCATGCAACAGATTGGCTTCGTGAGCCAACGCCTCATCAGCTTGTCCCACATAGGTCTCACCATTTTTCAGTTGATACAACACCTCATCGTGCCCTTCAAAATACTGCGAATTAATACACACTCCGTCCTTATAGAAAACCCCCATAACACGACGTGGATTGTCAGCATAATAATCACCATTCACACCCAGCCAAACAGTTTTGCCGTTTGCTTCGGCCGCAAAAGCATGAATCGGGAGAGGCGCACTAGATTCAGGCCCTGTTGCCGGTACATTCTTATCGTCTTTTGTAGCCGGAGTAAAAGTAAGTTTGTTTAAGTCGATTGTAGCCACGAAAATATGCTGAGACTCTCCAAACGTTTTAAAAGCCAATTCATTCAGTTTTACCCCATCACGCACTACACTCTCGTTATCTAAAGTCACATCATTGGCCATACCAGATTCAACCAATTGCTGTCCTATGGCGGTTTGTGGCATAGCCTCTTCAGAATTACTATTAGAACAAGCACAACTAAAAAATAATATCAGTGCTCCCAATATAAACTTCATTGTTAAGAATTTACTTTTCATATTATTTTTAATTAGGTAAACAAATAAAGAAAGCAATCCTTTATTATGAATTATAGAGAATTGCTTTCTATATTACACTATATTTTATTTATTGGCTTGCCACTCAAATGCACCGATATCAATTCCAGCGTTTGATATACGAGCACCTCCTTGAATATCAAGTAGCAAGTTCCAATCTTTTACCACAGAGTTCAAACCAGCATCAACCAACGGAGAGTTCTCTGTGGGCTGATAGTTCTTACCTGCTACATCAGCAAATTGAGGACCATCGGTAGCGGCATTATCCGTATTCAGATTAATACAATTAGAAACTTGAGGAGTATTTCCACCATTATAAATCCATCCGCCTTGAATAGCACAATTCTTAAAAATAGCAGCCTTGTTCTGATCCAAATAGCCACTGTGTAAATCACCTTTAGTATGAACATTACCCCATACCACGCAATTCACCATCTGGCAGGTACCAGAACCTAAACGAACACCGGCACTACTACCAGCACTTCTATTGTTGACCACAGTCACATTATATAGACAAGTGCTTTGTTGAACATTCATTGTAGAAGATGTACTTAATGTTTCGTTATCACGTATCACACAGTTAATCAATGTACACAAGAAATATGCGCCACCAGCATCACGGACGCAATTATTATTTCTCACCACACAGTTTCTAATCATCCAATACTCATAAGCTACCAAAGCGCCTTCACCTTGTTTTCCCTTAGAGTCTACAAATTCAAAACCATCAACAACACGTGTTGTACCTTCTGTCAATTTATACATGTAAACAGAAGGCCAGACATTAGACGGTGCAGCATGAAGAATAGATTTACGCTTCATGGTACGTTCAGCCACTGTAGTTTCTTTTCCTTCAAAACCACCGTAGAAATTCACCTTCTTAAACTCGGTCCAATTTTTCAAATAATAATCACCTGCAGCTACCCACATTTGCATATCACCATAGTGAGCACAGGCTGACAGACCTTCTTCGATAGTGCCAAACGCTCTCTCCCAGCTAGATCCATCACCATTGGATCCGGCTTTCACATAAACAATCTGACTGTAGATACGCTGAGTAACATAGAGAGTATCCGATACTTCTACCGCATCGCCCTGATTCTTTATAACTATATATCCTGTTCTGTCTTCAAATCCGTCGTTAGCATCCAGTTCGATAGGAATGCTTACATCTTGCACAATATCACCGCTAAACTTAGGAAGTTCACCCACATGAATCCAAGAATGAGAAACCTTACAATCAAATTGTATATTCAAAGAGGCCGGAATATTAAATTGCGTTCTTTTTTTGTCAGTAATCATATTTTTCTCTGTTTCGGATAAAGAAATAGACAACATCTTTTCCACATTGGTCTGAACAATTGTCAATTTAGTTTCTGTTGTTTTACCAGTGTCTGATAAAATAACATTCTTTCTTATTTCGGTCCCAGTGGTGTTCTTAGCAACTTTAACTTTCAAATGAGTATCGTCTACTTTCTTAAAGGTAAATCCACCAATCTGTTCCTCTTCTACATCCCATTCAAGATCGGTCACTACATCCAATACAGCTTCACCACCATTAATATTAAAGTAAAGTACATCCTTAGATAACGTAATCAATGAACCACGACCGTTTTGTTTCACAACAATTCGTTTCGACATTTGATCCATCAAACGAATCTCAATCCAGCCTTCGCGCAATGCCATCTCCGGGTTCTCTTCGATTTCGGCCACTATAGAGTCGGACAACAAAGCCTGCCCACGATAACGTTTCAGTTTAATCCATGAAGCGGAAGCTTCGGCAAACCATGGATACGAAGAATGTAAATCAATTACTTGGCGAGAAGCGACAGGCCCAATCAACAATTCATCTTGAATTTCAAGAGTTGGTTCAACGCGACGTATCAAATCGGAGTCATCGCACGAAGCTATGAAAACTACCAAGAGCAACCCCATCACTCCGCTAAACCAAGCATGGAATTTCATATTATATGTATTCATACCATTCCGTTTTTTAATTAGTTTTTTCAATAACTTGTAAGCCGTTTATCACCGATCTGGCAGGATTGTCTGAAGGTTGATTCATTACCTCAAATGACACTGAACTGCCATTTTCCACCCGACGTACCATAGTGGTAGAACCACCGCCATCCATATTGAACGCTTGGTAACAACCAGCACCTTGACAGAGTAACATCATGTCTTCAAGACGCATACCGTTAGAGTATTCGGGCTGACGACCATCAACAACAAATAAATAAACCTTGAGATTGTCAGCAGATACACCAACAAAGGTACGTGGATGGAATTGCATGGCGTTGTCATTTACGGTAAAGTTCTTCACAACCTCACCGTCTTGCACCATTCTTTGCCAACCACCAATAGCATGCACCACATCTCGCTCTACTAATTTAAACTCTGGAACAGAAGTAATATGTGCCGTACCGTCTTTGAGCATATAGAATACATGATCAGCCTCCCAACCTATTTCAGTCTTGATGGCTACACCGTCTTTGTAGAATAGCCCACCAGGAATCCAAAGATCATTTTTCTTAGAATAGAAGTCGCCATTAGTTCCCAAAATCACTTTGCGTCCGGATGCTTCTGCTTTCTCGGCCTGCACAGCTACCTGTTGCAGAATTTTACCTACCTCCGGTTTATTATCAGGCGTAGAGGTAACTATGGTCACATTCTTGTTCAAATCTACTTCAGCAATAATCATGCGTGTAGGTTTAGCGCAATAGGTAAAGGCAACATCGGTAATGCGTACCCCATCATACAAGTCGTAAGTTAATTCTTTTTCTACCGACTGAATGTAAGGCACATTATCGGCTATTCCTTGCATAATGGGAAGCGTGGCTCCTTTGTGAAACTCCAATTTATCTTCACTAGAACAGCTGCACAATAACATCATGAGTGACAGCATCAATGCTACTCGAAAATTCTTCGCAATGTATGACATAGTGTATTTCATATTTTCCATTATCTTTTCATTTACAGTAATTAACTACTTATTCCCAACCCGGATTTTGAGGAAGAAGATTCGGGTTCAATGATATTTCGTCCAACGGAATGTTGTAAAGGTAATTTTTAGCCGTAAAATTCATACTATAAGTAACTCGCTTAGCGTAAGGAGTAATAAAGCCATCAGCATCGAATCCTACTTGATCTTTAATAGTCTTTATCTCATCGGCAGAGTACAAGTTGGGGTCCATCTTAGCACCACGACGCACACGGTTAAATACGACCTCGCCTACATTCCAACGACAAACGTCATCCCAACGATAACCTTCGGCAAACAACTCAATGCGACGTTCGCGACGGATTTCACGAATCAAGTTAGCGTTATCACCTTTCACATTTGGATATTTAGCAATCAAATCCGGATCAGCTATCGGATCAGCTCCCAACTTAAAAGTAAATCCTACACGAGCACGAAGCTGATTGATGGTTTTATCCAATTCGGGATCTTTTCCCAACTCAGCGCCAGCCTCAGCACGAATCAACAAGACCTCAGCATAACGCATCACAGGAGCATCAATGCCACCTTTATGATTACCCACATAGTGCTCAGATGCCTTATAAAACTTACATACCGAATATCCGGTACAAGATGCAGCGTAGAAGGTTCGAGTGTCCGAGTTGGGAAGAATAGAAAAGATATTAGGAGCCCCACCTTTCAACTGACCGCCAGTAGTACGATATAAAAAACGAGCATATTTACTACCAGGTTCGGGCAAACATACTGTTTGCAACAGACGTCCGTCGCGATTCTTCATCTCTGCATTATATCCCATGTTAGGATTGTGGCAACCACAAAGAGAAATGGGCTTTCCTGTGTTAGCACACAAGTATTCCTCAAAACAATCGCGGCTCATACCCTGTTCGCTATTAGGAATACTATTAGGTACGTTGTGTCCCATATTGAGTGCAGGATCATACTCACGCGAGAGAATTACTTCTGAATTATCATTGTAATTATCTTGTATGAAAAGATCGAAATAGCTATCGTCTGTACCCGATGCCTTATACAATTCATAACCATATCCCATCAACTCTCCAGAAGCTTTGTAAGCCTCTTCGAGGAATTTTACATCGCCCTCTATATTACGATAACGACGCCAAGTACCTTCATAAAGACAGATACGGGCTTTGAGTAATAGAGCGGCATCGCGACTCACACGATAAACTTTAGTTTTGCGAGGCAAAAATTCAATAGCCTTATTAATGGTAGCCAATATATTGGCCATCACTAAATCACGAGAATCACGTCTTTTATATAATTCGGGGTTATCTTTATTCAACGTAGAGTCATACCAAGGCACCTCACCAAAAAGGCGCACCTTATTAAAATAATCAAAAGCTTTGAAAAATAAGATTTCTCCGGCAAATTTCTTTTTATCAATATCCGAAGCGGGAGACTTTTCATAATTCTCTAGAAAAGCATTACAACCTCTCACCGTAGACCAATCCCAGTCAGCACTACTAGTCATTACAGTGTTTTGACCAAATGTAATACTACTAGCACCAGCTGCTAAAAGATTATCAGACTGATACTCTTGCATAATCATATTTCCAATATTCCAAGACAAAGGATCACCATGCCCCTTGATAAGTTTAGGATAATAAAGATTGCAATATTGCTCTAATGCAGCAGCATTAGAAGTCTCCCAGAAACGATCACTAGAAATTGCGTCACCAGGCTCAGTATCCAAATAATTACATCCGGACAGTGACAAGCACAAAATACAAATACACGAAAATATATATTTCTTCATAATACCTTTTCAATTTTTAAAATGTTATATTAATGCCGAATGAATAACTTCTCATAAATGCATATTCTTTACCACTGTTCTCGTTAGACAAGCTATTATCAGTTATTTGATCTACAATATCAGGAGTCATAAATGGGGGCAAACCGGTCTTCTCCCACAAATTCATACCACTTACATAGATACGTACCTGCTCCATTTTCATCTTGGTCAACCAACTCTTGGGTAAATTATAGCTCAATGTAATATCTTTCAAACGGATATATGCCGCATTTTGTAAGTATTTAGTTTGAATTTGCTTACTACGTTTATTGCCATTAGCATTCAAACGAGGATAGTAAGCTGTAGGATTTTCATAGGTCCAAATATTGTCGATATGGTATTGGGTTACACAAGAGTTATATATACCTCTAGAGAATCCCCAAAAGATATCACTACTTGTCCACATATCGCGTTTACACACCCCTTCGAAAATAGCACGGATATCGAAACCACGCCAACCAATACCTCCTTGCAAATTAAAACGATATCGAGGAGTAGAGTTGCCTATCACCTTTTGGTCACCAGGATTGTTCAATGTACGATTACCTTGATCTATCATGCCATCACCATTCAAGTCTTTGTAGCGAATATCGCCCGGATACCACTTAGAAGAAATGTATTTCTGTACATAGTTCATTTTGGCTGCTTCAAAATCGTCCATAATATAACCATCAGTTACATATCCCCAGATTTCACCCAGTTTCTGTCCTTCATAATACATACCACTAGCCAACGAACCGTTGGGATTATCGTATTTGGTTATCTCAGCCTGGTAATCGGATAAACCTACGGTAAAAAAATAGTCCATAGGACTTCCCAATACATTCTTAATACGATCTTTCCACATCAATTCCAACTCCCAGCCAGTGGTACGCATATCAGCAATATTCTCTTTACCACCAGAAGTACCCAATACGGCAGGCAGTGTAACCGAACGTACCATATCTTTGGTATCGCGTACATAGAAATCAAATGTACCCATCAAACGATTATTGAACAATGAACAGTCCAAACCCAAGTTTTTCGTCACAACCTTCTCCCAAGTCATTACACTAGGCAAAGAAGGAATATTCAACGCATTGACAATTTTACCATCCATCATATAGTTGGTCAACACTTTACCAGAAAGAATAGACATATAGTCATGATAACCGTTAGTTATCTGATTACCCAAAGCACCTACAGAAGCACGAAGTTTCAAATTGTCTACCACTTTAGAAAGTGGCTCAAAGAATTTTTCTTCCGAAATACGCCAACCAATAGAGGCTGAAGGGAAAAACGCCCAACGATTGTCTTTAGCATACTTAGAAGAACCGTCATAACGACCATTTACCTCAAGTAGATATTTAGAGCGATAATCATAGTTCAAGCGAAAGAAAGCCCCCTGTACACGCCAGATATCTGCACCTTCAGCATTCTCTTTATAGTTGATGGCTAAGTCTGAAATAGGCAACTCGTTATCATACAAGTCAGTCATGGTATATGAAGTGTTAGCATAAGTCTTCTCCTCTTGGTTATATCCCCCCATTACCGAAATATTATGAACATCGTTGAACGAAGTTTTATACTCAGCCCATACATTGATAGCGTGGTAAATATTGTTTGAGTTATAGTTTTTCACATAATTTGGAGTCTCTACAATCCATTCATGACCGCCCTCAGGAAAAGTTTGCTTAATTTCTTTACGGTGAAATTTCTGAACATTAGAATAACGATTCCAAGAGTAATCGCCCTTAATAGACAGTCCTTTCAATGGATGTAAATCGAAACGCCCGATGTACCATTGGTCCCAAGTCTCTTTTTTATTACGTCCGGCTAAAGCCATCTTTCCAATAACGTTATAATTACCACTGTTGAGATACATACCTGCAAAATCCCCATTAGGTAGAAAGATAGAGAGTGTAGGATACATACGATATACCTCATAATACCAAGTTTGAGAACTGCTACCACCATTGTCCATATAAGGTTCATCATTCTTAATGTTACTCATACGGGTAGCAAAACTCACGTTCAGCCAACTAGTTAGTTTCGTATCGAAATTGAATGCTAAATTGAAGCGCTTATAAGAGTCATTTCCATAGCGAAAAATACCCGACTGATCTTTGAAACCAATAGAAGCATAGTAATTGTTACGCTCGGTACCACCTGAAAGGCTTACATTATGTTGCTGCATAAAAGCCGATTTTTGATAGAACTCGGATAACCAATCAGTGTTGCCCACATAGGCCCATCCCGGATTACTAGGGCTATAATTTGAATTTTGAATACCTTCGGTATCAACTAAGATTGCAGGATTGTGTTCAGGATCGGCAATATGTGCATCCAGTTTCTCCATAAACTTTTCGTTAAAGTAATATCCACCCGGAGTGTCATATTCGTAAGCCTTATTCCACATACGCGCCCATATATCCGAACGAGGCATTTCAGGAAGGCGAGCCGGTGAACTCCATGAAAGGTTATTGCTATATGACACCTTAGTCTTTTGGTTGCGTGCCCCCTTTTTGGTAGTGATCAACATCACACCAAAAGCAGCACGTGCACCATATACAGCAGCAGCCGAAGCGTCCTTCAATACAGAAACGCTTTCTACATCTTGAGGATTAATAAGAGACAAATCGGAAATTTCTACACCATCTACCAAAACAAGAGCATTACCACCATTCAATGAGGTATTACCACGAATGTTGATATTAGCGGCTTTGTTGGGCTGACCACTATTGAATGTAATATTCAAATTGGGTACCATACCTTGCAAACCTTGTGCAATATTACCAATTGGACGGTTTTCCAGAATCTCCCCTGAAGCTGTTGTAACAGCTCCTGTCAAATTAAGTTTCTTCTGTGTACCATAACCTACGACTACCACTTCATTCAAAGATGCCGAGCTTTCTTCAAGCACAATCTTCAAAGAACCGGTTTCTGCAGAGACCCACACTTTCTCCGTACTAAAACCAATGTAAGATGCTACTAACAAGGCACGTTTCCCATCTCTGATTCGCAACGTAAATGAACCGGATAGATCGGTAGTAACTCCAGTAGTTGTCCCTTGTACTGTTATATTAACGCCTGGCAATGGTTGGCCGTTAACATCTACTATTGTTCCTTTAACGTCATAATCTTTCTCTACGACTACAGGAGCAGTTAATTTTTTTTCTTCTTTTTGAGGTTGGCGGACAATAATCACTTGTCTTCCTTTCACTGTATATGTCAGTTGCTTGGGGGGGGTAATACTCTATTCAATATAGATACAACTGACTCGTTTTGTGCTTTGACTGTTACTTTTTCATTTTTCTGTAGAACACCTTCTTTAAAAAAGAACACATAATCACTCTTCTTTTCCAACGTTTTAAATAATGTTTCAAAAGAAACATCTATCAAATTGATGGTGACATACGTAGATTGAAGATTCATAAAACCATCTTTTGCCCAAGTTTTTGGTACATAAGACGTTAAAAAAAAGCATAAAAGCAAAAGCCCATAATCAATATAGGTTAATTTTTTACTCTTATTTCTAAAATGAGAGTTATTTTTCATATATTTCTAAAATTAGATTAGTGATAACTTTGGTGAGTTATTTACAGTTCTAAATCTGACTTGATGTGTCATAACCTTGTTCTTTGAATAGGTTCTTTAATTCCGTTCTTTGAGGACTGAATATAGAATATATGTACAGACCGCAAGTAATTAAAATGCTTTATTGGTTAATCTCTTTCTAAAAATTTATTGCTAAATGAAATCAAGTTACTTATGCAAATGTAGAACAACATAAAAAATCACAGATGAGTATAGTTGACAAAACTCTGTTTCAGAAATGTACATGACAGAAACAGTAGATGACGAATTAAAAAGTATCGCAATTGAATATTCCAAATGTTATTCATTTAACTGCTTTATTACCAGCATTTTCTCAACTATTGCTACCTATTGTCTTTTAAAGAAGAAGCCTGCCATTGATGTAAAGTTTATCAATGACAGGCGACTTATACTATTTTGAATTAGATATGATTCATGCTATTTTATTACATATGTAGCTACTACCGGGTAATGGTCCGATTCTTCATTCGCCCAATAACAAACATTATATGCTTTCACAATAAAAGCGTCGTTGGGTGCATAAATCAACCAGTCGCAAGCATAAGTCGGACGTGGAGCAGGTGCCGTCCACGGTGCACCGTCACTTAAACAATTTACAGTGAAATATTTTTGGAAAGTAGCCATCGTAGCTGAACCGCGACGGGAATTCAAGTCTCCCGCTAAGATAATAGGCAACTCCAACGGTTCCACACAAGCAAGAATCTCGTCGACCTGTTTCAAACGGAGGGCATCTTCATATTTATGATCCAAGTGCGTCGTGGCGAAATAAAATTCCTTTCCTTCTTTCGTCACTTTTACATACCCAAACGAGCGAACATAATCATCTTTCCTCAATATACTCAGTTTAATACTTTTTTCTTCAGAAATTGGATATTTGGAAAGAATCACATTCCCATAATCTCCCCCCGAACGGATATCAAGCGCATGGACAAAATAATAATATCGCATTCCGGTAAGTTCGGAAAGTTTTTTAGGAGTATCCCATGGATTAATTTTCGTATTTCGCTCTATCTCCTGAAGCGAAACGATATCCGGGTTTTCTTTTTTAATGACCTCTGCAATTTTATCAATCCCCATTTTACGACCACTATAAGTGTTGTAAGTCATTGCTTTTATTGTTATTTCTTTCGGTTGAACCACAGTGCTTTGCGCAACCACCGGACAGGAATATAAGTAACCTGCCAAAAATAAAGAAATACATAATCCCAATTTCATATTCAGCATAATTTATAAATATTATAGTTAGACATAATCAATATTCTTCTATCATTTCAAATGAAGGCGGAACAGAGGTTTCTGAACTCGCCCATTTTTTGTTCGGGAACTTTCCCATAACAAACTCCAGCTCACCTCCATTGACCAAACATTCATGAGTAAACCATGATTTATTCCAATCCACACCATTTAATTTAGCAGATTGAATATACTTGTTCTCAGGCGAGTAATTATTGCAAGTAATCCGAAACACCTTTCCGTTTCCCAAATTTAGGTGCATTCTTTCGAATACAGGACTACCTATCGCATACATCGGTAATCCAGGAGTGACGGGATAAAAACCAAGCATTGAGAAAACGACAAATGCAGAAAGCCCACCACCGTCTTCATCTCCTGGAACTCCCATAACATCATTTCTGAACCACTGTTTCAACAATGCCCGAATACGTTTCTGTGTTCGCCAAGGCTGTCCTGCATAGTTATACAAATAAGGTATATGCAAAGAAGGCTCATTGGCCATGGAAAACTGTCCTACATTTCCTGTATGATCTGGTAATTGTGCATAAAACCGGAACTTAGAGTCACCAAGAGGAGTATTATACATACGTTCCAATTCATCAACAAAACACTCTTTTCCTCCCATCAAGCCAATCAGCCCTTGTATATCATGAGGAACATCCCACCTGTAAATCCAACCATTGTTTTCACCATAAGCATCACGTGCTCCCTGCCCACCACCTCTTGTGTAGTCGAACGGTTCTACAAAAACCCCATTACTGTCTTTGGGGTGGAAGAATTTAGTAGCGCAGTTATAAATAGTCTTATAATTAAGACTTCTTTGTAAGAAATATTTGTAATCTTCTTCTTTCCCCAGTTGTTTGGCAATCTGGGAAAGGCACCATTCGTCATAGACAGTCCCCAAGGTCACTGCTACGGGTTGCCTCTTCTCCTTGTCGTTTACCTCTCTTACCGTTTCACTTTCATTGTTCCCTAATGCCGGGAAATAACCGTGATTCTTATAGAATCTATCCAATACTCCCACAGGTTGTGCCGACCATGGCGCAAGTGTTTTTTCTGTGATTGCTTTATAACAAGCAGTATAGGCTTTGTCCAAATCAAACCCTTTCAACCCTTTGTTATAGGCATCTATTACGGTAGCAACCCCATGATTGGAATTCATGCGTCTCGTATCACCCGTTATTTCCGGGAAAGTAGGCATCCAGAACTGTTCCATCTGTTCCGCCATACGAATGAATGATGAAATCATATCGGTTTCCATCTTAGGTTCTATAATAACTCGCAATGGATGAACCGCTCTGTACGTATCCCATATCCAATCGTCTGTATAGAATGGGATACCATAATCATTATGGACTTTCCCATCGAAGGCACTATAGTATTTCCCGTCTTCAGATATGCATATCATTCGTTCATACGTACGATACAAGGAAGTGTAAAAAACCGTCTTGTCTTGTTCACTACCTTCTGTCACGCTGATTTTGCCAAGTTTCTCATTCCAAATGCGTCGTCCTGCTTCCGACAGAGCTTTCAGATTATAGTTGTTTATTTCCCTTTCAAGATTCCTTTTTGCCTGTTCCACACTTATCAATGAGACTCCGTAGCGAAGATTCAAAGAAGGAGTGTCAAGGACATATTCAAGCACGATGGTAGAGGCACCGCTTATACCCCTGTCTGATAGTGTGTATTTACCATTGGCAAACACACCGCATTTCAAGGCAGATTGTTCTGTTTCGAGGTACAAATACACCTTTGTGTCTGACCCGGCAATACATTGATACCCATATACAGCCTGATCATTGGCAGATAATTCTCCGGTCTCTGCATTTACGATAAGGTACGAAGGCATATCATGGGAAAAGACGAACGAATATATTGCCGATTGGTGCGACGGTGCATATTCTACTTGAATATCATAATCATCCAAATATACACTATAGTAATATGGCTTAATGACCTCATGGTCGTAACTAAATGGAATGATCGGCTGTAGTTTGCTTACATCACCTTGAAATAGTGATAAATTAAAAGCCGATTTTTCCCTATGGTTGGTAACAAGAATTGGCAACCCTTTCATTTGATTACCTGTATAATCCTTTCTTTCCGGATACACCCTAAGCATACTGTTGGGCAAATGAATGGTTGGGAATGTAGGTACCAATAAATGGCTGATATTGCCAATATACGGATTTACATAATCAACAGGAGTCTTTTCATCCTGTTTAGCCCAAGCATGGTGCACGGGAATACCCAACAGTAGCACAACAAATGATAATACAACACCCCATCTATGGTTCATGACAATATCTATTTATGATTTCAACTGTTTGATTTTATATTATCCTGAAAAACAATCTTTCTCACCTGTTTTTTACTTATTCACATTCTATTTTACGTATCGTATGATTCCAATACTCTGCAACATACAATACCCCATCCGGACCGAAGCACAAGCCTGCCGGATGGTTAAATTGCGCTTGATCCAATGTTCCGTCGGTTATACCTGAAGTGCCAGTACCTGCATATTTGGTCATATATCCATCAGGAGTAATCTTTGCAATGCGATGTGCTTTGAATACCGCAACATATAGATTCCCATCTTTATCCAAATCCATTTGGTACGGTTCATTCAGTTTGGCAGCAGTGCCTTGACCTTCTGCCCAACCAGCCTCACCATATTGTCCTACCCATATCTGAAAATCGGAGAATGTTTGTGTGTCAAGGTCATATTTCCCCTTGAATATCACATGCTTTCTTTGTGAACTGACATATACGTCAGTACCATCACTGCTGAACAACATACAATGCGATTCTATTTTTTGATCTGAACCTGTCGGATATGGTAGAATCGTACCGGTAGCCAGCATTTTCTTTTGTCCCTCATCATATACATAAATCTCTCCCGGATTGTGTTTGACTGAATACACCTTACCATTTATGGGGTGTACAGCCACATTTGTCATACCGGCATCAATATTCGAGTTAGTACTTTGATCCACTAAAACAGCCATGTTATCTGCATTATAGCCTGTGCTCTCCCATGGGATATATACGATATGAGATTTTCCGCTCCCATTATAGTCATTGGCGATATAAAGCTTGTCATAAGTTAAAGAAAAAGATAAATCGCGCATTCTGTTCACCAAGCCTCCACTTGCCGATGAACTCAGGAATTGACTGACTTGACCGTCTTTTACCATGGCTACATCCGGATCTTCGTCTTGTATGATATATAAGGTACCTTCGTTATCGAACTTGATAGCCATCGGTTTCCATAAACGTGCTTCTTGCAGATTGCCATATTTCTTACCGGATTTGTCATCAATCTTGAAGCCCAAATAAGTACTTACGATAGGAGAAGTGGAATATTCGAACAAAGTACCATAAGTCATCTCTACTTCCTCTTCCCCTTTCTTCACATATACTTTGACTGCTCCAGAACCTGAATTCCTCGCCACTTCTGCTGTGGCGATGTTGCCAAACGCTCCGGTCACTTCTGCATTCACCCCATTCACCGTCACACGAACGTTATTAAGATCCGTTCCGAAATGGGTTCCATATAAAGTCAGAATTGTGCCCTTTCCTCCGGTTGTCGGTGTGTACATCGTAACCCGAGGAACTGCATCGTTCGCACTGATTTCAGGCGTCACATCTTGTATGTTTTCTTCGCTGCATCCTACCATACACGGCATCAGTAATGTAGTCGCAAGCATAAAGAATAGTTTGGGATATTGTATTATTTTTTTCATGATTTACAATTATTTATCATTACTAATATAATTCACTATTCTGTCTCTATCTTGCGTATTGTATGGTTCCAATATTCTGCCACATACAACACTCCGTCTGGACCAAACTGGATACCTGCCGGATGATTGAATTGCGCTTCGTTGAGAGGACCGTCCTTGAGTTCCGAAGTTCCATTTCCTGCATAGCAGGTCATTATACCATCGGGAGTAATCTTCGCAATCCGGTTCGCATTGAATACTGCCACATACAGATTCCCTTCTTCATCCATATCCATCTGATATGGCCTGTTAAGTTTGGCTGCCGTACCTTGGCCTTCTTCCCAACCATGCTGATTATATTGTCCGACCCATATATGAATATTTGAGAATGTCCCGTTCGCTATGTCATAGTCTCCTTTATATATGACACTGCAATTCTGGGAACTGAAATATACAGTGGTTCCTGCCTTGTCGAATAACATGCAACGGGTTTTCACTCCGTTTACGGGATTTCCTTCCAGATTAGGAAGAAATGACCCAGTATCAACCATTTTGTTCTGTGTAGTATCATATTTAAATATTTTTGAATCTTTCCCATAAATAGCGAACAGTTCGCCTGTTATAGGATGTACAGCAACAGTAGTTACATAATATGTAATATTGCTTCTGTCCCAGAAAATGCTCAATCTATCCACATCATATTTAGCTGCGGATTCATCCCAAGGGATAGACACAATGTTTGAATTTCCGCTGGCATTGCCATCATTGGATATGTACATATAACCACTATCTTTTGAGAATGCGATGTTGAACATTTGTTGGCATTTATCTGTCTTGTCTGCATCCAAGAATTGACTGACTGTTCCATCTTTCACCATGGCGATGTCCCTGTCCTCATCTTGGACTATATACAGCGAATTGTCCTTGTCGAAAGCAATTGATACAGGTTTCCATAAACGCGCCTCTTGTAGATCTCCATATTTCATGCCAGATTTGTCATCAATCTTAGCCCCGAAATAAGTACTTACAGTTGTTCCAAAATTATAAGTAAATTGTGTTTCATACACCAATTCTTCTTCTCCGATACGAACTTTCACCTGCCCAGTTCCGGATTTTTTTGCCACTTTCGCTTTTATGTAGTATCCGTCCACTTCAGTCACTTCGGCCTCCGTTCCGTTCACCATCACCTTAACATTATTCACATCTTTACCAAATCCAGTCCCGTACAGGTTCAGTACAGTCCCATTACTTCCCGATGTCGGGTTATAGTTTCCGAGTGAGAAAGGAACACTTTCTTCAACTTCATCGTCACCGTCTTTGTCTGCCGGATTTTCGACTTCATCCTGCGGTTCTTCTATATCATCTTCTTCACAGCCTGCAAAACATAGAGGTACAAGCAATGAAATACATATCAAGATTAACTTACCATAATATTCTACTGTTTTCATCACATTCTCTTTTAATCGTGAATAACAAATGATGCTACAACAGGGAAATGATCCGATTGGTAATAAGCATCGTAATATACATCATACGCCACTGGCAATAGCCACTTGTCAGGGGTATAAAGGATGAAATCTATCGCTTTGGTGGGCACAGGCGGCTCTACGGTCAGACCGTAATTGTCATTCAGACATGCAATCTCAAACTTTTCACGCAAAATGTTCAAAGGTTCAGAGTCGGCATATGCGTTAAAATCCCCCGTCAATATGACAGGACCATTAATATTAGCTATCTTTTCAAGTATCGTGGACACTTGTTTGACACGGCTTTCTTCAATAAGAGACAAGTGGGTAACAGCAAAATGAAATTCCTTTTCGCTTTTCTTAACCTTTACTATTCCCATGGATCGTGGATATTTATCGGCTCCTATTTCGTTAATTCTTGGCAAATCGTAACAAGCGCCTTCGCTTATTTCATATTTCGATAAAATGAGATTACCATAATCACCGCCTCCAGGATTATAACCAGTCTTTGCAAAATAAGCATAGCGCATTCCTGTTCTTTCCCTCAACAGGGATATGGCATCCGCCTTACCCAACTTGTCGCTACCAGTTTCGAACTCCTGTATACCTATGATGTCCGGATTTACCTTTTTGATAACTGCGGCAATCGTATCCAGCCCCTTAGTACCTGAATAGGCTTTTTGCCCGCTATATATATTATATGTCATAACTTTCAGCGATACGCCTTTAGGGGTAGTGGCGCCTCCTACATTACCACTCGGGTCATCTGAGTCGCAAGCGTAAAACATGCAGCTCCCCACGATTAGAGTTAATAATAAATAAAGTTTACGTTTCATACAGTATTTTTTCTATTTAAATAACTATTGATTATTACCTAATATGTCATTCACTCTCACTTCCACTACCGGACTGTAGTTAACGTAGGACTTGCCATTTACTGTTACTGTAGAAGCAATCCGTACATACACCCGATTCTTATTGGCCAATATTTTGTAATGGTTTTCTATGAACTGAGTATCATTCATTAAATCCCATATATAGGTACCACTTACCATCGGACCCAATGAAGATATACCGGCAAGATTAGTGCTGTTTACATCTACTCCGGGTGAATAATTCCAAATGGCAGATACATCAGTTAATGTCAACGTCTCATTGGAAACCTTAACATCATAAACGAGTGACAGTTTATTGTCATCCAAGACAGAAACATCCAAACTTGCCCGCGAAAAAGGTATGGTATACAAATCCACTTGTGTTTGTCCGTTAACTGTGACATAACCTTCACATACTCCTACGAAAGGGCCATCTTTTGCTTGAATGCGATAATCGCCATTGAAGACTTTGGTATGTTCAAATGTTCCATCCTGACGAGCACGGAAATCAACAGAAGCTGTAGCACCCGTATTTTGTTCATACAAACTAATCATCACGCCGCTACTTCCCGCTACCGGCATCGGGATTGGTTCATGGGTCTCTTTATCATAGATGGTACCATACACTCCTCCATTAGGTGCTTCATAATTATCTATCCCATTTTCGCATGCGGTCACGAGTCCAAAAAACAATGCAATCAATCCTGTTTTCAATATTCTATTCATATCAGTTCTTTTGTATAAAGAGTTATTTTTTATCAATTTTCATGCCCAGGATTTTGTACCATTAACGGATTGGTACTCAAATCTTCCGGACGGAATGCAGTATAATAGTTCTTTTCTGTGAACAGCCGTATCCGTTTGGCTGGTGTACCTGTTTCAAAAGTATATTTTCCACTCTTTATGTTATAATAAGGACAAAGAGCTGTCCCTCGGAAATTCGTCAATCCTCCCTGCGAGACATCCAAATGTGACTTACGCCAACGTTTCAAGTCCCAATAACGATGACGTTCGAAAGCCAGTTCCACTTTCCGTTCATGGCGTACCTTCTCCAAAGTCAACTCGGACGCAGTCAACAATTTAATGCCTGCCCGACCTCTAATCTCATTGATATCATTCAATGCTTCGTTCAAATGTTGGTTCAATTCCACACATGCTTCTGCACGATTTAAATAGATTTCTCCCAATCGAAAAATAACCCAAGGAGTCGAAGAACGTTTTGCATCGATGTTCGTATAATTTTCCATCGTCTCATCCAAAAACTTTCGTTGATAGAACCCGGTTTTGCTAGCATCTCCAACAGCCAAGCAACCACCATCTTTACCTGAAGTATTATAAACCGTTCCATTTATCGTAACCTTATTTTCCTTATCGGGCTGGGCGGTAGCTTCGTATTTGGTTCCGATTCCATCTTTACCATCAATAACTCCCCTTATCCATTCTATGTTTCCCCCTCCTGTACCTTTATAAGGGGCACCAGGTAAATAAATAGAACCAAACAGCCGGGGATCCTTATTCTTAAAGATATCATACGGGCTGTCATAACTGATATATTTTCCCGTTTCGTCTTTCAATTTCAGCTTACCATCCGAACCATCCCTATACTCAAATTCTTCCACTAATTCCAATGCAGGAGAAACGCCACATCCCCATCCGTCTCCACGATAAGAGAACGGAACATTCAATTTATCCCACATGTGTCCCTTATCCGCTTCCACATCATATTGTTTCTGAAAGATGTATTCACCGTTCTCTCCATTTACCGCCTTCGAAAACAAGTCATAGAAATTCTGTGCAAGTGCATCAGGATCCGAACTACTTGTTTTGTATAAGCTATATACCTGAGGAACCATATCATTCAATATTATCGACGAAGCCGTGTAGCACTCCGTAAAATAACGTTCTGCTTCCGACTCCGAGATACGGACATATCCTTTTGAAACAGCCTCTCCAGTCAATGTCAAGACTCCGGAATATTTGGCAATGGTTCCAGCGTACAATGCAGCACGAGACCATAAAGCCAACACAGCTCCTCTGCTTGCTTGATATTTGGAATCACTACTTCTCACTTCCGGCAACTTCATATAAATTTCCTTGCATTCATCAATAATAAAGTCATAAACACTTTGCTCCGTATCACGTGCCTGATAAAGAGAAGTGGGATCCGATGAATACTCTATCGGTATCGTTTGCAAAGGTACACCTCCATACCGTTTTACCAAACCGAAATATTGCATCGCACGTATGAAACGGGCTTCTGCAGAAAGTAAATTCTTCTCATCATCGCTCAAAACAGAAGTTACGGCAATATGCTGCAAAAAATCATTCACGATACGGATCTGTTTGTAACGCGTCGCCATGTCATCATTAAAGATATATGCCCCATACGAGTAAGTTGCATCAGCCTTATCAAACGCACTTTCTTTCTGATAGCTCGCTGTAGCCTCATCCGAGAGTGTCGTTTGGTTGGTCAGATTATGCTTTGCTCCATACCAATCATCAAATTCGTCAGTTCTCAACCCCGAATCATACATATCAGCCAACACAGCAGTGATTGCTTTCGGATTCTGCCAAATCAAATCCGAAGTAATAATGCCACTTGTATCTTCACAATTCAAATAATCATCACATCCTGTCAGGCTAAGTATAAATACTCCGCCCATCAATATATATTTCAAACGTTTCTTATTCATGGTTCTTATTGGTTTTAAAAGGTTACGTTTACACCAAAATTATAAGTTTTCATCTGTGGATAATAACGCATATAACTTGAGTTATTCTCAGGGTCTATATTCTTCATCAGCCCTTCACGATTAGTAAAGGTCAACAGGTTATTACAATTGACATAGAACCTCACCCGTTCAATGGAAGCTTTTCGAGTCAGAGATTTAGGTAACGTATAACCTATCTCCAACGTTTTCAGGCGGAGATAGCTCGCATCATGCAACGACCAAGAATTACTGGAACGGTTATTGGCAACTCCGGCTACACGAGGTGCAGGCATATATCCAGGCACCCATTTACTATAAGGGTCGGTTGGGTCTTCTCGATGCCAACGGTCTGTCATGATAGCCAATCCATTTCCCAAGCCTTGTTGAATGAACGGGTCAAGTATATCACCACTGACAAAAATATCATGTCCTGCTGCTCCTTGAAAGAATATGGTCAAATCAAATCCTTTATATTCTCCATTCATATTCAATCCATAATACATACGAGGCGTATCACCATGACCTAATGGCTGCGTATCCTTATCATCAATAATACCATCCGAATTGTAATCTTCGAACTTCAAATCACCAGGTAACAAAGTACGGTTTCCATCCCCATCCTGTATAGGCGAATTTAGGATTTCTTCAAAGGAAGCAAATTGACCGACAACTCTCTTTCCCCAACGTATACTTTTGTATCGTCCATTCGTGTTATTTCTCCAATTGTCATACATATTTGTCGAGGCGGCACGTTCCACATAATCATACTTAATGCGGGTCGTAGAGAAATTGGCAGATATGTCATACGAAAATTTACCAATCTTATTTTTATGACCTATTACAATCTCAAATCCGGTGTTTATATCAGAATTCAAGTTTTCTTGGGGCATTGATTCACCGAAAACAGTAGGTAATGATCCGGAGCGGGTAGCTGGCAATCCTGAACGATTCCGGCGGAACCAATCGAATTCCATTGAAATCAAACCTCTGTGATAAGATACTTCAAAACCAACATTCATGATTTTAGATTCGTACCAAGTCAACCAAGAATTAGCCATTCCCACCGTCGTCATTCCAGAAGTTACTCCACCACTTCCCATTATATAACTCCCATGAGAAGTATATCCGTCCAAATACTGAAATGCGTCAAAATCACCTTCGTCTCCGACCTTTGCGTAGGAGGCCCGAATTTTCAGGTTGTCCATATCCGGTAATAACTTTTTAAAGAAATCCTCTTCAGAGACACGCCATCCCAAAGAAACACCCGGAAAGAAGCCCCATCGGTTACCTTGCTGGAATTTGTATGTTCCGTCATAACGGAAATTGAATTCGACAAGATAACGATTGCCATAATCATAATTCAAGCGTCCTACCCAACCGGCATGTGCTGTTTTTTGTGTCTTACCAGAGGATTTCTGGTTACTGTCACTGCCATAATCTAAATCCGGTATCAAGCCAATGGCAAAGTCACGTGTTCCGGTTACCCAGTTTTTCTTGTCGTTGTACATTTCCCACACAAACGTCGCACCTATATTGTGTTGTTTTGCAAATGTATTGTTATAATTCAACGAGAATTGATAAGTCGGTTTTTCATAATTATCGAATTTCGACTCCAAATATGCCGTATTAATCTCTTTTCCCACATATTCCTCGTTTGCATAATCGTACGTGTACTCGGTCAAATCTTTGCGCCATGTCTTCCATTCCGTATTCGTGTAGTCATAAGCGACCAATGCTTTAGCAATTAATCCTGTTACCCATGGGAGTTTCCATGTCAACGCTAATGAGCCGTTAAACTCACGGCGTAAACGATCTTCATTACCGCTATACTCTGAATCTGATATATGCACCGGATTTGCCATATCGCCTACAGCCCCCCAATAATCGGGATTATCATTTGCATAAATGGAATAAGTCGGAATGGCCATCTGCGCCGAACGGAACAAATTATTGGCATCGTATGGTCGTTTACGGTTATCATAACGACCACTCAATCCCAATTCAACATTCACTCCTTTGGTAATTTCCACACTAAGATTGGAACGGACATTGTAGCGCTTATAATTCCAATCTTCAGAACGAAGGATACCCCCCTGATCCATATATCCGACCGACATATAGTATTTCACTCTCTCCGTACCACCTGTAACGCTCAAGTTGTGAGAAGTCTGAGGAGCTGTACTACGCATGGTTTCTTCCCACCAGTCTGTACCCGCCGTACCATTCCGGTAAGCCATCAATTGCTCTTGCGAATAAGCATTGGCTCCTCGCCACGGATCATTGTTATAGATAGCTTCATTGTATAACGAAGCATATTCATACGCATTCATCATTTTCGGGTAACGGGTTACTTGTTGAAGACCTACATAACCATTATATTCTATCTTTGCTTTTTGTTCCGTACCTTTCTTGGTGGTTACCAACAATACGCCGTTAGACCCCTTAAAACCATAAACGGCTGCAGCAGCGTCTTTTAGAATAGAAATGGATTCGATATCATTCGGATCGAGTTGTGTGTAATCACGTTCTACCCCATCCACTATGACTAACATACTTCCATATCCACGGATATCAACCGATGCAGCATCATCCCCCGGACTTCCGCTACGTTGTACGGCACGTAAGCCGGGTAAACGTCCAGCAAGCATATTTGTCACACTAGGAGCCTTTACCTCCATCAATTTCTGTGAATTTATGGCTGCTACGGAACCTGTGACAGATGCCTTTTTCTGAATGCCATAACCTACGACCACTACTTCGTCAAGCGTCTCCGTATCTTCCATTAAAGTTACTTTCAGACTTGATTGACCGTTTACCTTTACTTCAGTAGTCTTATATCCTATATACGAAACCTGCAACACACCATCAACAGGAACAGACAATATAAAATTACCATCCACATCGGTAATCGTTCCGACTCCATTTACTCCTTTCAGCAATACGGATGCCCCGATTATGGGTTCACCGGCAGGATCCAACACCACGCCCTTCACCGAAATATTCCGAATTGTCTGTTCAACTCCCAGAATCAAACAATTCTCGGCAAATGCTATAGAAGATGTGCCTAAGAAAGCACCTGCCATAACAACAGGAACAGCCATTTTTTTCAAGTAACCGGTCAATAACCGTCTCAGAACCGCCATGTTCATTTTACTACCATGTTTCATAGATTAAATTTATTGATTATTTTAAAGCTTAGAATCAATGTTGTCATCACATACAGCAACTGCGACTTGAGAATCAGCACAGCCATAATAAAGATACAATTTGTTTTTCAAGTAAGCCAATCCTTCAATGAAGACCGTACCATCTTTATATTGACCACTCTTCTCAAAAGCTGCTTCAGGAACAAAGAACGGTTTATCCAACCTGTCCAATACTTTGTAGGGATCATTTGCATCAAACAAGAACTGCCCGGCACAATATGCACCTTCAGGAAAGTCCGGATCCCGATCCGTTTCATCCCCATTTTTCCCATTATAAAGCAGCACAATTCCATTCACCGTTTTAATGGCAGGAGGACCACATTCTGTTAATCTACTATCAAAATATCCAGCACGAGGTACGGCTATTTTCCGAAGTTCATTGTTTTCATCCAGTACAGGTTCCCAGTCTATCAGATTGTCAGAAGTCGCAGCATATACAGCTTTTTCTCCCCAATACATAAAATACTTGCCATTAATCTTCTCTATGACCAGTTTCCCATCTTTTACTCCTGTCACAATAGAAGCTGACTTACTCGCCAAATCGGCAAAACGCCCATTATAGGCTTTCGCAAAAGCTAATCCATGCTTAGTCCATTTCTTCAAGTCTTTAGAAACTGCTACAGCTAATCGGGGAATATTACGATTCCATGCCGTATAAAGCATTACATACGTTCCATCTTCCGTCATTGCTACACGAGGATCTTCACATCCCCCTTCCCATTCTATATCCTTATATGTATCTTCGGCAGGGAACAACACTGGACAGTCGTCTCTTGTCATTGTTATTCCATCCAAACTTTCCGCATAACCGATGCGGGATGTTCTTTTCCCGATACCTTGAGCTGAATTGTCCTCTGCCCGATAAAGCACTATGATTTTATCATCCTTAACCGTCGCTGCAGGATTGAATGTGTCACTTTCTTCCCATTTCACTAGTTGTTTGCGCATCGGGCATTGAAAAGTCGTCAGACGTGGAGAGATGATAGGATTAACACCTTTTGGACGGACAAATGGCCCTAACACCCATTGCTTATCATTCTGTTCTTTCTGTCCTGTAGTCGTTTGTTTTTGACCAAAACATCCGGCAAATGCCATCATGCAAAACAAATAAACCGCAAATTTTAATTTTCCCATACTCTTAATACTTTAAATTTGTCATAAGTTTATATTTTTTAATTTAGATAATGCTCACGATTTTAGTATATAAATTTATAAATTGATTCGAAACCAACACACTGTTTTGAAATCAAAGCGATATGTAGTTTCTAACAATAAGTAAATTAGAAGAATATGAATATCCACCACTAAATCGGTTGATCATTGCTTTTTTGTGAGCAAAGTTACCTTAGCCGTTCAACAATAGGGTACACTACATTCTCAAAAAGGTCCATAGGTATTAAGAAGAATATGAATATCCACCACTAAATCGGTTGATCATTGCTTTTTTGTGAGTAAAGTTACCTTAGCCGTTCAACAATAGAGTACACTACATTCTCAAAAAGGTCCACAGGTATTAAATAGTATATTTCCCTTTTTGTGTTATCATTTATCATTTCTATCTTTGCGCTATGTTTCTACGAAAGCACATATATTCCACTAGCATTTGCTTCTTTTTTGTATGTCTGATGCCTTTTTTACTGCATTCGCAAAATGTAGTGAAACAATTGTCTAATGCCGATGGATTATCTAATAATTCTGTGAATTGTTTTTTAGAAGATTCGGAGCATACGCTTTGGATTGGAACTTGGGATGGGCTGAATGTCTATAACGGTCGTAACTTTAAAAAATATTCTTATAATAAAAAGGATACAGGCAGTATCAGCAATAATATTATTTGGCAAATTATCGAGCAAAACGATTCAATTTTGTGGGTTTCCACCGATTATGGTATCAACCGGTGGAAACGATTTACCCAGAAATTTACACCTTATTTTTTGGGGACGGAAAGTCATGTACCCAAACAAGACAGAGCGTACCAGATCGGTATAACTTCCCAGAAAAATATCATTTGCTATGTAAAAGAACGTGGGTTGTTCTATTTCGATGAACAACAGCAAGAATTCATTCGCTTGGAAAATAAACTTCCAAACAATATCAAGAAATTCGTTATTGATAGCAAAAATTATCTCGTATTTCTTACAGAAGAAGGAAAACTCTATCTTTACTTTTTTACTTTTGACAAAAGTAAACCCTTACTTTCTTTCATTAAGACAATTGAACATCCGGAAGCCATCTCAACCATCTATTTGACGGATGAGTCTTTTATTGCAGATAGCGGACATTCTATCACCATATTTTCCAACTATATTCCGCAACGCACTATCAATCTTCCTAGAGGAAAAACCGTGTCGAAAATCATCCAACAAAAGAATTTGCTATTTATTAGCTTTATCGAAGGTGAATGTATGAAATATAATTTGGAGGATGGGAGTGAAGAAAAACTTTCCAATCTGCCGGAAAAAATATCAATCTCTACGATTTATAAAAGTTCACAAGATGTCCTTTGGATAGGAACCGATGGACAGGGTATACTAAAAGTCTATGAATATAAATCTCCATTTCACACAATAAGAACAAATTATCCTACACGATGCTTTTGTGAAGAAGATAATGGTAACATACTTGCTGGAACAAAGGGGGAAGGAATTTTATTGATTGACAAGCAAAATGGAAAAGCAAAATCGTACTTGACAATCGCAGATGGATTGATATCCAATTCTGTATATGCTATCCGTAAGAATATGTCTGGTGACATATTCATAGGTACTGAAGGAGAAGGGGTCAACTACATGATGCGTAACGATAAAAGAATAAAGAAGTTGAATATTCCTCCGAAATTCCCTTCATTTAAAGCCATTTATAGTATATTGTTTACGCATAATGATTCGCTTCTGTGGTTGGGAACCTCCGGATTTGGTCTAATTAAACTACACCTTTGCAGAGAAGGGCAAGAGTATAAAGTAACTGACATAAAACAATATAAATCACCCGGTTCCGCTTCGCTCAGTCATAATATCATTTATTCCGTTATGACAGGATATGATAATAATACGCTCTGGATAGGAACACGCGGCGGAGGAATTAATCGGTTTAATATCTCTACTGAGCAGTTTGAAGAACTCAGTGATATAAATGCTGACCTTTCTTTAACTAATAATGACATCCTTTATTTAGCTAAAGGTGATTCTGCTAGTATTTGGATAGGTACCAGTTATGGCCTTAATAGGCTGTCATCGGCAAACGGTTCTACATCCCTTACAGAATATACTGACAACAACGGATTACTCAATAATACCATTCATGGCATTATAGAAAGCAATAATCAACATATTTGGCTCAGTACTAATAATGGCCTGTCTGCTATAGATTTGACTTTAGGAGAAATAACAAACTATTCATCTAGAGATGGATTACAAAATGATGAATTTTCCGATGGAGCGATTTTTAAGGATAAAGCAGGATGGTTGTATTTCGGAGGAGTCAGTGGGCTGAATTATTTCGATGAGAACAAAATACGTTTACGGGACCATATTGCTACTCTAAGTTTGAATAGTCTAAAAATTAATAATACCAGCCAAAACATTTACGAGCGTATTCTTAATCATACGCTCCGGCTCGACTATGACGAACCTTACATTACATTAGGGTTCACAGCGCACGACTTTATCAACAACGAGAACTGTGAATTTAGTTATCGGATTATTGACTTCGCCGATGAATGGATTTACAACGGAAACAACCCCAATATCGTCATCACCAAACTTCCTCCGGGGAAATATAAACTGGAAGTAAAATGTACCAATGGTGACCGTGTATGGAGCAATCAGATCTACTCTCTTCATCTGGATGTCGCCTATCCTTGGTGGCTAAGTACTACTGCCTTTATTATCTATTTTATTTTAATTGCTATTGCTATTTATATAACACAGGCTGTCATCAAGAATCGTATCCGACTGAATCGCCAAATTTTGCTGGAACATATTGAAAAGCAAAATCAACAACGTATTCATGAATCGAAGTTGAACTTTTTTACGAACGTGGCACATGAGTTCTTTACTCCTCTAACACTGATATATGGTCCAGCACAGCATTTGCTAGAAAAAGCAGACCTTGACAGTTATACGAAAAGGTATATCTACATCATCAAGAATAATGCTGACCGAATGCAGAAACTCATCAACGAACTAATGGAGTTTCGGAAAGCAGAATCGGGACATACGTCTATTTATGCAGAAAAAATAGACATCCAACTTCTTGTTGATTATGTATCAGACAACTATACTGAGATTGCAGAAGATAATAAAATAGACTTTAGTTTCAAAAGTAAAGAGGTGCAGTCTTTTACCACAGACAGGAATGCTCTGGAAAAAATTATATTCAATTTATTATCTAATGCATTCAAATATACACCGTCTGGAGGATATATCTGTGCTGAAATTAGACAGAATGTGACTACTGGAACATTACACTTCCGTATACGCAATTCTGGTAAGGGGCTGACTAAAAAGCAAATGAGTGAAATATTCAATCGCTTTAAGATTTTCGAGAGCAGTAACCTGAAGCATACCGGGAGTACCGGAGTGGGTCTGAACCTGACCAAAAGCCTGACTGAATTATTAGGTGGAGAAATCACTATAGAAAGTACTTTGGGAGAATATGTAGAATTCAATGTATCCCTACCTCCTATGCACGTGAATTCAGAAAAAGAAAGTCAGCCTACAGAAGAAGAGACAGAGGTCAGTGAAATGCTTTTCATTCCTAAGCAGAAAGAAACTACCATACTGATTGTAGAAGACGAAAAGAATATCCGGGAACTGTTGAAAGATATTCTGCTTCCCTACTATCAGGTTCGCGAAGCTGCCGATGGAGAAGAGGCGCTGAAAGAAGTAGAACAAAAGCAACCGGACATCATTATCAGTGATGTGTTAATGCCCAAACTAGATGGCATTACACTGACAGATATATTGAAGTCTAATGAACGGACAGCGCATATTCCGGTTATTCATATTTCTGCCAAAAACTCTATTGAAGACCAGATCAATGCCTATAATCACGGAACAGATTTGTATATCCCTAAACCTTTCCATCCAAGACATGTATTGAGTGCGGTAGAGAATATGATTAATAAATACTCTCTGATGAAAGAGTATTTCAAATCCGGCCGTTCCTCTCTTATTGTAAGAGATGGGATCACCATGCACAAAGAGGATGAATTATTACTGAACAAGATTATCAAATTCATTGAAGATAATATTGACGATGAATCCATGAATCCGGATTCTCTTGCAGACTTTATAGGAAGCAGTAAAGCTGGATTGTACCGCAAACTTAAAGAATTGACTGAAAAAACACCAAGTGAGTTTATCCGTACCATTCGTCTGAAGTATGCAGCTAACCTGCTAAAAACAACAAAACTCACTGTCGCCGAAATTATGTATAAATCAGGTTTTTCGTACAAGTCTTATTTCTACCGGGAATTTACGAAATTGTACAATACATCTCCCAAAAAATACAGAAGTGAACAAACAGAAGAAAAAGATACTAAATAACCATCTAACAATAAAACGACAATGAGAATAGTTTTGATTGTATTGGCGCTTTGTAGTATGTCAATACTGAATGCACAGCAACTGAATGTAGCCACCTACAACGTACGAAACAGTAATTCCAATGATGACAAAGAGAGAAATGGCTGGGAACAGCGCTGCCCAGTACTCACCCAGTTAATTACTTTCCATGACTTCGATATTTTTGGAGCACAGGAAGTGAAACATAATCAACTGGAAGACATGCTCAACGCTCTGCCTGCGTACAACTACATAGGTGTAGGACGGGATGACGGTAAGACAAAAGGAGAATATGCCCCTATTTTCTATCGGAAAGATAAGTTCAAGCTACTCAAGTCCGGCAACTTCTGGTTGTCGGAAGACACTACAAAGCCAAATAAAGGATGGGATGCTACTTATACCCGCATCTGCACATGGGGGGAATTCAAAGACAAAATCGGTAAGTTCAAATTCTGGTTCTTTAATCTACACATGGATCATATCGGAGTGGTAGCCCGTCGAGAAAGTGCCAAACTGGTTATTAGCAAAATTAAGGAAATGTGCGGCAAAGATCCCGTTATACTGACAGGTGATTTCAATGTAGACCAAACCAGTGAAAGTTATCAGATTCTTCATGAATCTGAAATATTATCAGATTCTTACGAGGTAGCTCAAATGAAATATGCGACTAATGGGACATGTACAGGCTGGAATCCGAATACATATACTCCGAACCGTATTGACCATATCTTCGTAACCCCCAATTTTACTGTAGAGAAATACGGTGTATTAACAGATACTTATCGCACCAAGAATGAAACTACTGGAAAGTATGAATCTCATATACCTTCGGATCATTTCCCGGTAAAAGCAGTTCTGAAATTTCAGAAAAAACACTAATATCATAAAAATTATTAATAAAGTCGTCTTACTTCGACCGAAG